>JAEEGH010016497.1_pt1 | contig 15873 bp, 7 predicted proteins | sample 9134181 | NCBI WGS metagenome assembly JAEEGH01 (sample SAMN16246544, study PRJNA631951) | gut metagenome | biome: gut microbiome; feature: rumen; material: DP-attached | host: Bos | place: Iran: Karaj | collected 2018-10
TTATCTGATCCATTCCTTGCCTTTTCTGTCTGTCTACCGCATGCTCTCGCGACACCCGTCGCTACCCTCTGCGGCGAAAGTGGGGGAAATTATACCAAAATGCGGCGAAATACGCAAGTGGGAATCTTAATTATTTTTTTGCCGCAATAAAGGCGTACATCGTCGCCGCAGCGCATATCGGCGCGACAAATATCGCCGTAACGGCCATAGCCCATCCGCGCGCGCCCAACGGCAGCAGCACCGCGCAGACTGCGAGCAGCGAGACCGTGTACGCGATCTGCCCTGCCATCACGGCCTTCGGACGCTTCGCGAGCGCCGCGAGGCCCTCGACGCGTCCGCGCACCGCCTGGATGACGGCGATTAGCGAGTATATGCCGACCGCGAGGCGCGCCGTGCCGAGGATGCGCGGCGGAACGTTCTGGTATGCGCCGAAGTACCCTCCGCCGAGCCACGGGGACGAGAACGCAAGCGGGACGAGCCCGAGGAGGAACCCTGCGACGACCGCGTAAACGAGGAGCCGCCTGTCGCCGGGGAACTCGGGAGGGAACTTTATCGCCACTGCCTGGAACCGAAGCGCCGCGAACGCGACGGGGTTGGCGACGCCCAGCGTCACGTAGTGGATCGCCAGCATGTCGTGCGCGTCTGCGGTACGGCCCACGAACGCCGCGATGAACACGGGCGAAAGCATGAGGAGGAATCCGCCGAGCGAGAGCGGGAGCGTGAAGCGGAACTGCTCCAGCGTCAGTCCCGGGACGCTCGGAAGGTTCCGCAGGTCATCCCCTGGCGTCGGCCTGTTCGGCAGCTTCGCGACGTATGGGCGCGCGTAGAGCCATGTGACCGCGAGCTCGATGCCTACTCCGAAGGTCAGCGCGAAGCTTCCCCACCACGGGCCGACCAGCCCGAAGCGCGGAAACGCCACCGCGAGGGCAAGCGTCGCCGCGACGCGCACGATTGTCGCGTTGTTGGCCTTGCCGCTCTCAAGGTTGTTGAAGAGGACGACCATGGGGACATTCCTCAGGAAGAAGAACGCGTTCATCAGGACGCCGATGAGAAGCGTGCGGGACGCTATCGAGGCAAGTTCGGGCGGCAAGGCGAAGAGTCCGGAGAATATCCAGCCCGAGAACGGCGGCAGCGCAGGCACGCACTGGACGGCAAGGAGCGCGGCCATCATGAACGCATTGAGCCGCCTGAATGCGACATAGCCAGCCCAGGTCTTCGCGAACACAAGCCCGGTCGTGACGAGTCCGCCGCCCAGGGCACCGATCATGAACATGATCATCAGCCCCTGGCTGAACGCGGTGAGCGCGTCCACGCCGTGTTCGCCGTGCGTGACGATCCCCGCCACGAGCGGATAGGCAAGCGACTGCGAAAACGCCTGCAGCAGCTGCGGCACGTAGAAGCGAGTCACGCGCCCTACGTCGAATCCGCCGTTTAATTGGCCGGCAGCCATTCGCCCTGTTCCATGAGGCCGCGGATCGTGTTCGGTTCAAGCGAGGTGTCGCTGAGCAGCATCATGTCCTGGCGTGAGTTGATCCAAGACTTGTTGAAGCGCGTGGGGCGCTCGACCTTCTTGCCCGGCTCGAACGGGTTGTCGACCTCCCTCACCTCGCGTATCACCTGGCTTTGCATCTTGCGGATGCGGTCGAGCATCGCGGACGTCTCCGCCTGGCTCTTCCGCCACAGCTCCCATCCCGCGTTGCGGCCCGCGATGGTTCCCCCGACGAGCGCTTCGAACGTCCTGTCGCGCCGCGCTATCCACGCGTAGTTCAAGAACGCCGAGGCGAACATGTGCCCTGCGTCGTGCAGCGCCTCGCGCATCTTGCCGGGCGGCGCGATCACAAGCACGACCCCGGTGCGCGTCCAGTTGCATATCTTGGGGATTCTCGGATTCTGAACGGCGCTGATCGACACGGCGTAGGTAGTCACGTACTTCGCCTCGCATCTGACGCCGCCGTACATGCAGGAGAACGTCCCCTCGAATCCGAAGGAGCTGATGCTCGCCATTCCCGACCCCGTGTCGTACGAAGCCGCCAGCATCCGCGTGAACTGCGGAACGTCCTGCGTGAAGCGTCCGCCGGTCGCCACGAAGTCCGAGAGGCCCGGCACCACGATGCTACGGTTTATCTCAGCGGCCAGGTTGTGGGCCAGCACCTGCGGGTTCTGGAACTCGGCCATCCGCTGGGGAGTGAGGACCTCGCTCGCCATGAGCATCGGGCCCGCCGTATGCACGATCATGTGCTTTGACGGGGACGCGAGGATCGTCATGGTGAGGAACTTGTTGTCGCCGTGCATGTTCCAGGCAATGCTTCCCATGCCCTGCCAGCCGGCGTCAAGCGGATAGCACACCGCCGGGAGCTGCAGCCCAGGATCCCAGAGCACGAACAGGCGCCGAGGCGCGTCCGCACTCTGCGCACAGGCAACCGATGCGGACATCGCCGCCGCGCATGCCGCCACAATGCAGAGGACTTTTTTAGCTTTCATGTCTTTCTCCCTTTCTTGGTCCCGAAAATAGTATATCACAAACAGTGGCTTTCGCAAACTGCGCGGAGCGAACTCGCCATGATTAGTTTCGCGTTTGCGGCGCAATTTATGGTATAATTACTTCGTCTTGGGACAGTATGCCAAGGCAAGGCGAATGATACTGAAGCACAGAGATAGGGAACTGCCGCGGTTCGAGTGGATCGAGCCGCAAGGGGCTCGTTGTCTCTGTGAACGACGCGGAGCGGAAGTCCATGAAATGCAAAACACGAACGATCTGCAGCATTGTACTTGTTGCCACCGGGCTGCTCATGGGCGCGGAGCGTCCAGTTGGAAAAGAGGCGGCGCCCGCCATTCCCAAGACGGCCACCATCATACCCGCGCCGCGTGAGATGCGCGTGACGGGCGGCGAATACTGGGCGAAGAAGCCGCCGAAGATGGAGAAGGTCGACGGCATCCCGCCCGAAGGCTACGAGCTTTCCATCAGGCCGGACGGCATGACGATCCGCTACTCCGACGATGCGGGAGCGTACTACGCGAATATGACGCTTTTCCATTCTGGGTGCTGGGACGCAAAGGCGAAGTGCAAGGTATATCCGTGCCTGGAAATCAGGGACTGGCCACAGTTCGAGTGGCGAGGCGTCCATCTAGACGACGCTCGCCACTTCTTCGGCAAAGACACGGTCATGCGCCTTCTAGAGCAGATGTCGTGGTTCAAGTTCAACGTGTTCCACTGGCATCTCACCGATACCGAATCCTGGACACTCGAGATCCCCGGCTACCCGGAACTCGTCAAACGGGGCGGCGTGTGGGGCGGGCGCAACGTGCGCGAGCTGCATCCCATGGGCGAGAAGGTTGGTCCGTTCCATTACACCGCGAACGACGTGCGGGAAATCCTTGCCTACGCGAAGGCGCGCCACATAAAAGTGGTGCCCGAAATCGACTTCCCCGGGCACTTCCTATGCGCGGGCTGCGCGTATCCGGAACTCTGCTGCAATCCGGAGGAAATCCACAAGGCCGGACGCCAGCCAGTGAAGAGCCTGGAACTGAGCAGCGTGATGTGCGTCGGGAATCCCAAGGCGATAAAGTTCATGGAGGATGTCCTGGACTACGTGTGCGGACTGTTCCCGGGCGACGTGGTCCACATAGGCGGCGACGAGTGTTCGCGCAAGTCGTGGACTACGTGTCCGAAGTGCCAGGCGTTAATCAAGAAAGAAGGGCTGAAAGGCGTCGAGGAACTTCAGCCCTGGCTGACGCGCCACTTCGTGGAATACCTCGCGAAGAAGGGGAAGCGCACGATCGGATGGGACGAGATATTCATGTCGTCGTCTTGGACGAAGTGGGGTGATTTCATGAAGGCCGGCGGCGACTCCTTCTCGTCGCTCCTTCCAAAGACGACGATGGGCATGTGCTGGCGCACGTGGGGGGCGGGTCCCCGTGCGGCGAACAAAGGATACGGGATCGTCCAGTGTCCCATGTCGCATTGCTACTTCGACTACGGGCAGGGCCTTTCGGAGGATCCCTACTTCTACATCGGCGGGAAGCTGCCTTTGGAGCGCGTTTACACGTTCGATCCGTTCGCCGGAGTCGATGCTGGGGCGCGGAAAAACGTCATGGGCGGACAGTGCTGCAATTGGGCGTCGCACACTTCCTGCCGCTTCGACCTCGAATGGAAACTCTGGCCCCGTGGGTTCGCGCTTGCGGAAGTCCTCTGGACGTATCCTGATCCGTCGAAGCGCGACTTCAAGGAGTTCTCCGTGCGTGCGGCGGAATATCGCCGCCGCCTCGTAGCCGCGCACGTCAATTGCGCCCCGCTGAAATAAGATGGAACTTATGGACTGCGGGGCCTGTCCCCGCCCAAATTTTGCGCTTGACGGTAAACACAAAAAATGCTACATTACAAGCCAAATCACGGGGAAGGGGTCTTCTCCGGAACTACGGTTTATAAGCAAGGAGCATTGTATGCTGTACAAGTCGCTGAGGACAGGCATGGGAGTCGCCAGATCGGCGTTCCACTATTTTGCAATCTTGATTCTTGCGATGGTGTCCACGCCGTCGTTCGCAACTGACGGCGTATGGCTCGACGGAGCGAGCGGCAACATCGGCGACGACGCCAACTGGCAGACGAAATACAGCGGCACGACGCCGCAGCTTACTTTCGCCAACACCACCGCAAACGCCGCGTACGTGACGAACGACACAAGCACGGCCTTCGGCAACGTCTGCTTCAACACGGGCGACTTCTATTTCCAAGGTCCGCTGAACTGTAAACAGGTCCAGGTCCCCGGCGCCGCGTCGTCCGCCTCGCTGACGAAGACAGGCGGCGACTGGACGCTCTCCGGTGCGTTCCTTCCCGGCTACATTTCCGGCAGCACGGGCGCCTTCACAAACCTTGCCGGAAAGGTGACTGGAAACGACGCGCTGCGGCTCGGCTACTCCGGCAATTCCGTGAGCGAATGCGTCCTTTCCGGCGGCTCTTTCTCGTTTAAGGGTGCGTTCCAGGTGGGATTCGGCGAGAGCGCGACGGGTACGTTCATCGTCGATGGCGCAACGGCAACTTTCAACACGGGCAGCGGCCTTTCGCCAGCAGAGAAACATCATGCCTGCATCGGCAGAGGGAACAACTCCAGCGGATGCGTAATCGTACGCAACGGCGGCTCGATTGTCGTCAACAAAAGTTATGCAACCTACATGGGCGGCAGGACGGCGTCCACGACCGGCTCCAGCGGCACGCTCCGGCTTGAAAGCGGCGGCGTTTACACGACGCGCAACATATATTCCTATGACGCCTCAGACGGCGGAATCGTAGTTTTCGACGGCGGGACGCTCAAGGCGGGGCACATGAGCTATCCATTGAGTTCTGGCGGACTGATCCGCAATGTGGGGAACATCACGGTGAAGGTATGCGAGGGCGGCGGCACGCTCCACACGGGCGGGTATTGTCCTGCACTCAACAAGCAGTTCGTCTCCGGCGTGGAGGGCGGAACGGACGGCGGCATGACGATCAAGGGCGGCGGGGAGTTGACAAATTCCGTCGTGCACGCCTACACGGGCGTCACCACGATTGAGGTCGATACGAAGGTCGTCGTATCCGACACCGGGTGTTTCCCGGGCGGAATCGTTGCGGCGCTCCCCTCCGGCGGCGGCATGGGGACTTTTGCTTTCCTCGTCAGCACCGGCGGCGCGTTCTCACAGGAGTTTGTCGAGGCCATCTCCGTCCCGTCCGTCGACGATGGGAAGGAGTTCACGCTTTCGCTCTCCGCCGACGGCAAGACGGTGTATGCGCAGTATGCGTATTCGGACGGATTCTGGACCGGGGAGAACGGCACGGACCTCTGCGACCCCCTGAACTGGACCGGCGGCGTCGTGCCGTCGGGAACGCCGGCGTACATCGGCGAGACGCCTTCGTTGCCGCTGACCTGCAGCGGGACGTTCTCTCCTTCGTCGATCGCGTTCGTAGGGAGCGCCGACGCGGTGTCCATTGTGGGCGAAGGCAAAATCTCCGGGGTGGCGAAGATCACGAACCGCGTTGCGGCGCGCCATGTCATAAACGTCCCCGTGGAGTTTTCCGGAAACATCGACACGTTTGTCGCCGTCGCAGGCGGGCAGATAGACTACGCGGGCGGCGTGACAGGCTCGCGCATTGTCGCGGAAAACGAAGCGAGCAGCGTCCTCGTCGGAAAGTACACGATGACGGACACGGCGCTCTGGCCGCCGGTGACGCAAGGTGGCGGCGGCGAGGTGTACACACTCTCCGGCGCCGGATCCACGCTTTACGTCCCGCTCGCCGACCTCAAGCGGTTTGTAATAGAGAGGGGCACAAGCGTCACGGTCGGCAACGCGCTCCACGACGGCGGCAACTATCTCTACGTTATATCAAACGGCGACAAAAAATACTTCTGGCAGAATGTCACGTATGCGAACTGGGGCGTTTACAGGGTGCTTGGCGAAATGAAGAACACCGGCAACGCGGAGGTTTTCTGCGCAAGGCAGGCCGACAAGTTCTCCGGCAAGATGATCGTCAATCGCCTGACATACGGACTGACGAAACAGAACGGCTTCCACGACGACTACTTCCATCTCACGACAGGCCACCGCAAGGACGACGGCAGTCAGGCTGGTTTCGGCGCAACGACGTGGGTGATCGGTCCCGGCGGAATCGGCTTCGACACGTCCGTCAACCTCCGTTGCCAGGACCAGTGGTACATCACGCAGGCGGACTGCGAACTGAAGTCGTACGCGGACTGGACGCTGGAGCAGAACCCCAGCAACGCCACGGTCGCCACGGCGCATGCGCTTACGGTGGACAAGGGGACGCTTACATTCGACACGTCGCACTTCACGATGGACGACGCGGCGCTCGACGCGGCGGAGACGCACAAGATCACGCTCGCGGGCTCCATCGACGGTGCCGGCGCGGTAAAGGCGACGGGCGGCGGCGAGGTGGCGTTCAAGGCCGCCGGCGCGTTCACGGGCGGACTGACGGCGGATGGCGCGACGGTCGTGTCGTGCCTTGCGGGCTGCAATCCCGGCGATGGAGCCGTGACGCTGAACGGCACTTCGACGCTTGAAGTGGCGCAGTCCGGAACCGTGGCTCTCGGCGGCGTTCTGACGCTCGCGGAGGACGCGACGCTTGCGTTCAACTTTACGGACACGGTGACGCCGCCGACGCTGAGCGGCACGTCGGTGACGGCGTCCGCCGGTGGCGTGAACGTCAAGGTGTCGTCCACAGACGGCCTAAGGCCGAGGGGAGGTGACGTCGCGCTCACAAGCGGAATGGATTTCACGGGCATGGAGGTAAATCTTGTTGATTCCCCGGATTGGGTGAAGTGTGCCATGGTCGTGGACGGCAACATCGTCCTCAAGGTCAAGACAAGAGGCTTCACGATCATTATCAGATAGACTGCGAAGGATACATGAGCGGAATATTGCCGCAATTCCCGGCACGTGCGGCGCGGGTCGTTTCTGCGGCGGCGTTTGGAGTAGTCTGCGCCGCGAGGGGAGACGTGTCGTTTTCGGCGCGTACGATTCCGGCGGCGGCGGGGCTCTCCGCCGCCGTAAAGACCGTGCGCGAGGGCGACGTGTGGCGCGTGAGCGCAACGGCAAGGAACGACGGGGCCACCAACGTCACGTTCAAGCTCGTGCTGGCCGCCGAGCCGGGCTTCCCGGCGACGCGCTACCTGATTCCGGGCGTCAACTACAACGGAAACGGCTTCGTGCGGAAGATGTGGAACTCGCTGGACATCCCGACCGGGTGGGAAAAGGACGGCGAGCCCTGGGTGTTCGCATACGACCGCTGCGGCATTCCGTCGTGTACCGTCTCCGAAAACGAACACGAGGTGTTCGCCCTCTTCGCCTCCGTGGAAAATCCCGCTTCGCACGAGAGCGCCTGTTCGCTCGAAAAGCTGGACAACGGCTCCTTCCGCCACCTCATCTACTGGCCCGTCACCGAAGCGCCCGTCTCCTACACGGACAAGCGCAAGTTCTCGCCGCGCTACGACACGTGTCTCACGCTCAGGCCGAAGGAGACCTTCACGGCGCGCGCATTCGCCTGTCGCGGCGCGCCGCCGTGGCGGAACTACGGCTTTGCCGCCGTCTTCCCGACCGCATGGAGGCTTCTCCGCCCCGACGTGCCTGCGCAGTTGCCGGTTTCGGAGGTGCTGCGGCTCGACAAGGCGTTCATGGACTGGGGCCGCCGCCGTGACAAGCAGGGAAGCTGGTACCAGCCCTTTCTCAGCGACGTCATCGTGGGGCTCGGCAACCGCTGGCCGAAGAGCGTGACGAAAGGCGCCACGATCGCCGAACTGGAGAAGGACCTGTCGCGCAGCTGGTGGCTTGGCGACGCGCTGGAGAAGAGCAAGCGGCTCAAGCCGGGCGAGTATCTGGTACACGCCGGCGGCGGCATTGGCTTCTGCGAGCAAAGTTTCCAGCTGGCACGGCTTTCCGTAGAGTACGGCCTTCGCAACCACAGTCCGGGCGACGTCGATTTCGGCCTTTCGGTGTTCCGCAGCTGGATACGCGTCCGGCAACGGCCGAGCGGACACTTTGCGCAGCCGAGCCCGAAGCGTCGCAGGCAGGACGCATCGTCCGTGGGATGGGGCATCGCCGAACTTGCGCGCCTTGCGACGCTTCTGAGGGCTCACGGCCTCGACGCAGCCGAGTTCGAAAGGTCGGCGGACGCCCTTGCGCGCGCCGTCGTCCGCACCCAGCGGGCGGACGGCAACCTTGGCGCTGCGTGGGACATCGCCACCGGCAAGGTGACCGAGTGGAGCGGCGACAGCGGCGGATTCGTCCTGATGGGCCTTGTGCGCCACTGGCTGCGCACGCGCGACGACGCGGTGCGCCTTGCGATAGACAAGGCGTTCGCCTATTACTACAGCCGCGACATCGACAACTTCGAATGCAAGGGCGGCGCAATGGACTGCGCGAGCATCGACCGCGAGGGCATCCACCCGTTCTTCACTGCGGCCGTGGCGATGTACGCCGACACGGGCGATGAGCGCTTTCGCACGTACGCGCGGAAGGCGGGATGGTACTTCCTCTCGTGGCTCTACTGCCACAACGGCATATACGGGCCTGAGACGGACTTCGCAAAATACGACTGGAAGCCCGCCGGCTCGACCATCATCGGCACGGAGCATGCGGCGCTTGACGACTACGGGTGCGCGATGGTGGCCGACCTGATGGCGTTCTCCCGGCTGGACGGCAATCCGCTTTGGCGGGATGTCGCCGCGCTGATCTGGCGCAACGCCACGCAGGGCTTCCCCACCGAGACGCGCAAGGTGTGGCTCGGGCTCGAGCGGCCGCTGGGCGCGAAGAACGAGGCGTATTTCCAGACGCGCTGGAGCAAGTACCGCACGGGCGAGCGCAAACGGGGACACTTGAACTCGCACTGTACGTCCTGGGCCGCTGCCCACCGCGCCACGGCGATCTACGACCTTTCGGCGGAAGACCTTCTGTGGCTGGAGCGCGTGACGCGCCCCGCCCCTTCCCCTCAAGTTTTTCCGTAGGTAGCGCCGCGCTCCAGTTGACCGAGTCCACCGGAAACAGCGAAACAGCCATACCCCAAAGTTTGCGCTTGACTGCAAACAAAAAAATGCTAAATTATGTGGTGCTGTCCGGGGAAGGCGGTCTTCCTTCTCCGGAAGGCGGTTTACAACATAAGGAGCATTGTATGTCGTTCAAGTTGTTGAAATCAAGGCGGTCCGCGCCTGTCGCGGCCATCATTTGCGTATTGGCAACTTTCGCCGCCGCGCGTGTCTGTCTTGCGGCCGATCCGTGGCCGAGCTACGAGCTTGTCGCGAACGGCGACTTCGAGGCGGGAACCGTGAGTGGCAACTACAAAGAAAGCCTCAACGGCAGCAACGCCCATCTTCCGGGCTGGATTCTCTCTGCCTGCGTGAAATCAAAAGCCAGCGGCACATACATCGCGAGCGGCCTGCCGATCGGCACGTACGCGATATGCCTCAAGACGAACAGCGGTTCCCCCTCGTCCTTCTATCAGGACGTGACCGTACCGGCCCCGGGCGTTTACCGGATATCCTTCCAGTGGGTGGCGCGGGGTAAGGACTATAACAAGGAGACGGTCACCGTGTCGTTCTCGCAGGTGGTGGACGGGTCAGTCTCGTCCACAAATGTGTTGACGACCTTTGCCGCCACCACTTACGCTTCGCTGACCACATACCACCGCACGATCGACGTGAAGGCGGCCGGAACCTACCGGCTGCTTTTCTCGGGAACGTCCTCGGTCGATAGTTCCACGGCGTTCGACAACGTGAGCGTGCGCAAGATCGACACCCTGCTTGAAAACGGCTTCTTCGAATCAGGAACGGCCGGCGCCTATCCCCATTATTCGACTAACGCGGGCTACGACAATCCCGGCTGGACGATCAGTTCGGGCGGCATCGCTCCTGCGGGGAGCACATGGGTGGCGAACAGCGGCGTCGTAGGGACGTACGCGATGTTCATACAGTCCAACGTCGGCGGCAGCACCGGCTTTGCATATCAGGACGTGACGATCGAGACTCCCGGCCTCTACACGCTGGCGTTCGACTACGCCGGGCGTCCCGGATGTCTCGGCCAGACGGCGAAGATCTACTTCGGGAAAATCGGCGGAGACAAGGCGGACGTCACGGAGGACGATCTGCTGGACACCCTCTCCCCGGCCTCCGATGCGTTCGTCCCCTATTCCCGTCCTGTCGCCGTGCTCTCCGCCGGCACCTATCGCCTGAAGTTCTTCGGTACGTCCTCTGCCGACAAGGCCACTGCCTACGACAACGTGCGCCTCTTCGCGACTGAAGAGCTTGTGACGAACGGCGAGTTCGAGGAAGGGTCTTTCAGCGTCTCCCAGGCCTGGGGCGCCTACGCCAACTTTGACAACTACAGCAATCCGGGGTGGGAGGTCAACGATATCGAGAGGGTCGGCTTGGGATGTCCGTTCGGCACATGGGTGGCGACGGGGCTTGAGGTGGGCAAGTACGCGATGTTCATACAGACCGCTCCTGCCCCCGACAACACCCACACCGGAGATACAATCGCCTATCAGGACGTGGCGGTCGCCGCCCCCGGCACCTACAGGGTGTCGCTGAACTATGTGGCGCGACCAGGCCAGTATACCGGCCAAACCATCAAAATTTCGTTCGGTCAGCTCGTCGATGGCGTGATCGCCAACGATCTCATCAACGATCAGTTCATGACGACGACTTCGTCTGAGCTGACGCCATACGAGAAGTACATTACAGTGGAGACGACCGGCACCTATCGGTTGCAGTTCACTGCGTTCAACAACAATGAAGACAAGGCCACGGCCATCGACTGCGTAAGCATCCGCCGTCAGACCGAGTACTGCTTCTGGACGGGCGGCGGCGACGGCACGACCATCAGCGACCCCGCGAACTGGGGCCGCACCGTGCTTTCGCCCGTGGACGACCTCTGCTTCACGAACGACACGGCGCTTGCCGTTTCCGTGCCCGCCGACTTCACGGCCAGCTCGCTGAACTTCTTCGGCACGGGCTCCGTGACGGTGAACGGTTCCGGCGCGGGCGGCGACGCCGCGAAGACGCTCACCATCGGCAAGATCGTTTCCACCTCGTCGGCGGCGAACACGTTCAACTGCCCCGTCGCGTTCACCACCGACTACAACGTGAACTCCGCCGGCCCGGTCGAGTTTGCCAATGGCGTGACGGCCGCGGGATGGGGCGCCGTTGACGGCGCCGGCGGCCTGCGCCTTGTTGGTTCGTCCTTCACGTTCACGGCGGACACAGTGACCATTTCCGGTAACGCCACGCTTGCCGCCGGCGCAAAGCTCTCCGCCGAGAATCTCACGGGCGCAAGCGGCCAGACGCTGACCATCGAATCCGGCGCCCGGGTGGAGCTTTCCGGCGATCTGGTCACGGGCGAAGGCGCGAACGCCCGGCTTGGCGTCGCCATGGCGGACGGAGCGGAACTCTCCGTGACGAACGGCACGGTTTACGTGTGGAGCAGCATATTCACCACCACGCGCCAGTACGGAACCGTGTGGGCGAACGGGCTTGTGCTCGACGTCCGGAACAATGACCTCGGCTTCTATGCCAAGCGCATCAACATCGGCTCCGGCGGCATCTCCTTCAACGGCTCCACCAAGACTGTACACATGGACATCGGCCTCGGCGGGGCGGTTGGAACGTACATCTTCGGCGCATACGCCGACTGGACGTGGAACGACGGCGGGCATGCGACTGCCACCTTCTACACGAACGAGGTCAAGTTCGACACGCTCGATTGCTTCGACGGCGAGACGCCGCGCACCATCACCATTGCGAAAGCCTTCAACAACACGGCGGCGAAGCTCTACAAGCTCAATCCGGGCACGCTCGTTCTCGCGGCGCCGCAGTATTTCGCCGGCGGCACGTTCCTCGAAGGCGGCAGGATCGAGGTCTCCGCCGAGAGGGGCGCGGGTACCGGCCCGGCCACGCTTGCGTCCGGCACGACGCTTGAAGTCGTGGAAGGCGGCACGCTTGGCAACTCCGCCATCACCGTAGAGAGCGGCGCGACGCTTGCGTTCGCCGACGGCTCGGGACTCGCCGGGCCTGTGACGGCGACCGGTGCCGTGACCGTCGCGGGGAACGTGTCGTTCGCAGGCGGCGCGTCCATCGCGTTGGCGGAAGGCGGTTCGCTCGCCTTCGGAGAGGGCGCGAAGATATCGGTCGGCCCCGACGTGGAGGAGGGCACGCTGATAACCGGCTCGGGGCTGACGGCGGCGCAGCTCGCGGAACATTTCGACACACCGTCCGGCGCCGTGCGGCTGAACGATGCAGGCGACGTGGTGTACGTCAATGCCTTCGAGTGGACGACCGCCCTTGCGGGCGAGGACACGTACTTCAAATACGGCGTTGCGGCGGCCGCGAGCGTGCTCGTCGGCGCGACGTGCGACGACACGGGGATTGCGCGCTATTCGGAAAACAACGACGACACCCGGCCTTCGGCGACGACGTCCTGCTCGGTGCTGACCGACGGCGACGTGCATCTTGTGGGACGAGCCGTGAACTACCAGAAGATATACGCGCTCGTGAGCGGCACGGTCGAGTGGACGTTCCAGCCCGCCGACATCGCGGAGATCGCGGTGTTCTCGCGCTGGGGCGACGGCGGACGCGACGGCGTTGTCGTGGAGTCCGTGTACGTCAAGTGCGACGGGTCCGACGAATGGTCGCAGATCATGGTCGTTCCGGTCAGCGTGGGCACCGGCGACAACGCGTCGTCCGCGGGAGGCATCTGCGCCGTTCTGAGGCGCGTGGACGGCGCGCCGCTGGCCAGAGGCGTGACGGGCCTGAAGATCGTGTTCCCGACCGGTCAGGACAACAGCGGCGCGGGATACGCCGAAGTGGCGGCATACGCCTCCGCGCCGGCTTCGCGCTCCTACACGTGGAGCAACGCCACGGGCAACCGGCTCTTCTCCGACGCCGGAAACTGGACCGACGGCGCCACCGGCGCGGCGGCGGGCCCGGCGGGTTCGGCATTCGAGCCAACGCGCTTCGACGCCCTTGCGTTCCCGGCCTCCGCCGACGTGGTGGTGGACAAGTCGGCGACCGTGTGCTCCGTGGCGCTCAACTCCGGCGTCGTGCTGGGCAATCCGGATGCGACCACCACGAACACCCTCGCGTTCTGCAAGCTGTCGAACGCCGGAACGGGAACGGCCACCGTCTCGTGCGGCGCCGAGTTCGTCGCGGGGTACGAAGTCTCCCTGCAGGGGCCGGTCGATTTCGCCGGCGGCGCAACGGCGTGGTCGCTCGGGATCTCGCTGGACGCGAGCACGAGCGAGATCGAGCACACCTTCAGGGGCAACATCACGTTCAGGGACAGCCTGGGCATACCCAGCGAAGCCCCTACATGGACCGTTCCTTCGGGTTCGCGTCTTGTGGCGGCCGGGCTGGAGAAGAAGAAGGGTCTGAATGGACACGTGAACGGCTCGCCCGCCATGCGCATCGAGAATGGCGGTTCTGCCCGCTTCGGCTATGTCACGGTAGGCCGCGACAATGTCTATCTTTCGGTGCAGGGTGAAATGGATGTGGACGGAATCTACAGCGTAAGGTCAATCTACAACAACAACGGCAACTTCGAGGGCAACTTCGGCTACGTCGGCGACGAGGCGTTCGCGGGCAGCGTCATCCGGGCGGGCGGCCTGCTGCGGCCGAGCGATTCCATCAACAGCTACGATGCCTGCGTCTATCCCGCGAACCTCTACATCGGCGGGCAGGGAATCTGCCAGGCGACGGCGCACAACGGGATCAAGTTCGTCGGCTGCGCGAAGAAGGTCTATGCCACGGCGGACTTCACGATCCGCGGCCCGGATGCGTCGAGCGGACTTCTCGCGCTGGATGTCAACGCCGAGTTCGACACGCAGGGGCACACGGTGACGTGGACTTCCGGCATCTCCGGCGCGGGCACGCTCACGAAGACGGGCGAAGGCACGCTCGTGATGAGCCCGGCGGCGGGAACGAGCGCCTTCACCGGCTCCGTGGTGGTGAATGGAGGAACGCTGGCGATCTCGAACGACGTCTTGACGGCCACTTCGATTTCGCTTGGAGAGGGCACCGCGATCGCCGTCGGGGCGAACCGCACCGTGCCTGCGGCGGGCGTCGTGGCGGCGTCCGGCGCGGTGAGGGTGGTTGTGACCGGCAACATGTCCGAGGCAAAGCTAGGAGATGTGTTCCCGCTCTTCGCGAACTGCACGGCCGAGACGTTTACAAGGTTGCGGATTGATTCGTCGAATCTGCAGTCCCTCTCCAGAAGATACGGTGCATTTCTGAGGCGCAGCGGCGACGGGGCCGTTTCCATGGTCATAACCAAGCGTGGTCTTACAGTCTATCTCAAATGAACTCGCCGGAAAATCCGGAAGATCCGGAGAATCCGGAGGTCCCAGAAGTCCCGGAGGATCCGGATTTCCCCAAAATTGCCACTTGACGGTAAACAAAAAAAATGCTAAATTACTGGCATCGTTCTGGGAAAGTGGGTTTCCCCGGAACGGTGGTCTGTAACCAAAGGAGCATTGCATGTCGTTCAAGTTGTTGGAAATCGGGAGGACCGCGCTTGTTGCGGCCGCAATCTGCGTCGCGACGGCGCCTTCGTCTGTCGCCATGACCATAGAGGGCGACCATGTGTTTGCCGCTTCCGAGACGCTGTCGGAGGACGTAACCGTAACTGGCACGGCGACGTTCGCGTCGGGCGTGACCGTGGACGTTGCGGGGCATCGGCTCACCGTACACGGAATCGCAGGCCCCGGCACCGTCACTTCCTCCGCCGCCGGCGGCGTGCTGGACCTCTGCATCGCGGATACATGCGTGCTCGACTCTACCACGATAACCGGCGGCGCGAACATGCAGGTGTGGAAGACGGGCGCGGGCTTCCTGCACATGATGAAGGTCAACACCGGATTCGGCACCGGCGGCTCGCAGGCGACCCTCGGCCCCGTGGCGTTTGTCGTGAAAGCCGGGCGCGTGAAGAAGGGAAACGACACCGGCGACGACAACCCGAACGGCAACAACGCCATGTACTGCGGCGCGCAATACTGCACGATCAAGGTGGAGAGGGGCGGCCAGTTCGACGTCGCGGGCCGCACGTGCTGGGACTACAACTACGACATCGCGGGCGACGGCCCGGAGGACGCGCCGGTGAAGGGCGCGCTCATCAACACCGTGGAACCTAAGGGTTATCCTTGGACATGGGAAGATAACGGAAGAGGCAATCGCGGCTACCTCTACAACATCACGCTTTCAGACGACGCCTCGATCGGCGGCAGCTGCATCTGGACGCTGAACTTCTGGAAGTCGCACGGCAACTATCCTCCCTGGTTGAAGCTTAACGGCCACACGCTCACCTTCGCCAGCGGCATAGTCTATCCCGGCGAGACCCGCAACTCCA
>JAEEGH010016500.1_pt1 | contig 15871 bp, 10 predicted proteins | sample 9134181 | NCBI WGS metagenome assembly JAEEGH01 (sample SAMN16246544, study PRJNA631951) | gut metagenome | biome: gut microbiome; feature: rumen; material: DP-attached | host: Bos | place: Iran: Karaj | collected 2018-10
ATCAGCGCCGACTGCAAGCGCAACATCTTCGTGGTGGTGGACGACCAGCATAAGTTTGTAGGATTGTTGTTGATGGACGAGCACCGCGACACCATTTTCAAACCTGAACTCTACGACACCTATTCGGTGCGCGACCTGCTCTATATCCCCGATGTGGTGGTGTTCGACACCGATACCGCCGAGGAGATGGTCGCCAAGTTCAAGCAGACCGACAACTTCAACCTGCCAGTCATCACCAAAGACCGCAAGTACCTTGGCTTCCTTTCACGAGCCAAAGTGTTGGATGTATATAAAGATGTCATCGCGGAAGAATCCGACGACTAATTTCATCCTTTTCTATTTTTTACTTAAAATAACTCTACTATGCGCGAACGGATACACCAAATTCTGAAACAACACTGGGGGTACGACCAGTTCCGGCCTTTACAGGAAGACATCATTTTGTCGGTGATGGAGAACCGCGACACGATGGCGCTGCTGCCCACGGGCGGTGGCAAATCCATCTGTTTTCAAGTGCCCGCCCTCGCCAAAGATGGGCTCTGCATCGTCATTTCGCCCCTCATCGCTCTGATGAAAGACCAGGTGATGAACCTGAAAAAACGCGGGGTGAAAGCCGCTGCCATCTTCTCGGGAATGCCACAGGAAAAAATCCGTATCGCCATCGACAACTGTCTGTTTGATAAGGAGATGAAATTTCTTTATGTCTCTCCAGAAAGACTGAAAACGGATCTTTTTAGGGTGAATTTGAAGAGGATGAACATCTCGATGATTGCGGTGGATGAGGCGCATTGCATCTCGCAGTGGGGCTACGACTTCAGGCCGCCGTATCTGGAGATTGCGGAGATTCGGCAGTTCTTCCCCGATGTGCCGGTGCTGGCGCTGACGGCCACCGCCACGCCGGAGGTGGTCAAGGATATTCAGGAGAAGCTGAAATTCAAAAAGGAGAATGTTTTCCAGAAGAGTTTTTTGCGCGACAACCTTACTTATTATGTTGTGAAAGAGCAAGATAAGCAGGGGCGAATGTTGCGCATTATGCAGCGGTATGCCGGAACGGGCATCGTGTATGTGCGCAACCGTCGCAAGACGCGCGAGACAGCCGAGTTCTTGCAGCGCAACGGCATCAGCGCGGACTTTTACCACGCGGGGCTGTCGGGAGAGGAGCGCGACCGCAAGCAGCAGGAGTGGATGGACGGCAAGACGCGCGTCATCGTCTCCACCAACGCTTTCGGCATGGGCATCGACAAGCCCGACGTGCGGTTCGTCATCCACATCGACATTCCCGACACGCTGGAAGGCTACTTTCAGGAGGCGGGTAGGGGAGGCCGCGACCTGAAACCCTCTATCGCGGTGCTTCTGTACGACGACAGCGACCTCCGCGACCTGCAGCGCAACTTCAACAGCTCGTTCCCACCGTTGGAGTTCATCCAGCAGGTGTACAAAACCCTCTGCAACGACCTGTATATTCCTATCGGCAGCGGTGAGAATGAGTCGTATCCGATTGATTTGGCGGAATTTGCCAAAAAACATCAGTGGAACCCTGTGGAGGTGTACAACTCGGTGAAGCTGATGGAAAAGACGGGGGCGATACTGTTGGAAGATGACAAATACGTGCCGCCGCAGCTGATAATTCCGCTGTCGCGTGAGGACTTCGACCAGCTGCAAAAGCGGGAGTCATACCGGAAAGAGGAGGCCTTCATGCAGCTCATATTGCGCTCATACAGTGGCGTTTTCAGTCGGTATGTCACGATTGACGAGGAGGAGTTGGCGCGCCGGGCGGGTTGTACGCGCCGGCAGGTGGTGGCGAAGCTCCACCAGCTCCACGACCTGGGGTATATTGACTACCAGCCCGGCACGTCGCTGCCGCAATTGTTGTTGGTACGCCCGCGGGTGGAAGAGAAACGGCTGTTTTACGACCGGAAGGTCTATACCCAACGGAAAGCTGTGGCCGCCAAGCGGTTGGAGTCGGTGCAGCACTATGTCACCACCGACAGCACCTGTCGAAGCCGGCTGCTGCTGGCCTACTTCGGCGAGACAGAGAGTCCCGCCTGCGGCAAGTGCGACGTGTGTCTGAAAAAGGCCAAGGAGCAGTTCACCAAAGAGGAGTTTTTGCAGATTTCGGAGGCGGTTTTGTCCATTTATGACGAATGTGAGGATATCAAGGCGGTGGTGGAAAGGCTCTGCACCCGTTTTGATGAGGAGAAAATTGTGAATGTAACTCGCTGGTTGATAGACAATAGGAAGATTGTTCAGAAATAAGGAGAAAAAGATTTCAAATAAAATCCCTGATTTCAAAAAAAAATCGTATTTTTGCAGCCTCAAACAAGCGAATGATCTGTTAGCTCAGTTGGTTTAGAGCGCTTGCTTGACAGGCAAGAGGTCACTGGTTCAAATCCAGTACAGATCACACGAAAAAGCACCCATGGAATTGGGTGCTTTTTTTATTGGAATTATCCCTTTACCTCTAGTAAGGAAAAGAAGCCTGTGATAATTAATACTACAAGATTAAAGGGGATAATTCTGAAATGCTCCCAGAGGGAGCCAATCTCAATAACCCCAAATGCAATTTGGGGTGAGAAATGGCATTTCATGCATAGCATATCGGAGATATGCGCTCTCTATAACTGACTGATTATCCGAGATAAAGCACATGGAATGCGCTCTCAAAAATCGTCAGTCTTTAAGAAAATACTCCTCCTTAATTGCAATGCCATTTTCTATCAAAAATGCACGATACTCTTCCTCAAAACCAACAATTTTATGGTGTTCTTTCTGATTTCGTATATAATTCACTATCATCTCCTTATCTCGTCCATTATATGAAATAGCCGCGTATTCTCTACCCCACCCATTCCAATTAGGGAAAACGGGACACTCACGAAGCCATTTGCTTGTAAAGGTCTTTATGGCTTGAACGTACTTGGCTGGAGAAAGGTCGGATGGCAATGAAACGAGCAGATGAATATGGTCTGGCATTCCTCCAATACGGATGAGTTTTGCTTTGAGATTTTCTGTTTGTTTCATAATAATGGCGTAGAGTTCACGCTCATGTTCTGCATCGATTGTCCGTTCGCTACGATAAGTGCGAAATACGATATGGTAAATGGATTGTATATAGCTCATGACAGTATGATGGATTAGATGTTGAAGTAGCAATTAAGTGATGAGAGCGCGTGCTTCCAGCACGCTTGGATTCACGAGGCATTGTGCACCCCCACATTGCATGCGGGGTTACGGAGAATTGCTCCCTCTGGGAGCATACGAGTGAGGACTGATAAAATTTTTGCACAGACAGCAAGCATTCGCGAAATTATTTGCAAAAATAGTAAATAATTTGTAAAAAATCGAAATTGTTTCTTTGCCTTTTGTAAAAATCAAAGCGATGTAGAATATTCCGTGATTATGAATACTACAAGATTAAAGGGGATAATTCTGTTTCTTATTGATTTTCTAATTATTTCTATTTGATAATCAAATAATTACAAGTAAAAACCAGCTTTCTCGATAGCGAAGAAACCATGGATAAACCCAATGAGTTGGAAATGAGAGAAAATATGTAACTTTGCAGCGTCAACTTTTCAGATTTTGTATAACGGACTTCGCAAGGTCTGGGATGTTGACAAAAAAGAGTAAAAATAGAAGTCCCCGTATCCCTTTCGCTGTCGCGGACTTTCGCGCAAACAAAAAGGCGACATATTACATGTCGCCTAGTGCGGATGAGGGGAATCGAACCCCTACTCCTTTCGGAACTAGATCCTAAGTCTAGCGCGTCTACCAATTCCGCCACAACCGCAAAAAGAGGCGGCAAAAATACAATTTTTTCTCCGAATAAAAGCAGGAAATGGAATTATTATGTATTTTTGCCAGCATAATCCTTCCCATGAAAAGAATCCTGCTCATCACACTGCTGCTGGCCTCCCTGCAACCCGTCCTGTGGGCACAAGTGTTCGACCTCCGCTGTGAGGGACTGAAAGAACCGCTCGGAGTGGACACCACCGTGCCGCGCTTCAGCTGGAAGAACACACTGAAACACAACGGCCAGCGACAGACGGCCTACGAGATTCAGGTGGCCTCCGACAGCGTAGCGTTGGAACAAGGCCACGCTGACCTCTGGCAGAGCGGGCGTGTGATGTCCGAAGCGCAAGTGTGGGTGGAATACCACGGCAAAAAACTGTTGCCCAGACAGTTGTGCTACTGGCGGGTGCGCACTTGGGACGAACGCCATCACTGCTCGGGCTGGAGTCCCATCCACCGGTTTGCCATCGGTCCGCTGGACGGCATCAAAGGCGCCTACATCGGACATTCACACGACAGAAGTACCCTGGCGCCAACCCCTTGTTTTTTCAAGTTTTTTGAGGTGAATTTGCAAAAGGGAACGCCAGTTTTCATCCACATCAACTCTTTAGGGTACCACACATTGTATGTCAATGGAACAAAAGTGGGAGATGCTGTGCTACAGCCGGCCGTTTCGCAGTTAGATAAGCATTCCTATATTGTAACCTACGACATTACCCCCTATTTGGAGGAAGGAAATAACGATGTGATGATTCTGTGCGGACAGGGCTGGAACCGCCAAACGGTTTTCGACATCCCCTTCGACGGACCGCTGCTGAAAGCAGAAATTTGCCAGTGGGTGGACGGACAATGGCAAGCCGTGGATTCAACCGACCGCTGGTGGGATGCGTGGACAACCGAATTCAGCTATACAGGCACTTGGCTGCCGCTACAGTTCGGCGGTGAACAAATTGATGGGACGCTCCCATATCCTCGAGATTTTTGCAGAAAAGCGCTGTTCGATGTCAAAGGAATGCAGGCCACCCCACAGAACTTTGAGGGCAACCACATCATTGACACACTATTGCCCCAAAGTGTCACCTACCAAAGCGACAGTTCTCTTCTGCTAGATTTCGGCCGTGCCATAACAGGTTGGATTTCTCTTCGGTTTGATAGGATGGAACGAGGGAATCGAGTGGTGATAGAGTACAGCGATCATTTGGATGAAAACGGAAATTTCGTTACCCAGGGCGAAAGCGACCTCCTGATTGCGGAAGGGCCGCCACCTCCCATGTGGGCCATCTTTACTACAGCAGATTCATTGGAACATTTCCATAACCGATTCCATCACCACGCTTTTCGGTATGTGCGCATTTCGGGAGCGGGTGTTATTGAAGCAAAAGCATTGCAAATCAGTGCGTTGAATCCGAAAGAAGCTTCTACTTTCCGGTGCTCCGACGATCGGCTGAACCAAATTCACGACTTGGTGCAATACACCCTGCAATGCTTGACTTTCAGCGGCTACATGGTCGATTGTCCCCACTTGGAACGGATGGGGTACGGCGGCGACGGCAACTCCTCCACCATGACGTTGCAGACGATGTACGATGTGCTGCCCACCTACCGCAATTGGCTGCGGGCGTGGGCGGAGTCGATGGACGAGGACGGCGGACTGGCATACGTGGCGCCCGCGTTCCCTACCGGTGGCGGCCCATACTGGAGCGGCTTCATCATCAAGGCTCCGTGGCGCACCTATCTCAATTACGGCGACCTCCAGATGGTGGAGACCTATTACGATTATGGGAAACGATGGCTCGGCTACGTGGAGCAGTACTGCGTGGACGGCCTCTTGCAGCCGTGGCCCGACACGAAAAAACGGATGTGGTTTCTCGGCGACTGGCTCGCCCCCAAAGGCGTAGATCTGGGTGGCGAATCTATCCTGCACGTCAACAACTGCTTCCTTGGTGAGTGCTATGGAGATATGGAAAAGATGGCTTGTCTTTTAGGTAAAAATGCTGATGCACAAAACTTTGCGGAACGAAAAGCGCAAATTCAAGCTGCCATCCAGCAGCGTTTCTACCATCCAGAAACGCACACCTACGCCAACGGCACCCCGATTGACCAAGCCTACGCTTTGCTGGCCGGCGTACCCCAAGACACTGCCATCATCCGTCAGGTGACCGAACAACTGCTGAAGGACTCCTATGGAAAATACAACGCGCATATTGCAGTGGGCTTGATGGGCGTGCCCATCTTCACCGAGTGGTGTGTTCGCGAGCGACAGACCGAACTGATGGCCACCATTTTACGGCAGCCCGACTACCCTGGCTACTTAGACATGATCCATCAGGGTGCCACCACCACGTGGGAGTCGTGGGACGGCGAGCGCAGCCGCATCCACAACTGCTACAACGGCATCGGCACGTGGTTCTATCAAGCCGTGGCGGGCATCCTTCCCGACGAGAACGCTCCCGGCTATCGTCACTTCTTCATCGACCCGCAACCGGTGGATGATGTGGAGTGGGTGGAAGCCACGAAGCCCACGTATTACGGCGAAATCCGCGTCAAGCTTTCAGCAAAAAAGATGGAACTGACCATCCCCGTGGGTACCACCGCCACAGTTTTCCCGGGTACAGAACGCGAGCAGACACTGCCGGCCGGAAAATGGCATCTGAAAAGAGCCCAATAATATCAATTCAAAAAAAATGCGTACTTTTGCCCATTAGGATTCTGTATGACATTCTTCTAAAAATCAGACCTATGGACACTTATCGTTTCAGGAAGCAGATACACAAGTTGCCAGGGAAGGTGATTCACCATGTAACACTTCCCAAACCCCTTGTGGTGGAAGGCCATCAGTCGAGGGGAAAGATCGGTGAGATATGCCGACAATATGGTTACAAGCAGGTGCTGCTGGTGACGGACAAGACGCTTCAGCAGCTGGGCTACGAACAGACCATCATGCAGTCGCTGGAGGCCGTCGGCGTGGGCTGTACCCTGTTTGCTGACATCAACTCCGAACCCACCATCGACCTGATTGATGCAGGCCGCCAAGCGGCAACAGCCTGTCAGGCGGAGTGCGTAATCGCCTTGGGCGGCGGATCGGTGCTCGACACCTGCAAGATGATTGTCGCTGGCATGAAATTACCCCATCTGAAAACCAAATCCCTGCTGCTCAAGTTTTTGGTGGTTCCGAATAAAACGCTGCCGATGATTTCGGTACCCTCTACTGCTGGTACTGGCGCCGAGATTACCGTAGGTGCTGTGGAGACCAACGCCCACGGCGTGAAAGGCTCCACCGTGCTGATAGGCCTTAACGTCACTCATGTGATTCTCGATAGCGAACTCACCCTTCACGCGCCGTCTATGGTGACCGCTGCCTGTGGTATGGATGCACTCAGCCATGTGGTAGAGGGCGCTGTGAGCGACGTGGACATGGACGAAGAGAACATGCGACTCTCTCAAGAGGGCGTGCGGCTGATCTTTCAACATCTGCCCATCGTGATGAGAGAACCCGAAAATATTGAGTCGCGGCTGGCGATGTGCCGCGCTGCCATGTACGGCGGCAACGCCATCAACACGCAGCTGGCCGGCTATGTACACGCCTTTGCCCATAGTATTGGCGCTAAATATCATGTCCCTCATGGACAGGCCATTATCTTGATGATGATGCCCGTGTTGGAATATCAGAAAGAGGTCTGTCAGGCCCGCTACGCCATGCTGGCACGCTACTGCCAACTCGCCGATGAAAACACCAGCGATGCCGCTGCCGCCGACCTTTTTCTGCAAGCCGTCGTGCAGTTGATCCAAACGTGCGGCATGGACAACCTTTCTGTGCCTATTAAAGAAGATGATGTTGAAGAACTTACCCGCATGATTGCCAAAGACTCCATCAACTATTCCGCTCCCATGACCTTCAGCAACGAAGACATCCGGAAGGTGTTGGAGCAGGTGGGGCTGCAAAGTTGAGACTTCCCTACAGAAACGACTGATAAAATCTTTTAACCATTAAAAATCAACTACCAACCATGTATAACGAATTAGAAATCAGCAATATCGTGACAGCGCAGCGAAAGTTTTTCCGCACAGGTGCCACGCTCCCGATCAAGTGGCGCATCCAGCAGCTCAAAAAGCTGAAAGCGGCTGTCATTGCGCATGAGAAAGAGTTTGAGGATGCCCTGGCCGAAGATTTAGGGCGAAGTCAGGTGGAAGCGTATCTGTGTGATATCGGTCCTATCGTTGTGGAAATCAATGAGATGATAAGAGGATTGCGCCGGTGGGCACGTCCTGAACGTCATTTCAGCGGCTTTCTGTGCTTTCCCAGCATGATCACCAAAGTCTATAAAATGCCCTACGGCGTGTCGTTGGTCATCAGTCCGTTCAACTTCCCCATCCTGCTCACCATCGGCGTGGTGGCGGCGGCGATGGCAGGCGGTAACACGGCGGTCATCAAGGCCAGCAGCAAGTCGGCGGCCAGCACCGCAGCGCTCAAACGCTTCTTCGCCGAGGTGTTCCCGCCGGAATATGTCACCCTGATTGATGGCGGACACGAGGTGGCCGATAGGTGCCTGGCACAGCGTTTCGACAAGATCTTCTACACCGGTTCGCCGGCTGTGGGCAAGCATGTGCTGACGGAAGCCGCCCGAAACCTCACTCCCGTGGCATTGGAATTGGGTGGCGAGACGGGCAACTGGTGCGTGGTGCGCCAAGATGCCGACCTGAAAGACGCCGCCCGCAAGATCGCCTTCTTCAAGCTCTGCAATGCCGGTCAGATCTGTATCAATATCAACCAGATAGCCGTAGCCGAAGAGGTGGCGGAGCCGTTTTTGGAAGAACTGAAAAAGGCCTTTGTGGCCCAAATTGGGGAACATCCCGAAGAGAATCCCGAGTATCCCAAACTCATCACCGACGCAGCCTACGACAAGTGCGCCCGTTGGGCCGATGAGCACCGCCACCGCATCGTCTTCGGAGGCGTGGGCGACAAGGAAAGCCGCCGCTATGCCCCCACCATCATCTATCCCGTTGACATCAACGAGCCTATTGTGCAGCACGAGCTGTTCTGTCCACTATTGCCCATCGTGCCGTTCAAAGATGTGGAGGTGGACGCGCTAATGGAGACCATTGCCGACCGCGAGCATCCATTAGCTATGTATTTGTTTACCAAGAATATGCGATGGGCTAACCGAGTCATGCGCACCCAACAGTTTGGCGGCGGTTGCATCAACGAGGTGTGCATCCACATGATGGTAAAAGGAGTGCCTTTCAACGGCACGGGGCATTCGGGTATGGGAGCTTACCATGGCGAGTGGGGTTTCCGCGAGTTCACGCACCCGCAGACCGTGCTCAAAGGCCGCACGCGCCTCAACCTGCCGCTGCGAGAGCATCCCTATAGCGGCAAGACAGGGGATAAAAAGTTGAAAATTCTACGAATTTTTGAGCGATAATTTCATTCCATCAAAAGGAAAAATAGGCTATGGATAAAAACGAAAAATACGAACTGCTGTATAAGCAGGTTCTTTCACTGGCGGAAGGGGAGCACGACATGGTGGCCATGATGGCCAACACTGCGGCGCTGATACAGGAGACATTCGGCTTCTGGTGGACGGGGTTTTACCGCGTGGCGGGCGAGGAGCTGGTGCTGGGACCGTTTCAGGGACCGGTTGCCTGTTCGCGCATCCCGTTTGGACGCGGGGTGTGCGGCACCGCATGGCAATTGCGACACACCCTTGTAGTGCCCGATGTGGAACAGTTTCCCGGACACATTGCTTGCAGTAGTGCTTCCCGTAGCGAAATTGTGGTGCCGCTGATCTGCCATGACCAGGTGGTTGCAGTGTTAGACATTGACAGCGAGCACCTTGCAACCTTCGACGAAACTGACCAAATTGGTTTGGAGAAACTGGCGGAGGTGTTAGCGCCATTGGCATGAGGGATCGATACCAAAATAAGTGTATCTTTTTCACGTTTAAAATAAAAAATGTCATGATGAAAAAACTACCTTGTATAGCGACAATTCTCTCCTTTTTATCACTGTCACTGCTTTGTGCAGGCTGCGGATATGGCGATTGTGGAGAAAATAAGCACTTTAGCACTAAAGAATTATCTAAAAACGTATATGAAGAAGAATATAGGTGTTATTGTGGCGGGGCTACCACTACGGATGTCATCTATGTATATATCACTGATTCAACTTCTTTTAGGAAATATGTCGGGAAATATGACGAGCTTGATTTGCTTTATTGTGAAAGCAAATCGGATACCATCGTGGATGTCTATCAAAAGAAAGATATCGGCATGATCAAGCATGTTTACAAAACCAAATTGTTAAAAAGCTATAATATCAATGACTTGAAAAGGGAGAACAAGTTCGATGAACCCTGTGAGAAAAGGTGGAAATAGAGTGCAGATGGAGTGAGTGTATATGGATTATTTTTTGTAAATTTGCACCCATTAATTATTATTATATCGTTATTAATTAAAATATTATAAATCAAATAATTATAAAACCAAATCTTATGGCTAAAACACTTTTACTGGGAGTTGAGGCAATTGCGCAAGGCGCACTTGACGCAGGATTGTCCGGAGTATATGCATATCCGGGAACTCCCTCCACCGAAATCACTGAGTACATTCAGAACTCCAAACAGGCTGTGGAAGGCAACGTCCACCGCATCTGGGCAGGCAACGAGAAGACCGCCATGGAGTCGGCTGTCGGCATGTCGTACGCTGGCAAGCGCGCCATGGTCTGCATGAAGCATGTCGGTCTGAACGTGGCCGCTGACCCGTTCATGAACTCCTCCATCACCGGCGCCAACGGCGGTCTTGTGGTGGTGGTGGCCGACGACCCGTCGATGCACTCCTCACAGGATGAGCAGGACTCCCGCTACTACGGCAAGTTCGCCCTCATCCCGGTCATGGAACCCTCCAACCAGCAGGAAGCCTACAACATGGTGTATGACGCTTTCGACCTTTCCGAAAAGTATCACACCCCCGTCCTGCTGCGTGTGACCACCCGTCTGGCCCACTCTCGCGCCGGTGTGGAACGCCGCGAAGCCCGCAAACAGAACGAGCTCAACGTGTGCAGCAACCCGAAACAGTTTGTGCTGCTGCCCGCCAACGCCCGCAACCACTACCGCGCCCTGCTCGAGAAACAGCCCGACTTCGAGATGGAGTCCGAAAAATCACAATACAACCGCTACACCGATGGCGCCGACAAGAAACTCGGTATCATCGCCTCCGGTATCGGTTACAACTACGTGATGGAGAACTACGTGGGTACCACCTGCCCCTACCCCGTACTGAAAGTTTCGCAGTACCCCGCTCCCACCAACCTCATCGCCAAGATGGTAGATGAGTGCGAGAGCGTGCTGGTGGTGGAAGAGGGCTATCCGCTGATTGAGGACCACCTCCGCGGCTTGCTCAACCGTACCGGCAACATCAAGGGCCGTATGGACGGCACCCTGCCGCGCGATGGCGAGCTCAACCCGAACCTCGTGGCCAAGGCCCTCGGCCTGTCCGAAAGCTACGGCTCACCCGTTCCCTCCATCGTGGCTCCGCGTCCGCCCGCGCTCTGCAACGGCTGTCCGCATATCGACACCTACCTCGCCCTCAACGAGGCGATGAAGGAGCACGGCCCCGGCAAGGTGTTCGCCGACATCGGTTGCTACACCCTCGGCGCACTGCCGCCCTACAAGGCCATCTACACCACCCTCGACATGGGTGCTTCCATCACCATGGCCAAGGGTGCCGCCGACTCCGGCATGAGCCCCGTGGTGGCCGTCATCGGTGACTCCACCTTCACCCACAGCGGTATGACCTCCCTGCTCGACTGCATCTACGAGAACACCCCCATCACGGTGATGATTCTCGACAACAGCACCACCGGTATGACCGGCGGTCAGGACAGCCATGCACTCGGTCGTATCGGCAGCATCTGCAAAGGTCTCGGCGTGGCCGAAGAGCACATCCGCATCATCACCCCGTTGAAAAACAACCATGATGCCAACGTGCAGGTCATCAAGGAAGAGCTGGCCTACCAGGGTGTTTCCGTCATCGTGCCCACCCGCGAATGCATCCAGACCCTGAGCCGCAGAATGAAAGCCCAATCCAAAAAATAATCGTAGGGGCGAATAATTATTCGCCCCCGCAAAAAAATAAAAAAGTAGAGACGTGCTGTAGCGCGTCTCTACATCAGGTAAAAAAACAAAAACAACAATGAAAATAGATATCATCTTAGCAGGTGTCGGCGGACAGGGAATCCTCTCCATCGCCTCCACCATCGGCGTAGCAGCCGTAAAGAAAGGTTTGTACCTGAAACAGGCCGAGGTACACGGCATGAGCCAGCGCGGCGGTGACGTGCAGTCGCATTTCCGCTTGGCCGACCACGAAATCGCTTCCGACCTCATCCCCATGGGCAAGGCCGACATGATCATCGCTGTAGAGCCGATGGAGTCGCTCCGTTACCTCCCCTGGCTGGCTGAAGGTGGCTGGGTCATCACCAACGACCAGCCCTTCATCAACATCCCCAACTATCCCGAAGAGGCCGCTCTGAAGGCTGAGCTCGACAAGCTGCCCAACAAGGTGGTCATCAACGCCGACCAGATCGCGAAGGACCTCGGCAGCGCACGTTCCGCCAACATGGTCATCCTCGGCGCCGCCGCCCCGTTCCTCAAGATGGAGTACAGTGAGATCGAAGATGCTGTACGCACCATCTTCTCCCGCAAGGGCGAAGCCGTCGTCAACACCAACCTCGCCTGCCTCAAAGCCGGCTACGAATTTGCACAGAAAAACAAATAACACTACAGCCACGTCCTAATCTATGGCCAATTATTCCGAAGAAATGACAAAGGTACTGGAGAGCGCCGCACAGGTGGCCCGCCAGTACCAATTTAGCCACATCGGCTGCGAACATATCTTTTACGCCATCTTGAAGTACCACGACGACACGCTGAGCAAACAGCTGCTCGCCGACTTCGGCTTCAACATCGAGAAGGTATGTTTCGACTTGGAGAGTATGTTTGTGGAAAATGAAGGCGAAAGCGACGGACAGAGTCCTGAAACGCTGACCTATAACACACAGGCACAGAACCTGTTGCGCTCGGCGGAACTGCATACCCGCTCGCTGCTCTCCCCCCTGATGGAGCCGCAGTTCTTCATCTTGGCCATCCTCAAGTCGGGACCGGCCGCCAATGTTGTCCGGAGCATCCTCAACAACTACGGCATCACCTATAGCGCTTTCTTGGCGAAACTGCGCAAGGATGACGGTCTCGGCAGCAAGCTGCGTGGCGGTTCGCGATACTCCACTCCCGACGGAGAGGACGATGATGAGGACAGCCGCTACACCCAGAAACGGGACAAGGGCAAAGGCACGCCGCTGCTCGACAACTTCGGCAAGGACCTGACCCAGTACGCCCGCGAGGGCAAACTCGACCCGATTGTGGGGCGCGAGAAGGAGCTGGAGCGTATCGCCCAGATTCTCAGCCGCCGCAAAAAGAACAACCCCGTGCTCATCGGGGAACCGGGCGTGGGCAAGTCGGCCCTCGCCGAAGGCCTTGCCATCCGCATCAACGAGGGACGCGTGTCGCGCACGCTGCTCAACAAGCGCATCATCGCCCTCGACATGACCTCGCTGGTGGCGGGCACCAAGTACCGCGGACAGTTCGAGGAGCGTATGCAGACCATCATCACCGAGCTGGAGAAAAATCCCGACATCATCCTGTTTATCGATGAGTTACACACGATGGTGGGCGCTGGCGGCGCACCGGGGAGCCTCGATGCCTCCAACATGTTCAAGCCCGCCCTCGCCAGAGGGGAGGTGCAGTGCATCGGCGCCACCACACTCGATGAGTACCGCCAGTATATCGAAAAGGACGGCGCACTGGAACGCCGCTTCCAGAAGATTCTGCTCGAACCTACCACGCCGGAAGAAACCATCGAAATTCTCAACAACATCAAAGGGAAATATGAGGAGCACCACGGCGTGAACTACACCGACGAGGCCATCAAGGCCTGCGTGCAGCTCACCACCCGCTACGTCACCGACCGCTGTCTGCCCGACAAGGCCATCGACGCGCTCGACGAAGCCGGCGCCCGCGTGCATATCATGAACGTGCATGTGCCGCCCGTCTTCCTTGACACCGAGAAGAAAATTGCCGACTTGGAGGCACAGAAAGAGCAGGCCAAGAAGGAAAAACGCTATATCGAAGCAGGCCAGTTCCGCGACCAGATCAAGGAGTTGCAGGAAGAGCTGAAGGCCATGCGCAAAAACTGGGAGTCGGAAACCGAAGAGCTGCGCTACGAGGTGAACGAGGAGAATGTAGCCGAGGTGGTGGCCATGATGACCGGCGTGCCGGTACAGCGCATCGCCAAGAGCGAGAGCGAAAAACTGCTCCGCATGGCCGACGAACTGCAAGGTAGCGTCATCGGACAGGACGATGCCATCGTGAAGATTGCCAAGGCCATCCGCCGCAACCGCGCAGGCCTCAAAGATCCCAACAAGCCCATTGGCACGTTCATCTTCCTCGGTCCCACCGGCGTTGGTAAGACCTATCTCGCCAAAGTGCTGGCCTCCTATCTTTTCGACTCGCCCGACGCGATGGTCCGTATCGACATGAGCGAGTATATGGAGAAACATACCATCTCGCGCCTCATCGGTGCGCCTCCCGGCTACGTGGGCTACGAAGAGGGCGGTCAGCTCACCGAGAAGATCCGCCGCAAACCCTATTCCATCGTTCTGCTGGATGAGGTAGAGAAGGCCCATCGGGATGTGTATAACATTATGTTACAAGTATTTGATGATGGCATGCTCACCGACGGAATGGGCCGTAAGGTCGATTTCAAGAACACCATCATCATCATGACCTCCAACGTGGGGTCGCGCGAACTCAAGGACTTCGGACAGAACCTCGGCTTCAGCACCTCCGCCACACAGGCCGGCAAGGACAAGAAAGCCCAGAAGATTCTTGAAGGCGCCCTCAAAGCCCAGTTTCCGCCCGAATTTCTCAACCGCATCGACGATATCATCTTCTTCAATAGTTTGCAAGAAGAGGATGTGAAGAAAATTATCAAACTGGAACTCAATAAGTTGCTCCAGCGTGTCGGCATGATGGGACTCAACGTCACCATCACCGACAAAGCCACCGACTTCCTCGTCAAGGAAGGATGGGACTCCAACTATGGTGCTCGTCCGCTGAAACGCGCCATCCAAAAACATGTGGAGGACATCCTCGCCGAAGAGATTTTGCAGAACGAAGGTCTGGAGGCCGCCACCCTCATCGTGGACTATGACGACCTTTCGGAAGACCTCGTGGTGAAAAAATCGGAGATGATGCTGGAAGAGAAGGAACAGGAAGAAGAGTAACCAACACATTCGCCCATAGCGTATTCTGTAATAATAAACGAAAGATGAAGAGAAAATACATGCTTTTATGGTTCATCTTTCTGCTCTCCGCCACCGGCTGGGGACAAGTTGCTCACTTGGTGTTTAACGGCCAGTCGCTGCAGCCCTACGCGGGACAAACCGTCGTGTTCGACCAAACCCTTCATGTGGTAGGCCGCTACTATACCGATAGTTACTCCTACCTGTATCTTTCCTACGAGCGTTTGCGCCAGCCGGAAGAGTGCGCTGTGCAGGGCACGGCAGCATACGACTCGATAGCCGCAAGCCACACTACAGCCGTTATCAGTGCCCGCTGCTACAACTTGGATGTCAGCACGATACGGTTGGGAGCTACTATAGAGCAGCTGCAGGCTGTGGTGCTGAGTACAGGAGATCGCAACATCCGCATCGACGGACCGCAAAACTTCAGCAACAACGAGCGCCCCACGCAGCGTCCCGACGTGGGCAACGCGCGAATTATCGTCTGCGAAAGCAACCTCGAATACTATTGCCCTGAATGGGACGGCACCTACGGGGCAGGCAGCGACGAGGAGTTTGAACGGCAGCACCTGAAAACGGTGAAGGCGCTGGCCAACATCGGCGCAGACCTCTATGCTCTGGAGGAGCTGCAGCAGGGGAGGGAAGCACTCGACTGGCTTGTAGAGGGACTGAACGCTCGTACCGTCCCGGGACGCTATGCCGCCGTGGAGGATTTCGACAGCGTGA
>JAEEGH010016501.1_pt1 | contig 15871 bp, 12 predicted proteins | sample 9134181 | NCBI WGS metagenome assembly JAEEGH01 (sample SAMN16246544, study PRJNA631951) | gut metagenome | biome: gut microbiome; feature: rumen; material: DP-attached | host: Bos | place: Iran: Karaj | collected 2018-10
GAGGCCCTCCTTGCTGACCAGGGTGGTCAGCGTGGGGATCCCGGCATTTTCCATGGCCTGAGCGCCGGTCATGCGCACCCCGTGATAGAGGGCTTCGCCGCGGCCCAGCATGGGCAGGGTCATGTGGGCCAGAGGAGCCAGGTCGCCGGAGGAGCCCAGCGAGCCTTTTTCCGGCACGATAGGCGTCACCCCCCGGTTGAGCATGTCGATCAGCATCTCCACCAGGACGGGGCGGACGCCGGAAAAGCCCACGCACAGGGCGTTGGCCCGCAGCAGCATCATGCCCCGGACGATCTCCTCGTCGTAGGGCTCGCCGGCGGAGGTGCAGTGGCTGAGGATCAGATTGGTGGAGAGCTGATTGCTCATCTCCTTGGGGACGGCGACCTTCTGAAATTCGCCGAAACCGGTGGTGATGCCGTAGGCCACACGACCTTCGGCGGCGATCTTCTCCGCCAGGTCGCGGGAGCGCTGCATGGCCTCCCGGGCTTCCGCCGCCAACTCCACCGTGGCGCCGCAGCGGGACACGGCAACAAACTGCTCCAGTGTCAGATGGTGGCCGTCGATGGCCACATGGTCAACTTCTGTGGGAGTCAGGATCATCATTCATACCTCGTTTTGTGGATTTGGGCCTTCTCAGCCCTGGATCTGCGCAAGAATGCGGGCAAAACCGGCATCAGCCAGAGGGAGGGCGCGATCCATGATCGCCTGCCCCCGCTCCCTGCAGGCAGCGGCAAAGGCCGCATCCTTCAGGGAACCTACGTTGATCAATACGTTGAGCCAAGCGCCCTGCAGGCCGGCCTTCAGGCTCAGCAGCGCCATGCCCAGATCGCTGGCAGCGGTGTCGTTGAAGCCGTCCAGCAGGGTGACGGACAGGCCGATGGCGTCGTCGATCAGCTCCATCATCTCCATGGGCGTTTTGGTGCAGGCTTTCAAACCGTCCTGGATAGCGGCGGACCGGGCGGCCTTCTCCTCATCCGTGCTTCTGGGCAGGGCAAAGGCGTCGCTGACCATCTGAAAGGCCGCCGTATCCCGGTCCATCACGTCCAGCAGGCGCAGCTTGAGCGCCTGGGCGTGGGTCTGGACCTCTGCGGCGTGGTCGGCGTATGCGGCGTATTTCTTTCGCCCCTGGGTGAGTCCGGCCACCATAGCCGTCAGCGCGGCGCCCACAGAGCCGGCAAGCGCGGCCACGGAGCCGCCGCCCGGGGCCGGCGCGTCGGAGGCGACCGTATCCACAAAGACGTTTACCGGCATTTCAGCAAGCTTCATGTGCGCTCCCCCTCACTGGTTCATGTCGATCAGGTGATACTCCATCACCTGCTTTTTGCAGTCGAAATTCTCGATGCGCAGGTAGTGCTCGGCGCAGTCGATCAGCGCCTTGCCGGGGGTCAGCCCCACCAGCTCGGTACCCACGATGGATACGCCGTAGCGCTCCGCCAGCACGCGGACCATCTCATAGGCGTAATAGAGGGGAGTGTCCTCATAGTTGACCATGTTCATGGACACCTGGGCGATGTTCCGCTCCTCCAGCATGATGCCGATGGCCTTGCAGCTGCGGAAGCCGCCGGAGCTGCCGCGGATGGCCTTGGCGATCTTCCTGGCGATCTCCACGTCGGAGGTGCTGAGGTTGATGTTGAAGGCGATCAGCGGCATCCGGGCGCCGATGGCGGTGATGCCGGCGGTGGGGTGGATCTTCCGCTCGCCGTAGTCGGGAGCCCATTCGGGCTGCAGGAGCTTCTCGGGCATGCCCTCGAACTCGCCCTTGCGGCAGGTGGCCAGATTCCGGCGCTCGGGCCGGGTGGCGCTGTCCTCATAGAGGAAGGAGGGGATCTTGAGCTCGTCCCAGATCCGCTGGGCCACACGCTTGCTCATATCGATGCACTCCTGAACGGTCACGTCCTTCTGGGGCACGAAGGGGATCACGTCGGTGGCGCCCATGCGCTTGTGCTCGCCGTGATGCTTGTTCATGTCGATGACCTCGGAGGCGGTCTTGGTCAGCTGGAAGGCCACCTCCTCGATGGCCTCGGGGTTGCCGATGAGGGTGAAGACGCAGCGGTTGTGGTTGCCGTCGGTCTGGGCGTCGAACAGGGTGCAGCCGGGGACGCTGTTGGCGGTGTTGACGAGGGCGTTATAGGCGGCTTCGTCCTTTTCCTTGCTGCAGCTGAAATTGGGGATGGTCTCTACGAGCTTTGCCATATTGGTTACCTCCTGAATATGATACATTTTTTCCGCGGATGCGGGTGTTTCCATTGTCGAAAGTAGGATAGCATATCCGTTCGGGCCTGTAAACGGGCGCCGTTCGCTTCTTTTCTTTTCGGACCTTATTTTTTTAGGTATTTAGGCCGAAACGCCCTCTTCTTTGAAGTGCAGAAACCGCTCCACGCTGCCCGAATGATAGGCGCTCGTGTCATAGGCCAGGACCACGTAAAACCATTCGGACAGGCCCTGGATGGCTTTGGCGTAGATGCCGGAGCGGGGCATGGTCTTCACGATGCTCTCCGGCAGGAAGCTGACCCCGAACCCGGATTGGACCAGCTGCATGGCCATGGGGGTATCGTAGCATTGGCAGACGATGTTGGGGGAGAAGTCGCACCGCTGACATTCCTTCACCAGGGCGTCGGTATAGCCCCAGAGGTCGTCGCTTCGAAGCAGGCACATGGGCACCCCCCGGAGCCGCTCCAGGGGGATGGTGTCCAGCTCCGGCGCCGGGTCCGTGCGGGCGGTGACGATGAGCTTGAGGGCGTCCTGCCCCAATATGCGGCCGCTCAGGCCCAGGGTCTCCTGGACCCCCGCCCGGAGGAACAGGGCGTTGAGATCTCCCCGGTTGAGATCGGCGATCAGATCCTGGGGCGTGCCCAGGCGGATATACAGCTCCACCTGGGGGTAGGCCTCCCGATAGGCCCGCAAAAAGGGCAGGGCGTAGGGCACGGTGGAATAGAGAAGGCCCACCCGGACCATGCCCCGGACCCCGGTCCCCAGGGAGCGGACCTGTTCCGTCAGCTGGCCCATGTCGGCGATGTACTGCCGCCCCTGCTGATAGAGGCGTTCCCCCGCTTCCGTGAGCTGCATGCCCTTGTTGCCCCGGTGGAAGAGCACCACTCCCAGCTCCTGCTCCATGAGACCGATCTGCCGGGAAACGGGGGGCTGGGCCACGTGGAGCTTGCGGGCGGCGCCGCACACGCTGCCCTCCTCCACCACCGCGCAGAAGTATTCCAGCTGTCGAATGGTCATTTTTAGCCTCCATACTCAAAAAGTATTGCAAAAATACCGATGAAATATTTTTTATTATATCACATGCGCGGTATAATACAAGATAGGAAGGGGGAGGAGCCAAGCGGCCTCTTTCCCGAAAAACATAAGAAAGTGAGGACGTATCCATGTTCGATCCTGCGGATCAGGCAATGACCATTCATCTGGACTATGAGCTTCCTGAGTATCCCCCCCTGGAGCCGGGCTATCGCCGGGCGCCCCGCCGGGAATCCCATCTGACCGAAGCCGACAAAGCCCTGGCGATCAAGAACGCCCTGCGCTATATCCATCCCGACCATCACGCGCAGATGGCCAAGGAGTTCGCCCAGGAGCTGGAGGAGCACGGCCGCATCTACGGCTATCGCTTCCGCCCCGCCGGGAAGATCTACGGCAAGCCCATCGACGAATACAAGGGCAACTGCATCGAGGGCCGGGCCATCCAGGTCATGATCGACAACAACCTGGACTTCGACGTGGCCCTCTATCCCTACGAGCTCACCACCTACGGCGAGACCGGCCAGGTGTGCCAGAACTGGATGCAGTATCGGCTCATCAAGAAGTATCTCGAGGCCCTGACCGACGAGCAGACCCTGGTGGTCATGTCCGGCCATCCCCTTGGCCTGTTCCATTCCCACAAGCTGGCCCCCCGGGTGGTCATCACCAACGGCCTCATGGTGGGCACCTTTGACGATCAGGAGCACTTCAACCGGGCGGCGGCCCTGGGCGTGGCCAACTACGGCCAGATGACCGCCGGCGGCTGGATGTATATCGGGCCCCAGGGCATCGTCCACGGCACCTTCAATACGCTGTTGAACGCCGGGCGGCTGAAGCTGGGCATCCCCAAGGATAAGGACCTGGCCGGGCGGCTGTTCGTGTCCGCCGGTTTGGGCGGCATGAGCGGCGCACAGGGCAAGGCGGCCATGATCGCCGGGGCCGCCGCCATCATCGCGGAGGTGGACGACTCCCGCATCGACACCCGCTACACCCAGGGCTGGGTGAGCCATCGGACCGCCAGCTTGGAGGAAGCCACCCAGATCGCCCTCGATCACCAGAAAGCGGGGGAGCCCTGCGCCGTGGCGTACAACGGCAATATCGTGGACCTTTTGGAGTACCTCTACGAGAAGGGCGTCCATGTGGATTTGATGAGCGACCAGACCTCCTGCCACGTGCCCTACGATGGCGGCTACTGCCCCCAGGGCCTGACCTTCGCCCAGCGCACCGAGATGCTGGACAAGGACCCCGAGGGCTTCCGCGCCTGGGTGGACAAGTCCCTCCATCATCACTACGAGATGATCTGTAAGTTCCACGAGCAGGGCACCTACTTCTTCGACTACGGCAACAGCTTCCTGAAGGCTGTCTACGATTCCGGCGTGAAGAGCGTCTGCAAGAACGGTGAGAACGACCTGGACGGCTTCGTGTTTCCCTCCTACGTGGAGGACATCCTGGGGCCCCAGCTCTTCGACTTCGGCTACGGTCCCTTCCGCTGGTGCTGTCTCTCCCGCAAGCCGGAAGACCTGGATAAGACCGACGCCGCTGCCGCGGAGTACATCCGCACCCACAACCGCCGCTACCAGGACTACGACAACTACGTCTGGGTCCGGGACGCCAAGAAGAACAAGCTGGTGGTGGGCACCCAGTGCCGCATCCTCTATCAGGACGCCATGGGCCGCATGAACATCGCCCTCAAGTTCAATGAGATGGTACGCAACGGGGAGATCGGCCCCGTGATCCTGGGCCGTGACCACCACGACACCGGCGGCACCGACGCCCCCTTCCGTGAGACCTCCAACATCAAGGACGGTTCCAACATCATGGCCGACATGGCCACCCAGTGCTACGCGGGCAACGCCGCCCGGGGCATGAGCTATATCGCCCTCCACAACGGCGGCGGCACTGGTATCGGCCGAGCCATCAACGGGGGCTTCGGCATGGTGCTGGACGGCTCCGAGCGAGTGGACACCATCCTGCGCATGGCCATGCCCTGGGACACCATGGTGGGCGTTGCCCGCCGGAGCTGGGCCCGGAACGAGAACGCCATGACCACCGCGGCCGAGTACAACAAGCAGTATAAGAATACGGACCATATCACCCTGCCCTATGTGGCGGAGGACCAGATCGTAGAGGCCGCTTTGCGGGCCGTGGAGGTGTAAGATGCTGAACACCATCATGGAATGCGTGCCCAACTTCAGCGAGGGCCGGGACCTTGCGAAGGTCGAAAAGATCGTGGACGCCTTTCGGGGCAAGGAGGGGGTCAGGCTCCTGGACTATTCCAGCGACAAGGACCACAACCGGACCGTGGTGACGGTCATCGGCGAGATCGAACCCTTGGGGGACGCGGTCGTCGAGGCCATCGGCATCGCCGCCCAGCTCATCGATCTCACCCATCATCAGGGGGAGCATCCCCGGATGGGCGCTGCGGACGTGGTGCCCTTCATCCCCATCAAGAACTGCACCGTCCAGGAGGCGGACGCCCTGGCTAAGCGGGTAGGCACAGAGGTGGCCGAACGGTTCCAGATCCCCAGCTTCCTCTATGAGAAGTCGGCTACCGCGCCCCATCGGGAGAACCTGGCCGCCATCCGCAAGGGCCAGTTCGAGGGCATGTTCGAGAAGATGAAGCAGCCGGAATGGAAGCCGGACTTCGGTCCCGACGCGCCCCATCCCACGGCGGGCGTGTTCGCCGTAGGCGCGCGGATGCCCCTGGTGGCCTTCAACGTGAACCTGGACACGCCGAATCTGCAGATCGCCAAGGATATCGCCGCCCGGGTCCGCCACAGCAGCGGCGGCTACGCCTTCATCAAGGCTCTGGGCGTCATGCTGGAGGAGCGGCACATCGCCCAGGTGTCCATGAACCTGACGGACTACACCCACACCGCCGTCTATCGGGCCTACGAAGCTGTGAAGATGGAGGCCCGGCGCTACGGCGTCAACGTGGTGGGGACGGAGATCATCGGCATGGTGCCCATGGCGGCCTTGATCGACTGCGCGGAATACTACCTGCAGGTGGAGAACTTCTCCATGAAGCAGGTGCTGGAAAACAACTTCTGAGGTATGGCTATGGATATGCAGGATATGAACGTGCGGGCCCTGTTGGAGCTCACCGCCTCCGACGCCCCGGCCCCCGGTGGCGGCGCCATCGCCGCCCTGTCCGGCGCCTTTGGGGCAGCTCTCGCCGCCATGGTGGGGAGCCTGACCCTGGGCAAAAAGGGGTACGAATCCGTCCAGGAGGAGATGGCCGAAACCACGGCCAAGGCCAACGCCCTGGCGCAAAAGCTCCTCTCCGCCATGGACGAGGACGCCAACTCCTTCAACGGGTATATGGCCGCCCTCAAGATGCCTAAGGACACGGAGGATGAGAAGGCGGCCCGCCGGGCTGCCATGCAGGAGTCCCTTAAGAGCGCGTCCCTGGTGCCTCTGAACACGGCTAAGACGGCCGCCGAGATATTCCCCCTGGCGGAGGCGGCCGTGAAAAGCGGCAACAAAAACGCCGTCACAGACGGGCTGGTAGCGGCCATGATGGCCCGTACCGCCGTGCTTGGCGCTCTCATGAACGTGAAGATCAACCTTGGGTCCATCAAGGACGAGGCCTTCGTGAGCGAGCTTCGGGAAACCTGCGCGGCATTGCAGGCAGAAGCCCTCGCCGCGGAGCAGCGCATCCTCGATTTGGCGCCTGAGCTGAAATAAGGAGCGAGCATGTCTGCAACCGTCATCGAAAACATCGGCCTGCTGGCCACGCCCATGGGCTTCGCCGCCCGCTCCGACAGGGAGCAGGGGAAGATACGGCTGCTGCAGGACGCCTATCTTTGCTATGAGGATGGGGTCATCACGGCGGTCGGAACCGGGAAAGCCCCTGCGGTGGATCAGCGGATCGACGCCCAGGGCAAGCTGGTGACGCCCGGTCTCATCGACCCCCACACCCATCTCGTCTTCGGCGGATGGCGGCAGCACGAGCTGGCAATGAAGTTGAAGGGCGTCTCGTACCTGGAGATCTTTGCGGCGGGCGGCGGCATCCTTTCCACGGTGAAGAAGACCCGGGCGGCTTCCATGGAGGAGTTGGCCGACAAGGCCGAAAAGGAGCTGCGCAAGATGCTCCGCCTGGGCGTCACCACCTGCGAGTGCAAGTCCGGCTACGGCCTCAGTACCGAGGAGGAGCTGAAGATGCTCCGCACCGTGGAGCTGCTGCGAAGCCGCCAGCCCGTGGAGCTGGTCAGCACCTTTATGGCGGCCCACGCCCTGCCCCGGGAGTATGCCGAGGATCGGGAGGGGTATATCCAGCTCATCATCGACGAGATGCTGCCCAAGGTGGCTCAAGAGCATTTGGCGGAGTTCTGCGACGTGTTCTGCGAGACGGGCGTGTTCACGCCCGAGGAATGCCGACGCATCCTTGTGGCGGCGCAGGGTCTCGGGCTGGCTGCCAAGTGCCACAGCGACGAGATCGACCCCATCGGCGGCACGGAGATGGCCGGGAGCATCGGCGCCGTCTCCTGCGAACATTTGATCCGCTGTCAAAAGAGCGGCATCCAGGCCATGAAGGCGGGGGGGACCGTGGCCTGCCTGTTGCCCGCTACCTCCTTCTACCTGGGCGCCACCTTCGCCCCGGCTCGGGAGATGATCGACGCGGGGGTGCCCGTGGCCTTTGGCAGCGACTTCAACCCCGGTTCCTGTCCCTGCAGCAACCTGCCCCTGGCTATGAACATCGGCTGCTATCGCTACCGCATGACCCCGGAGGAGTGCCTGACGGCGGTGACCCTAAACGCCGCCGCAGCCATCCACAGAGCCGAGAAGCTGGGCTCCCTGGAGGTGGGCAAGCAGGCGGACGTGCTCATCTGGGACGCCTTTGACCTGGATTACGTTTTCTATCGCTTCGGCGATTCACTGGCGGACACCGTGATCAAAAACGGCGTCGTCGTTTATACCCAACATTGACACTACGGAGAAGAAACTATGGAATGGAAATCGGATATCGAGATCGCTCAATCCACCCCTATGGCGCCCATCACGAAGATCGCCGCTGATCTTGGTGTGGACGAAAAGTACATCGAACAGTACGGACCCTACAAAGCCAAGATCTCCCTGGACTATCTGCGCGCCTGCGACAAGCCCAACGGCAAGCTGATCCTGGTCACCGCCATCACCCCCACACCCGCGGGCGAAGGAAAGACCACCACCACGGTGGGCCTGGCGGACGGCCTCAAGCGGATCGGCAAGAACGTGGTGGTGGCCCTCCGAGAGCCCTCCCTGGGGCCGGTGTTCGGTATCAAGGGCGGCGCGGCCGGCGGCGGCTACGCCCAAGTGGTGCCCATGGAGGATATCAACCTGCACTTTACTGGCGACTTCCATGCCATCGGCGCTGCCAACAACCTGCTAGCCGCCATGCTGGACAACCACATCCAGCAGGGGAACGCCTTGGGCATCGATCCCCGCAGCATCACCTGGAAGCGTGCGGTGGACATGAATGATCGGCAGCTTCGCTTCATTGTGGACGGTCTCGGCGGCAAGGCTAACGGCACGCCCCGGGAGGATGGCTTCGACATCACCGTGGCCAGCGAGGTCATGGCGGTGCTGTGCCTCGCTGACGGGATCACGGATTTGAAGGCGCGGCTGTCCCGGATCGTGGTGGGGTACACCTACGACAATCGGCCCGTGACCGCGGGGGATCTGAAGGCGGCGGGCGCCATGGCGGCGCTGCTGAAGGACGCCCTGAAGCCCAACCTGGTCCAGACCCTGGAACACACCCCGGCGTTGGTCCACGGCGGGCCCTTCGCCAACATCGCCCACGGCTGCAACAGTGTAACCGCCACCAAATTGGCACTGAAGCTGGGCGATTACTGCGTCACAGAGGCCGGCTTCGGCGCGGACCTGGGCGCGGAGAAATTCTTCGATATCAAGTGCCGCATGGCCGGGCTCAAGCCCGACGCGGTGGTGGTGGTAGCCACCATCCGGGCCCTCAAGCATCACGGCGGCGCTGGCAAGGATCAGCTGACCAGCGAAAACCTGGCTGCCCTGGAGAAGGGGTTGCCTAACCTGCTGCAGCACGTCTCCAACGTGAAGGACACCTTCGGCCTGCCTGCCGTGGTGGCCATCAACCGGTTCCCCCAGGACACCGAGGCGGAGATCGCCCTGCTGGAGGAGAAATGCCACGAGCTGGGCGTGAACGTGGTCCTTTCGGAAGTCTGGGCCAAGGGCGGCGAAGGCGGGGAAGACCTGGCCCGGGAAGTGGTCCGTCTCTGCGAACAGCCCAACGATTTCCGCTTTGCCTACGAAGCGGACGAGACCATTCTGGAGAAGCTCACCCACATCGTGCAGCGTGTGTATCACGGCAGCGGTGTGGAGCTGACCCCGGGGGCTCAGAAGCAGATGAAGCGGCTGGAGGAGCTGGGCTTCGGGTCCATGCCGGTCTGTATGGCCAAGACCCAGTACAGCTTTTCCGACGATCCCAAGAAGCTGGGGGCGCCCAAGGATTTCACCGTGCAGGTGCGCAATCTGAAGGTGTCCGCCGGGGCCGGGTTCATCGTGGCACTGACCGGCGAGATCATGACCATGCCGGGGCTGCCCCGAGTCCCCGCCGCAGAACGGATCGACGTGGACGAGAACGGGAAGATTTCCGGACTGTTTTAAGGAGGTCGCTATGCATCATATCCTCTCCTGTTACGGCATCATCGGGGCCATGGATACGGAGATCCAGATGATCCGAGAAAAGATGGACTACTGCCGCACCAATTCCCTGTATGGGCTCAAATTCTACCAGGGAAGGATCGGAAGCTTCGACGTGGTGCTGGCAAAGTGCGGCATCGGCAAGGTGAACGCCGCCCGCTGCGCCCAGATCCTCATCGACCGTTCCAACCCGGATTATCTCATCAACACCGGCGTGTCCGGCGGCATCGGCCCGGGTTTGAAGATAGGGGACATGGTGCTCAGCACGGACCTGGTCCAGCATGATTTCAACATGAACGCTCTGGGCTGTGTGGATGGGTGCCAAAGCCTTGAGGTCAAAGACAAGCCCACCCTGTTCCATGCGGACGAAGCCCTTTTGTCCCGATTTGAGAAGGTAGCCAAGGAGACGGCGGGGGAGGGGGCCATCCATCGGGGCCCCATCGCCACTGGCGATACCTTCGTGGCGGATCATGACAGCAAAAGGAGGATCCACGACACCTTCGGCGCCCTCGCCTGTGAGATGGAGGGCGCGGCCATCGCCCAGGTGGCCCAGGCCGCCCACGTGCCCTTCCTGGTGATACGGGCCATCTCCGACCTGGCGGACGGCTCCGCTTCGGAATCCTACGCCAACTTTGAACGGCATGCGGCGGAGCTCTCGGCCAGGATGCTGCTCAAATTCCTGGAGGACGCATAAACAAACGGCAAAGCAAAAGCAGGGGAGATCAGCGTTTCCCCTGCTTTTTATGTCGTATTTCGCTTACAGCTGGTTGCAAAAATCGACTATCTTCGCTTCGTTTTCCTCTGACGGCTTATCCTTGGGGTCGATCAGAATCAGCTCTGCGGCGACGGTTTCCGCTTCCAAAGCCTTCTTGGCCTTCTCCATCACCTTCCCCGGGCCGCCTCCGCAGCAGGCGAAGACGGCAAGCCGCTTGCCCTGCAGAGCGCTTAGGTTCTCCGCGATGAAGGTCCTGAGCGGCGGTGCGATGGTCCCCGCCCAAACGGGGGTGCCTAAAATGACGCAGTCATAGTCGTCCGCCTGGAAGGTATAGGGTTCCAGCGCCGTCTTTTCGCCCATGATGGCGCTCTTGCCGCCCCAGAAGAACTTTTTGAAGCCGGAATCGGGATATGTCTTTTTCGGCACCAGAGGGATCAGATCCGCTCCAAGGGTCTGGGCCATCTTTTCGGCGACATATTTGGTGTTGCCGGAAAGAGAATAGTACACAATAGCAGTTTTCATGGTTCCTCCTGAATCGGTCGTTACACATAGTGTAGCATACCTATGTGATCGTTTCAATATGGATGGGATATGCATGAGAAGTATATAGAGGCAATGTGGAGCATAGGAGAGTCTCACACCCTCGCCTGCGGGCTCGCTCAGGTCACAGCTCTGAGGCCCCACTGGGGCCTCATTCACTACTGTGACCAGTTCGACTCTCCAGCTCTCCAAAGCACAAAAATACACCGCCGATTGGCGGTGTATTTTTGTGGTGGAGCATAGGAGAGTCGAACTCCTGGCCTCCACAATGCCATTGTGGCGCGCTACCAACTGCGCTAATGCCCCTCGCAACGGTCCATATTATAACCGGTGTTCCTGGATTTGTAAAGGGGTAATTTCAACTTTTTTCGGGAATTCATTGTAATAGATTTTTGAACAAATCACGTTCTCCTTTGCAGAAGCGATGGCTTGTGGTATAATCGAAACGGAGAAAACCATGGAAAAAGCGAAGAATAAAAACAAAATCAAAAACGATCTCACCCAACGAAGCCTGTCTCGATCCCGCAAAGCAGCCTTGGGCGGTTCCCTGACCCGGGATGAACGCAAGCGCCCGTTCCTTCTGGAAGTCCTCTTCAACGCCATGAAGCTGCTGCTGTTCGCCCTGGTGATCATGGGGTTCGCCGGCCTTGGCCTCGTATACGGGGTGGGGAAGGCCTACGTGGATTCCACCCCTGTGATGGAGGTCTCCCAGCTGACCAGGAGCGATCGCACCAGCTATCTCTATGATATGAACGGGGACGAGATCACCAATCTTACCTCCATGGAGTATCGGGACTGGGCGGACCTGAACGAGATACCGGATATCCTCAAAAACGCCTTCGTATCCATCGAGGACGTGCGCTTCTATAAGCATCAGGGCGTGGACTTCAAGCGCGTCTTTTCCGCTGTATTAGAAATTCTGGGTAACAGCAACTCCTCCGGCGGCAGTACCATCACCCAGCAGCTGATCAAGAACAAGATCCTGGGGTCTCAGCGCACCTATAAGCGCAAGATGCAGGAAGCGTATCTGGCCATCCAGCTGGAGAAGGTTGTGGACAAGGACCAGATCCTGGAAGCATATCTCAACGACATATATCTGGGCGGCTCCAACTACGGGGTAAAGGCGGCAGCCAAGGACTATTTCGGAAAGGAACTCTCCGAATTGTCCATCCGGGAGTGCGCCCTCCTTGCTGGCCTCACCCAAAGCCCATACTACTATAATCCCCGGCAGAACATGTACTATCGGGACGGCACCCCTTACTATCGCACCACCAACCGGACCAATACGGTCCTGGACAGGATGTATCAAAACGGATACATTACCCGGGATCAATATCTCTCCGCCCTGGAGGAGCAGGACACCATCCTGCCTGTCAGTAAGAACGCCAAGATGTACGATATGGCGTATTTCGTGGAGTACGCCATCTCCGACGTGATCACCCACTGGATGGCCCAGGACGGGGTGCCGGACACCGCCGCCAACCGCACCTATTATGAAAACATGCTGCGGACCGGCGGGTATAAGATCTATACCACCGTGGACCCAAAGGTCCAGAACACGGTCCAGGAGACCCTGTCCACCTGGAACGGCTATCCTGAGCTGGCGGACGGCAACGCCGCCGTGTTGACAGAAGAGATCTCCGAGACCGTCACCATCCAAACCGTGGAGCCACAGGCTGCCGCGGTGGTCATCGATCAGTCCACCGGGTACTTACGGGCCATCATCGGCGGCCGTGACGAGCCATTGATCCGCAGGGGCTTGAACCGGGCTTCCCAAAGCTTTACGGAGGTGGGCTCCTGTATCAAGCCCCTGGCGGTCTACGGGCCTGCCCTCGATAAAGGCATGTCCCCGGCGTCCGTAGTCATCAATGCGGAGGGGACCATCGCCGGCTGGGGCACAGAGAAAGGCTATCCCGGCGGCGGGCTTTCCTCCAGCCGCACCTATGGATTCACCACGGTGCGGACTGGCCTTGCCCAATCCCTGAATGTGGTCGCCGCTCGGGTCCTGATGGAGCACGTGGGGGTCGATACGGCGGCTGCATACATGGAACGCCTAGGCATTCCACCCTCTCAGATCAATTTGGACGGTCCCGGCCTCGCCTTGGGCACCTCCGGCATCACCCCCATCCAGATGTGCGCCGCCTATGCAGCCATCGCCAACAACGGCTATTACTGGCAGCCTATCTCCTTCACTCGCATGGAGAACGAGGAGGGAGAGGTCGTTCTGGACGCTGACCTCATCCGCAGCGGCGCTGCCAAGGTATACGAGCAGACCAGCACGGCCTATCAGCTGGTGGACATCCTGACGGACGCCGTGAAAACCGGCACCGGAAAGCAGGCCAAGCTGGACGGTTTCACCGTGGCGGGGAAGACGGGCACCAACTCCAAGTATTCCAGCGTGTATTTTGCCGGCATGACCTGCGATTACACGGCCGTCGTATGGATCGGCCACGACCTGCCCAGCAACAAGCTGAAGACCGGCTCCACCGGCGGCGACTATGCGGCGGCCCTTTGGAAGGCCTTCATGGAGAAGCTTATGGAGGGGCGGACCGATCGGCCCATCATCGACGAGAACACCACCATGCTGGGCATGGTGCAGCGGACCGTTTGCCCCGTTTCCGGCAAGCTCGCTTCCGCCGGCTGCATCCAGTACCAGGGGAACGGGAAGAAGTTCAACCTGGTCACCGATTGGTTCGATTACGATTCCGTTCCCACGGACTACTGCGACATGCACGTGACCGTCAGCATCTGCCGCGACAGCAACTGTCGCGCCGGCGCATCCTGCGATCCCCAGTCGGTGGAGGATGTGACCTACGTGCTGATCCGTCCCGATTCCATGTTCTTCGACCTGTCGGACGAGGTCCTGCAGAAGATATTCGGAGACACCTACGTACGCACGGACAAGACGCCGGAAGCCTTCATCAACAGCCTGCCTGTGTGCAATCTCGCGGAGAGCCTTTCCGCTGCCAAGAGCGAGCGGGACGCGTTGATCAACGAGGCCACCACCTACCTCTCCACAGCGCCGGAGCTCTCGGAGGAGGAGAGGGAAGAGCTGGCTGATCTCATCGGCAAGGCAGCTGCCGCCAACGATATCTCCGATATCGAGGACGCTACGGAAGCTCTACGACAGGCTTACGAACGCATACATGGCAATTGATGCCTGCAAATTGTGTCAAGGATGCAAACGGTTTGGCAAAAAAGCAAATCGTTCTTCCCATTTTTGGCAGATTTGATATAATACCAGATGATAAACGCAAGGAGGATCATAATGGATACCAAGATTCTGATCGCCGACGATGATCCCATCGTACATGAGTCTCTGAAAATATATCTGGAAGCCGAAGGATTCAAGACCGTGGATTTCTATGACGGCATCTCCGCCGTCGCCGGGGCGGACAGCACCGTTTCCCTGTGCGTGCTGGACATCATGATGCCCGGCAAATCCGGCATCGACGTCTGTCGGGAGATCCGCAAGACCAGCCAGGTCCCCATCGTCATGCTCACCGCCAAGGGCGAGGAGGTGGACAAGATCGTGGGCCTGGAGCTGGGCGCGGACGACTATATCGTCAAGCCCTTCAGCCCCCGGGAGGTGGTGGCCCGCATCAAGGCCATCCTGCGCCGGACCGAGAACCATGCGGCGGGGGAGGACTCCGGTAAAAATGTGATCCAGCACAACGGCCTTATGATCGATCTCAACAGCTACACGGTGCTCCTCCGGGGCGAACCGGTCATCTGCACGCCCAAGGAGATCGAGATACTGTTCCTGCTGGCCTCCAATCCCGGCCACGTGTTCACCAGGGACACCCTGCTCTCCAAGGTGTGGGGGTATGACTTTGCGGGGGAGACCCGGACGGTGGATACCCATATCAAGCGTCTTCGGGCCAAGTTGGATTCCACCGGCCTTGGCTGGAGCATCAAGACGATCTACGGTGTCGGATATAAATTCGAGTTGGAATAAGCCATCATGAAAGGCGTTTTGTTCCGCAGAACACTGGCATTGTTCGTTCTGGTACTGCTCCTGGCGGATATCGCGATCCTGGGAGCATATTCCTATTTCGGCCGAAAAACCTATATCGATCTGGAGATGGACTCCTTGACCTCCGTCATGGACTCTGCAAAGGGCATCTATGAGGTCAGGGACGACATGTTCTCCAGCCGCAGCTCCTTTTCCCGGTCCCTGGGCTTTTTGAGCAGCACGGCAGACGTGAAGTATTATTATTTCTACTACGCTTCCGGCGGCATCGAAGCCGTCACCAACATCGCCGAATACAACAACGCCTACATACAAAACGTCCAATTCGACATCCTGGAGGGGCAGGAGGTCAAGAAGAAGGACCTGCAGCTCACCAACCATATCAACGCCATCGCCTTGGGCGAGCCACTATACGGGAGCGACGGCAAGATCGAGGGCGGCCTTATCTTCGTGCGCGAGATACAGCACATCGACACCGCCTTCGGCAAGCTGAACTCTGCCCTGCGGATCCTGGGCATCGCCATCGTGCCGGTGCTGCTCATCATCGCCCTGGCCAGCATCCGACAGATCAACAAGCCCATCAGCGACATGACCAAGGTAGCCATTGAGCTCACCAACGGGAACTACAGCGTGCGGGCAAACGAGAACGTCCACGGGGAGATCGGCATCTTTGCCCGGGCCATGAACCGCATGAGCGACACCATCTCCCAGACCATCTATCAGCTGGACAGCGAAAAGCGGCAGCT
>JAEEGH010016502.1_pt1 | contig 15869 bp, 9 predicted proteins | sample 9134181 | NCBI WGS metagenome assembly JAEEGH01 (sample SAMN16246544, study PRJNA631951) | gut metagenome | biome: gut microbiome; feature: rumen; material: DP-attached | host: Bos | place: Iran: Karaj | collected 2018-10
AATGGCCGCCACTACCGCCGTGGTGAAGATGCCGATCACGTACATGCCCGCGCCGATAGCGAGGCCGATGCCGGCCGTGGCCCAGATGCCCGCCGCCGTGGTCAGGCCCTTGATGGAGTTGCCGTTGTGGAAGATGATGCCGGCTCCCAGGAAGGAGACGCCGCCGATGATCTGGGCCGCCAGACGGGCGGGGTCCGTGCCCTTGGTACCGTACATCCCGGCACCATCGGGACCGACCAGGTCGGCAAAGCCGTACTTCGACACGATCATGGTCAATGCCGCCGCACAGCAGACGATGATATGGGTCCGGATGCCCGCTTCCTTCAGCCGCTTGCTGCGCTCGTATCCGATGGCAGCGCCGCAAACGCAGGCGATCAGCACCCGGATGAAGAATTCAGCATACTGGGAGAGGGAGAATTGCCTCGCCAGAATCTCAGCAAAAGTCACAGGTATCGCCTCCTAAAGCGCTCTTTGTCCAGGGGTCTGGATCAAAGCAGATGGAATACGGCCACCAGGCCGGAGAACACGATGGAAACAGTGGCGCAAAGCTTGATAAGGATGTTCAGGGAGGGGCCGGAGGTGTCCTTGAAGGGATCGCCGATGGTGTCGCCCACCACGGAGGCCTTGTGGGGCTTGCTGCCCTTGCCGCCGAAGTGGCCCTCCTCGATGTACTTCTTGGCGTTGTCCCAGGCGCCGCCGGCGTTGGACATGAACACCGACACCGCAAAGCCCGCCACGGATACGCCCGCCAGCAGCCCCACCACGCCCGTGGGGCCCAGGATCACGCCTGTGGCGATGGGCACGATCACCGCCATCACCGCCGGGACCACCATCTCCTTCAGTGCACCGTGGGTGCAGATGGATACGCACTTAGCGTATTCCGGGGTGGCCGTCCCCTCCAAGATGCCCGGTATCTCGGCGAACTGCCGCCGCACCTCCACCACCACGCGCTGGGCGGCCCGCTCCACGCCGTTCATGGTGACGGCGGCGAAGACGAACACCAGCATGGCGCCGATGAACATGCCGATGAGCACGGTGGGGTTGATGATGGAGAAATTCAGAACTGCATCCGTCTTCTGCTGGATGATATTCACATAGGATACCAGCAACGCCAGAGAAGTCAGGGAAGCGGAGCCGATAGCGAAGCCTTTTCCGGTGGCTGCCGTGGTGTTGCCCAGAGAGTCCAGGGCGTCCGTGCGGTTGCGGACCTCAGGGTCCATGCCCGCCATCTGAGCGATGCCGCCGGCGTTGTCGGCCACGGGCCCGTAGGCGTCGGTGGCCAGGGTGATGCCCAGGGTGGAGAGCATGCCCACGCCCGCGATGCCGATGCCGTAGAGGCCCCGGTTGAAGGACTGGAGGAAGTGGCCGTTGGCGTCCACGATCTCATTGGTGCCGCCGGAGCAGTAGTAGCTCAGCAGGACGGCGGCGCACACGATCAAAATGGAGGTCAACGCGGATTCCATGCCCAATGAGATGCCGCCGATGACGATGGTGGCGTAGCCCGTCTGGGAGGTGGCGGCCAGATCCCGGGTGGGCCGATAGGACTCGGAGGTGAAATACTCCGTGAAGAAACCGATGAGGCAGCCGGAGACCATGCCGCAGAGGATGGCGATGTAAATGCCGCTCCACCGGACGCCCTCCACGTCCTTGAAGATGAAGTACGTGAGGGGCAGGGCCAGCACCGCGGAAAGTATGGCCGCGGTATAGGTGCCCGTGCGCAGCGTCTTCAGGAGGGTCATCTGGTTGGCGTCCTCCCTGACCCGCACCAGCTGTGAGCCGAGGATGGAGCAGAGTATACCGGATACGGCCAGAAGCAGCGGCAGGAGCATGCCGGAGAAGCCGTAGCCGCCGATGGCGGACAGAGCGAAGGTGGCCAGGATGCTGCCCACATAGGATTCGTACAGGTCCGCACCCATGCCGGCCACGTCGCCCACGTTGTCGCCCACATTGTCGGCGATGGTGGCGGGATTCCGAGGATCGTCCTCAGGGATCTTCTTCTCCACCTTGCCCACCAGGTCCGCGCCCACGTCGGCCGCCTTGGTGTAGATGCCGCCGCCTACCCGGGCGAACAGGGCCATGAAGGAAGCTCCCATGCCGTTCATGACCATGATGTTGCCGATCTGGACCGGGTCCTGGATGCCGAAGCCGTACCGAAGAAGGAAGAACCACAGCGTCACGTCCAGGATGCCCAGGGCCACCACGGTGAAGCCCATGACCGAGCCGGCGGAGAAGGCCACCCGCAACCCCCGGTTGAGGCCCTCGGAAGCGGCCTGGGCGGTACGGGAATTAGCATGGGTGGCGATCTTCATGCCGATGAATCCGGCCAGAAGGGACCAGACGCCGCCGGTCAGAAAGGCGAAGGGGGTGAACTTGGAGAGCATGTCGCCGCCGGACGCGAAGGCGATGACCATCAATATCACGAACACCGCCGCGAAGACCGGCAGGACGGTCTTGTACTGCCGCTGCAGATAGGCGTTGGCGCCCTCGCGAATGGCGCCCGCGATCTGCTGCATGCGCTCCGTCCCTTCGGAGAAGGACATGACCTTTTTCGCCTGGATCAGGGCGTATATCCCTGCCATGGCCGCACCGACAAATCCAATCCAGAACAACGATTCCATAACTGTACCTCTTTCCTTACTGTATTACGGGCGAAGCGCCCTCGTTTGGCTCCGTAAACGTTTACGGAAGATGAAGAATAGAATCGGCGCCTGCCGTCTATCCGAACCGGCAAAAGCCGGAACGGCAAACGCCGATAAACCGGGATCCAGACCTACTTAACGGTCTTTCTCTTCTTAAAAATCACGACCAGCAGGATCACCGCGATCGCAGCAGCCCCGCAGCCGATCGCTGCCCACGGCACGGTGCGCTCCGCTGCCGCCGCTGTCGCTGCCGCCTCCGGCTTCGTCTCCGCTGCCGGCTTCACTTCCGCCGCCGGCTTCGTTTCCGCCGCCGGTTTTTCCTCTGTCTTGGCCGCAGCCTCCGGCTCCGCCGGCTGGCTCTGCTCGTGACGGATCGCGAAGCTGTCGATGGCGGTGTAGTCGGCGCACTTCTTCGGGCTCGCGTCGCCGGCCTCCGTCCTCTGATACGCGGTCACGACGATCCCTTCCTCCGTGACTTCCACGTAGGCGAGGTACTGCCGTTCATCCGACTGGCCGCCGGTCTGGAATCCCAGCAGGCCGTCCAGCTCTCCGCCGTACTCATCGAACTTCATGCCCATGGGGCTGATGGTGACGAAGGTGGTGGCTTCGCCGGGCTCGGCCTTTTCGCCGCTGCCGTTGACCGTGGCCCTAAAGTAGTTGTGGATATGCCCGTTGAAAAACAGGTCCACCTGAAGCTCTTCACACATCTGCTCCAGGAAGGCCGTCGCCGCGTCGTCCTTCTGCACCAGGCCCGCGTGGGCCAGGACGATCCGGTACGCGCAGCCGGAAGCCTCGAAGACGTCCTTCGCCCAGGCCTTCTGCTGCTCATAGAACCGAAGCTTGTCCTGCGACGCGTCCGCGCCGTCGATGCCGGTATAGGGCTCTGTGTTCAGGATCACGAAGCACACGTCGCCGACCACGAAGGAGGCCGTCGTCTCCGCCAGCATCTCATCGTCGATCCCCCGGGGGAGATTGGTCCGTCCCTTGAAATGGGAATAGACCACGTCGCCCTTGGATTCGTGATTGCCCGGGACATACGCGGTGGGCGTCGTCGCCAGCACGCCCTGGAGCTGATCGAACAGATACGTCCATTCCGCCATGGTGTCGTCCTCCGTGAGGTCGCCCAGGTTCACGATGAAATCCGGATGGAGGGTGTCTGTCAGGAACGTCTGATCGGTGTACAGGAAGGGCAGATACCCCTCCTCGTTGGTGGACTGCAGATCGCTGACGAGCACGAAGGAGAATGCCTTTTGGGCGGGCAGGGTCCTGAACTCGTAGACGCTGCTCTGATAGTCGTTGGTCCCGTCCTTGGTGACGGCCATATACTTATAGTCCGTCCCCGGCTTGAGCCCGGTCAGGTCGACGGAATAGCTGGTGAACGTGCCGTGATCGCCACGCACGTTGACCCGCTCGATCTCGGTCACCGGCACGACGGTCCAACTGGATTCGTCCCGTTCGCGCCAGCGCAGTTCCGCGCTGAGCCCATCGGCCGCGGTGATCCAGTTGAAGCACATCTCGGCGGCGGTGGCTCCGGGCGTCAGGGTGAGCTGCTCCGGAACATAGCGGACCGTTTCCGAAACCACGTCCAGTCGGACCGTGCCCTCGGTGGGGAAGGAAAGCTTCCTTCCGTCCGCCTCCACGGTGCAGTAATAATAGTAGGTGCCGATATCCAGGGACAGATCCGCCGTAAAGCCCGCCTCGGTCCGCTGCATCGGGACCGTTTCAGTGCAGGCCGAGCGCTTCTTGCCCGTGCCCAGGTGGACCAGCGCCTCCCCGGCGGTCACACCCTCCGGCGCCAGCAGCGCGTCGATCCGCACGGTCTCGCCGGAATACGCGCTGTTCTTCATGGGCTCCGAAAGGCGAAGGACCGGCGCGGAGACGATCAGCCGCCCATCGATGCGGTCCTTGAGATCCACGGCATCCGCAAAGGCCCGGATCATAGGATAGCCATCTGACTCATCGCCGACCCAGGTCCAGACATCGTCGAGATCCCAGCCCAGGGATTCATACAGCTCTTTGCTCCTGATCTGCTCGCTACCGACCAGGGCGTACGCCGCTTCTTCGGGATGGGTGCTGGATACGCCGCCCATGAGCCTCGTCCCGTTCCACACCACGTTGCCGTGGATGTGAGAGCCGGAATCGCCGGCATAGTTCCCGCAGAGGTAGCCGATGTTCTGGCTGTCGTCGCCGCCGTCGATCTCGGAGAGCAGCATCACGTTGTTGTCGACAGCCGTGCCGCCCTTGAGGTTGCCGATGAGGCCGCCGACGCTGTCCGCTTCCTCGCCGCCGATCTCGATGGAACCGGCCGCGTAGCAGTTGACCACCTGGCCGCCGCCGGAGCAGGAGGCCGTGATGCCGCCCGCCGCTCCGTTTTCGTTGCCCTTGCCGCGGACGATGATCTCGCAGTCGACGAAGCAGTTGCGGGCGATGCCGCAATAGCCGTTTTCGTTGCGCTTGATCTTGCCCGCCAGGCCGCCGGCGTTCTTTTCCCGGCAGTCGATCTTTCCGGTGCAGACCACGTTGTCCGCGTCACCGTACAGGCTCCCGGCCAGGATCCCGCAGGAGGACAGGCCCTTGATCTCGGCGTCCAGGATCGCCAGGTTTTTGACATAGCCCTCGCCGAAATCGTGGCCCACGTTGCCGAACAGGCCGCAGTATTTGTTCCCCATGCGCACGACGCGCAGGTTCCGGATGGCGTGCCCCTGCCCGTCGAAGGTGCCGAAGAACGCGCAGTGCACGCCCTCCTCCTTGCCGTTGTCGGCCAGAGCGCCGATGGGCGGCATATAGCCCTCGGTGTCGTTGCCGGTCTTGTCGGCGATGACTGCGCCGATCCGCTCCAGCAGGGGCGACATGTCGAGATCCTGGGTCAGCACGTAAGTGCCGCCGCAGGGCGCGTCGGGGGCGTGGTCGCCGTTGGTGTCCTCCGGCTTCCACAGCCCTGACAGATACAGAAGCTGCTCCGGCGCGGAGATGCGATAGGTGTCGGACGCCGGATCATAGTCCGGCAAAACGGCGCCGAGGGAAACGAGGACGTCGGTGCTCCACACGTCCTGCTCCCACCATTGCTCCGTGTCCGCTGCTGCGCTGCTGACGCAGAACAGGCCGCAGACCATGAAAACTGCTAAAATAAGTGTCGAGATCCGTTTCATATCTGCGTCCTTCCATCCTGTATTGGCTCAAAAGACTCAGCGGAGGCGGCCGGTCCGCCCGGCCGTCCTCCGCAAAAGGGGATCGCGCGTGCCTCAGGCGGCGGGATACCAGCCGTCAGCGGTGACGCCGGCCTTCACGACCTCGTCCATAAGGGCGATGTCCGCGGGGTCGTCGTTGGGCTCGTGCTTGACCTTGGTCTCCTGCATGGAGATCTTGTCGTACATGGCGAGGGCGCCCAGCTCCTCGGTCAAATCCGTGCCGTCCTCAAAGACCACATAGAGAACGAACTCCTTGTCCGCCTCGCGGATGAGGTAGATGTTCTTCTCGTAGTTGTCGCCGTCGGCGTCCTTGTCCTTCCAGCCGGCTTCCACGACGCTGGCGCCCTTGTCGCCGTCCTTGGCGTAGATGTAGACCTCGTTGATGGTCTTGCCGGTCTTGTTCTTGATGTTCAGCGCCAGGCCCACATAGCCTTCCGGCAGAGCCCCGGCCTCAGCCGCGGGGGCGGGTTCCTCCGCCTTGGGCGCGTACTCCACGCCGTCGGTGGAGATACCGGCAGCCGCCACGGCGTCCATGGCCGCCATATCCTCGGCGTCGTCGGTGACCTTCTGCTTGAACTCGTCCGCCTTGATGGTGAACACGGTGTAGTCCTCCACGGGCTTCTCCAGCACGTAGTCCGCCTCCGCGTCGTCGGTGTAGCGGACCCGCAGGGTCATGGCGCCCAGCTTCTCGGTCTCCCGGAGCACGTAGACGTAGATCTCGTGGGGCTTGCCTTCCTTGCTCTCATCCTCGGTGGGCAGCACGTCCGCCAGGGTCTTGAAGATGTTCTTGCCCTTGTCCTCGCCGTTGGGGAACAGGTAGATCTTGGCGATGTCCTTGCCGGTCTTGTTCTTGACCATCAGCTTGAGGCCGGTGTAGCCCTCGGGCACCGCGGCGGCTTCGGCAACAGGCGCGGGCTCCTCGGCGGGGGCGGGCTCCTCAGCGGGCTCTTCGGCGGCGGGCACGGGGATCTTGGCGAGCTCGGCGCGGGCGGCCTCTACGGCAGCCGCGTCAGCGGCGGGCGCGCCTTCGTACACGGGATACCACTGATCCACCACGTAGCCCTTCTCCAGGGACTCGGCCAGATACTGCAGGGGTTCGGGATCGCCGTCGTCGTACTGGACCTTGATGTCGTACTTATCCTCGGCGTTCTTCAGGGAGATCTCGTTGGGCAGGTGGCCGTCGCCGTCGGGCTTGAACCAGTCCTCGATGGGATAGGTGATGTCCGTGCCGTCGTCGAACTTCACGTACAGGTTATAGTTGTCGGTGTGGGGACGGAGGAAGCACTTGAAGAGGTACATGCCGCCTTCCTTGGCCTTACCGGGCATGAGGGACGCCATCTTCTCGCCATTGGCGTTGTAGAGGTAGTCGATGATGTTGTTGTACATGTTGGGATCGCCGCCCTCCTCAAAGAAGCGGAAGTCCACGATGTTCTTGCCGGTCTTGTTCTTGAACTCCACGGGGATCAGCTCATAGCCGGGATAGAAGTTGTCGGCGGTTTTGCCCAGGGCCACGGCGGCGTCCATGTTCGCCTGATCCTCGGCCTTGTCCTCCAGCTCCACTTCCCAGGCGGCCGGATCGACGCCGTCCTTCATGGAGATCTTGGTGTACATCTTCAGCTCTCCAAGGTCCTTCTTGGCCTCGGTGCCGTCCGCGAAGACCACCAGCAGCTCCTGAGCCGCGCCGGCTTCCCGGACGATGTAGATGTTCTTCTCATAGTTGGCCTTGTCGGCGTCCTTGTCTTGCCAGCCGGAGGCCACCACGCTGTTGCCCTTGTCGCCGCCGACGGGATAGATGTACACCTCGTCGATGGTGACGCCGGTCTTATTCTTGATGTTCAAACCCAGGGCTACATAGGTCGCCTTCGGCGCTTCCGGCTCTTTGGGGGCCTCGGTGGGCTGTTCGGCGGGCTTCTCCGCAGCCGGCGCCTGGGTAGCGACGGGGGCTGGGGTTTCAGCGGGCTTGGTCGTTCCGCAGGCGACGATCCCCAGGATCATCAGCAGGACGAGAACGAGAGAAAGTAGCTTTTTCATGGTGTGCCTCCTGTTTGTTTTTGTGTTATCTCACTTTGCCGAAAAAGACAAAGAGTGGATCCCTTCATTCCCGGCGGCAGGTCACGGCGCCGTCCGGCTGGATGTCGAAGCGGATGCCGTTGGTAGTGCTTTCCGCCAGGGCGGCCATGGGGCGGTTCTCGGTGCAGAGCACCAGGGGTAGTCGTTCCAGAAACATGGTCATGATCTCCTCGTCGGGCCGCTCCTTCCTGGCGTTGGGGTCGTTCTCGCAGGAGACCACAGCACACCAGGGGGAAAGTTTATTGAGGAGCCCCGGCGTCATGGACTTCCTGTCCCCGTGATGGGGGAGCTTGAGGATGTCGCAAGGGGGGATGGCCTCCCCTTCCCAGTCCGCCGCGTACCGATCGCCGGTGATCAGCACGCTCCGGTGACCGTAGGCGAACCGCAGCATCAGGCTGGACAGATTCCGCTCCTTGGCCACCTGGGTGCACAGACCCTCCTCCACCGCATCGCCCCGGTAGAGGGCGTCGAACACCTGTTTCTGCCGGTCAACGATCTCCGCCCGGGGATAGTAGACCGTCATGGTCAATCTGTCGGTCAGGGCCTGTTCCCCGGCTTGGATGGTCTCCACCGCCGTGCCCCGTTCCTGGGCCGCCTCACAGAGCTCCTTGAGGATGTTCAGCATCTGTCGAAGGCCGTTGGGCGGCTTTTTGGTGGAGATAAAGGATCGAGGGACGAAGCGAGCGTCCTCCGGGGGTACCGTCAGCATCTGGAGCCGGTCCACCCGGATGGCCCGCACGATCCTGGCAGCCCCGCCCACATGGTCGATATGGGGGTGGGTCAGGATCATCCGATCGAGATGGGTCACGTGCCGGTCCAGCAAATACTCCAAGGCGTCCTTGCGCAGGGACCCCTCCCGGGATTCCACATAGGGCCTGCCGGCATCCACCAACACGGCGTAGTCCGTCCCCTCCTCGCGAAGCTCCCGGATCAGTACTGCGTCACCGTCGCCAACGTTGCAAAAGAACACTTCCAGCATGGGACTTAACCTTTATACCAGGAAGGACGTTCCTTCGCTTTCTCACGGGCCGCCTGCGCCTTGCGCTCCCGTCGATACAGCAGCAGGGCCGGGATCCCGCCTGTCAACACGGAAGCGATACCCGGCAGGTTCACGATAGCCATGAACAGGCCATACTCCGTTCTCGCGTCGGACCAGTCGATCAGCAGCAGCTCAAAGAGCATGACGGCCACGAGCAAACCGCCCATCCACAGGTACGCCCCTGCTGCCAGCCCCTTCTTCTCCCCCGGGAGAAGGGTGAAAAGAAGGCAAACGGCGCTGCCAGACAGAGCAGGCACCACGTACTCCACCAGGTTCCGTATCACAACGCTGGCCCCCGAAAAGGCTTTTTCCAGGGGACCCAGCAGCAACAGATAGCAGGCTCCATAAACAAGGATGAACAGGATCGCCATCAAAAAGGAATACAGCAGGCTCGCACTCTTCGGTTTCCCGTTCTCTTCGAAGAACAGGCCCCGAAAAAAGCCGTCCAGTTTCCGGTCGAATTTTGATCGCTTCATTGCCATGCTATATATGGGTCGGCGTCCTGCGAAAGAAAAACGCTTTCACAGGACGCACAGGTCAGGAACTCGCCGTTTTTACCGGGTGCTGTTCCACAGCGTCCAATACGCCTTCACGTTGGGATAATTCTGATAGATATGCTCGAAATCCGGAGCGGTGAGGTTGACCTCCTCATAGGTGATGCCGGACTTCTTGTACGTCACGTCGTCCCGCACGGACCAATGGCCCAGCTTGTCGAACACATTGTAGCAGCCGCTTTGGCCGTCGTCCCCGCCCATCATGAACTTGATGAACAGCCGGGCGCCCGCCGGGTTGTCGCAGCCGCTGACCACGTAGGAATAGGCCGCCGCGTCCTGGGCGGTGTAGGGCGTAAGGCCCGTGACCCAGGCGATGTCCATGCCCGATTCGCCCATGGATTGCTTGGAGTTGTCCAGCTTGGAGGCGGAGCACAGGCCCAGGGTGGGGCCGTTGACGGAATCGTGGACCGCTTCCACCACCGCGTCGCCGTCGGCCAGGGGGGTGATGGTCATCTGGGAGAACCGCCAGAACAGTTCCACGCCTGCGTTGTTCTCGGGGAGCTCCATTAGGCCCGGGGTGTTCTGCAGATGATCGTGATAGGTGAAGGTCAGATCCTTGCCGTACTGCTTCTTATACTGCTCCAGAAGCTTGTCGCTGTCCGAGATGAGCTGGGCCCACAGGGCGGCGTAGGAAGGCGCGGTAATGTCCTTGGAGAAGATGGTCCAGTACTGGGTGTTCTTCCCGCCGGCGTCCTTGTAGGACTGGGTCTCCTCGTTGTATCCCGCCACGATGTCCCACCAGCTCTCGATGGGCACCTTGTCGAACATGCGGGTGTTGTAGAACCAGGGATTGAAGGTGGAATAGAGGGGCAGGCCGAACCGCAGCATGTCGTCCTTGATGTGGGCGCACACGTCGGCGGGATAATAGATCTTGACCAGATCCCACAGCACGTACTCGTTGTATACCTCGCCGGAAGCGTCCTTCACCATGAGCACGTCAGCCATGGGGGTGCCGCTTTGAGCCTCCATGCCGATCTTCTGCATGACCGTGTTGGTGTCGCAGGAGATGTATTCGAATTTAAGATCGGGATACTTGTCCCGGATGTACTTGCGGGCGGTGTCCGCGTCGGCGGTGGTGGCGTAGATGGTGATGGTGCCGCCTTCCTTCTTGGCCATCTCATAGAGCTCGTCCATGGACATGTGGTTCCAGTCGATGCCGTCCTCGCCGATGACATCTATGGCTTCCACGCCGGTGACCACTTTTCCGACTTCATCCTCGGAGCCGGTCTCCGTTTCCTTGGCGGAATTGCCGCAGGCCGCCAAGGTGGCCAGCAGGCACAGCGCCATCAAAACAGCGATGAATTTCTTCATGGAATGGTATCTCCTTTCCTGGTGCTTGGGGTCCGGGGCGAGATCCGCTCAGTCGTCGGTGCCCGCCTTGTGCTTGGTCTTGGCATACTTGATGAGCCGTCCCGTCTCTTTGTTATACACGTTCATGCGGCCGGGGTGAAGTACCACGAACACATTTTGGTTCATGTCATATTCTACCAGGCCCACCTGGATGGCCAGGAATTCCGTATCGCCCACGGTGAGGGTCACCAGCGTTTCGCTGCCGGCGGGCTGGTTGGCGTAGACCCGGGCGGGAACGGTGTTCTTGTGATGGGGATCCTCGGTGTAGATATCCACCATCTCCGGCCGAAGGCCCAAGACACAGTCGAACTCCCGGTTCTCGGGGATCTCCTCGTCCAGCTTCATGAACTCCTTGGCGAAGACGTATTCGCCGAAGGCGCTCTTCACCTTGAGGCCGGTCCCGTCGTAGAACCCCTTGGCCTCGATGAAGTTGATGCGGGGGTTGCCGATGAAGTCCGCCGCCTGCAGGTCGATGGGATTGGTGTAGAGGCCCAGAGGCGTATCGATCTGGGAGATCTCGCCCTCCTTGAACAGGGCGATCTTGGTGGACATGGTCAGCGCCTCCACCTGATCGTGGGTCACGTAGATGATGGTGGTGCCGGTCTCCTTATGGAGACGCTTGAGCTCCGCCCGCATGTCGATGCGCAGCCGAGCGTCCAGGTTGGATAGGGGCTCGTCCAGCAGCAGGAGCTTGGGGCTGGAGGCGATGGCTCGGGCGATGGCCACGCGCTGCTGCTGACCGCCGGAAAGCTCGTTGGGATAGCGGCCCCGGTACTCCTCGATCCGCATGGTCCTGAGGGCCCGCATGACCGTCTCCTCGATCTCCTCCTTCTTCATCTTCTTGATCTTGAGACCGAAGGCTACGTTCTCAAACACCGTCATGTGGGGCCACAGGGCGTAGCTTTGGAACACCAGGTTCAGTCCCCGTTTGCTGGGCGCTTCGAAGAAAGCCTTGTCCGCATCGATGATCATCTTGTCGTCGATGGTCATGGTGCCGTGCTGGGCCTTTTCCAACCCGGAGATGACTCGAAGCGTGGTGGTTTTGCCGCAGCCGGAGGGACCCAGCAGGGTCATAAAGTCCCCGTCCTCGATGGTCAGATTGACGTCCCGCAGGACGTGGTTCTCTCCGTAAAACTTATCGATGTGGCTCAACTGGATCTTGCTCATGGGTGAACTTCCTTTCTATACTCAAGACTGGTCACATGCTCTTGGAGACGTTGCCGCCGAACTTGTCCGCGATCCGGTTGGTAACGAGGATGAATACGATGATGACGATGCAGATGGCGTCGGCCACCTGGGGCATGGCCTCTTTGGAATAGTCGAAGGCCAGGAAGGACAGGGTGTAGTTCTTCGGCGTCATCAAAATGGCGATCAAGTCCAGCTCCTTGGCGATGCTGATGAAGGAAAGCAAAAAGCCGGACAAAAAGCCGTTCTTGGCCAGGGGGATCACGATGCTACGGATGCGCCGCCAGAACCCGGCCCCGTTGATGGTGGCCGCCTCCTCCAGCTCCACGGAGATCTGCATCATGTTGGAGGAGCCGGACCGGCTGGCGAAGGGGAAATGCTTCACGATGGACACCAGCAGGATCAGGGTGAACGTGCCGTACAGGGACGGGATGAGGCCGCCCAGCCGGGGCTGGCTGAACATGGAGAAGTAGATGGCGGAGAAGGCCACGCCGGGCATCAGATAGGGGATGAAGATCAGCTGCTCCACCGCGTTGCCGTACCACTTGCCCCGGCCCCGGGTGGTGATGTACCCGAAGAACTGGCCGAAGACGGCGGTGATAAGGGACGCGATCAGGGAGAGCTTCACGGTGTTCCCCAAAGCTCGGCCGAATTCGGAGTTGCGGAAGAGGCCGTTCTGATTGAAGGAGGGATGGGGCGCGTTCTGCAGCTCGCCCACCCAGGCGTACAGCGTCAGGTTGTCCGGGCCGTACCCGGCGCCGGGCATGATCTGGAAGGATTCCATGACCAGGAAGAACACGGGCATGACCATGGCCACCACCAGGAACACGGCGATGACGATCAGCATGGGCCACTTGGCTCCCCGCAGGGGAATGAGGTTGCTGCGGGTGCCCTTGCCGCCGATGGTGGCGTAGGATTTACGGGTGCCGATGAGCTTTTGGTTCACCACGATGGTGCCCGCCGCCAGCAGGATCATCAATATGGACATGGCGTAGCCCACCGCGTTGGGACCGTCGTTGATGAAGGCCTTCATCCTGGTGGCCAGCACGTAGAAGGGGGTGCCGTCCGGGTTGTTGCCGCCCAGGCGCGCCGCCACGCCGTAGGTGCCGATGGACTTAGAGATGGTCATGATGGTGGCGCTCAGGATGGAGGGCAGGATCAGCGGCAGGGTGATGCTCTTGAGGATCTGGGCCTTGGAAGCGCCCTGGATCTCCCCCATCTCCTCCAGCTCCGAATTGATGGATCGGAGGGCGCCGGAGGCCATGATGTAGGAGAAGGCGTAGTAGTGCATGGTCATCACGATGATGATGGGCAAGAAACCGGAGGCCAGGGCGTTGGGCACCGGGATGCCCAGGCTGTACAGCACCCCGTAGCCGCCCATGCTGGGGTTGCGGAAGATGGTCATCCAGGACAGGGCCTTGCACCAGGAGGGGATCATGTAGGGGATCAGGATCAGGGCGGACAAAAGGCCCTTGCCGGGAATGTCCGTGCGGACCATGAGCCAGGCCATCAGCGCCCCCAGGGGCACGGAGATGACCGTGACGAAGGCGCCGATGATCAGCGAGTTCCTGAGGGGCACCCACAGGATCGTCTTGGTGAGGGGGCTGGCCAGCAGGTACTTCCAGTACCACAGGGTGTAGTCGCCGATCTTGGCGCCGGGAATGGTCCTGCGCATGACCTCGGCCTTGGCCACCACGAAGGTGTTCTGCACCATGGCGAGCAGCGGGATCACGATGAGCGTGAACAGCAACAGCAGCGTGATCAACACGATCACGTTGAACGGGTTGCCGATCAAGCTCCTGAACTGGTTCCTGAACCGCTCCCGGCTCATCGGGGGGCGGGTCCATCCTTTCTTTGCCATCTTACAACCTCCATGCAGGGTCCGTTACAGCGGTAGTTGTTATGCGTTATCTCGTTCCTGTTTCAGGATGGTGTATACGTCGTAGATGTCGGTGATCTGATAGTCCGGCGCCACGTCGTACTTGCCCAGGTCCTTTTGCGGCGTCAGGAAGGAATTGATCTTGAACACGCGGCCGAAGCCCATGCGGCGGGGCCCCACCACGTCCCGGGAAAGGGTGTCGCCCACGAAGGCGCACTCCGCGGGGTCCAGATCGGCCTGGGCGCAGGCGATGCGGAAGATGTTGGGATGGGGCTTGCGGTAGCCCACGATGGAGGACAGGGTGATCTCGTCGAAATACTGGCGCACGCCGTACTTCTCCAGGGTGGAGAACACCTGGAAGAGGCTCCCGGTGTTGCTGACCACCGCCACGTGAAGGCCCAGGTCCTCCTTGAGGCCCCTGAGCATCTCGGCGGCGTGCTCCCGAAGGGAACGATCGTAGAAGGTGGTCTCCCACATATGGGCGATCTCCTCGCTGATCTCGGCCAGTTTCTCTTTGTCTACGGGAATATCTTTGAAGCCCCAGTCGCACCAGATCTGCTCCGGCTTCAGCTCCACCTGGGTGCGTTCGGAATCCTTTTTATAGGCCTGGATGCCCTGGCCCACCCTGGCCCACAGGGGCTCGGCCTCATAGGGCACTTCGATGTGATGCTTTTGCAGGATGCCGTACAGGGCATAGGCAGTCGCCCTGTCGTTTGTTTCATCGGAATACAGGTCTTCCAGCGTTCCACCCATATCAAACATGACTGCCTTGATCATTGGTGACCTCCTGATCTGATTCTGTTTTCGCAAACGTTTGCGTTCCCTGGATTGATTATACTTCTCCTGTTCCGGGATTGTCAACATTCTAATTCGGTTTATTTGCGTTCCCCGGAAAAAAGCCCGGGTTCCCGGAAACGTTCGCGGAAAAAAGCCGCCGTTTTCTTCCTCGCGCCGCGCCGGACGAAACCGGTTCCGTAAACCTTTACGCAACCCCGGGTGACGATCCGATGCAAGCTGAAAACAGGCTGAAACACTTTTTCGCTTTCTTTACGGTTCCCTTAAGGTTCGTCCGGTATGATGGGGCCATCCCAAGAAAGGGGGACACACCCTATGCGTAAACACGTATTTCCGATCCTGGCGGCGGCTCTCTCCGTCTGCATGCTCTTCGTCCTCGGCGCCGCCTATACCGCGGCGGAGACCAGCGCCTATATCTTTTCCTATGACGATATGTTCACCCAGCGGGATCTGAAGCAGACCGCGGATCTGACGGACGCCGTGGACTATGCCGTGGCTGACGGTCAGGACATCCATATCACCGGCGCGGGCGTCTATGTGCTCACCGGCACGGCGAAAAACGTGACCGTGTTCGTGGAGGCGGGCGAGGACGACAAGGTCCAGCTGGTGCTGGATGATCTCACCGTCGTCAACAGCGACGCCCCCGTCATCTACGTGAAGACGGCGGACAAGGTGTTCGTCACCACCAGCGGCGACAGCGCCCTGTCCGTGACGGGGGCTTTCGACGGCGGCGACAAAGCGGACGGCGTCATCTATTCCAAATCCGACCTGGTGCTGAACGGCTCGGCCGTCCTGACCCTTTCCTCCACCCAAAACGGTGTCGTGGGCAAGGACGATCTGAAGATCACCGGCGGGACCTACCGCATCACCGCAAAATCCAAGGCTGTGGAAGCCAACGACTCCATCCGCATCGCCGACGGCACGCTGGACCTTGTGGCCGGGACGGACGGTCTCCACGCGGAGAACGATGACGACGACAGCCTGGGCTATATCTACATCGCCGGGGGCAGCATCGCCATCCAGGCCGGCGACGACGCCATCCACGCCGTGAGCGCGGTCCAGATCAACGACGGGACCATCTCGATCACCGCCGCCGAGGGGATCGAAGCCACCTACGTCCAGATCAATGGCGGCACCCTCGCCGTCAGCGCCCGGGACGACGGCATCAAC
>JAEEGH010016503.1_pt1 | contig 15868 bp, 12 predicted proteins | sample 9134181 | NCBI WGS metagenome assembly JAEEGH01 (sample SAMN16246544, study PRJNA631951) | gut metagenome | biome: gut microbiome; feature: rumen; material: DP-attached | host: Bos | place: Iran: Karaj | collected 2018-10
ACATGCCGGCCAGACGCGGAAGCATGTAGTTGTAACGGGCTAGTTCGACCTGCATCTTCGCATAGGAGGTCTTAGCCCTCTGGGCGAATATTTCAAGTATAAGGCTGGTTCTGTCTATGACAGATCCGCATTTGATAACCTTTTCTATATTCCTTTGCTGCATTCCAGTGAGTTCGTCGTCAAAGATGACATACGCAATCTCATTATCTTCGCAGTAATCGGCTATTTCCTGAAGTTTTCCACTTCTTATATAGGTTGCTTTTTCTGGCTTGTCAAGCCGTTGGACGAACTTCCGGTCACCGGTGGCTCCGGCCGTTTCAGCCAGGAACTCCAACTCGTCAAGGTATTCCATTACCTTGCGCTCGTCTTCATTCTGCCGGATTATTCCGACAAAGATTGCTTTTTCTATCTTTTCTTCTGTCATTCTGAACGTAGTGAAGAATCTTATCAAAAAAGGCCATCCGGAAGGACAGCCTTTTTGACATTCTGTTCCGTGATTAGCGGAGCTGGAAGATAACAGGGAAGGTGTAGGTAACCTTGACTGGCCGGTCACGCTGCTTGCCGGGCTTCCACTTCGGAGAGCTCTGCACAACCCTGACAGCCTCTTTGTCAAGAGAGGAATCAACACCGCGGAGAACCTTTACATTGGTAACGGAACCGTCCTTTTCGACCGTGAACTGAAGGGTTACACGACCCTGGACACCGTTCTCCTTTGCAATCTCAGGATAGACGAGCTTTGAGTTAACCCACTTGGAGAACTCGTTAGCATCGCCACCGTTGAATGAAGGCTTCTCCTCAACCAGCTGGAAGGGAATCGCCTCTTCTTCAACAACTTCCTCCTTAACTTCTTCAACATAGTCCATGATTTCGACTCCTAGGTTGGCGTCGTCTTCGAGGCTCATGAAGTTGTCTTCAACCTTGATGTCATCCTCGACAATGTCGATCTGGTCTGACAGTACAGGAATCTGAGGTGCATCTGGCGGCGGAGGAGGGGTCTCCTGGGTGATAGGAACCATTTCCTCTACTTCCACGACTTGATCTTCGGGCCCGAAGACTGCTACGGTCTTTTCCTTTGTTCCGTAGGAGAAAGCTCCCCAGACAAGAAGAAGCGAAGCAACGAGTCCGATCTCAGTGAAGAGCAGTCTCCTGTTCTCAAGATTGGCTTTTTCGGTTTTCTTAACTTCCATATTTCAGAGTATTAAATATCCTATAAGGCTTCCAAAGTTATAAATAATAATTTTCATTTCAAATTTTTTGAATTAATAGTTGTAGATTTGTGGAAACTTTAAGCCATGATCAGGTACTATTGCGAGGATGTAAAGTTCGTTTTCAAGGATAAATTGGCCAATAACCGTTGGCTCAAGTTTGTAGCCGGAAGCGAAATCAGAACAATTGGGGATATTAACATAATATTCTGTTCTGACAATTATATCCTTGATGTCAACATGCGGTATCTACATCATGACTATTTCACAGATATCATTACTTTTGATTATTGCGAAGGGAATAAGCTTTCCGGAGATCTATTTATAAGTATTGATTCGGTTCGCGAGAATGCCATTGAATATGGTGCCGAGTTTGAAGAGGAACTTCATCGTGTAATAGTTCACGGTCTGCTTCATCTGATCGGTTATGATGATCACACTCCCGAGGAGGAAAAAGAAATTCACCAGAAGGAAGATTATTATCTCAAATTCCGAGAGTCCGTCTGATCTCAATGGATGCTTTTTATGACATAATAGTCGTTGGAGGCGGGCATGCTGGTTGTGAGGCCGCAATGGCCGCAGCAAACCTTGGTTGTTCAGTCCTTTTGCTCAATGCAGATCTTCGCAGTTTTGCGAGAATGTCTTGCAATCCAGCCATAGGTGGTATAGCTAAAGGCCAGATAGTCAGAGAGATAGATGCCTTAGGAGGTCAGATGGGATTGGTAACCGATGCTACTTCCATCCAGTTCCGCATGCTGAACGTAGGTAAGGGGCCCGCTGTTTGGAGTCCTCGTGCTCAATGCGATCGCGGCAAGTTTATCTGGGAGTGGCGCAAGACAATCGATGAAACCGATAATCTGGATGTGTGGCAGGATCAGGCCGACGAATTACTTACAGAGCCCATTTCAGGCTCTGAGAGCGGCGATATCCGTGCCGTTGGAGTACGTACCATCTGGGGCACAGAAATCTACGCAAAGAGCATTGTAATCACCGCAGGAACGTTTCTGAACGGTTTGATGCATATCGGAAGAAAGATGGTACCAGGCGGTCGTATAGCCGAACCTGCCGTTCCCCATTTCACCGAGAGTATCACCCGTCACGGCGTAACAGCAGCTCGTATGAAGACGGGCACACCTGTACGTATTGATAAGCGTTCGGTTCATTTCGAAGATCTGGAAGTTCAGCTAGGTGAAACACGCCCCTATCAGTTCAGCTATATGAATAAAGGTGGTGCATTAAAGCAGCTGCCTTGCTGGACAGTAAACACCAACGCTGAAGTACATGAGATTCTGAAGAACGGATTGGCGGATTCACCGCTATATAACGGTCAGATTCAATCGATAGGACCGCGTTATTGTCCTTCGATCGAGACAAAGCTTGTGACCTTCCCTGACCGCGATAAGCATCCGTTATTCCTGGAGCCGGAGGGCGAGGATACCAACGAAATGTATCTGAATGGCTTCTCGTCGTCGCTGCCGATGGATGTACAGATAGAGGCACTGAAGAAAATGCCAGCATTCAGAGACGTAAAGGTATATCGTCCTGGCTACGCCATCGAATATGATTTCTTCGATCCTACCCAACTGAATCATTCGTTGGAATCGAAGATTATAGATGGATTATTCATGGCCGGACAGGTAAACGGAACTACCGGATACGAGGAAGCTGGCGGACAAGGCACCTTAGCGGGCATTAACGCAGCACTTAAAGCAGGCTGTGCTGGTAGTGATACAGCCAACAAGCAGTTTGTGCTGCATCGCGACGAAGCATATATTGGCGTATTAATCGACGATTTAGTAACAAAAGGCGTAGATGAGCCTTACCGCATGTTTACCTCAAGAGCCGAATATCGTATTCTGTTGCGACAGGATGATGCCGATGCACGACTCACAGAAAAGGCCTACGAATTAGGTATTGTAAAGAAGGACCGCTACGACTGGTGGCTACAGAAAAAGCAAGCTATCGAAGAAATCGAAGCTTTCTGTCAGAACTTTGCCATCAAACCTCGACTGATTAACTCATCACTCGAAGCTCTTGGTACTACCCCACTCCAGTTTGGCTGCAAGCTCTCAGATTTGGTAAACCGTCCGCAGCTGAACCTCAAGAACCTCTCAGAAGTGATTCCATCGCTGAAAGAAGCACTTGATCGCCCATCTAATCGTAAAGAAGAGATAGCCGAAGCTGCAGAGATTCGTATGAAATATAAAGGTTATATCGAGCGCGAACGAATGGTAGCCGACAAGATGCACCGTTTGGAGAACATCCGAATAAAAGGGCGCTTTAACTACGAAGAATTGCAGGGGCTTTCTACCGAATGCCGCCAGAAGCTGCAGAAAATTCAGCCCGAGACGTTAGCACAAGCCAGTCGCATCCCAGGTGTATCTCCCAGCGACATTAATGTACTGCTGGTGTTGATGGGCAGGTAACGTTCCACGTGAAACAAAAGAATAGAACAAACAAGCATAACTCACTGATTATGAACAACAAAACATTGATTGACAATCTGCGTTGCATACCAGATTTCCCCAAGAAGGGCATCAACTTCAGAGATGTTACTACACTCTACAAGAATGCCGAGTGCATGAAGATTATGATGGATGAATTGGTGGAGCTTTACAAAGATAAAGGCATCACCAAGATCGTTGGTATCGAAAGTCGTGGTTTCATCCTTGGTGCTGCACTCGCAGCCAGATTAGGTTGCGGATTCGTAATGGCAAGAAAGCCCGGAAAACTGCCCGCTACTGTTATTAAAGAATCGTTCTCGAAGGAATACGGTGTAGATACTATCGAGATGCACATCGATTCTATCGAGCCAGACGATGTAGTTCTGATTCACGACGACTTGTTAGCAACAGGCGGAACTGCTAAGGCTGCTTACAAACTTGTACAACACTTCCACCCCAAGAAGGTATTCATCAATTTTATAATTGAAATTACAGACGAAGGTTTGCATGGAAGAGACGAGTTCAAAGGCATAGACCTGACAACGTTACTCACCATCTAATAATTGTTCCACGTGAAACATAGTCCCGCGAAACACCTTTAAACACAAAGGATTCGCGGGACTGCTAAATTAAAAAGGTACACAAAACAAAACGCGCAAACAAAGATGACGAAGGAAGAAAACGAAAAGCGACTTGAATATTTGAAGGGTATCGTACGTAGGTTGCCAGACAAACCTGGCAGCTACCAATTTTACGACGAGGAACATACCATCATCTACGTAGGAAAGGCGAAAAGTTTAAAGAACAGAGTTTCTAGTTACTTTCACACCGAAGTTGACAGATTCAAAACGAAGGTGCTAGTCAGCAAGATATTCGATATCAGCTACACCGTAGTTAATACCGAAGAGGATGCACTTCTCTTGGAGAATTCGCTCATCAAGAAATATAATCCTCGTTACAACGTTCTGCTGAAGGACGGCAAAACCTACCCTTCTATCGTCATCACAAACGAATTCTTCCCTCGCATATTTAAAACACGTACCATCAACAAACATTGGGGCTCATATTACGGACCTTACGCAAAAGTAAATGCTATGTACGATGTGCTGAACCTGATAAAAGAACTATATCAGCCACGCACATGCCGCCAGCCCATCACCAAAGAAGGGGTTGAAAGCGGCAAATATCGTGTATGCTTAGACTATCATATCAAGAAATGTAAGGGCCCCTGCGTAGGTAAACAAAGCTACGAAGATTACCAAAAGAACATCGCTCAGGCACGTGAGATTCTGAAAGGAAATACCCGTGAGGTTTTAAGAGACCTGAAAGAAGAAATGCTCCGACTCTCGGAAGAGCTAAGATTTGAAGAAGCCGAAGAAGTAAAACGCAAATATCTGGCTCTTGATGGCTTTGTTAGTAAGAGTCAGGTGGTTAGTCAAACCATCGATAAAGTGGACGTTTTCTCGATTACATCCGACGAAAAGATGGCATTCATCAACTACATTCACGTTTCGAACGGCAGTATTAACCAGAGCTTTACTATCGAATATAAAAAGAAGCTGAACGAAACCGACGAAGAACTGCTGCAATTAGGTATCGTAGAAATCAGAGAACGTTTCAAAAGCGATTCGAAGGAAATCATCGTTCAGAAAGAGGTGGATGTAGAACTCGAAGGCGTGAAGTTTACCGTACCCAAATTAGGCGATAAGAAAACACTGCTCGATCTATCGATTATGAACTGTAAGGAGTATAAATTCGACCGTTTAAAGCAGGCCGAAAAATTAAATCCTGAGCAGAAACAAACGCGACTGATGAAAGAACTGCAGGACAAGCTGCATCTTCCTTCGCTACCCTACCAGATTGAATGCTTCGACAACTCGAACATATCAGGTACAGATGCTGTTGCAGCATGCATTGTTTTCAAGAAAATGAAGCCCTCGAAGAGCGATTATAAACGTTATATCATTAAAACCGTAGTGGGTCCTGATGACTATGCATCGATGAAGGAGGTAGTACATCGTAGATATTCGCGATTGATTGAAGAAGAACAGCCCCTACCCGACCTGATAATTGCCGATGGTGGTAAAGGGCAGATGGAGGTAATCCGAGAGGTAATACAGGACGAACTGAACTTGGATATTCCAATCGCAGGACTGGCCAAGGATGATCGTCACCGCACCAACGAACTCCTATACGGATTCCCTCCTATGAAGATTGCCTTGAAAGTAGAATCAGAACTATTCCATGTACTAACGCAGATACAAGACGAGGTGCATCGCTTTGCCATCACTTTTCATCGAGATAAGCGTTCTAAGCGCGCTTTACACTCTGAGCTGGATGATATCAAGGGCATCGGTCCAAAAACGCGTGACGAGCTTCTAAATGCCCTCAAATCGGTTAAGAAAATACGCGAGGCTGAACTACCTACCCTATCCGATATTATCGGCCCCGCCAAAGCGCAGATTATATACAAGCATTTCCACCCTGAAAATAAAGACTGATCTGCAAGTATTAATAGTAGCAATCCAAACTATTAATACTAGCAAAAACTACTCAAAAACAGTAACGCATATGACAATGACAGATGACAACATGACATTAAGCATAATCGACATAGTGTAATAATAAGGAATAATAATAATATATTAATATAATATTATATAATTTTAACATTACATAGACACTAAACTTATGTGCATCTACCTTAATGTCATTTTGTCATCCGTCATAGTCACAATCAAAGTATAACAATCAAAAATACTTCAATTTAAAACCTCCGAATTTGGTAGTTTAAAAATATTATCGTATCTTTGCGGCAAAATAAAGAAAAGAAATGAGAGCAGTAATACAACGCGTTACCCACGCCAGCGTTACCATAGATGGAAAAGTAAATGGACAGATAGACCAGGGCTACCTGATTCTGTTGGGCATTTGCGATGAAGACTCAATGGAAGATGTGGATTGGCTGGTAAAAAAGATAGCCAACCTGCGCGTGTTTGGTGACAAGAACGACGTAATGAACCGTTCGATACTCGATGTTAATGGTAACTGCTTAGTAGTCAGTCAGTTCACACTGTACGCAAGCTACAAAAAGGGCAATCGCCCATCATGGTTCCGAGCCGGCTCTCACGAGCACTCTATCCCACTCTACCAGGCCTTCATCGCACAACTATCTGAGGCCATTGGCAAGCAAGTAGCCACAGGCGAATTCGGTGCCGACATGAAAGTAGAACTGCTGAACGATGGTCCAGTAACCATCTGCATGGACACAAAGAACAAGGAATAACAGATGAAGAGATATCTAAAAGAAATAGAACTGGCGAGTGCCCTACTCCTGATAATCGGCGTAGTGCTGGGGATGGTAAAAAGCTACACCATCGGAGCCTGGCCTTGCGGCATGGGGTTACTGATGTTCCTATCAGTATTTCTTTATAAAGCCTTTCATTGGAAGGAATACGAGCGCGAAAACAAGCAGTACATCGTAATATTGCTTATCTGCATCTTCTTACTAATCATTCAAATGGTAATGGCAAAATGACGATAAAAGAAGCACAAGAGGCGGTAGACCGCTGGATAAAAGAATATGGCGTACGCTACTTTTCAGAACTGACAAATATGGCTGTTCTGACCGAAGAAGTAGGCGAACTGGCCCGTGTGATGGCCCGCAAATACGGCGATCAGAGTTTTAAGCCCGGCGAGAAAGACAACCTTGGCGAAGAGATGGCAGATATCCTTTGGGTACTGCTCTGTCTGGCCAATCAAACAGGCGTTGACCTCACCGCTGAACTCGAGAAATCGATCGAAAAGAAAACGCAGCGCGACTCGCTTCGTCACATAAACAACGAGAAATTAAAAGCATAACAGTTTTAACAATATAACAACAAGCAATTATGGCAGAACACAATCACGAGCACGAGCATCATCACCACTTTGAGATGCCTCAGAAGAGCCGCATGGAAGAGGCTCTGAGTAAGTACAACCTTGACATTACCGACGAGGAAGTGAAGGAAGCAGTGAAGACAATCATTGCCGAGAAAGTAGCCGAGAACGACACCCTCGAAGTGAAGAAATTCCTGATGGGTAGCGTTGAGCTTACCACTCTGAAAACCACCGATAGCGACGAGAGCGTACTGGCCTTTACCGAGCGCGTAAACCAGTTCGAGGAACAGTACCCTCACCTACCCCACGTAGCTACCATCTGCGTATATCCACGCTTTGCAAAAGTAGTTTCTGAGACACTTGAGATCGAGGGCGTTGAGGTAGCTTGCGTATCTGGATCATTCCCCTCATCACAGGCACTTATCGAGGTAAAGACAATCGAGACTGGTTTGGCCGTTAAGGATGGCGCTACCGAGATTGACATGGTACTGAGCGTAGGCGCATTCCTTTCAGGCGATTACGAGACCTGTATCGACGAGATTCAGCAGATAAAAGAGGCTTGCGGCGACAAGAAACTGAAGGTAATCCTGGAAACCGGCTGCCTGAAGACCGCAGCAAACATCAAGACCGCATCGATCCTGGCTATGTATGCTGGCGCCGACTATATTAAGACCTCAACAGGTAAGCTGGAACCCGCCGCTACACCCGAGGCTGCCTACGTGATGTGTCAGGCCATTAAGGAGTACTACGATCAGACAGGCATTATGATTGGTTTTAAGCCCGCTGGAGGCCTTAACAGCGTGATGGACGCACTGATATACTACACCATCGTAAAAGAGGTTCTGGGCGAGAAATGGCTTACCAACCAGATGTTCCGCATGGGTACATCACGCCTGGCAAACCTGCTGTTGAGCGAGGTTATCGGTGAGGAAGTAAAATTTTTCTAATTAGGGATAGACTCAGTCCTTCTACGGGAGGACTGCAGTCCTTTAACCAAAGTACTCCAGTCCTTTAAGGTAAGGACTGGAGTACTTTCGTATAAGGAATAAGGGCGTACTACCCTACTTATTTCGCTGAATAACGTAGTCGAGATAAGCCTTGAACGAATCCTGAAGCTCAGGTTTCACGCACTCATCGATAAAACTACGAGCCTCGCGGGCAAACTCTTCCATCTTTCTTTCGGCATATTTAATACCGCCATACTGCTTGGCAAACTCGATAAGTACAGCAATCTCGTCCTTATTAATCGTGCCTTCCTTCACCTTCTTAGCCAACGTTAACACCGCAGAAGAAGAATAGTGTGTAAGCGAATAGATGATAGGCAGAGTAAGCTTTCCCTCGAGCATATCGTTACCCGTTGGCTTACCAATTTCGGCAGAATCGTAATAATCAAAAATATCGTCGCGAATCTGGAATATCATACCCACATTATGTCCGAATTTTGCAGCCTTCTCAATCATCTCTTCAGATGCGCCTACAGAGATGGCGCCAAGGATACAGCACGACTCGAAAAGTACAGCTGTTTTCTGGTCAATTACCTGATAATAAACATCTTCCGAGATTTCCTGATTCGAAATATTCGATAGCTGAAGCACCTCGCCCGCAGCCAACTTTCGTCCGAGTTCAGCCAGATGTTGTACGATTCTATGATTATCAGAAAGAGCTACACGTAACAAGGCTGTCGACAGGATATAATCGCCTACCAACACAGCCACCTTATTATTATAAGCAGCGTTTACCGAAGGCTGACCACGACGCTCTGAACTCTCATCCACCACATCGTCGTGAACCAAACTGGCTGTATGCAGCAACTCCAAACCAAGTGCTGCGTTCTGTGTAACATCCGATACCTCACCAAGGTTTCTGGCCATCAGGAAAACCAACATGGGGCGCATACGCTTTCCTCCCCTTTCGCGAATTTGCTTAAGAATCATCTCAAGCATACCCTCGCCATGAGTCAAACTCTGTTTGAACAACTCAACAAAGTTGTTCATATCGCCATCTATTGGCTTTCTTATAGTTGATAAATAATCCATCATTATCAGAATTTTGGCACAAAAATAACAAATAATTCCGTTATTAAAAAATAATTTGGTAATTTTGAGGCGAAAATTAAGAAAGTTATGCAGAAATTGTTCCTTTTAGACGCTTACGCGCTCATTTATCGCAGCTATTATGCGTTTATTAAAAACCCGCGAATCAACTCGAAGGGCTTGAATACGAGTGCCATTATGGGATTCCTGAACACGCTGAACGAGGTGCTCACCAAAGAGAAACCAACCCATATCGGCGTGGCATTCGACCCTCATGGTCCTACGTTCCGCAGCGAGGCTTTCCCTGCCTATAAAGCCCAACGCGAGGAAACTCCCGAAGACATCCGAAAGGCAGTTCCTATCATTAAAGATCTGCTTAAAGCATATCGCATACCCATCCTGCAGGTTGATGGTTTCGAGGCCGACGACGTGATCGGCACTTTGGCCGAAAAAGCCGGTTCCATCGGTGTTGAAACCTATATGCTGACCCCAGATAAGGACTACGGACAGCTGGTACGCGACAATGTTTTCATCTATCGTCCACGTCATGGAGGCGGATACGAGACGATGGGACCAAAGGAGGTTTGCGAGAAATATAGCATCCCCTCGCCTATGGCGGTGATCGACCTGTTGGCACTGATGGGCGATTCGGCAGATAACTTCCCAGGCTGTCCTGGTGTGGGAGAAAAAACTGCCGCTAAACTTATCGATGAATTCGGAAGTATTGAACAGTTGCTGGCACGTTCATCAGAAATAAAAGGTAAGCTTCGTGAAAAAGTAGAAGCGCATGTTGAGGACATCAAGATGAGTTACTTCCTGGCAACCATCAAAACCGATGTACCCATCGAGCTCGATATGGAGAATTTAAAACTCGTGGAACCAAACGAGGACGAACTCGGCAAATTGCTGCTCGAACTGGAGATGAAAAGCTTCGCAGACAGAGTTCTTAAAAAAGATAAAAAACCGCAAAAAGTCGTAAATCAGCAACTCGATCTCTTTGCAGAATTTGCGGCCGACGGGCAAGCTGTGAACGAAAACACGAGTTTTGAGACGTTAAAAACAACGCCTCACAACTACAAACTCGTTGATAATCAGGAAGATTTGAAAAAACTTTGTGATTATTTCTTGACAAACAAAATTCTCAGTCTAGACACGGAGACCACTTCAACGTCGGCAATCGACGCAGAATTGGTTGGTTTGAGCTTCGCCGTGAAGGAATTTGAGGCGTTTTATGTGCCCGTTCCTGCCAATCGTGAAGAAGCGTTGCAAATTGTTAACATCTTTAAACCCGTCTACGAGAACCCCGAAATTCTTAAAGTCGGGCAGAATTTGAAGTACGACCTTGAAGTTCTTCGCAACTACGGCATCGAACTGAAAGGAAAAATGTGGGACACGATGATTGCCCACTATCTTATCCAACCCGAACTGCATCACAATATGGACTACATGGCTGAGATCTACCTGAACTATCAGACCATCCATATTGATGAACTCATCGGACCGAAAGGTAAGAACCAGAAATCGATGCGCTCTCTCCTACCCTCGCAGGTTTATGAATATGCCGCTGAGGATGCCGATATCACTTTGCGACTAAAGAATAAACTGGAACCAGAACTGAAGAAGGCCGAATGCGAAGACCTGTTCTATAATATAGAGATGCCACTGATGCCTGTACTGGCAGAAATGGAGATGAATGGTGTTTGCCTGGACACAGCATCGTTGGCCGAAACGTCAAAACAATTCACCAACCGCATGAACGAAATCGAAGCCCGTATCTACGAGTTGGCAGGTGAACGTTTTAACATTGCATCACCCAAACAAGTTGGCGAAATACTCTTCGACAAGCTTAAGATTGTAGAGAAGGCCAAGAAAACCAAGACAGGACAATATGTTACATCCGAAGAGGTCTTGCAGCAGCTCCGAAACAAGCACGAGATAGTAGCTGACATATTGGAACACAGAGGGTTAAAGAAGCTGATAGGCACCTATATTGATGCCCTACCCAAGCTGATTAATCCAAAAACTGGTCATATCCACACCTCGTTTAACCAAACGATTACAGCTACCGGCCGTTTATCGTCGTCCGATCCCAACCTGCAGAATATTCCCATTCGTGGCGAGGATGGCAAGGAAATCCGCAAGGCATTCATTCCAGAGCCAGGTTGTCTGTTCTTTTCAGCCGACTACAGCCAGATTGAACTGCGTGTAATGGCTCATCTCTCGCAGGATACAGAAATGATAAAAGTGTTCAGCGAGGGTAAGGATTTGCATGCAGCCACAGCTGCCAACATCTATAAGAAGCCTATAGAAGAGGTAACGCGCGACGAACGAACGAAATCAAAACGTGCCAACTTCGGCATCATCTACGGCATCACCGTATTTGGACTTGCCGAACGCCTGGATATCCCTCGCGACGAGGCCAAGATGCTGATAGACGGCTACTTCGACACCTTCCCACAGGTGCACAATTATATGGAAAAATCTAAAGAAGTGGCTCGTGAGAAAGGTTACGTCACCACCCTATTCGGCCGCCGCCGCTATCTACCAGACATCAACAGTCACAACGCTACCGTTCGTGGATTTGCAGAGCGAAATGCCATCAACGCTCCGATTCAGGGCACTGCTGCCGATATTATCAAGGTGGCCATGATTCGCATCTACAACCGTTTTAAAGCCGAAGGAATACGCTCTAAAATGATTCTGCAGGTACACGACGAATTAAACTTCTCTGTATTCCCAGAAGAGAAAGAAAAAGTTGAGAGCATCGTGCTAGAAGAAATGCAGAATGCTCTCAACCTGAGTGTTCCTCTCGTAGCCGATTCTGGCTTTGGCAAAAACTGGCTCGAGGCGCACTAATTAGTAATTAAACGATGATCCGCCAAGGAACTCGCGCAGCAGCGATGTTGGTGGAATCTGAGTCTCAGGAATGGGACGGATATAGCGAAGGAACTTCAGCAGGCGATAAGCCTCTGCATGTTCCTTCGAATTTTCTGGAACCTGCTCTAACAGTGGCTCAGCCTGACTCTTAATCACAGCCAACTCGAACAGCATAGCTGTGTTAAACATCGCATCGGCATTCTCCTGGAATGGGAAAATCCACTTGTTCTCCCCTGCCCTAACACTTGGCCAACGGCGAATGCTCTCCTGAGCACTTACACCACGATACTTATAGTCGCGAATAATACGACGCAGCAAACGATTATCGGTTGTTGGGATATAGTTGTGATTATCAAGCAGAATGGTAGTAAGCGCCGAAGCATAAACGCGGAAAATCTGATCGCCAGGAATCTCCGAAGTCAGCTCTGGATTCAAGGCGTGTATACCCTCAACTACCAGCACTTCGTTACCCTTCAACTGCAGTTTCTTACCACTCCACTCGCTCTTTCCTTTCTGGAAGTTATAGCGAGGAAGCTCTATCTCCTCGCCCCTGAACAATGCCGACAGCTGCTCGTTAAGCAACGGCAGATTCAAGGCATGCAGGTGCTCAAAATCGTAGTCACCCTTATCATCTTTTGGCGTTTTCTCGCGGTCGAGGAAATAATCATCCAGCGAGATACCAACGGGATGGATACCATTTACGGCCAGCTGCACGCTAAGACGCTTACAAGTAGTGGTTTTACCCGACGACGAAGGACCTGCTATCAGCACCAGTTTTACGCCCTTACGCTGGGCAATCTCATCGGCAATATTTGCAATTTTCTTTTCCTGGAGCGCCTCGCTAATCTGTATAAGTTCCGACGAATGGCCGTTCATAATGGTCTCGTTCAGATCGCCGATAGTGCGCAAGCCCAAGATATCCTGCCACTGATGGTGCTCCTTAAAGATGCCGAACATCTTATCCTGATGCAACATCTCTCCTAACTCGTTAGGATGCTCGCGCGATGGCAAACGCAACAGCAAACCATCAAAATATTTCTCAAGTCCGAACAAGTAAAGTTGCTTGGTGTTCGTGAGCAAAGCACCATAGTAGTAATCCACGTAACCATCTATGTCATAATAGGTTGTATATAATCGTCCAGTACTCTTCAACAATTTCACTTTCGAACGATTGTGCAAATTATCAAATAGTTCGATAGCCTCCTTGGTAGATGTCTCGTGGCGATGGATAGGATAACCTGCATCGATAATCTCCTGCATACGACGGCGGATAGCACCAACGTCATCAAGCGTTATCGGACGACCAATATTCAGATTTACAAAGTAACCATTGCTAACTGGTATATCAATAGCCACCTTACAGGGCGTAAACAAATCGTGCACAGCCTTGCAAAGCACAAAGAACAAACTGCGAGTATAAGCACGCGAACCACTCGACGAGCAGATATCCAGAAACTCTACCTGTTTCTGCTTGTACAAGCGGTAGTGCATACCCTCTACCTTATTATTTACATGTGCCGAGATTGGGCCGTGCTCGATCTCAACACCCGACAAAGCATATACATCTTCGATAGTAGAACCTACAGGAACCTCTACATCTTTATCGTTATTTACAATATGTATTTTTACTAACTTCTCCATAAGCCATTAATTGTGTTTTTAATTATTTTGTCTGCAAAGATAACATTTTTCTTAAATCTTAACTTACATTTCAGAGTTTTTTTTTATCTTTGTCCCCGAATTACTAAATATAGATACGATTTTTATGTCAATCTGGATTATTTTCAAACTTCTGGGATCGCTTGCGCTGTTGATGTTCGGTATGAAGTCGATGAGTGAGGCATTGCAGAAGATGGCGGGTCCACAATTACGCCATGTGTTAGGTGCGATGACAACCAATCGCTTTACCGGCATGCTTACAGGTATGCTTGTTACAGCTTCAGTACAGTCATCAACAGCCACCACTGTGATGACTGTTTCGTTTGTTAATGCGGGTTTGTTAACCTTGGCACAAGCAATTTCAGTTATCATGGGTGCCAACATCGGAACCACCCTTACCGCTTGGATTATGTCGGCAGGTATGTCGTTCGATATTACCAGCGCCGTTTATCCGGCATTCTTCCTGGGCATTATACTGATTTATCAGAAGAGATACCGCTATATCGGCGATTTCCTGTTCGGACTATCGTTCCTGCTGATGGGTCTGGGCACGCTGAGAATGACGGGCACAGAGATGCATCTGGGCGAAAACCAAGCCCTACTCGACTTCTTTGCGTCGTTCGATCCCGATTCGTTCTTCACTACCCTGATATTCCTGTTCTTAGGCGGCGTACTTACCTTCTGCGTACAATCGTCGGCAGCCGTTATGGCCATCACCATGATTCTCTGTTCTAGTGGCGCTCTGCCTATCTATCAGGGTATCGCATTGGTTATGGGTGAGAATATCGGAACCACCATTACCTCAAACCTTGCTGCCCTATCGGCCAATACTCAGGCCCGTAGAGCTGCCCTCGCCCACATGTTCTTCAACGTGTTCGGTGTGGTTTGGATTCTGTTTGTGTTCCGTCCGTTCATCGATGCCGTTTGCGGCATGGTGGGCTACGATGTAAACATGACTAAAGATGCCGTTACAACAAGCGTATTCTTAGCTAACGCCGCCAAACTGAGCTTTGTGCTGGCAGCCTTTCATACCTGCTTTAATGTGGCCAACACCTTTATTCTTATTTGGTTTATCCCACAGATTGAGCGCTTTGTATGCTGGGTTATCAAGCCTAAGAAGGTTGACGAGGAAGAGGATTTCCGCCTGCACTTTATTACTGCCGGCTTCATGAAAACCCCAGAGCTTTCGGTACTTGAGGCACAGAAGGAAATCCAATCATTCTCCGATCGTATGCAGCGTATGTTCAATATGGTTCGCGAACTGCTCACCCTCTCATCAAGCTCAAGCAATAAGAAGGATAATCGCGACTCTGAGTTTAACAAACTATACACCCGCATCGAGAAATACGAAGGCATCAGCGATAACATGGAGATTGAGATTGCCAACTATCTTAACTCCGTGAGTGACGCTCACCTTTCAGACGACTCAAAGGCTAAGATTCGTGCTATGTTGCGCGAAATCAGCGAGTTAGAGAGTATCGGCGATGCCTGTTTCAATATGGCTCGTACCATTTCGAGAAAGTACAATGGCAAACAGGATCACTTTAACGAGAAACAGTACGACCACATCCATCAGATGATGGAACTCACCGATCAGTCGCTCTCACAGATGAATCGACTGATGATGGGCCGCAAGGAGTCGTTCGATGTAAACCGTACTTTCAATATCGAGCACGAAATCAATAACTTCCGCGACCAGCTCAAGTCGCAGAACATCAACGACGTTAACAACCGCGAGTACACTTACGCCGTTGGTACCATTTATATGGAC
>JAEEGH010016506.1_pt1 | contig 15865 bp, 12 predicted proteins | sample 9134181 | NCBI WGS metagenome assembly JAEEGH01 (sample SAMN16246544, study PRJNA631951) | gut metagenome | biome: gut microbiome; feature: rumen; material: DP-attached | host: Bos | place: Iran: Karaj | collected 2018-10
TTCAACCGCCTCTTCGAGCCTGCGCCGCCCCGTCCGCGCGGTTACCGCACCTTCCCCCATCGCCATCCATCATCCAAGTTCACTTTCCTTTGGTACGACTACCTCCCCAGCGGACGTGTCTATGAACTCACCGATTACGTGATCTACGAGTGCCGCTTCTGCCATCTCGTCCACTACTCCCCCGTTATCCCCACAGCCACTCTCTGCCCCGCCATGCCCGGACAGTACCATTCCTACCAGATTCTCGGCCACTATGGCGACCTCGCCTTCCGTTGTGCGACCTGCGGCGTGACCATCAACAGCACGACCGTGCCGAACGTCGGCTGGTGCGGAACCCAGTACCACGTCTGGCAGCAGTTGATCGAATACTAAAATAAGTTCCCTTTGGCATATCCGTGACATCCAAACCATTTGGAATGCACGGGATGTCAAAAAACGCGACCTCCGTATGGAAACGGCAGGTCGCGTTTTTCATGTTTTACAGCTAAAACCTTTCTCATCTCACCTTTTGTCTCATATAAAAACTTATGAATCATTTTAAACCTCTCTGTCTGACGAGCCTTCTCTGCCTGTCCACCCTAGCCGCCCACGACACGAATCTGTACGGCCCAGTCCTCCCGATGGAACATGTGGAAAACTCCATCGGAGCCTGCGCCATGGTCAGTACAGGCGATTACCTCTACACGGCCGCCAATGGGAAACTCGCTATTTTCAACATTAAAGACAACCCGTTGAAGCCCAAGCTTGTACGGATTGTGACAAGTTTCCGAGGCGGTCGGCAGATGGTCCGCCACGGCGATTATCTTTTCTTGACCGCCAGAAACTTCGGTCTATGGATCATTAATATCCGTGATCGCGAAAATCCTACCATCCTGCCACGTTTCGACTCTACCGAACTCGCCACAGGCGTCGCCGTCAGCGGCAACATCTGCTTCATCGCCCATCGCGTCTATGGCGTCCAGCTGCTCGACATCTCCGACCCGCTCCATCCGCGCCATATTTCCACCATCCGCACGCAGGAGGCACAGACCGTCTTCGTGCAAGACCATTACGCGTTCATGGGCGATTGGGCATCCGGATACATCACCATCGCGGACGTGGCCGATCCATTGAAGCCGCAAGTCATTTCCAGAACGAAACTTGACGGTTTCGGCGACGGTCTCGATCTCGCAGGCGACCTCTGCGTCGCCTCCACTGGCCACCATTCCTTTAAAAACGGCGGCTCGAAAACGCCAGAAGGCTTCGGCCATGGACACGGCGTGGAAGTCATCGACATCTCCAACCCGCATTCGCCCCAAACGCTTTCCGTCTTCAAATTCCCGCAGCTGTACCATCTTGGCAACGACTTCTGGACCGTCCGCATCTGCGGCAACTACGTCTTCGCCGTCGACACATTCAACGGCTTCTTCGCGTTGGACATCACGGATCGCGCCGCCCCGAAACCGCTCGGCCATGCCCTCCTGCCGGAAGCACCGCGCTACGATCCGAAAACACAAAAGAAAACGCCCGGCAGCGACTGCGCGACCAGCGTCGCCCTCGGCGACGGCTGCGTTTATGTCACGGGATCCTCCACCGGCCTCTTCGTCATTCCCATGCCCGGCAAATCGCATTTCGTCCAATCAAAGTCGCAACCGCTTGTCGCGCCGAAAGTTGTGCCAGACCCTGTCATTCCGCGATTCAAGACAATTGACATCTCCGGCCATGTGCAGGTTCGTCGCGCCGCCTATTACAAAGACGACATCGCCTTCTTCGCCTGCTCCCACGCAGGCATCAAAATCTGTAAAATTTCAGCGGATGACATCACCGTCATCGGCACGCAGCCGATGGCTTGCGCATACGACGTCACCATCCATGGCGACCGCCTCTACGCCGCAGAAGGTCCCGACGGCATCGGCATCTACGACATCCTGCCGGACTATTCGCTCCGCGAAGTCGCGCGTTACACACATCCGCCCAAAGCGGACTTCCCGCAAATCCTCCATGTCTATATGGATGGCCGCGTCATCGCATGGCATGGCCGCGGCGGCAAATTGAGTTTTCTCGACATCTCGAATCTCGCCGCCCCCAAAAATGTCTTCAATTTCAACAGGGTCGGCATCCTCTATAACGACAATCTGGCGGATCATGACATCAACGGAATCGTCCCCTGCAATTTCGGCCACGGACAAGGCTGGTTCGATCTGAACGGCCCCATCCCCAAAGTACTTGTCACACCGACGGATACGTTCCGCATCGACCACAACAACAACGCCTTCGCCGCCTTCAACGGCAAATTCATCTCCGCCGACAACAAGAATCTCGACATCTTCACTCCGCAGACGGTCACCACCGATGAGAAGCCTGTCGCCATCCCGTTGGATCAAAGCCTCGTGCGCGGCCAGCCGACCGTCGACGGCGACATCGTCACCTTCGTCTGCCGGTCGAAAGGCGACATCACGACATTTGATATCAGCGACATCGCCCATCCGAAACGGCTCGACAACCGCTGTTGGCATGACATCCCCTGCATTCCGGACCGCGCCATTTTCTGGAATCACCGCCTCGTCATTCCCGCCGGCCCCGCCGGCGTGCTGCTGGAACAGCCCTAAGTGGAGCTAAAACCTAAAGCCCAAAGCTTAAAGCAAATGCGAACCACCAGCCTTTAGAAGCTGCAACACCGCCCAAAGGATGACACTCAATTGTAATTTGTTAATTGTTCAAACACCAATTTCCCCTAATCTGCATTTGCAGATTAGGAGAAAGAAGTCATGATTGCCGTCCACTGTTTGAACACTTGTCAAATATTAACAATAACTCCAAAGAAGAGAAGGACTTGCACATAAGACACAAGACTTGAACCACACATCCACTATGTGAACAAGAAATTTCCCCTAAACTGCAAAATGCAGATTAGGGGAAATTTTGATACAACAAATGAATGTTTTGAACCAATGATGAATAATCTGAGTTTTGAATAATTTTGCTTGAAATCACACAAATGTAAAAAAGATTTCACACCCATATTTCGTGACGATGACGAGTACGACAAAGGCGGTGAAAACTACAGAGCGAAACATCGTTGCGAAGCGACACTGCGCGAAGCGCAGAACCATGCCATAACCGCTGGCAAGTGCCCGAAGCGGCACGTAGCCTGCGGGTAGTCCACCCTTCTCCCATTGCGCTCGCAAGAGCGCCACTATTCCTATGGTTTCAAGCACCCAATAGGCACCACTTTCACTCCATCCGGCCGAGTATATGCCATGCTTCCACCAGTGATGACCACTAGAAGATCCGGCTCGCGTAGTGGAACTTGTTTTTCATCTTGGTTATACTGTCGAATCAAAGAGGTTAGATTCATGAGATGATTCGCCCCCTCATCAATTTCGTGACTCCCTAATTTGAATTCCATCAGGGCATACCGTCCATCATCAAGATGCAGGACTCCGTCGGCCTCCAAATCATAACGATCACGATAATAGGAAAACACACCGTTCTTCCCTGCCGCATACGCTGTTAGATCCCGAAAGCAAAGTTGCTCAAATATGAAACCGAAGGTTTTTAGCTGCTGGAGAAGAATCTTTGGAGTAAGCCCCAAGGCGGCAACCGCAATCGACGGATCCACAAAGCATCGTTTGGGCGAACTGCGAATGACAGTTTTACTGCGTATGGCGGGGCACCAAGCATCAATATCCTGTATGACAAAGAGTTTGACAAGAGCCTCCCGATAATCGTCAAAAGTATCTTGCGACAAGCTGACTTCACCAGATCCCATGACATCAGCCAGCAATGAAGACTTCTTGGCAAGAGTTGAAATATTTCTAGCATACGACCAAAGAAGGCACGCGGCAGTCCTTTCATTGCGCTGTTTTCCATCAATACGTGAAATATCGTCCTGACAAAGAGAATTCACATAATTTCTGGCAACCAGCAGAGCGGATTCGCGTGCTGAAGCCTGTAGGGATGCAGGCCAGCCTCCACGGCAAGATACGTACACCAAGTCTTCGATAGACAATGTGGAAGAAATGCCGTCGATATTTCCATTCGGATTGTCAAATAATTCCTGCAGGGAAATTTTTCCATTGGACTCCTGGCTCTCCCAAAGGCTCATCGGATTCATCCGCAAACGAGAAATACGTCCTGTTCCTGAATGAAGGATTTTGGATTTGTCAATCGTGTTCGAACCAGTGAGAATGAATTGACCGGGCAAAGATCGCTTGTCAACCATTGTTCTAACCGCATCCCACAGGACGGGCGCATCTTGCCATTCGTCGATGAGGCGCGGAGTGTCGCCCATAAGCAACAAAGAAGGCTTGACTCCCGCCGTGGCTAGATATTCTTCCCGCATATCTGGATCCTGAAGCTTGATGACGCTTTTAGAAAAACGTTCAGCAGTCGTCGTTTTTCCGCACCATTTAGGGCCTTCAATGAGAATGGCACCGAAAACGCTGAGATAATCCTGTAATTGCTTGTCAGTTATTCTATTAAGATATAGCATATTCGTCTGCCATCATGTTTGTTCGGTGTTTTTGAGGTATTTCAGTCGGTGTTTTTTGAGGTATTTCAGTCGGTGTTTTTTGAGGTATTTCAGTCGGTGTTTTTGAGGTAATTCAGTCGGTGTTTTTGAGGTATTTCAGTCGGTGTTTTTGAGGTATTTCAATCGGTGTTTTTGAGGTATTTCAATCGGTATTTTTGAGGTATTTCAATCGGTATTTTTGAGGTATTTCAATCGGTGTTTTTGAGGTAATTTAATCGGTGTTTTTGAGATTACAATAGAAAAGCAGGAAAAATCAGGCCTAATTCCCAACAAATGCCATATTCCATACTGCCCATGTCCCGTACCACGGGCGGAAGTCCGTGGATGAGTAAAGTGCCTAAGGCTCACATAACTCACGGGAAAGACGATATTAATATTGGAACCACGCCCCGTTGAGCTACCCCCCGAAAACAGCAAACCTCTTGCACACATCCTCCATGTCGGGCGTCAAAGTGGCTTCGATGGCCGACACCAATTGATCCGGCATCTCCTTGTAGTACGCAACCGCGATGCCGCCCGTAATGGCGGCAATCGTGTCGCTGTCGCCGCCGACGTTGATTTTATTACAAAAGTATAATTTTAATGAAAGTTCCCTGGGCCTAAACGATCCATTTACGCTATAAAAACTTTAGAAAGATTATATTCCCTACAAACTAAAAGTTACGTTTATAAAATCTTCAATGAGTTGATTGACTTTCTTCATGTTTTTTACAGCGTTCACCCATCTTTTCGGGATGGCGTCGAAACCATAATACGCCCCGGCTATCTGTCCATAAACCGCTCCAATTGAATCAGCATCGCCACCGAGATTGACTGCGGCGATCAGTCCTTCCTCAAACGTCTTGTTTGTTTCAAAAGCCCATAAAGCCGCTTGCAATGTCGAAACAGCCCAGCCTGAGTTATTAACATCAGCTCGCGTCTTGTAAAGGGATTTGACGCGTGTGCGCTGCCCCGCAAGATGTTCATCGCAAATTTCCGTCATCAAGTCGATTGTTTCGCGAACTTTTCGGCTGTCATGTGTCAAATCACTGATTTCGTAAAGGATAGAATTGTCAGCATTGGCGTAGTTGAGAATATAGGATGGCGCGAACCGCATGATGCTGCCGTTCCCCTGCGAATTTTCTTCGCCATTCTTCAGACAACCACGCTCAATTCCATGTATTCCTGCAATGGTGGCTCCGCCGACATCGAACGCGCAATCAAGGCTTGAGCAGAAGCCTTCACGGTACCAACGGACAAAATTATGTGCAATGTCTTCAAGCGAATACCGATGCAGACGGACAACGCTCTCCGCCACGCAAAACGCCATTGACGAATCATCCGTCCAATATCCAGGTGGCGTATGAAACGTATGGCAAGCAACCATTTCCGTAATATATGGATGAGCGTCCTTCTGCGTAAACTGAATCGGTGAACCGAGACAATCGCCGATCACCAGCCCCCAGAACATCCCCTTCATCCGTTCAAACCGAATGGCAGAGTTATTTTGAATGATTTTAGATGTTTTTCGACTGGATGATACAAATTCCTCCTGAAATGGAATCATATTACCGATCTTTCCATCACGGATATCGATGTTCTTACGGTCGATAATGGCGAAAACGACTTTCTTGAAACGATTGACAAACTCCTCTTCTTCAAGGACTTCATGAAATAATTTGGCGATATGCTGAGGCGGATTCTTGAAAGCGCCACAGCCCCATGCACCCAACACGATGGCGTCATGCCCATGCTTCAGCGCAATGCGGAATATCGTGCGGATTTTCCGACGGATCGGCTCCACCAGATGGTCGGCAATCCGATATGCATTTTTCAGCTCTGGCCTATTCATTGCTGCTACCGTAACGATACCAAGATGATAGGGGTGTTCCAGTAATGGATAGCCGTCCGTTTCAAGGCCACGGAAAACCGTCACATCAGGCGAATACACTCCGCCTGTATTGCGCTCCATCGGATATTGCTCCGATGACTGCCTGATGCCTAAGTCAATGCCATGGAAGTGATACTGGTACAACGACATGAAGAGGTTGCTTCTGCGGAATATGTTTTCCTCCTGCGCCCCGGATCCACGCATGACGCCGCCGCCAGGTGTTTGCCGATTGGCAAAATTCAGTACCGCTGGATGATATCCTTCCTCCAAAAGTGCCTTTCCTGCCAGTAATGAATCGCTGTCTACTACTTTAATCACGGTCGGCGACGCCTGCTTTGGAACATCCACAACGCCTGGATTCTGATAAAAAACGGACTGCGCCATCATGGAAGCAGGCTCAGGCAGTTCAACGCAAGCATCTCCAACCATATAGCTACCACATTTGACGACAACAATCGTCTCCTGATAGATTTCTTTACGCAGAAGATGCAAGGTGGATATATCCCCTGAATCAAAAGCTTTCTGAAATTCAGACAACCATCGGGTCAGATTTGTTTTTTCCATAATATGTATTGATTGTTGATAATATCCGAACGAATCTCAATGACATCATTAGTCAATCTTGATAAATGACGTTCTTTTCTAATTGTTTTAGATATATAACGAATAATATTTCTTCTTTATTGAGAAGGTTTCATTTTATTTTCAGTCATGATGACGATGATTCCATCCATTTTCCCCATGGTTTCTCAAGGCCATCGGACCGATTTTTGCTTTTCAATATCTCCTTCTTGTAATGTTCCTTCTACACCGCCAACTCCCTTATGAAATGGATGTTCTTTTTCCATTCCTTTCCAAGGTGTCCCTTCACAAATACAAATGGATCAAAGATCATAATCCTTGCCAAACCTCTTGCACACATCTTCCATGTCGGGCGTCAAATTGTCTTCGATGGCCGACACCAATTCATCCGGCATCTCCTTGTAGTACGCAACCGCGATGCCGCCCGTGATGGCGGCAATCGTGTCGCTGTCGCCGCCGACGCTAACCGCATTCCGGATGGCGTCCTCATAGCACCACGACTCCAGAAATGCGCGGATGGCGACGGGAACTGTCCCCTGGCAGGAAACATCAAAAGAATAGGTCGGGCGGATGGAATCCAGACTGACGGACAGATCGTAGCCGAACCGAAATTCGATTTCCTTTTTGATGGCCTCCTTGCTCTGCCCTTGTTTCGCGAGAAAAACGGCCAAAGCCGTCGCCGACGCGACGCGAATCCCTTCTTCATGATTGTGCGTCGCGGAAGCGGTTGCCTCCGCCGCATCCAGAACGTCGTCAACCATCTGGAAAGCGAATCCGACCGGACTGACTCGCATGGCCACATAATTTCCCCAACTGTTGCATGTCATCATTTTTTTGAGATTTTTTACTCATACTAAAATAGTATATTATAGTTGTTGTACTTTTTCCACTACTGCAATTCCGTCCGAAAAAGTAACGCATTTTACAGTTTCACCATCATGAAACTCTGGATGTTCCTCTTGAATTGACCACAACTCATCATCCCATTTGAACATTGTCTTTCCCGAGACTATTCGAATGTGACCAACTTTACCAATGATTCGATGCAGTTTTTCCTCAGGGGCATTTTTCTGAAATAATTTAGCAACCCATCTGCCAAGAATAGCATAAACACAATAGTAAACTGTATAAATGCTCAAAAAAATGATGATGCTCCAAAATATCGTCCACTTTCCCCATGGCCCCAAACGGATACAAAGCCAAAGCGACATCAGAATAACAGCAAAATGCCCAAGAGGTCTTGCTATAAAAATGAAATCTACCAAGAAAATAGTAACAATAATTGCTAGTAACCACCCACTAGAAAACCAATTTCCAAACCAGTTACTAAAGTTTGACAATATAGCTAAAGACATAATTATTAATTCCACTTCCCAATAAGTTTGCCAATCTTCAAAATAGTTTGTTCAAAGAATCGGGAAATGATTTACTATTTTATATGATCAAACTCTGCTGAACCATTCATCATCATGTTCATTTTATCAGGCATTGCCATGAATAGTTTATGGGACGGCTCTTGAGCTATTGCTTTATATGCATCCAGAATCTTATTTGCTAATATAATCTTTACAGCTCCTTCTTTGCCAACTGATTCATTTAATAATTTCAGATATTCACTTTCACTTGCCGCACGCAAACGTAAGGCTTCTGCTTCTGCCTGTGCCTTTTTGATAACCGCATCTGCCTCACCTTCAGCCATCAGTTTTGTGGCTTCTGCCTTACGTGAGGCTTCCAATTGTTGCCGCATTGCATCAATAGTTTGTTCATCTGCTTGCAACTCTTGAATTTCAACACCTAATACATTGACTCCCCAACGTCTTGCTGTTTCTGCTAATGTGGCATTCATGTGTTCAGAAATACTCTGACGATTACTCAATATATGATTGAGATCGTGTGCACCGACATAGGAGCGCACTTCCGAAAGCGTAGTCTCAATCAAAGCATTGTGAAGATGGTCAACCTCATAAGCAGCCTTAATTGGATCAGTAATGCGCCAACGTAAAGCACAATTAACATTCATTGCAATATTGTCTTTAGTAAAATAAACTCTAGGTTTAGTATCAAGTATCTGTTCACTCAATTCAATTAGCCAGGGTTTTCCTGTTAAATAAGTAAATCCATCTAAAAAATTGTCTTTAACAGATTTAGCACTATCAATAAAGGGAATAAAGAAATGAAGGCCACCATAGACAACTTTAACAGGTTTACCAAAGCGCTCAACAATCATGCAATGGCTTTGAGGGATTACTCTAACAAACATTATTTCTCCTTATAAAGTTATATATATATAAGTTATGATTTCAATCTTCTGTCCCACGTTTGATTGTGGGGCAGAAGTCTCACCTATAGTATTTTACATATTTACACTTATTCCACATCACGTTCAAATATAAGCATATAATAATTCGTTGTTTTTGCTTTTTGCCCCAAAATAGCGCCTAAACATCCTGGTGCTTCATTAACAAAAACGTTCTCCATTGAATGAAAAATCCAACCATCAGTAGCATGACGATTTATTAATTCTTCAAACAGAGAAAAGTCCACAGCACCTCCAGCTTTAATTATTATACCTTGAGGGCCCGGCACTGTCTTGTACTGCTTGCGCATAGTTTTCTCCTTGTTTCTTCTGTTATTACTTATCAAATAATGGAATAGATCATCTACTCCACTCATTCAATTTCCAATCTAAAAACAACAATTTTTCAGATAAAATATTGTATCTATTTCCTTGAGTTATGCTTAAGTCAAATCTAAATCAAATATTATGCTCAATACATTATTTATATTTTCTTATATTTTGAATATTTATTAATTTTTGCATGTTTTGTCGTTCGACTCTACGAGCCTTCTGATACTGACAGACTGTATTTACCTGCGTGTAGAACCACTTTCCTGCAAAGTATTCTCCTACAAGTGTCGAACAAACAATCAGAATTGCCATGATTTTGAATACATTTGACCAAGAGGTATCACGTGTCCATGCTTCAATAAAATGATAGATATTAAAACAGAAAACGAATGGTGATGCTAATGCAGACATTACAAACATCAGTAAAAAGCCTATTATGATTGACATTAACCATCCCATCAAGGTCGATTCACCATTCATCTCTCTTCTCACTTCATAACCAGATGAGTCAACATACACATTGTCATAACGTGTATTGAAACCATCTCCAATACAACTAAAAAAAGTTTTAATAAAGGTGGCACTTTGTAGAAGACCAACAAATCCGATGGTCATAAAGACTTGAAATTTGTCTCCAAATTGTCGAAGAAAAGCCTGATCTGTCTCCCATCCACCTTGTGGGACAATACGGAGAGCATTAAATTGATATCCCATTGCAACAAGCCATACGAGTGAACCGATTAAACGTATAGTAGCCACTAATCTTGACATAAATACTCCCTTCCTTATATTTTAAATATAGTTTTTATTGATTTTTAGTATTAAATTGAAATACTTTATTCATTTTTATAGAATCAATACCAAGTTTCTAATACCAATTATGAGATAGGAAAATAAACTTTTTATCTCCTTACGTATGCAAACAAAAAAAAGAGGGCGTCTCAATCCGTGATCTACAGAGGTTTAGGACGACCTACACTAAAGCACGAAAAGAGACGCCCCATGCGGAGCGCTCCAGCGTGTGCTTTAGTGTGAATAACTGAAGGTCCTAATTTCTGTAGATCACAAAGCACAAACTCCGACGGCATGCCGTCGGCTATGTCAGAAGAGAAAACGCTGTTTTAATTTTTTGTTGCCATGACTCCTTTTCGATGTGAAGCCCCCTTCGGGGGCGGTTCTGAAATGTCGAAAGATACTGTAATTACTGTTTTTCCGTTTGTCAAACAGACATTCCACATTTTCATCGTTGCAATGGCCTCTCAACGTCGAAAATACTGCGTCTTCTCGTTTTCCCCCTGAGAAAGCCATAATTATCATGGACAAAACAATCCGCCTGCAACATGCTTTTCAGGCATTTGACAGCGTTTATTCTTGTGTCGCCTTTTTTGGCGAATTTTAGCGCCCTTCGGGCGCTATGGCAGGGGGCGGTTTTACCGCCAGCTACGCTCACGATGTTCGCTTGCAGGCGGTTACGATTGTATCGCGCTTCGTGCGGTGTCGCTTTGCGACGATGTGACGCCCAGCGGGCAAAATCCGCTTCGCTACTTTATGCCCATCGCCCGCACAAAACGCATTTACCAAATGCACATTAGCTGTTGCATGATCTTGATTATTTATCATTTATTATCATTCATCATGACATTTCATGATTTATTGGTAATCTATATGATTTTGTATGACTTGTGATGACTTTTATGGTATTATTGGATATTTTTAGAAGTTTTATACAATATCTTGATATTCTTTATTGATATGTTATAGTATTCACAAATCAAAACCATTTGAATCGTTATTGCCAATTGAGAATATTGTAATGGACAAGACAAAGAATGAAATCGTCGTCTATCAGCCGGATGAGACAATCCGTCTGGAAGTGCGCCTGGAAGATGAGACGGTGTGGTTGACACAAAGCCAAATGGGAATGTTATTTGGTTGTACAATACGCAATGTGCGAATGCATTTGGAAAATATTTATTCATGTGGAGAATTGACACGGGAGGCAACTAGGAAGGATTTCTTCCTAGTTCGCATGGAAGGCACCCGTGAAGTTCATCGAACGGTAACATGTTATAATCTTGATGCAATCATATCTGTGGGATATCGAGTTAATTCAGTATTGGGAGTGAAATTCCGTCAATGGGCAACAGTGATTTTACGTAATTACTTGCTTCAAGGCTATGCAGTCAATCAGAGGTTGAACCAATTGGAAGACAAAGTCGACAGACGATTGGCAGAGCATGAGCAGGATATCGATGAATTGAAGGAGAAAGTGGATTTTTTTGTCCAGGCGTCACTACCGCCCGTGCAAGGCGTGTTCTATGACGGACAAGTCTTCGACGCCCGCGTGTTCGCTACACGGCATATCCTTTCAGCCCAAAAGTCAATTTTACTCATTGACAATTGGGTGGATGTCATCACACTGGAGATATTGTCGAAGAAGTCTGAAGGCGTGACGTTGGAGATTGTGACGTCACGACGTGGCAACAGGCTGGGCACAAGCGATATAGACAACTTCAACATGCAATACGGCAGACTGACAATCCGTGAAAGCTCAAACTTCCATGACCGCTTTCTTATCATTGATGACAAGACACTCTATCTAGTCGGTGCATCATTGAAGGATCTTGGACGCAAATGTTTTGCATTCACACAACTGGACTCGTCTGAAATACCGAATTTGAAGGCAAGAGCTTTTTAAATGTATCATTAATCATGCACAATTGAATGTCGCCCAGCGGGTAGAGTTGCTTTGCGACGCTGGTTAGTGGCGCCCTCCGGGCGCCATGACAGAGGGGCGGTCTTACCGCCAGCTGCTCTCACTACGTTCGCTTGCAGGCGGTTCGATTGTGTCGCGCTCCGCGCAAAGACGCGACGGCGCGACGCCGCCGCCACACCGTTACGCCCTTCGGGCGGAGTCGTTGCGCAACGATGTAACGCCCTGCGGGCGAATAACACTTACGCCCGTAACATCTTGCAACTGTGATGCTTGAAATTCGGAGCGGCGGGATCGGCGGAATGGTTGTAGCTGATGCCCACGAGAATCAGATTGCCTTTGTAATGTTCAAGACGTGATGGATATTTCTGACGGAGAATCTGTTCCAATGCGGTATCGGCATCTTGTTTGTATTTCAATTCGACCAAAATGGCAGGACGATTCGGATGTTTGGGCAGATAAACCAAATCCGCATAGCCACGGCCTGTATCAACTTCGGGAATCAACGTGTATTCATCCTGGGCTTTATAGAAGGCTAGCTGGACAGCATAGCTGAGGGCGGCTTCGCTGTTATATGTACGGTTGCCAGTCTGGTCATGTGCGGCTTCCAAAAGCCCCGCAACGGTCTCTTCGTCCCCTGCCCAAACGGCTTCCAAAAGCTTTTGCGAGTTGCGCAAGGCGCGCATCGTACTGGTCCAGTCAGGCGACGACGTAGAAGTTTCGAACACGTCATGAATTTCATGATTCGGAATGAATACTTCGCCTTTCGGTTGGTCGTAGCCAAGATATCCGAGATGAATGAGCAAGGCGAGAACATCATCGCGGCAGGACAGACTGGTCATATCATTCTGGTATGTACCGAGATTTACCGGCAGATAATCACCTTCCATGAGTCGGGCAACTGTCTCTTTTAGTCCGTCGAAATCCATGCGGATGTATACAGCCAGAGCCTCATAAGTCTCTGTATTGTTCCAATAGTTCTTGATCTGTCCATAAGTCATGGCGTTGACCACGGACAACGGCGCGTAGAGGTGGTATCGTTTTGCAGGAGCCCGTTGAGATGTTTTTTTCTCGGAACGATCCCTGTCATCGACAATTCCCTGGTCATAAACGAGATAGCCGTTATACCAGTCTTTTATAGCGGCGAAGCTCATCCCGAACTTTCCGCACAGATCCTGTACTTCCTCTTCCGTGAATCCCGTGTACGGCGCCAATTGCAGAGGGGCGGTCATCGAATATTCATCGAACATGTTCAGGGCGGAGTGTTTCCCGTATTTCTTCACGGGAAGGATGCCCGTCATATACGCCAAGGCAACGTATGGCTGATCTTTCAGAAGGTTGCGAAGCCAGTCAAGATAGGACTTCTGCCCAGCTTGATCTTGCGGCAACTCCCTGAAGACACAGTCCCATTCGTCGATGATGATGACGAACTGCCTACCGGACGCTTGATGAAATCTGGACAGGCTGTAGATAAAGTCATCTTCATCATATCGGACGTCCGGATATGCCTCGTGGAGTTCGTCCAGAACTCTCATGGTAATCCGGTTAACGACTTTGTCCATTTCCTTTATCTGGCCGATGAAATTCGTCATCACCAGTCGAATGACATCGAATTTTCCCAAATACTTGTCCCAATCAGAACATTGAGCCAGCTTGTATTTCCCAAAAAGTTCACGACTGCCCTCCTCCATACCATAACCATAATATGCGCAGAGCATCGCAGCGGCCATGGATTTGCCAAAACGGCGTGGACGGGAAACACAGAGATAGCGTTTCTCTGTATTGACCAGAGCATTCGTCTCCGCAATCATCGCAGTCTTGTCAACATAAATTGGCGAATTGACCGCTATGCTGAAAAGTTGCGCGCCTGGATTCAAATAAGTGCCCATGACTGTGTTTCCTCTTGCCGCATCTTATATCATAATTCCCCTGTCATTTTTATTTTAATATATCATACAGATTAATCTCTGTCAACATCAGCTCATATAATCCAAATAATTTTCTAAAGTTGGAGATAGCGAGTGCATTATGCCAAATCAATCTCCGCGAAACAATCGGGCAGATGGAAGTTCAAGACGCTGACGGGATTCCATGTCAGCCAATGTGGATGACTGCTGTTGTCGGCGCATTTGTAGAAATTGCCGCGCCATTTCGCACCGTCCAACGACGGAATCGCGCCGCAATACGGCTCCAACGCCGCCATCGGCAGCGCAAACTGCGCATACCACGTCACTGGCTCCGTGATTTCCGGCATGACACGACCACCAAACGACGTCTTCACCGTCACCAACGCGCCATCTTTTTCCGACAGCATCGTGTAGTCCTCGAAGCCAGTCGCCGTCCGTTTATGGTTGCGCACGTAGGACATAAGATATGCGCTGCCCGCGCTCATCTCCAGATTGAAATAGCCTGGCCCGACAGGCGGTTTGAAGAAGAATTCCACGCAGGAGTCTTCGCAGACGGGAGCCTGGAAGCCTTCCTTTTCCGCCAAAACATAACGGTCCTGCACTTGGTAGATGCCGTAAAGATTCCGATCGTCGTGTAGGACGCGGACTTTCACGAGCGGACGATGTCCGCTTCCTTCCGGCCGCAGATTCGTCAATTCCGCCGTTTCGGCGTCCTTCCAGCAGGCTCCATCCCACGCGAAATCCATCGCGGGAGCGACGTTTGTTCTTTTGATTGTGTATTTCATCATTCAACCACTTTTGATAGTCTCATCCAACCACTAATCACTAGTCCGACGGGGGGGACGCCGCCGACACACCAGTCACCAACCACTTATGCCTTTGCTTTAAGCTTTAAGCTTTTAGCTTTCAGCTAAATTCTATGTCCAATCAACTTCGGCCATTGCGGTGCACCGAAGAAGCAGTAATTCTTCGCGGCTTCGACCTCCAATGAACCATCGTCTTTAATGCGGCACTTAAGTTGCACGCGGAAAGGACTTTCCACACAGCAGAGCAGCAACGTCAACGTGCCATTGCCTGTCCATGCCATCGTTCCCGCGCTCGACGGCCCGTCTTCAAACGGATACCAGTTGGCGGCGTTGTAACGCCATCCGTCGCGGCCAAAGCCCAACGTGACGGCTGTTCCATCGGTCTTGCTGAGCGTTACGTTGCAGCCATGCTTTTCGAAGCTGAAACGCAACTTTTTGATGCCGTAGCAGTTATCGTCGATCGCATATTCGCCAGAGAGCAGATCCGCGACGCAACCGCCGAAACCGACGGGACGACGCATCTCAAGATTCCGCGAAGCCTCGTACAACGCGGCCGTCGCGGCCGCGTCTTCCGGCAGAGCTGTATCCTTCACAGCGGGAAGCAGCTTCTCCCACAGCGCCGTCAGCAACGCCTGCATGTTGCCGACGGAGCTCGTAATCGCGACGACCATGTCCTGTTTCGGCATCACGACGCAATACTGTCCGTATGCGCCATCGCCACGATAGACGCCTTCCGGCTGGCAACGCCAGAATTGGAAGCCGTAGCCCTGCGCCCAGTCCAAAATGCCATGATTGCTGTTGTCGATCTGCTTGGAGGTCGCCATGTCAATCCATTCAGCCGGAAC
>JAEEGH010016507.1_pt1 | contig 15865 bp, 10 predicted proteins | sample 9134181 | NCBI WGS metagenome assembly JAEEGH01 (sample SAMN16246544, study PRJNA631951) | gut metagenome | biome: gut microbiome; feature: rumen; material: DP-attached | host: Bos | place: Iran: Karaj | collected 2018-10
TGCTACTGCTGTTTGTGGTGCTGCAGGTATTCTTCTACTTGATGCAGTTGGATATGTTCCAAATGCTGAGCAGACAGAGGCAGCTCGTCAGGGTATTAACGCAGTAGTAAACCTTGTTCCATTCTTTATTGGTGTTCTTTCACTTGTTCCAATGATTTGGTACAAGCTTACACCTGAAAAGGTTGAAGAGATTAGAACTGATCTTGAGAATGGTAAGAGAGCTTACGATAGATAAATATAGAATTTTAAGGGCCTTGCAATTAGCAAGGCCCTTTTATTGCGCAAAAAATTAGACAAAAAAATATGTTTGCAAAATAATAAAAGGCTTTTGGGGAATTCTATAATGATATGCGAAATTTTTTAGTTTATAATTTGTCTATGGAAAATATAAGAGAAATTGTGCAATTTAATATAATTCATGAAACAAACAGTGAGCCTAGGGAACAGCATTATCATCAGAATCTTGATATGTTGTATGTTCTTGCTGGCTCTGTCGATGTGGTTATCGATGACAAGGAATATCATCTTTTGCCGGAGGATATGATATTAATCAATTCCAACAAGCGTCACAAATTTGAAAACTCAGGAAACTTGTTGGCTATTAGATTTGCTATTGATTATTACTTATTGTCACAGACTGTAGGCACCACTCAAATGCTGTTTCTTTGCAATTCTGCGGTGGACAAGAATTCTGCATATGACAAGTTGCGCCATCAGATGAAGGAAATAATTAGGTATTACTATACAGAGGGCAACAACGACAAGTGCTATTTGCAGGCCTTGTACTACCAGATGTTGCATATCTTGATTGCAAATTTCATGGTAAAGACCGAAGAGGCGAGAGTTCTTTTTGATAATAATTCTGATAAAGAAAGAATTAGTGAGATTCAAAGCTATATACAGGGACATTATCAATCGGCAATTAGTCTTAATGATTTGGCTGAGCAAATGTTTCTTACGCCGGCATATCTTTCTAAATATATCAAAAAGAAATTTGGTATGACCTTCATTGATTATTTGAACAATATCAGATTATTTCATGCTGTGGATGAGCTCATTTACACAAACAAAAGTCTTACGCATATAGCTATGGATAATGGATTTTGTACATCCGCTGCTTTTAACAAATCCTTTAAAAAGGTTTTTAATGTTTCTCCAGGAGAATATAGAAAAACAGCTGAAAATCAGAATCGAACTAATGAAGATAAGCAACAGGATGAGGAAGGAAAGCAGGAAATTATTTCATTCATCGAAAATGAAGATGCTAGGACTGATATTGGAGCGGTAAACCAAAAGACAATCGATGTTGATGCTAGCATTTTTAAGAAAAAGTATGTAGACGAAACGAGAGTAATAAATATTGGAAGCGTGTATATGCTTTTGCAGCAGGAGGCACAGGAACAATTATTAGAGCTCAAGGATAAGCTTGGAATTACTCATGTTAGAGTTTGGGATGTATTTGCAGGGAATACATGCATAAGAGAAGCAGGGCAATATAGCTTTCATAAGCTTGATAATGTTTTGGATTTCCTTGTGGATAACGATATAAAGCTTTACATGGAAGTGGGGCAAAAACCTACACTGCTTATGTATGCACCTGAAAGATTTATAAACACTTCTGAAAGTGATGACTTATTTGATTATGACTTTTATAAAAAACTAATCAAGGATTTAAGTATTCACTTGGTAAATCGCTATGGTGTTGAGGAAATTGAAAAGTGGTATTTTGAATTTTGGAATAATCCGAAGCTAAATATCGGCGAAGAAAATGGCGATTTTTATAATTACTTTGATATGGTATATAAGACCTTCAAGAGCATAAGTCCGGATATAAATATCGGTGGTCCAGGCTTGGTTTTAGGTTATGAAAAAGACTTGGCTGAAAGAGTTTTCAATATTTGGAAGAAGCGAGATGTTTGGCCAGACTTTATTTCCTTTGGTTCATTCCAATACATATCATTTAGTGATGGTCAATTTACTTATGGCAAGAAATCTCTAGATAAGAACTATGTAATTAATCAGGTTACTGTCATGCGAAAGCTTATGGAGGATACGGGCTTTAACATTAAAGAATTCCATTTGGATGAGTGGAATTATACTGTATCAAACCGAAATGTTATTAGTGACAGCTGTGAACAGGCTGCATATATCATGAAAAATTACATCGATATGATTGGCCTTGTTGATGTAATGTGCTATTGGCATGGACTTGATTTGTATGCAGAATACTATGATACAAACACCCTACTTAGTGGTGATGCGGGACTTATTTCTCGAGATGGAATCAAAAAGCCATCATTCTATGCAATAGAGTTTTTGAACAGAAGTTTTTATAACGAAATAATACGATGGGAGAATGGCATTATATCTACTAATGGGCGTGGAAGCTATTCTATTGTATGCCATAATTTCAAAGGACTTTCAGAAAAGTATCTGGATATTGAAGAGGATGCAATCCAAATAAAGGATATAGATCACTATCTTGAGGATAATGAGGAGCTGCAGCTTAAATGTATTTTGAACAATGTTCAAAATGGTAATTATCAAATAAAAACCTATTACATTAATCCAGAATATGGTAGTGTTCAGGATTTGTGGAAACGACTTGGTTTGGCGAGCTCAATGGAAAGTGAAGAGATTCAGTTTATCAAACAGCACGCAAATCCCAATATGGAAATGCAGCAAGTAGAGGTTACAGATAATCGATTAGAAATTGAATATTTGCTGAAGGCTACTGAAACTAGATTGATTGAAATAAAGTATCAATACAAGTATGAATAGTCAAAAAAAACAGAGGACAAAAAATGTACTACAATTTTTGTCCTCTGCTTTTTTGCTAGTAAGTGTAGAGCTAATATGGGAAAGAAAATTTGCCAAATAGAGTAAAGTGTGGAACATAATTTGGACATAAAATATTCACATATTCATTCAAAGTTGTGAAAGGAGAAAGGAATGAAAGTATTAGGTATTTCATTTGGTCGTATTGACCAGAGAAGCGATGTTATGGTAAAGGAAGCTCTCTTTGCTGCAAAGGAAGCAGGCGCAGAGGTAGAGTTTATCAATACAGTGAGACTTAATATTGGTCATTGCCGTGCATGTGATTACTGCAGCCGTTGTCGTGACAAGGGAGACGTAGAAATCCACTGCTGCATGAAGGATGACTACCACATTCTCGAGGAGAAGTGCCTTGAAGCAGATGGTATTATCATTGCAGCACCTGTATATGCAGTTGGTATCGTTGGCCAGTTTAAGAACTTCGTTGATAGATTTGGTCCATCACACGATAGAGCAGCTCTTATCGAGGAAAACAAGAAGCGTGAAGAAGCTGGAAAGCCACTTCTTGACGAGAGATATTTCAAGGATAGATATGTAGGTTACATCTCAGTTGGTGGAGCTCAGACTCACAACTGGGTAGCACTTGGTCTTCCAATGCTTGATTTATTCTCATTCTCATTCTGCATGAAGTGTGTTGGTCATGTAGATGCATATGATCAGGGACGTACTGGTCACCCATTATTTGATAAGGATCTTATGAAGAAGTGTGCAGACCTTGGTACAGCTGTTGCTGAATCACTTGGCAAGCCATACGATGAGGTTGACACATGGGTAGGAGATGAAGGTGTTTGCCCAGTTTGCCACAACCCACTTCTTTCAATGAACGGAACAACAACTGTAGAGTGCCCAATTTGTGGTATCTTCGGAAAGCTCTCAGTTGATGGAGATAAGGTAACAGTTGAATTCTCAGAGGAGCAGAAGAACAGAGCTCGTAATACTCCAATCGGAATTTATGAGCACTACAATGAGATTCAGAACATGATTACAGTTTGTGTTCCAAAGCTTATGGCTAATAAAGATACTCTTCCAAAGATGATGGAGAAGTATAAGAACTTTGACCTTAGCTGGGATAACTAAGAATTGTTTTTATTAACAATATAAATATTATATGGGGGAAAAAGAAATGGATGCTACAAACATCGCAGGTACATCTGCAAAATCTGGTATCACTAAAGTGAACCAGTATGGAATGGCTCCTTTGAAGCCAATCAACTATTTTGTCTATGGTATGGGTAACTTTGCTTCTCAGCTTTCATGGACAATGGTAAGTACTTATCTTTCACTTTTCTACACCGACGTATTCGGTTTAGGAACAGGTGCAGTTGCACTCCTTATGCTTGTTGCTAAGGTTTGGGATGCTATTAATGATCCAATGATGGGTACAATCATGGAGCGTACTCACACAAAGCACGGTCGATTCCGTCCTTACATCGTAGTGGGTGCAGTATTCCTTGTAATCTTTACTATTCTTACATTTACAGTACCTGGCTTTGGCGGTCCAGCTAAGCTTGCTTATGCTTACATTACATACATCGGTCTTGGTATGTCATACACAATGACAAATGTACCATACCTTGCAATGCCAGTTGTAATGACACGTGACCCTAAGGAAATCAATAGATTAAATGCAGCTCAGATGATGGGTATGACAATTGGTCAAATCATCCTTAACCTCTTCGTACTTCGTCTTGTTGTATGGTTTGGTAAAGGAGATCAGGCTGCTGGTTATCACTCAACAGCTATTCTTCTTGCTCTTGTTGCTCTTCCAATGTTCTGGGCAGTTGCAGCTCTTTCAAAAGAGAGAATTGATGTTAAGAAGAGTGAGCAGGGAAGCATTATCGAAGGTCTCAAGCTCATCGCTAAGAACAGAAACCTTGTATGTGCTCTTATGTACAGCTTAATGAACATGTTTGGTATGCTTGGCCGTATCTCAGTTGCTGTATACTTCTACATGCACGTTGTACAGAACTTTGAGTACATCACAATTTTCATGATGATGCAGATGATTGTAGGTACTATCATAATGCCATTTGCTCCTAAGTTCTGTATGAAGTTTGGTAAGAGAAACGCAGGTATCATCTCAATGCTCATCCAAGGTATTTCACTTATCATCATCTTCTTTGGTCCATCAAAGAGCATACCATTCAACTTCGTAATGATGGTTATCTATGGACTTGGATACATTGCAGGACCTTCAGGATCAGGTATGGTTGTTGATGCTATCGATGACTTCGATCTTAAGTATGGTTATAGAAATGATGGTATGGCATTCTCATTCTCAGGAATGGCTACAAAGATGGGTACAGCTCTTGCAAACTCAATCTTCCTTCTTATCATGGGATATTTCGGATATGATAGCTTATTCGGTGTTAGAGCACAGTTAGAGGAAGCGACAGATCCAGGAGTAATTGCTACACTTACAGAGCAGATTGCACACACTGAGTTTGGTATTAACATGTGTGCAAACCTTCTTCCAGGTATCGTATTCTTACTTGGTATCATTCCACTTCTTATCTACAACCTTGACAAGCCAGGTTACATGGATAAGGTAAGAGATGGTCTTACAGAGAGAAATGCAAAGCGTGCTGAGCAGGCTGAGTAAAATCAAATAGTTGAAATTGAGCGAGGGTCACTCTTGTGACCCTCGTAATTGTATTTTAGGAGTTATTTGGGATATAATAAAGTTAGATTTGTGCTGGAAAATATAATGTAGGGCTTGCTTTCAAAAATTAAGGGTTGTGGAATCTTTATGAGACGAAAATTGATAGCTGTTTGCACAATTATCATAGTGATGCTTTCGACGTTTATAGGGGGATTTATGCCCGTGAGCGCGAAAACAAACCAGGTGGATCCATATCGTATTTTGTGCATTTTATCTTATAACTATTCCTATGAAATAGTTTCTGATGAAATGGATGGAATAGAGGCAGGCTTATCTTCGGATGATTACAAACTAGATTATGAAATAACCTATGAATCAATGGATTCTAAAAAGTTTTACACAGCAGAGGATATTGTAAATTTTGAGGACTATCTTACATACAAGCTTTCAAAACAAGAACCCTATGATTTAATCATAACAGCTGATGATTCTGCCCTTAGATTTGCAATTAATCATAGAGATACAATATTTAAGGACATTCCTATTGTGTTTATGGGGGTCAACTCAATCGCTGATGCCCAGACTGCAGCTGTGTTAGATGGTGTCACTGGTGTGGCAGAGGTTCCAGATTATGAAGCCAACTATGAGCTGATGAAGTCACTCTTTCCAGAGAGGACCACAATAGTAGCCATAGTTGATGGCACAAATACTGGTCAGGGTGAGTTTGTTCAGTTTAGAGAATTTATCGCAAATCATCCAGAACAGGATTATCGAGTCCTAAACACTTCGAGATATTCCAGAGAGGGCATAGAACAATATCTTAGTGAATTGGGCGATACAGATATTATTTTATACCTTGATTTTCTTGAGGATGGAGAAGAAAATATATATGCATTGGATACAGCTACGAAATTTATAGCTACATATGCGGAAGATATTCCAATTTTCAGAGTATCATCAGCTGATATAGGAAATGGTGTATTAGGCGGAGTTTCTTACTCATTTTATAATGCTGGCAAGATTGCCGGACATATGGGAGCCAGAATTTTATCTGAGACTGACACCAGTGAAATCGAGCTTGTGACAGATACAGTCACAAATACATTTTTTGATCAGATGATGATGGATAAATTTGACATCAAAATTTTGGATATACCAGAGGATGCCATTATATTAAACGAGAGAACCACAATTATTTCCTGGTATAGAGAAAATACAGTCATAGCAAATCTGTCCATCCTTGTTTGTGTTCTTTTATTAATTATCATTACCTTACTTGCCATTGCAAATGGCAGAAGAGAGGTACTTGTTAACAGAGATACATTAACTGGGATTCCAAATAGACTAAATGTAAATCGACAGATAAAGGCTACTACAGTCCAAAACGAGTCATATGGTCTTATTATGGTGGACTTGGATTACTTTAAGAATATAAATGATAACTTAGGTCATCTTGGGGGAGACGAGGTATTGATAGAGCTTGCCAACAGACTTGAGGCTGTGGCAAAAGAAAACAATTCTATTGCAGCCAGAATTGGCGGCGATGAATTTGTAGTGTTCAAGAGAAATGCAAAGACAGAGGATTGCAAGCATATATGTGAGCAGTTGCAGATTATGATGCAGACGCCTATTTCCACCTCCCAGGGAGAAGTTAGTATTACTCTTTCAATGGGTACTGCTACCTATCCGGAGGATACTGATAATCCATCTAAGGTACTGTCCCTGGCAGATAAGGCACTCTACAGTACAAAGAAAAACGGAAGAAACGGATATACGCTATATAAGGACATAAAGAAATAAAAGTGTCAGCTCATATGTTTTGAGCTGGCACTTCTTTTATTCTTGAGAGTTTCCAAGAATCTCATCTATATTTACATTTGTCACCATCTCTGGTGAAAGTAAGTAAGAGGTAATATAAACGTCATCACTTACATAGGTATTGGAGTCTCGTCTTATAGTAAAATCCAAGTCGTAGCCTTCTGTTAAATCATCTCCAGTAGAAACGCCGTTTAAATAATTTTGAACTATACAGAAGGTGGCGTATGCTTCATTATTTAAGTTTTTAAAAATGCTCATAGATTGGCTGCCATCTCTTATGTTTTGAATGTTGCTGGAATCACAATCCTGACCAGTTATTATAACTTGATTATCTTTATTGTAAGAGGATTCGATAGCTTCGCTTACGCCTAATGCAATGGAATCATTGGCGGCCAAGACGGCATTTAATTGCTGGTTTGTACCATAATAGCTTGAGAGCAAAACTTCCATCCTCTCATGAGCCAGGCTTGTATCCCAGGAGGAAACGGACGTACCATAGAAAGAGGTCTGATTTGATAGGACCTTTAGTTTGCCAGTTTTAATATATGGCTCGAGAATTGACATTGCTCCATCATAGAAATAAATTGCATTATTATCTGCTGAGTCGCCAGAAAAAATTTCCAGATTAAAACTACTGTCGTTATCACTATTATTTAAATCCAGAGCATCTACAATGTATTGAGCCTGAAGCTGTCCAACCATATAATTATCGTAGCTCACATATGCCAGTAAATAAGGGTCATGATAGATAAGCCTATCGTAGGCTACAATAGGAATGTTTGCTTTATTGGCATTTTCTATACATGATCCTAAAGAATCGGAATCTACTGGAGCAATAATTAAAAGCTGAGCACCCTGATCTATCATTTGATTAATTTCGTTTATCTGAGTATCAATAAGATTATCCCCATAAGAAAGCAAAACATCATAGCCGGCATCTTCGAATAAGGTTTTGAGAAGATCTGCATCAATATGCCATCTTTCCAACTGGGCAGCAGGCATGCTTATACCAATTGTTTGAACTTTTTCACCGGTATAGATTGTAGGAGACTGAGATGTTGGGGTAGTCTCCTCAGGAATATTTGAAACCTCTTGTGATGAACAGTTGGTAAAAAATAGCGCTAATATAGAGATTAGTGTGACGATTTTAAATAATTTGTGCATATACATACTCCAAATCATGTGTCTACTTATATCCATCAATATTATAACAAATAAATGTGACAAAAAACTTTAAATGCAATAAACATGGAAAAAATATTGCAAATAATTTAACAATCAAATTTGGTTGCAAAATATGACAAATATCAGCCCAACATTTTTAAAGTGGACTTAAATATATTGAGATATATTATCAGCATAAGAAGTATATAACCCGGAGGTAAATTAATTTTATGGAAAAGAAAAAAGTTCTTGGTATCTCATTTGGTCGTAAAATGAGCAACTGCGATGTTATGGTTAAAGAAGCACTTATGGAGTGCGAAAGAGAAGGCTGTGACGTTGCATTCCTTAGAGCAGACGATTTAGAAATTAACAACTGTACAGGATGTATTGCATGCGTTATCGGTATGATGTCTGGTCGTGGACGTGGATACTGTGTAAAGCATGATGATTTCGATATCCTTGATGAAGCAGTTATGCAGGCAGACGCTGTTATCCTTGCATGTCCAACATATGAGACATCTGTAACAGGTAGATTCAAGACTATCTGCGATAGAATTGGACCTAGCCATGATATCACATTCAGAAAGGCTAGATATGATGAAGGCAAGGCAGCTGGTGTTCCAGAGGAGCAGCTTCCAGATGCACGTGCATTCAAGAAGCGTTCAGCAGCTCTTATTTCAGTTGGTGGCGCTATGACAGAGGAGTGGATTGCACTTACACTTCCAATGATGTATGAGTTCACATTCCCAATGGCTATCGATGTAGTAGATACAGTTGAGTACTACGGAGCTATGGCATGCGAGAACGTTGCTGGTAACCCAGATATGATGGAGAGAATGACACAGGTAGGTAAGAATATCGTTGCTTCTATTAACGCTGAGGATGAAGAAGAAAGAATTAAGTTCCGTGGAGAGGAAGAGGGAACATGCCCAATCTGCCACACAAGACTTATCCAGTTCTCTCATGATAAGAAAACAGCATCTTGCTTAGTATGTGGCAGCCGTGGAACATTTGATATTGTTGATGGCAAGTTCGTAATGAACTACACACAGGAAGAGCTTGATCGCTCTAGACTTCGTTGGGGTGGAAAGCTTGAGCACTCTACAGAGATCAAGACTCAGGCTCAGCCTTCAGGTACAATCAAGAACCTTAAGGAGCTTAAGCAGCCATATGCTGATTTCAACCCAGGGGTATGGCCAGTTGATGAGACAGCACATGGCAATTTAAAGGCTTAATGATTGAAATGATGAGATATTCTCATTAGTTTTAGAGAAATCTCATAGGCAAACATTGCATCAGGATTTGTGATGTCAATTCCAAATAGATTTTTCATTTTTTCAATCCTGTAAAAGAATGTTGATTTATGAATATGGAGTGCTTCAGCAGCAGCTGGTGCACTTCTATTTTTTTGTATGTAGGTTTGTAATGTAAGTAGATATTCGGTTTCGTTTTCCTCATCATATTTTTTAATGAATTTTAAAGCAGGATGAATAGAAGCCTGGAGTACCTCAGGATTGTCTATAATGTTTGAAATATGACGGAAGCAATAGTCGCCATACAGCAGTATTCGGTCAGTAATATCCGATGGTTCAAATAAAGTGAGCATACTTTGACACTGATCAAAATAGGTGTGGCTCTCCATTAGATTCGTAAATACGAAGCTTAAAGTAGCTATCATATTGTTCATTTGTAGGAAGGTGACAAGTCGTTCCCGGTTTTCTTCAGAGTAAGGCTTTAATGTGTGAGTCGGTACCAAGGTAATGATTGTGCCATTGTAGGTTCCAGTTATTGAGTTTTGAAGTATGGAAGAAATCTGATTGCAATAGTACTCGGGTGATAAAACCCTTTCAGAGGAGCTTATGAAATCAAATGCCAGCAGGTAGTAATTGCTTTCTGGTTTTACCCCAAGCAATCTCAATTGGTTTTTAATATTTTCTTCATTATCAAAATGCTTCAAAAACAATTCCTTGAAAAAGTGGTCATATTTAATTCCCTTAGGATTGCTGAAGCTGAAATCTTTTTGCAGTTCTACAGATATAGTTTTTGATAAATCATGAATAAAAGCTAAATCCTCTTCTGAAAATTCTTTATTGATACCACGGCAACAAATGTACCCAACAACTGCTTGATTGATTCGGATGCTTTCAAATACCCAGTCATAAGGAAAGTCCTCAATCTTTGATGTGAAGGGATAAATGCTGTGATAAATACGCTCTGTAATCTTGTTAACCTTCATATCATTTGAGAAAACATTTTTGATAGAAAGTCGATTGTTTTTGATTTCTAGTGTACGCTCATCGGAAACAGTAGGATAGGAAGCTAAAATTGAATAACTACTATCTACAAGGGTAAAAGGATTGCCAACGAATTTGTATGCTATTTTAAGAAGCTCCTGTAAACCACACCCTTTCCTAAGTGCGTCAAAAAGCTGATCCTTTTGTTTTTGTATTTCACGATAGCTCTTTACTGAATCTATTAGACAATTGTCTGAAATTTCACCTTTAGAATAGCTGTCTATTATTTCGTCAAAATTGATTAAATTAGGATAATGCTCGCTCATAATCCTCTCCTTTCAACTGTTTTATTATATCAGACGTTTGTCGGAAAAGTAATTGATATTTATTATCAAATTTCCTATCTCTGACGGATGAAGTTATTAATAAAGATTGTTATATTTTTATCAAAGTCAAAACGTAAAAGGAGAAATTAGAATAATGGCAATCAAAGTTATGGGTGTTGCTGCCGGAAGAAAAGACAGTAACAGCGAGATTTTATTAAAGGAAGCCCTCATTGCATGCGAGGAGGCAGGCGCAGAGGTGACAATGATTAACCTTAGAGATTACAACCTTATGGATTGTATCGGATGTACTTCTTGTACTATCGGAATGTCACAGGGTAAGAACGTAGGATGCGTTCTTGATAAAAAGGATGACAAGAAGAAAATCATGGAGACACTTTTAAATCAGGATGCTGTAATCTATTCAGTTCCTACATATGATTTAATGCCTGCATCAAACTATCTTACATTTGCTCAGCGTAGCTTAAGCTATGAGACAGCATTCCTTGAGACAATTGGTGCAATCCAGCACAAGGATCGCGTTGCTGGTCTTATTTCAGTTGGTGGTTCTACAAGAGCATGGCAGTCAATGGCCCTTGAAGGACTTCAGGCAACAATGTTTACAACAGATATGAAGGTTGTAGATATGATGCTTGCAACAAGAGTTCCAGGTCCTGCACAGGTACTTCTTAATGATGACCTTATTGCAAGAGCTCACAAGATGGGTGAGAACATCATCAAGGCTGTTAATACACCAGTTGAAGAAAGAGGATGGCTTGGTGAAGAGGACATGGGATGGTGTCCAAACTGTCACTCTAACGCTTTAGTGCTTGGTGAGATGCAGTGGGATGGTCTTCACTATCCAATCGAGTGTCAGGTTTGTGGAGCAGGTGGAAATCTTGAGCAGACAGCAGATGGAAAGTGGAAATTCGTTATCCAGAAGGATGGTCTCTTAAAGGATAGAACAACTGTTGAAGGACGTGCAAAGCACTTAGAGGAAATTGCCCATACACAGGGTGGATTCTTCGCTAACCCTGAGAACAAGGAGATTGTAGCAAAGAAGATTACACGCTACAAAGAAAAGCAGTTCAAGGGTATCTAAAAGGAGAGAAATTATGAAATTCGAACATTTAATGAGTCCTATGAAAGTAGGAAATGTAACTTACAAGAACCGTATCGTAAGTGCACCAATGGCATTTGGTCTTATCGTACAAAATCCAGAGGCTAGAGATTTTACTTATAGAAAGCTTGAGAGTGGCGCAGCAGGTGGAAACGCATGCGTAATCGTAGGTGAAACAGACGTCAACTTCAAGGACGCTGTACGTATCCCTGGTTTTAGACCATTTGATTTCGCTAAGCCAGAGGATGATATGGATACATTTAACGCAGTTGCTGAGTATGCAAAGCGTATCAAGTCTCATGATTGTATCGCACTTGCAGAGCTTGTTCACTGTGGAAAAGAAAAGGTTCCATTTAGACCAGAGGAAGAGGCAATTGGACCAGTTGAGTGCACAAACCTTGCAGGCGTACATGTTCGTCCAATGACAAAGGATGATATGGACCGTATCGCAAACGACTTTGCTGTAGCTGCAACATATATGCAGAAGGCAGGCTTTGATGGTGTCCTCATCCATGGTGGACACGGCTTCTTATTTACACAGTTCTTAAGCCCACTTATGAACACAAGAACTGATGAGTATGGCGGATCGCTTGAAAACCGTGCTAAGTTCCCAATCCAGATTATCAAGGCTATGCGTGAGGCAGTTGGCCCTGACTTCTTAATCGAGCTTCGTATCGATGGTACAGATCATCAGGAGGGTGGTATTACTCCAGATGAGACAGGTAGATTTATTAGCTGGGTAGAGGACTACATCACATCTGTTCACGTAACATGTGGTATTTATGAGGATTCAGTTAAGTCTGGTACAGAAAGCTCTATGTTCCATGAGCACGGACTTAACATCGAGCCAGCTTCTATTATTAAGAAATATACAAAGCTTCCAGTTGGCGCTGTTGGTGGTATCAACTCACCAGAGATGGGTGAAAAGGCAATTGCAGAGGGCAAGATTGATTTCATTATTCTTGGTCGCCAGATGCTTGCTGATCCACAGTTTGCTAATAAGTGCGCTTGCGGAGATTCAGATTGCATTCGTAGATGCTTACGCTGCTACCTTTGCTTCCCAGGTTCTCCAGAGGAAGGCTACACAGATTTACCATTTACAAGTGAGGAGCTTGCTCTTTATGTAGGACATTGCCGTATCAACCCACTTGCTCATTTACCATTTGATCCAGAGACACTTCCTGCTCCAGTAAAGAGCAATAAGGTTCTCGTAATCGGTGGTGGTGCAGCAGGACTTCAGGCAGCTATTACTGCGTTTGATAGAGGCCATAAGGTAACTCTTGTAGAAAAGAAGGGTAACCTTGGCGGACTTCTTTACTTTACAGATAAGGACGTTGACAAGCCAGACCTTAGAAACTTTAAGAATGTACTTATTCGTGAGGTTGAAAAGCGTGATATTGACGTACGTCTTAATACAGAAGCAACACCTGAATTCATCAAGGAATTTGGTGCTGATACAGTAATTATTGCTACTGGTTCACTTCCATCTTGCCCACCAATCAAGGGTATTGAGAATGCTCATCAGGCAATGGAAGTTTATGATGATTCATTCAAGGTAGGCAAGAAGGTAGTTATGATCGGTGGTGGACTTGTAGGATGCGAGACAGGTCTTAACCTTCAGAAGCAGGGCCATGAAGTAACAGTTGTAGAGATGCTTGACCGCGTTGCTAATGAGGCATTTGGTAGCTATCGTGAAGCTCTTGTTTGGGAAATGGAAAAATGCGGCATGAAGTCATTACCAAAGACAAAGTGTCTTGAGATTTTACCAAATGGTGTAAGAATCGAAAATGCAGATGGTGAGCAAACACTTGAGGCAGACACAATTCTTTTTGCTCTTGGAATGAAGACAGTTCCTTATGATGAGTTAAAGGCAGCTTGTGGAGATGCTGAGGTATTCATCGTTGGTGATGCAATTAAGCCAGGTCAGGTTGACCAATGTACACGTTCTGGATATCTTGCAGCTGTTGATATTGCTAGACCAGAAAACTTTGTAGACCATGAGTACAGAGGAATTATCAATCCAGCATAATGGCTAATCAAAAGAGTTAAGCACTGTAATTTTACTTAAATATTAAAAGTCATGAGTTTTATGAGGGTGCAACATTTTTCTTTTAAATGTTGCACCCTTTTATTTTTAGGGATTGTATTTCGCAATAAATGAAAAAGATATATATACGTAAAAATATGATTTCATTTTGATTGTAACTACAATTAATTCAGATAAAAAACTATCAGAGATAGGAGAATAAAATGAGTTATCGTATTTTAACAATTAATCCTGGCTCTACATCTACTAAAGTAGGTTGCTTTAACGGCGAAGAGCTTGAATTTTCAGTTAACGTTTCTCATGATGCTGCAAAGCTTGCTGAATTCGCAAGCATTAGCGATCAGCTTCCATATAGAAAGGAAGTTATCCTTGCAGAGCTTGAGAAAGCAGGAGTTGATTTGTCAACAGTTGATGCCTTCGTAGGCCGAGGCGGTGGACTTCTTGCGGTAGAAGGTGGTACATACAGAGTTAATGACATTATCTTGGATCATGCAAGACGTGGTGCTAATGGAATTCAGCACCCAGCACAGCTTGGTTCACAGATTGCAAACGAGTTTGCTTCACAGTACAACAAGCCAGCATTCGTAGTAAACCCACCAGATACTGATGAGTTTATCCTCGAAGCAAGAATGACAGGTATCAAGGGAATCTACAGAGATTCTCATTTACACGCACTTAACCTTAAGGAGACAGCTATCAGACATAGCGAGCGGGGCGGAGTTAAGTACGAAGATAAAAACTATATAGTTTGTCATATCGGTGGTGGTATTTCTATTTCAGCACACCGTAAGGGCAAAATGATTGATGGAAATGACATCGTTGCAGGTGATGGTCCAATGGCTCCAACACGTTGCGGTTCTGTTCCAGCAGCACAGATGATTAGATACGCATATGATCATCCAGATAAGAAGGAGACACTTGCTCTTACAACAAAGACAGGCGGTTTCGTAAGCCATCTTGGCACATCTGATGCTCTTGATGTATTCAACAGAGCTGAGGCAGGCGATAAGGAAGCAAAGCTTATCTGGGATACAATGACATACCAGATTATCAGATACATTGGCTCAATGGCAGCTGTACTTCACGGTCAGGTTGATGGAATTCTTCTTGGCGGTGGAATGGTTCACAACAAGAAACTTGTTGCTGATATTACAGATGCTTGTTCATGGATCGCTGAAGTTACAGCATACCCAGGAGAGTTCGAGCTTGAGGCAATGGCTGCCGGCGCCATCCGTGTCCTGGAGGGCAAGGAAGAAGCTAAGGTATACACAGGTGAACCTTGTTGGACACCTGATAACGTATAAAAGTGTTTAATAGTCCTTACACTAATTAGGACTTTAAATGAGCTTTGTAGGTGACAAGCTCTGTGGTAACCCAGAAGATACTTATTTGAGCTAGTTACTTTAAAGTTTAAATGAGCTTTGTAGGTAGCAAGCTCTTAGATCTCTCAAGTGAGACGTTTTAGTCGAACGGAGAGATACTAAGGCTTGTGACCGTAACAAAGCGGATTATATTACAAAAAGGAGATTATGAGATGAATCAGACAAAGGTTAATAAGTATTCTCGTAGCGTTTCGATTATCGGTGTTGGTTGTACTCCATTCATGTACACAGTTGATAATCCAGAAACAGACGGTCTTACAGAGGGAGAGTTATTCGGATATGCAGCACTTAAAGCAATGGAAGATGCTGGCGTAAATCCACAGGATATCGATTTTTATTT
>JAEEGH010016511.1_pt1 | contig 15863 bp, 15 predicted proteins | sample 9134181 | NCBI WGS metagenome assembly JAEEGH01 (sample SAMN16246544, study PRJNA631951) | gut metagenome | biome: gut microbiome; feature: rumen; material: DP-attached | host: Bos | place: Iran: Karaj | collected 2018-10
AACGACATACAGCCTCAAAAGGTATCTTTTTGCGCCCTGCTGCGTTGAAAATGCTCAAAAGACTTTCCAAGTATTTTTCCGCTTTTCGCCTTGCATGGCGCAAAAATCTCCTCTTTTGAGACGCTTCGCGGTTTTCAGCCGAAATACAAAAGAAATATCCGGGGATGTGAGCTGTCCCCGGATATCTTTTTATACGTTGACTTTTTTCAGGCTGAAAACCTGCATCTCCTTAAGTGAATGCACCCTTGAGGCGCCGTGCTTAATGTTTATCGGGTCATTCCGCGAGCGCGAGCATCGCGTCGGCGATCATGTGCGCGTCGAACATAAGGTCATCGATCGAGATCATCTCGTTCGGCATATGCACGGGGGAGGGATGACCGGGGATCTCGCAGCCGAACGCGACGGCGTTCTTGAATGCGCGCGCGTAGGTGCCGCCGCCTATCGCAAGGGGCGCGAGGCGCTTGCCGGAACGGGCGGCGTAAACGTCGAGCAGCTTCGAAACGAGCTCGCTCGTGGGGGGAACGTAAAGCCCGTCCTGCTGATGGACGTGCTTTACCTCCATGCCGAGCGCCTTCTCCTCGGCAGCCTTGACGTTGTCCGCGGAGAGGGAGATGGGATGGCGCACGTCGATCTTGAAATCCGATATGCCGTTCTCGTCCCAGTCGATAACGCCGGGGTTTAATGTCAGGCGGCCGGAGGCGTCGGTAACGTCAAGCCCCATGCTCTCGCCGTGCAGACCCATGCCGAGCGCATCGTGCATGCGGGCGATCACAGCGCCGTCCTCGCCGTCGAGCCCGAGCCTGTCGAGCAGTACGAACGCCGCCTGCAGGCTGTTCTTGCCGGCTTCGGGCATGGAGGCGTGCGCGTCGAGACCGATCACGGTGACGGACGAGCCGCCGTCCTTTTCCTCTATCTCAAACGTGAAATCATCGAGCCCCGCGCTCTCCGCCGCGCCGCGGACCTTATCTGCGGCGACGGGTACGAATATCTCCGTGCGGCCGGGGACAACGTTGGGTCTTGTGCCCGCCTTGATGCGGAGCCTGCTCGGGAAATGCTTCTCGAAGGTGGTGTGGAGAATGCCCTTTTCGGAATTGACCACGGGGTATTCGCCGTCCGGAGTGAAGGCGAGCGTGGGCGCCTCGCCATGCTCCTTGTAATATGCCATGCAGCCCCAGCCGGTCTCTTCGTTTGTGCCGAGGATTATGCGGATGCGGCGCTTCAGGGGAACGCCGGCTTCCTTTATCGCGGCAAGCGCGTAGATCGCGGCGAACGCCGGACCCTTATCGTCGAGCACGCCGCGCCCGTACATAACGCCGTCCTCTATGACCGCGCCGTAGGGGGGATGCTTCCAGCCGGTACCCTCGGGCACTACGTCGAGATGGCAGATAACGCCGAGCATCTCCTCGCCCTCGCCAAGCTCGACACAGCCGACGTAGCCTTCCATATCGGTCGTTTTAAGACCGAGATCCGCCGCGGTCGCAAGGGCGTGATGCAGCGCTTCGGAAACGTTCCTGCCGAAGGGCGCGCCGGGCTCGGCAGCCGCCTCGGTGCTGGGGATGCGGATGCTCTCCTGAAGGGAGGCGATCAGCTTCTCACGGTCCCGCTCGATGATGGAATCAACAAATTCGTTCATGGTCATATCTCCTTTGATTGATTTTGATCAGTTCATTGCGCCGAAGCCGCGTCCCACGACCTCCTGCGTTTCGATTATGGAGAAGAGCGCCTTCGGGTCGCGCTCCCTCACTATGTGCTTGAGCTTTGCGAGCTCGGTCGTTTTCACTATGCAGTAGACGAGCTTTCGCGGCTGACCGGTGTATGCGCCCTCCGCATGGATGTACGTCACGCCCCTGCCCATTTCCTGGAGCACCTGAGGGGCGATCTCGTCCCATTCCTCGCTGATTATGAACACCGTCATATTGTGGTTGATGCCGCGCATGGCGAAATTGTACGCCGTGTTGTTGATGAACATGGAGAGCATGCTCATAAGCGCGACCTGCACGCCGTAGGGATGGATCAGCGTGCTCATTATGATTATGTTGAAGACGATATTTATCGAGCCCGCGGGTATCGAGAGCCTGCGATTGAGTATTATCGAAATGATGTCTATGCCGCCGAGCGACGCGCCGCGCTTAACGACGAGCGCGCAGGTCACGCCGATAATGGCGGAGCCGACTATCGCCGAAAGGAGCGCGTAATCCGGACCGAGCCCGCCCGTCGCCTTGATGCTGTCCATGATCGGCAGCTCGAAGAAAACGGAGTAGCAGGCGGTGGCAAACAGGCTGAACAGGCTGAATTTCAAGCTTGCGAATTTGATCCCGATTATCGCGATGGGGATGTTCAAGCCTATCAGCACGACCCATTTGGGGATGTTCCAAAGGTAGCCGAAGAGCAGCGAAAGACCCGTAACGCCGCCGGAAAGGAAGTGGTACGGCTCGTAAAAATACGAGAGCACGCAGCAGTGCAGGAAGCACACGCAGGCGACGATCGCAAGCGTCGGGATATCGTGCCGCGGGATAAAATGCTTCTCGTACGGATTAAACTGAGGCTGTTTCTTTTCTTTGGGATTTGCTTTTCTCATAGGTATCCTTTCGCGGATCAGATCAGGTGGGTTACGAGCCGGTAAACGAGTATGGCAAGACCGAGCGCGGCGGTGTAGATGATGAATGCGTCAAAATTGCGCTTGGTGATGAGCTTCAGCATGAAGCGTATCGCAAAATACCCCGAAACGCCGGCGACTATCATAGCTATGAGCGTGCCGTACCAGGTGAACGAGCCGAGGTCGCCCTTTATTATTTTGGGCGTCTCGAGTACCGCGCCGCCGAGGATCGCCGGGATGGAGAGCAGGAACGAAAACTCCGCGGCGTCCTTTTTCCTGATGCCGCAGAAGAACGCGCCCGTGATGGTCGCGCCGGAGCGGGATATGCCCGGCAGCACCGCGACGCCCTGCAGCGCGCCGATGATGAGCGAGTGGTACCATTTCATATCGTTCGAGCCGAGTCTGCGCTTGATATTGTACCTTGCGAATTCCCCCGCCAGCAGCATGAGCGACGTGCCGAGGAACAGGTATCCGAGATACGGGAACATGGCTTTCGCGTCGTCGGTATCGATGGGCAGGACCTTCTTCATGATCAGCATTATGCAGGCGGTCACAGCCGTGGCGACTATAAGCCAAAGCGTTTTCCACTGGATGGGCTTTTTGATGAGAGCGATTATCTGCTCGCGGTAGACGACGCATACCGCAACGAGCGTCGCCACGTGGAGTAGCACGGTGAAAAGATGCCCGCCCTCCTCAAGATGGAACAGCTTTTGAAAGAGCAGAAGATGCCCGCTCGAGGATATGGGCAGGAACTCGCCGAGGCCCTGAACGAGCCCCAGGACGATACACTTTATTATTTCGATTATTACGCTCAAAATAACGCCTCCGGACGAAATTGATCCATCTATCATATTATCATGAAGTCCGGGATATTTCAAGTGGGGAAGCGTAGAACGCGGTCGTTAAGATAAAAAAGGCTCTGCGGCAGCAAACAGCCGCGGAGCCTTTCGTGTCGGGTTTTTACAGCCCGTACAGCTCGGAGAATTTATCGGTCAGGTATTTGACGTAATACCCGGGATCGAATTCTTCGCCGCAGGCGATATCAAGGAGCTCGGCGGGCTTTTTGATCCTGCCGTATTTGTGGATATGCTCGCGGAGCCAATCGGTGATGACGGAGATCTTTCCCTCGCGGACGAGGCGATCGGGATCGAGCTCCTTCTTCATGGCATGGAGTATCTGCGCGCCGTAGGCGGAGCCCAGGGAATAGGAGGGGAAATAGCCGAAGCTGCCGCCCGACCAATGGGAATCCTGCAGGCAGCCCTCCCTGTCGCAGGGCACGTCCACGCCGAGGTACTCCTTATAGAGCCTGTTCCACTCGGAGGGAACGTCCTTCGTATCGCGCTCGCCGTGCATGAGCTTTTTCTCGATCTCGTAGCGGACGAGCACGTGCAGGGAATAGGTCAGCTCGTCGGCTTCCGTCCTGATGAGAGAGGGCTCGGCGCGGTTGACGGCGCGGTAGAAGTCCTCCGAAGAAACGCCCTCGAGCTCGTCGGGGAACATCTCCTTTATCTTCGGGAAAACGAGCTCGATGAACGCCCTTGAGCGGCCGATTATGTTCTCGTAGAAGCGGGACTGCGACTCGTGCATGCCGCAGGAAGCGCCCCCCGCGAGGGAGGAGCCGATAAGCTCGTCCGAGTTGCCCATTTCGTAGGTGGCGTGACCGCCCTCGTGAATGACGGAATACATGCTGGATTCGAGCGCGTTCTCATAATAATGCGTGGTGATGCGAAGATCGTGCTTGTTGAAGCCCGTGGTGAAGGGGTGCTCCGTCTCGCCTATCGCGCAGTCGGCGCGGTCGATGCCCATTACCTCCATCAGGTAATCGGAGAGCTCGCGCTGCTTCCAAACGGGGTAGTTCTTATGCAGGAACCCGTTTTCGATCTGTTCCTTTTCGCCTATCCTGTGGATGAGCGGCACGAGCGCCGCCTTGATCCCGGCGAAATACTTGTCGAGCACGTCCTGAGTGAAGCCCTCCTCGAACTCGTTGAGCCAGTAATCGTAGGGATCCATATCGGGAGCGGCGTATTTGGCAAAACGGACGTTGAAATCGACGAGCTTTTTAAGATACGGCTCAAACAGCGCGTAGTCGGAATTGACCTTCGCGTCATGCCATACGGAGGACGCCTCGGATTGTACGCGCTGGTATTCCACGAATTCATCCACGGGTATGTTCCTCAAAAGCTTTAAGCCGCGCTGCGCCTCTTCGACCTCACGGCGGGTGATCTCGTCAAGCTCGCCGGCGCGCTCGGTCAAAAAATCGAGCAGCTTGAAATTCTCCTCGTTGACGGAGATATTGTAGGTGATCTCCGAAAACGCGGCGAGAGTATCGGAGAACCCGGCGATCGCGTTCTTCGGCGCGGCGGTCTCGATATCGTAATACATTACGCCCATCGCGTGCTCGTAAGCGTGCAGGAGCTTGATCTGGTCCTTGAATTTCTTTACGGCTTCGGTGATTTCCATAGTTCCTTCTTTCCGCCCGGAGGGTGCATCCGCAAACCTTGGGAGCATGCGCCCGAAGGGGCTTTTATTATGTGTTTATTATAATAATGAGCAATTGCCGTGTCAAGGCGCGGCGGGGAACGAAAGCGCGCAGCCGAGCATATTTTACAGCATGATCCTTCCCGTAAAAAGGGATCACAGGAGGTCTTGAATTGGAAACGAGTTTACGGCTCAGCGAGCTGAGCTTTTCATATCACGAGCCCCGGCGCGAAACGAAGGCGATAGAGGGGCTTTCGCTGAACGTCGAAAAGGGGGAGTTTCTTGCGATAGTCGGTCCCTCCGGCTGCGGCAAGACTAGCGTTCTGTCGCTCGTGGCGGGGCTGTACGCGCCCTCGTCCGGCAGTATAGAGGTGCTTGGGACGACGCCCGCGCTTGCCAAAAAGAGGATAGGCTACATGCTGCAAAGAGACGAGCTTTTAGAATGGAGGACCATCGAAAAAAACGTGCTGCTCGGGCTTGAAATAAGGCGCGAACTCAACGAGAAAACGCGCAAAAAAGCGAAAGAAATGCTTGAAAAATACGGACTCGGAGACTTTGCCCGCCATTACCCCAAGGAGCTCTCCGGCGGAATGAGGCAGAAGGCGGCGCTCATAAGGACTCTCGCCGCCTCGCCGGAGCTGCTTCTGCTTGACGAGCCATTCTCCGCGCTTGATTATCAAACGCGGATAGAGCTCGAGGAGGAGGTCCGCTCGATCATAAAACAGGGGGGCTATACGGCGCTGTTGGTCACGCACGACATTTCGGAGGCGATCTGCATGAGCGACCGGGTGGCGGTGTTTTCAAAAAGACCGGCGCGCGTAAAACGGGAATTCGTAACGGGACTCAAGGGAAGCGCCATAGAGCGGCGCGCCGACCCGGGATTTCCCGTGCTGTTCAACAGTATTTGGAAGGAGCTTAAAAACGATGAGCAGGGAACACGCTGAATTTATAAAAAAGCTCCGGCGCGGCACGCGGCTCACCCATGCGCTGCGCATCGTTCTGTTCGTATTGCTGATACTCGCGTGGGACGGTGCGGGAAGGAGCGGCATGCTCGACCCGTTCATAATATCGTCCCCGGCAAGGGTGGTAAAAACCGTCGTCTCGCTGTATAGGGCGGGGGAGCTCTTCGGACATATCTTCACAACGTTCTATGAAACGGTCGTCGGCTTCGTGCTGGGCACGGCGCTCGGCGTGCTTATCGCCGCGGTGCTCTGGTTCGTACCGCTTTTCGAGAGGGTGCTCGATCCGTATCTCGTCGTGCTCAACGCTCTGCCGAAGATCGCGCTCGGACCGATACTCATCGTTTGGGTCGGAGCGGGACCGGAGGCGATAATCGCGATGGCGCTGCTCGTTTCAACGGTCGTTACGGTGATGAGCGTGCTCGCCGGGTTCATAGAGGCGGGAAGGGACAAGACGAAGCTCTTCGAGACTCTCGGAGCGACGCGCGCCCAATGCTTTTTCAAGGGCGTGCTGCCCGCCTCCGTGCCGACGGTGATGAGCGCGCTCAAGATCAGCGTCGGCATGAGCTGGGTCGGCGTGATCGTCGGCGAATACCTCGTTTCAAAGCGGGGGCTCGGGTACCTCATAGTGTACGGCGGGCAGGTGTTCAAGCTCGACCTCGTTATGGCGAGCATCGTGATACTTTGCCTGCTCGCGGCGCTCATGTATTATGCGGTCGCGCTTTGTGAGAAGAAGATCGGGAAAAGATTCGGCAGGTAGCAAGCAGCAAAAAAAGCCCCGGCTGAATGAACTGCACCCCATTTGTTAGACATGTGGTATAATACTAACAAGTGGGGTGATTTTATATGCCAAAAGGAATACCGAACAAGAAGTACACCGGCGAATTCAAACAGATGGTCGTAGAGGCCATGCAGAAAGAAGGCCTAAGCTACCGTGAAGCCGCAAGACAGTACGAGATAAGGGATCACAAACAAGTAGCTAAGTGGGAACGTATCTATCTTGAAGAAGGCCCGGAAGGACTGTACGTAGAGCGGCGAGGACGCGGGAGCAAGGGAGGCGGCAGACCGCCAAAGCAGCTCAAGCCCGAGGTCGAAGAAGATCTCATCGCCGAAGTGCAAAGGCTTAGAGCGGAGAACGCTTACCTAAAAAAATTAAGAGCCTTAATTCTGGAAGAGGAACGCCAAGGCAAAGGGCGCAAGTGATCTGGGAATTAAGGCATGAGTTCAAGCTGTCACTGCTGTTGGAGATAGCAGAGCTCCCTCGTTCCACGTACTATTACTACATCAAGCACATGAAGGACGAGGACAAATACAGCGAGATAAAGAAACAGATCACTGACATATTCCACGAGAACAAAGGGCGGTATGGTTATCGAAGGATAACCATGGAAATGCACAACCGAGGCTATGTTATCAATCACAAAACAGTGCTGAGATTGATGAAGGAAGCGAAGATAAAATGCATGGTGCGCATTAAGAAATACCACTCCTACAAGGGAGAAGTCGGGAAAGTCGCGCCAAACCTGCTTGGACGGGATTTCAGCACTAAGGCGCCGAACGAGAAATGGGTAACAGACGTCACGGAGTTCTCCCTCTTCGGACAGAAGCTCTATCTGTCACCGATACTCGATCTCCATTCGAGCGACATTGTGAGCTACACTATCAGCGAACATCCGGCACTGTCCTTGGTACTGGACATGGCTAAGCGGGCGCTGTCGGTTCTGCCCCGCGGGGCAGAACCGATCCTGCACTCCGATCAGGGCTGGCAGTACCAAAACAAGCGTTATCAGAAACTGCTTAAAGACCATGGTATCAAGCAGAGCATGAGCAGGAAAGGCAACTGTCTTGACAACGCCGTGATGGAAAACTTCTTCGGACTATTGAAGAGCGAACTACTTTACTTGAAAGAGTTTGACTCTTTGGAACAGTTCAAAGCCGAGCTGATCGAGTACCTTGACTACTACAATAACCGTCGTATCAAAGCCAAGCTAAAGGGCTTACCTCCTGCTATTCACAGAAAGCAAGCCCTCAAAGCTGCTTGATTTAATTCTTTTGTCTAACTTTTTGGGTTCAGTTCACTCCCGGGGAGCTTTTTATTTATCCGCATGAACGAACGAGCGGAAGATCCTTACTATGATATCGACCAATCCTGCCTTTTCGACGCTTGCCGAGGCGACCAGCGGCACCTCGCCGATCGTTTCGCCGGCTGAGTTTTTGATAAGGAGCGTTCCCAAAAGCGCTCCTTCCTCGACAGGAGCTTCGATAGCTTCGGGCAGGTCGGCATACGAAGTAAGCTTCGTATCGCCGACGGGCACGAGCGCAGAGACGGGCGCCGCAGTCCTTGCTTCAACGGAAGGAAGCATACCGCCCGATACGAGCACTGCTCCGACCGTTTCTCCCGCGGCGCCGAGCTCGACCCGCCTGTACGAACTGAACGCGTGATCGAGGAGCGCGGAAGCGAGCTTTGCTCTTGACGCGGCGGAGCGCATACCGGAAACGACGGCGAGAAACGCCGAATTCCCGCGCCTTGCGATGAACGCTCCGGCGTAATCGCTCGATCCGACGGACCCTGTCGCAAGCCCGTAACAGCCGGAATAATGCCTTACAAGCCGGTTTGGGTTTGTCAATTCCGTGACCGAGCCGTTTTCATGCGTGATGGAGTCAAGATAAACGGAAGAGTATTTAAGATACGCCTCGCTCTTTGCAAGCTCCATGCCGATGAGAGCAATATCCCTTGCGCTTATGGGGGAGCTTCCGCCCAAAGCATCCTCCGGAACGTAACCGACGCCGAGCCCCTTCAGCTCGCGGGAGATATCTTCAAGCGCGGCGGCTTCGTTTCCGAACACCGCCTCGATGAGCGTACATACGGCGTCGCCCGCGTTCAATATGACCGCCGCCTTCAAAACGTCGTCCGCAAGTATCCGCTCGTTTGCCGATAGGAATGCCGTCGCGCCGCGGATCTCCGCCGCTTTTTCGGAAACGGTAACGGCGGAATCGGGCGTTATCGCTCCCTCGTCGAATGCGCGGCATACCGCAAGCAGAGCGGGCAGGCGTTTAAGTCCCGCGAATTCCACCGTCTCGTCGGCGTTTTTTTCAAATATGACCTGTCCGGAATATGCGTCGACGAGCAGCACTGAGCCCGCTTCGCCGACGCCCTCCGCCGGATCGGCAAAGACCGGCGAACATACCGCAAGAACAAAGCATGCCGTCATTACAACGAAGAACAGCCTCTGCGAATCATTTACGATACCTTTTTTCGTAATACCCTTTCCCGGCGTATTCTGCCGAATCCCGACCGGCTTCGATCGGACGCAAGCTGCATATAAACTATTTATTCGCCAATCGTCGAAATAATTATTATTTGTTGCCATAATGCCGTTTTTGTATTATACTAATATTATGAAAAAGTGTTGCCGAATACCCGGCGGAGGATCAATTGAAAATCTCTCAGCTAAACAGTATTTTGAAAAAGGTCGAAAAACCGACCCGCTATACCGGCGGGGAGCTTAACATGCGCGTTAAGGAGCTTACGCGTCCCGACGGGACGAAGCGCCATCGTTTCGCGCTCTGCTTTCCGGACGTTTACGAGATAGGCATGAGTCATCTGGGCTCGCGCATCATCTATAACGTGCTGAACGAGAGGGACGACACCTACTGCGAGCGCGCCTACGCTCCGTGGTTCGATATGGAGGCGGCGCTCCGCGAAAACGGGATCCCCATCTATTCGCTCGAAACGCACACTCCCCTCGGCGAATTCGACCTGATCGGCTTCTCGCTGCTATACGAGATGTGCTATACCAATATCCTCACGGTGCTCGATCTTGCGGGAATACCGTTTTTGAGCGCCGACAGGGGAGAGGAGCACCCGCTTATTATCGCGGGGGGTCCCTGCGTATGCAATCCCGAGCCTGTCGCCGATATCATGGACGCGCTCATATTCGGCGACGGCGAAGAGGTCATGAACGAGTTTATGGACGAGTATTCCGCCTGCGTCAAAGAGGGCGTCGACAGGCGCGGGACGCTTGAAAGGCTGTCCAAAATCAAGGGAGTGTACGTTCCCTCGTTCTATAACGCCGAATACGGCGGGGACGGCAATTTCAAATCGCTCGTAAAGCTCGAGCCCGCCGCGCCGGACTTTATTGAGAGACGAGTAGTGATGGATCTTGACAAGGCGGTCTATACGGGCAAGCTCGTCGTTCCTTACATGAGCATCGTTCACGACCGCGTCGCGCTCGAGATATTCCGCGGCTGCACAAGGGGCTGCCGCTTCTGTCAGGCGGGCTTCATCTATCGTCCCGTGCGCGAAAGGGAAATGGACACCGTGATAAAGCAGACGGACGATTCGCTCGACTGCACCGGTTATGACGAGATCTCGCTCTTCTCCCTTTCGAGCGGCGATTATTCGCATATACATGAGCTCGTGCCCATAATACTCGACAGGTACGAGAAGGACCGCGTCAGCGTTTCGCTTCCCTCCCTGCGTATCGACTCGTTCCTTAAGGACGATCTCGAGAAGATACAGAAGGTCAGGAAGACCGGCCTGACATTCGCACCGGAGGCGGGCACTCAGCGCCTGCGCGACGTTATCAACAAGGGCGTTACGGAGGAGGATCTTCTTCGCTCCGTGCACGACGCGTTCGAGGCGGGCTGGCACGGCGTAAAGCTCTATTTCATGATAGGGCTGCCCACCGAAACGGACGAGGACGTCCTCGGCATCGCGGAGCTTGCAAGGAAGGTCAGCCGCGAATTCTACTCCATGCCGAAGGAGCTACGCGGCAAGGGCTTAAGGTGCACCGTCTCCGCATCCACCTTCGTGCCCAAGCCGTTCACGCCCTTCCAGTGGGAGCCGCAGATCCCCGTGTCGGAGGTGCTCCGCAGGCAGGCGCTTTTAAGGAACGCGCTCAAGGGCATAAGGGGAGTGGAGTTCTCCTGCCATTTCTCCGAGACGAGCAGGCTCGAAGCGGCGTTTGCGCGCGGCGACAGGAGGCTCGCAAGCGTGCTTATAAAGGCATACGAATACGGCGCAAGGCTCGATTCGTGGGACGAGCATTTCAAAAAGGACGCATGGGAAAGGGCGTTCGGCGGAAACGGTCTTACCGTCGAGCAGTTCGCCAACCGCAGGATAGATTTGGACGAGCCGCTTGCGTGGCAGCATATGGACGCAGTGGTTTCACTCGATTATCTCAAACGCGAGCATGAGAAAGCTTACGCCGCACAGATAACCAAGGACTGCCGCAAGGGCTGCAACGGATGCTTTGGCGCAAGATGCTCCGAGTTTTGCGGAAAGAAGGTGGACTGAATGAGGCTGGCTGTTGTTTTTACAAAGGAAGCGCCGGTCAGGTTCGTTTCGCACCTCGATCTGTTAAGGCTGTTTCAAAGGGCTTTCCGCCGGGCGAAGCTGCCGCTCGCGTATTCGCAGGGCTTCAACCCGCACCCGCTCCTTTCCTTCGCGACGGCGCTTTCCGTGGGGTTTACAAGCCGCGGCGAATACCTCGACGTGACTTTGACCGAGGATATGACGCCCGATGCGTTCGTTGAGAAGACCGCTCCGTGGCTCCCGGAGGGAGTGAGGATAACGGAGGTATTCGATCTCGGGACTTCGCGAAAGAGCCTTACGTCTGCGATGCGCTCCGCCGAATACCGCGCGGCGGTCGAGTTTGCCGAGCCCGTGACGGAGGAGGAACTCAATAAAGTGATAAGCGATCTCCTTTCCAACGAGATCGTGGTAATGAAAAAGACAAAGGGCGGCATAAAGCCCACGGATATAAGACCCATGGCGCTGGGATTCGAATTGATCGGTCTCGACGGCAGCACAGCCGTATTCCGCATCAGCGGAGTATTGAGCGCCGAGGGCGGATTGAACCCCGATATGCTGCTTACTGAGTATTATAAAAAGCTCGGCAAGGCGGGAATATCGGATATCGAGCGCGTGAGCATACGGCTCGACAGGGACGCGCTCATGGATCGATAGTCCTATCGGACGGGGGGAGCTTAAATGAAAACGCGATTGAACGACAACGCGGAAAAAACCATACTTGTGGACGTGAATCCGTACAGGACCCGCGTGATGCTGCTCGAGAACGGCGTTCCGGTCGAGTTCTATATAGAGCGCCGCGACAGGGAAAGGCTCGTCGGCAATATCTACAAGGGCAGGGTGCAGAACGTGCTTCCGGGCATGTTTGCGGCGTTCGTCGATATAAAGGAGGATAAAAACGCCTTCCTCTACGCGGGCGACATTAAGCCCGACAGTTCTCTGCTCGGGGAAGATCAGATCGAGGAAAAGCTCACGCCATCCATGATATGCGATATCATCCGCGTCGGGCAGGAGATAATGATACAGATCGTGAAGGAGCCCATCGGCACCAAGGGCGCGCGGGCAAGCACACAGATCTCGCTTCCGGGCAGGACGCTCGTGTTCTTGCCGACCGTCGAATTCATCGGCATAAGCAAGCGCATCGTATCCGATCAGGAGCGCAAACGCCTGAAGCGTAGAGTAGGGGAGATACTTCCCCGGGGAACGGGCGTAATAGTCCGCACCGCGGCGGAGGGGCTTGACGAGGAGATCATCAAGCAGGACCTCGTTTCACTTGTGAACGAATGGAACGAGATCCAAAGGCGGTATAACGAATCGCGCGCCCCGAAGCTCATCCACAGGGACGATTCGCTCGTTTTCAGGACCGTCAGGGATCTGTTCACGGGCAACGTGGTTAAGCTCGTCGTGAACGACAAAAAGCATTTCGAGCTCATCCGCTCGCTCGTGAGCGCCGATCAGCAGGATAAGGTGGAATACTACGAAGGACTCGATCTGTTCGACAAGTACGGCGCGGAGCAGGCGCTCGACGTTGCGCTTTCAAGGCGCGTGTGGCTCAAGAGCGGCGCGTATATCGTTATCGATCAGACCGAGGCGCTGACGAGCATTGACGTGAACACCGGCAAATACGTCGGCAATTACAGCCTCGGAAGGACCATCGTCGAGACCAATAAGGAAGCCGCGCTGGAGATAGCAAGGCAGCTCCGCCTGAGGGATATCGGCGGCATCGTGATAATCGACTTTATCGATATGGACGATCCGCACGACCGCGAGGACGTTATGGCGACGCTCGGCGACGCATTAAGGTGCGACAGCGTTAAGACGGTCGTGCTCGGCATGACGCAGCTCGGGCTCGTAGAGGTCACGAGGAAGAAGCTCGGGACCAATATTTCCGCCTCGCTTCAGCAGACCTGTCCTTACTGCGGGGGCTCCGGCAGGGTGCTCTCCGCCGAGACGAGCGCGCTGAGGCTCCGCAAGGATCTTTTGACGAGAGTGAGGGAATGCCCGAACGAATCCGAATTCACCGTGCGCGCAAATCCGACGGTAATAAAGCTCATGGAGGAGCACAGCGAGGAGGAGTATTCCATCACTCCTTCGCTTGCACGCAAAACGGTCATCCCGAAATCCGATCCGACCATGCACGTGGAGGCGTACGAGATCAAAAATATATAGTAAAATGTTGAATTTTTCGCTTGACAGCACAAGTGCGCTTTGTTATAATAGCACTTGTGCTTTGTTTATGGTGGAGTAGCACGGTCACCAGCCCCGAACGTGATGATCCATTATAATTACAGAGAGATTTTATTATGTACTATACCTATTTGGAGGTCATTGCATGAAGAGCTATATGGCAAAGGCAGAGACCATGGAGCGCAAGTGGTATATCGTCGATGCAGAGGGCATGGTGCTCGGCCGTCTCGCATCCCAGGTTGCCGCCATTCTCCGTGGCAAGCATAAGCCCATTTATACCCCGCACGTCGACTGCGGCGATCACGTTATCATCATCAATGCCGATAAGGTCGTTCTTACCGGCAAGAAGCTTGATGAGAAGCTTTATCGTCACCACAGCGGCTATCCCGGCGGACTCAAGGAAGTCAAATATCGCGACCTCATGGCTAAGAAGCCCGAATTCGCCGTTTACGAAGCAATCCGCTGCATGATGCCCAAGGGCCCCCTCGGCAGGCAGATGCTCACTAAGGTCCGCATTTATCGCGGTTCCGAGCATAAGCAGGCCGCCCAGAAGCCCGAGGTTCTCGTGCTCAAATAATCGGGAGGAGGATTAGATTATGGCATCCGTTACTCAGTATCTTGGTACAGGCAGGCGTAAAAAGTCCGTTGCCAGGGTCCGCCTCGTTCCCGGCACCGGTGTTATCACCATCAACAAGAGGGATATCGACGACTATTTCGGTTATGAGACCCTTAAGATGATCGTTCGCGATCCTCTCAAGCTCACCGATAACCTCAGCAAGTTCGACGTTATCGTCAACGTTTACGGCGGCGGCTTCACCGGTCAGGCGGGCGCGATCCGTCACGGCATCTCCCGTGCGCTGCTCAATGTTGATCCCGAGCTGCGCGGCCAGCTTAAAAAGGCCGGCTTCCTCACCCGCGATCCTCGCATGAAGGAGAGGAAGAAGTACGGTCTCAAGGCTGCACGTCGTGCTCCTCAGTTCTCCAAGCGTTAATCTGCTTACCGCATGCGCCGTCCTTTGGACGGCGCTTTTCTTATGCCGCTGTTTACTTGGCGCGGCGGCTGTGATATAATCAGCACATGTTTCGGGAGGTTATCCATGAACAGCTACGAGCGATATCTCAAATACTTCAAAAGCAGGCTCCCGAGGAGATCCTTCGCGATCGAGGCGGGCTCGGGCCCCGTTATGATCTCCGCGCCGCACTCCGTCGAGCAGACGCGTGCAGGCAGGATCAAATACGGCGAGTATCACACGGGCGTTCTTGCGCGGATGCTGCATGACGAGACCGGCTGCCATATCATCTACAAATCCCATAACAAGCATGACGACGCCAATTTCGACCGTACGAGCCCATACCGCGACGCGCTCATCGATTTCGTCAAGCAAAACGGTGTCCGGCTCGTTATAGACCTTCACCAGATGTCCGCGCAAAGGAGCGAGCTTATCGAGATCGGCACGGGGGAAGGCAAGAACGTCGCCGCCGATCCCGCCGCTGTGGACGAGCTTATAGGCTGTTTTCAAAAACGCGGCTTTGAAAAGATCGTTATGGACGGCAATTTTCCCGCGACTTATCAAAACACCGTTTCGGCGAGCGTTTCCCGCGAATGCGGGATCGCCTGCATCCAGATAGAGTTCAATACAAGGCTCCTCTCAAACGAATTCAGGGGTTGCCGCTATTCAGACGTGCTTGAAGCATTGAAGGAGTTTATTGTGCTGAAGGATGGGATCAACAAATGAAAACGATCTATTATAACGGAAAAGTGTTTACGGGGAGCCTCCCCCTCGCGGAGGCGTTCTCCGTTGAAAACGGGAAGTTCGCTTCCGTCGGCTCGGATAAAGAACTGCTTAACTCCGCAGATCCGGAGGATAGGACTGTCGATCTTTGCGGGCGCTTCGTCTGCGCCGGCTTCAACGATTCCCACATGCATCTTTTGAATCTCGGACAGACGCTCGATCATGCGCCGCTTGCGGAGCATACCTCGAGCCTGAAGGAGCTCATCGGCTGTCTCAAGGCTCATCTTGAAGCGCATCCCGTTAAGGAAGGGCGCTGGCTTAGGGGACGCGGCTGGAATCAGGATTATTTCACGGATGTGAACCGCATGCCGGATAAGACCGACCTTGACGCCGTCTCGTCCGATATCCCCATTATGATAACCCGCGCCTGCGGGCATTGCTGCGTCGTCAATTCAAGGGCGCTCGAGCTCGCGGGGATCGGCACCGATACGGTCTGCCCCGAAGGAGGCGCCATCGGCATGGAAAACGGCGAGCCGGACGGCAGACTGTTCGATAACGCCATGGAGCTTTTGAACGGAGTCCTGCCCGTTCCCGAT
>JAEEGH010016513.1_pt1 | contig 15861 bp, 12 predicted proteins | sample 9134181 | NCBI WGS metagenome assembly JAEEGH01 (sample SAMN16246544, study PRJNA631951) | gut metagenome | biome: gut microbiome; feature: rumen; material: DP-attached | host: Bos | place: Iran: Karaj | collected 2018-10
GGCAACCTTGTAGCAGTCCATGATAGCTGTGATCTGAGGAACACCAATACCTGCAACAACTCGTGTTGTACAGATAGAACCAGGTCCGATACCAACCTTAACAGCATCAGCACCAGCTTCGATAAGAGCCTTTGTAGCCTCTCCTGTTGCTACGTTACCAGCAATAACCTGAAGATCTGGGAACTTCTCCTTGATCATTCTAAGACACTTAAGAACATTCTCAGAGTGTCCGTGTGCTGAATCAAGTACGATTACGTCAACCTTAGCATCAACAAGTGCTGCAACTCTCTCAAGGCAGTTAGATGAAATACCAACGCCAGCGCCGCAAAGAAGTCTGCCCTGATCATCCTTGGCAGCAAGTGGATACTTGATTGTCTTCTCTATATCTTTAATAGTAATGAGACCTACAAGATTGTAGTCATCATCAACGATTGGGAGCTTTTCCTTTTTAGACTTGGCAAGAATGCTCTTAGCCTCCTCTAAAGTAATACCAGCCTTAGCTGTGATAAGATTCTCGCTTGTCATAACATCCTTGATCTTCTGTGAGAAATCCTTTTCAAACTTAAGATCACGGTTTGTAATGATACCAACAAGCTTTCTGCCCTCTGTGATAGGAACACCAGAGATGCGGAACTTAGCCATAAGAGAATCAGCATCAGCCAGTGTATGCTCTGGAGAAAGTGAAAATGGGTCTGTGATGACGCCGTTCTCTGATCTTTTAACTTTGTCAACCTCTTCAGCCTGAGCCTCGATTGACATGTTCTTGTGGATAATACCAATACCGCCCTGTCTAGCCATGGCAATTGCCATTCTGTGCTCAGTAACGGTGTCCATTCCTGCACTCATCATAGGAATGTTAAGTCTGATCTTCTTGGTCAAATAAGTACCTACGTCTACCTGATTAGGTATAACCTGTGAATAAGCAGGTACCAAAAGTACGTCATCAAAAGTAATTCCTTCGCCGATAATCTGTCCCATTTTCTACTCCCATTCTTACAAATCAAAATATTTTATTATCAATGTATCCCCATACATTATAAGTTTATTTCTATTTATGTATTTATATAAGAATAACTTAGTCTACAAAAACTTTTCTCGGTGCTACGTTCTTAACAGCGTCCACAAACTCTCTTGTGGGCTCAAGAATTATTTTCTCTTTGCCGTCATAATATATTGTATAAGTTGGATCTGGCTGAGGATTCTTCTCTCTAGCTGAAAAATCCAATACCTTGTAAGTCTTGTTCTTGTACTCATCAAGGTGATATGAACGAGATGGAGCCATAGCTTCGATTCTGCCCACATCATACTTGCCAATGTTCTTACGTCTCTGCTTGTTGAGGACCTTATCAACTGTGATCTCTCTGTCGCAGTACTGATATTCAAATTCAATGCTGGCATTAAGTGAAGCGAAATAATAACCTGCACCAAACGCAATTGCAAGAATCATTCCAACAATACCTGTGCCCATAAAAAATGAAGTTAAAAAGGAAATAACTGCGAGTGTAAGCGAAACTCCCTTAAGAAAAACCATAACTGGAGACGCTTTACTAGAGACAAGACATTCTACATAACTGTTATCACTAACCATTTGTAACAATAGCCTCCTGTAATTCTGGCCAAATAATAATAGCCATTTTATCGACTATCTTATATTACTTTGCCTAATCTTTCAAGGTATTTTTTGTACGTCACACTTTTTTCAAAAAATTGATAATTGACACTTTTCTTCTTTATTTCTATTATTGTTTTTATTATGATTTGGTCATAAAAAGCCTAATACCATTATATATGTTTTATTGACAAAATAATATTATTTTTCTGTTAACTATTACAAGGAGAATTTACTTATGTCAGTACATGAAGAAATTAGAGAACAGCAAAAGAAATTAAAAGGGCAGGGCTTCAAGGCTCACCTGGAATACTTTTGGGAATATTATAAGATTCACACTCTTGTAGCTATTTTTATAATCATTCTTTTATCAATGCTTATCCACGACATCAGAAATAACAAGCCGTATGGATTCTATGCTGAAATGCTAAACGCCGGAATGTCCAGCGCAGAGGACACCCTTGAACAGGGCTTTGCTGAATATGGACAGATTGATACCAGTAAGTACAGCTGTTTCATTGATACTTCTGCAAGCTTTGATCTGAGCATCATCTCAGATACTACAATTGCCACAAGTCAGAAGATCATGGCTAACATCGCAGGTGGAGATCTTGATATCCTTACAGCCAATAGCGATATTTTCACTTATTATGCTAATCAGCAGGTATTTAATGATCTCAGGGATATTCTTACAGCCGAGCAGCTTGCTAAATATGAGGATCTTTTTGTATACATTGATCAGTCCTACATTGATTACCTCAATTCAGAGGCATATCAGACCTATGTCAGCACCGGCGAATTTGATTCTTCTAATAAATACGCTGTCATGGCAGACGCATATAACAAGAACTTCACAACACCAAATACAGATCCATCCAAGATGGAAAACCCTGTTCCTGTTGGTGTAAGACTTGACGGTTCTGCTAAACTCGCAGAGTCAGGTGCCTACACAATGACTAACACAATTCCTGTTGCAGGTGTTGTTGTAAACACCAAGCGTCCAGAGCTTGCAGTAGCGTTCTTAGAGTATTTACTTAATGAATAACATAACGTAAACATAAAAGATGCGAACCTATATGGTCCGCATCTTTTTTATTTTCATATTATCAGATCTGTGTAGTTACGAAGATATCGTAAATTGCTCTGATAGCCTTCTCGAAGTCACGTGTCTCTACACCGATGATGATGTTAAGCTCTGATGATCCCTGATCGATCATACGAACGTTGACACTGGCATGTGCAAGTGCTGAGAAGATTCTTCCAGCAGTACCACGTGTAGACTTCATTCCACGACCTACAACTGCGATAAGTGCGAGGTCTGACTCGATCTCCAGCATATCTGGATGTGCAAGTCTGTGAATCTCTGATACTACAGCCTGCTCTTTTTCTATGAATTCATCCTGCTGAACGAATACTGTCATAGTATCGATTCCAGAAGGAACATGCTCGATTGAAATATTCTGATCCTCAAATGCCTGCAGAACCTTACGAACAAAGCCAACCTCTGAGTTCATCTGATCCTTGAGGACGTTTACGCAGCAGAAGCCTTTTTTACCAGCAATACCCGTGATAACATACTTGGACTTCTTGGCTGTAGACTCAACGATCCATGTGCCAGGATCCTCTGGCTTGTTGGTATTTCTGATATTGATCGGGATACCTTCCTTACGATCAGGGAAAATAGCATCCTCATGAAGAACTCCAGCGCCCATGTATGCAAGCTCTCGAAGCTCAGTATATGTGATAGTCTCGATGTGTGGTGGCTTGTCGATGATACGAGGATCTGTTACAAGGAAGCCAGAAACGTCTGTCCAGTTCTCGTAAACATCAGCCTTGATAGCTCTTGATACGATAGATCCTGTAATGTCAGAGCCACCTCTTGAGAAGGTCTTAACGCTTCCATCTGGATAAGCACCATAGAAACCAGGTATAACAGCCTTAGGTGTCTTCTCAAGCTTCTTGGCCATAAGCTTATTGGTCTTCTCGCCGTCAAATTCGCCGTTTTTATCAAAAGCTACTACTGTAGCTGCATCAACAAACTCATAGCCCAAATACGCAGCCATAATGATACCATTTAAGTACTCTCCACGGCTTGCAGCGTAATCTTTTCCTGCCTTATCCTTGAAGTTCTTTTCAATTATCTTGAACTCATCAGCAAGGCTGAGCTTAAGTCCAAGTCCCTTGATGATCTCATCGTAGCGAGCCTTGATATCAGCAAGCTGCTTTTTGAAATCCTTGTCTGCCTCTGCAAGAGCATAAGTCTTGTACAGCATGTCTGTAACCTTAGTGTCCTTGGAATTTCTTTTACCAGGAGCAGAAGGAACAACATATACTCTGTCTGGGTCAGCCTTGATGATCTCGCCAACCTTCTTGAACTGCTCTGCACTTGCAAGAGAACTACCACCGAATTTAACTACCTTTTTCATAATAATACTCACTCTCTTTTCATTTTTTCATATAGATAATTGATATTCGCTAATTAGTACAATCTTATGTAGCCCTTAACGCTGTCCATTTTCCAGAGCTTTTCCTCGAAGTCTTTCTCTGAAATAGACTCTGTCACAAAAGCAAATTCTCCAGGAATGCTGTTTCTCTTAACAACCTCAACATCATTTCCAAATACCTCTTTTGCCTGATCCTCAAGATCATCAGAAACTCTTACGAAGAAGTTCCTTACAGCATTATCCTTAGGTGAAAGAACTGCCTTCTCAGCCTTCATGTTGACTTCAATATGTTTGCCCTTATGCTTAACGATGTCAATAACATCGGCTACTACTGCGCTTGCTGTGGCATTCTTACCAGCGCCCTTACCATAGAACATTACGTCGCCCAGCATATTTCCATGAACGTCGATAGCATTGAATACGCCGTTTACGCTGGCAAGTGGATTCTCATATGGCACAAGGAATGGTGCAACGATGGTAAAAAAGCCATTCTCATTTTTCTTACACATTGCAAGAAGCTTGATTGACATATTAAGTGCTCTTGCATATTCAAAATCATGGATGTTGATCTTGGAAATTCCTTCAGTATAGATGTCCTCATACTGAACGTGCTTGCCACTCATAAGGCTGGCAAGGATAGCGATCTTACGGCATGCATCATAGCCTTCTACGTCAGCCTCTGGATTTCTCTCTGCATAGCCCTTTTCCTGAGCCTGTTTGAGGACTGTCTCGAATGCAGCGCCCTCTTTATCCATCTTGGTGAGAATGTAGTTGGTTGTTCCATTGAGGATACCTGTGATAGCATCAACCTTCTCGTGCTTGAGTGAATCATTGAGAGAGCGAAGAACAGGAATTCCTCCGCCAACACTGGCCTCGAACAGATAGCTTACATTGTTTTTCTTGGCGAGCTCAACAAGCTCTGGTCCATGTGCAGCTACAAGCTCTTTATTGGAAGTGCAGACACTCTTACCTGCCTCGAGAGCTCTTTTCTCGAAGGTAAGAGCAGGCTCAATGCCGCCCATTGTCTCGCAGATAACCTCGACCTCAGGGTCATTCAAAATAACATCGATATCATGCACTACCTGTGCTTCATGCTTATCACCAGGGAAATCGCGAAGATCAAGAATGTACTTGAGCTCCAACGCTTCTCCAGCGCTCTTTGCAACCTCAGCAGCGTTAGTGTCGAGAACCTCAACCACTCCGCTTCCTACTGTACCATATCCCAAAACTGCTACCTTTGCCATGTTGTCCTCCATTGCTCCTTTTTATGTCAACGTCGCACTGCGTCCCGTAATATGAACCTTGTGCACGCCTTCTGCATTCTCCATCTTGGAGATCATTTCCATAATATCTCTTGTGGTTGGTAAAACCTGAATAGTAATAGAAAGTGAAGCTACACCATTAAGTGGAATCGACTGATGAATCGTAAGAATATTCGCTCCAAATTCAGCTATGAGGTTCAGCACGTATGATAAAAGTCCTACCTCATCATTCATCTGAAACGTAAGCGTCAGTGTAGTTCCCTGTAGACTATCATGAAATTCGTATATATCTTCCTTATATTTATAAAAAGAACTGCGACTGATTCCAAGCTTAGCTGCCGCCTCAGCAGCTGTCTTGACCTTGCCAGATTCAAGGAGCTTTTTGGCCTCTACAACCTTAAGAAGCACCTCTGGAACAGCCTGCCTTTTTATAACGTAGTAACCTGTATCCTGCTGCATTTATGGACTAATCTCCTGAAAATATTAAACACACATCTATTATTATGATATATTTTTATAACGCCCGGTTTATCTATGATACCACTACAGATTTGTTATACGGCATCATTTGATAATATACGCAAATTAGATATACGAATTTTATTCACTATCAGTGCATAAAATTCACAATCACGCTTAATAAATTGGTATGTACGTCTATTGCATACATATGTATGTAATATGCGCATTATGTTTTTGTGTCGCGGACATCTGTGTGCGATACAAAGAGTTTAGCACAGTAAAGTTATAAAGGCAATCATTATTATTACCAATATATACGCGTCCTATACATTATTTTTGTATATAATGACCATTCTACTAGAAAGTTCAACTAGATAAGTATGATTCATCATCTGTCTCAGGTGTTCTTTAGTATGTAAACGTTTATATGTCTATGTTTTGACCATTTATAGAGTCTTTTTACGTCTTGCTTTCAAATATTTGTTTCGCAGCAGTAGCATATTTTTTTCGTTACCGCTATAAGTAAAAAATCTCATTTCAAGCAGTAAGGAATCATCTTGAAAATTTGATTATAATCAAGAATATCCTGATGAAATCATCAAAATTACTACTAAAATAATAGAAAACATTTTTATAGACGTAGGCACACTAATATTTTAGGCCACATTTTGATTCTTCATTACTAATAAAATCATAAAAATCAGATATAAGCCGTAAAGAAAAAAATTGACTACGTTCTATTTTCAAGAATGCGAATATTAGCAGTAAGGAGTTGACGTTATTAAACATATTTGTTGTCGATGCAGCAACTTATTCTCGGTTGCCCCCACTTATCAATAATACATCAGTATTCCCGCACGTATTCTTAGCAAAAGTCCGCAGTTCCCCCACAAAGAGCGGGAGCGTAATTATATATAAATTAGCGGCATGCGAAAACCACGGCATCGGGGAATGCCGTGGTTTCCATAACGCTTATAAAAGGAAAGAGTAACCTTTATCCTGGAGGTATGGCCAAGGATAAAGAAAGGAGGATATCAAATTCCCGTGTATCCTGGTGATACTCATTTATGTACACAGGGTACATACTAGATGTACCCTGCTTGTTTATTCCTTATATAAATATGCTATTTGCGTGATATACGAATCGCTCCACAGCTTTGCTGTTCTCGCGATTCTACATACATTCGGAAATCGCATTATCATGCTTTTTCCTCATATATGTTCGGTCCTCAAGGTTACATTTCTATGCCTGCAAGCAGTCATAAATGTAACTTTTCGTCCCTATATCACTAACTTACTTAGAAGCCTTCCATGTGTTGTACTGGTTCTGGAACTCAGCAAGAACGTCCTGATATCCAGCGCCGTCAAGAGCTGCCTGATAAGCTTCGATTGTAGCTTCAACGTCTGCAGAAGCAACACCACCGTTCTCAAGAGCGAATCCGTACTCACCAGCTACGTTTGCACATGCTGTGTACTGAGCCTCTACAGGAGACTTGTCGAATCTGAATCCAGCTGCTGAAGATGTGTTAGCACCACCGTTGAATGCATCATAGAGATCAGCCTTGTTAGCTGGCTCGTTTGAAAGTGGAGTAACGATAGTAGCGTTAGCTGACTCCCACATTGAGTGGTTGTACTTATCTGAGTTCTGCTCAACCTGGTGGTTAGCATCGTATGTGAAGTCCTCACCCTCGATACCGAATGTATACATATCAGCGAGTGTTGAATCTGTGTAAAGGAGTCCAAGGAAATCTACACAAGCCTTAGCCTGCTCAGGTGTTGAGTTTGCTGTTACGCAGTAGCAAGAACCAAGAGCTGATGTTGAATGAGCCCATCTGCTTGTTGCAGGCTGCATTACAACTTCCTGACCATAACGAGCGTTAGCTTCGTCGTTAACTGGGATATCTGTCCACCATGTTACAGCCCAATCCTGTGTCTGAGTTGTCTGGTCGTTAGTTGTCTTTGTAGCGTCATCCTCTGATACATAGCCTTTTTCAGCCCAATCAGCCATAAGCTTAGCGAACTCAAGGTATTCAGGTGTAAGGATTGTATCTACAACTTCATCTGTCTTACGATCAACTGCTACGAAGTTTGCACCAGCATCAGCTGTGAAGAAATCGAAGCTGTCGATGTACCATCTGTAGAACATAGCTGTCTTCTGTGTAAGGAAAGGATACTTAAGTCCATCAGCCTTAGCATCTGCGAGCATTGGCTCGAGGTCTGCAAGCTTCTTAACTGATGTGATGTCCCAACCATGAGCGTCAACAACGTCCTTACGGAACATGAAGTCATAACCTTCTACATTGTCCTTGTATACAGGTACGAAGTAAATCTTGCCATCATACTTAGCTGCTTCCCACTGTCCTTCAGCCATTGAGCCATAAAGAGGTGTGCCTGGAAGAAGATCTGTAAGATCGTAAACAGCCTTAGCTGGATAAAGATCGTTTGTTCCAATTGTGCCTTCCCAAGAAGCTGTCCAAAGAAGGTTGATCTCGTTATTTGCAAGTGCAAGGTTAGCTTTTTCTGTGTACTCACCTGATCCGATATCTGTAAGCTTGATCTGTACAGGAATCTTGTCAGCGATGTAAGCGTTGATTGCATCCTGAACCTTCTGTACCTGAGCTGAATCAGGGTTAGCTACGTTAAATGAGCATCTGTAAAGACTGATCTCTGTAACGTCTCCGCTTGCAGCAGGTGTCTCAGCAGCTGCTGTAGTGTCCTCTGTCTTTGTCTCTGCTGCAGGTGTCTCTGTAGCAGTTGTGTCTGCAGGAGTCTCTGTTGTTGCTGGTGTTGAGCTTCCGCAGCCGGCAAGCAATGAAAGAGTCATTGCTGTTGCCATGAACATTGATATAACTTTTTTCTTCATATTTACCTCCCTTTATGATTGGTTAGTGTTTTTTATATTCAATCCCCCACGGGATGAATATTCGTTAGATTAATAAGTTAGGTAAAACTAAAAATAATAAGGAACTTCCACTTAGCCCTTAACTGATCCAACAGTAAGACCTTTGATGAAGTACTTCTGGAAGAATGGGTACACTACCATGATAGGTCCGATAACTACCAGAACTGTTGCCATTGTTGATGAATACTGTGGAATAGTACCACCCATGGCTGCTCTTGCTGATGCAGGAACGTTTGCGTTGTTAAGAAGGAACTCGATACTCTTCTGGATATTGATCAGAAGGAGCTGCAAAGGCTTCTTGGCATCTGAATCAATATAAAGAAGTGCATTCTGCCAGTCATTCCAGTAAGCTGTAGCCATCATGAAACCAACGGCTGCAAGTGAAGGCTTAAGAAGCGGAAGTGTGATCTGGAAGAAAGTTCTGTACTCACCGGCTCCATCGATCTTGGCAGCTTCCATAAGCTCTCCAGGAATACTGTTAGCTATATATGTTCTAAGAATAATTACGTTCATAGTAGATACGCAAAGTGGAAGAATCAGGAGCCACAAGCTATCCTTTAATCCATAGTAACTTGTGAATACGATATATCCTGAAAGTGTTCCTCCGTTGAACAGCATAGGAATCAGAAGATAGATTGATAAAAATCTTGAAAGTCTGAAATCCTTACGGCTGATTGAATATGCGAACATACTCATGAACAAAAGTCCCATGAATGTTCCAGCTACTGTAACGAAGATTGTTACCAGGTATGACTGTGCAAGCTGCTTACCATATTTTAGAACTGCTGACATACCAGCCAGTGACCAGTCCTTGGGCCAGAATCTAAATCCGTTTACTGCGATACTCTTTTCATCTGTAAACGCAGCTACAAAAGTAAGTTCTACAGGAAGGAAGGCAAACAATGTGCAAATGATAAGAATGATTGCAAGTATGACCTGTCCTACTGTTACTCTCTCCTCTCTTGAAGGAGCTATATCAAGTTTGTTATCTCTTTTTAACTTAGCCATCTCTTTCCCCTTTCTGGTCAATGATTAGAACAATGCGTTCTCTGGTGCGATCTTGCGGACTGTTGTATTAGCAAACAACATCAGCAAGAGTCCTACAATTGACTGGAAGAAGGACGTTGCGGCTACAAATCCGAAGTTCGAACTACTAAAGATAGCATTCAGAACGTAGGAGTCGATAACCTGAGTTGTTGAATAAAGCATACCGTTGTTACGTGTTACCTGATAGAAAAGACCTGTATCAGAGTGCATTACTGAACCAACTGAGAGAAGAAGCATTACTGTTACCATTGGAATAAGTGATGGAATAGTAATATGGAGGATCTTCTGCCATGAGTTCGCACCATCGATATCTGCTGCCTCGTACAGCTCTGAATCAATACCAGCAAGTACTGACATATAAAGAACTGAGCCGTATCCGGTATCCTTCCAGATCTTAACTACAAGCAGGATGTATGGCCAAAGCTTAGCAGCTGAGTAAAATCTTGTAGATGTACCAAGCATGTGGTTGATGATACCTGTGTCAGAACTGATGAATGCATATACGATGAACTGAACAGCTGCATAAGAAATGAAAACTGGAATGATCATCAGTGTCTGCATTGTCTTGGCCATCTTCTTGAACACTAGCTTATCGATCATGATTGCAAGTGTTACATTGAGGAATGTACCAACGATTGTAAATAACAGATAATATAAAATTGTGTTCTTGGTGATTGAAATGAATGTTGCCTTGGAAGCAAGCAGGAACTTGAAGTTATCAAGTCCGTTCCATGGACTCTTCCAAATACCATCAACATAGTTGAAGTTCTTGAAAGCCATTACCAAGCCGGCCATAGGCACGTACATGATAAAGAACAAAATGAGGAAAACAGGCAGCGCCATAATTACATGAGCTCTGTGCTTCCAGGTGTTTTTTAAAAAATCTTTCATACCTCTACTCTCCCTTTTAATTACTAGCTTACGCGAGCTACCGACTCTCCCCTCTCAATATTCCCTTTAACTACAACCTGTTCAACGATTGTCCCCTTGGGATTATTGATAAGATCAATCAGCTTAGAAGCAGCAACTGAACCGATCTGCTCCGTATCCTGTACCATTGTTGTCAAAATAGGACTTATCTTTCTGGCAAGTTCTATTCCGTCATAACCAACAACGGATACATCCTCAGGAATTCTGAGTCCTTTTTTCCTGATCGCATTTATTCCGCCAAATGCTGCAAAATCGTCCGGGTAAAAAATACATGTAGGCGGATCTTTTAAATCAAGAAGCTTATTGGTCGCCTCATAAGCTGCATCTGTATCTCTATAAGGAACTGCCGGAACATATTCATCCGGAATTTCTACCCCAAGATCCTGAAGTGTCTTGTAAAAGCTTGAAAGTCTGCTCTTGGTAACCGAAGATTCCATTCCTGACTCTTTACCATGGATATAAGCTATTTTCCTGTGGCCCTGTTCATATACATAAGTGGCAAGCTCATTTATTCCATTGACGTTGTCAGACATTATTGCAGTTCTGTTGTAAAACAAGTGGTCAATTGTAACCACCGGAATCTCACTCTTTATAAGTTCATCTACCTGAGGATCTGAAAAATCCACACAGGCGATCACAATCCCATCAAAGCCTCTGTAAATCGCATGTGATAAATAGGACATGTTGTTCAGTCTCTTATTACCACTGTTGATGAAAGTTATGTCATAGCCGTTTTCCTCAGCTGTGCGTTTAAAGCTGTCCAGAACATGATTGAAATAGTCATGTGTAAGTCCGCTATTAGCTTCATCAACAAAGAGGACGCCAATATTCTTTGTTTTGTTCGTCTTAAGAGCCTGTGCTGCAGCGTTTGGTCTGTATCCAAGCTTCTCAGCCACCTCTCTGACATGTTTCTTGGTCTCCTGGCTGATATCACTATGATCGTTAAGTGCCTTGGATACTGTCGCAACGGATACTCCACAAGCCTTAGAAATATCTTTTAATGACACCATTCTATTTACCGTTTGCGCCTTGTTTGTTACTAAATCGTTTTCGTAGTTTCAGAGTACAACATTATTACCCCAAAATCAATATGTTTTTATATTTTTTTGTGCATGTTTTATACTTTTGGTACATTTTTATAAAATCATTGTCGTTTTTTCATACACTTTTATAAATCACAGTTTATATTTATAAAAATTTTATTAAACGTTTTCGATAGTGTTTCGTAAACTTATATTCATCGATATTTTGATACCGGTTTCACCGGAAACTATTGTCTCATCCCCAGTATTTATGCGACTTTAAACTTTATTTTTTTCTTGTTGCATTATATGGATTTAGCATATATAATGTCACTAGAAATTCCGAAAACGTTTAAGTTTATTTATATGTAATGGGAGGTTTTATATGAAATACGGCTTCTTTGATGATGCAGCCCTTGAGTATGTCATCACCACACCCAAGACTCCATTGCCATGGATCAACTACCTCGGCAACAAAGAGTTCTTTTCACTGATATCCAACACATGTGGTGGATACACATTCTACAAGGATGCCAAACTGCTGAGACTCACCAGATATCGTTACAACAACGTTCCGTACGATAATAATGGTAAGTACTTCTACATTAAGGACAACACAGATTCCGCCTGCAGCGTAGTATGGAATCCGGGTTGGCAGCCAGTCAAGACAACACTTGACCAGTATGAGTGTCGTCACGGACTTGGATACAGCACATTTACATCCAGCAAGAACAACGTGGAAGCTAAAGTTCTCACCTTTGTTCCTATGAATGATAACTGTGAGATTTCCAAGGTAACTATTACCAATAATAAAGAAACCGCTGCTAAGCTTTCTCTTTTCTCATATGTTGAATGGTGTCTCTGGAACGCAGATGACGACATGAAGAACTTCCAGAGAAACTTAAGCACAGGTGAAGTAGAAGTTACAGATAATGGCTCTACAATTTACCACAAGACTGAGTACAGAGAGAGACGTAATCACTATGCTATTTACAGCGTTAACACAGCTGTTGATGGTTTTGATACCAGCAGAGATGCTTTCCTTGGCGCTTACAACGGACCAGATAGTCCTGACGTAGTTGCAGAGGGCAAGTGCACAAACTCTGTAGCAAGTGGATGGTCTCCAATCGCTTCTCAGCAGATCAATCTTGAGCTTGCTGCTGGCGAGTCCAAGACATTCATCTTCGTTCTTGGTTATATCGAGAACCCAGAGGATGACAAGTGGGAGGCTCCAGGCGTAGTTAACAAGAAGCCTGCACTTAAGATGCTCGAAGCTTACAAGACAGAGGCTGCTGTTGATGCTGCTCTTGTAGAACTCAAGAACTACTGGAAAGAGCTCCTTTCCAATTACCATATTTCTTCTTCTAACGAGAAGGTTGATCGTATGGTCAACATCTGGAACCAGTATCAGTGTATGGTTACATTCAACATGTCACGTTCTGCTTCCTACTACGAGTCAGGTATCGGCCGTGGAATGGGCTTTAGAGATTCCTGCCAGGATCTTCTTGGTTTCGTTCACCTGATTCCAGACAGAGCAAGACAGCGTATCATTGATATTGCTTCTACTCAGTTCCAGGATGGTAGCGCATACCACCAGTATCAGCCACTTACCAAGAAGGGTAACTCCGACATCGGTTCTGGCTTCAATGATGATCCATTATGGCTCATCGCTGGCACAAGTGCTTATGTAAGAGAGACAGGCGACCTTTCTATCTTAAAAGAAATGGTTCCTTTCGATAACGATATGAGCGTAGCTAAGACTCTTATGGGTCACCTTAAGTGCTCATTTGATTTCACAGCTACTCACAAGGGTCCTCATGGACTTCCACTTATCGGACGTGCTGACTGGAATGACTGTCTGAACCTTAACTGCTTCTCAGAGCACCCAGGCGAATCCTTCCAGACCTTTGGTCCTTCAGAAGGTCCTGTTGCTGAATCAGTATTCATCGCTGGTATGTTTGTTAAATACGGTGAAGAGTACGCTCAGCTTGCAGAGCTCCTTGGAGACGATGCTGAAGCTAAGAGAGCACGTGAAGAGATTGCCAAGGTTTACGAGGCAGCTATCACAGCTGGTTGGGACGGTGAATGGTTCGTTCGTGCTTATGACGCATATTCCAATAAGGTTGGTTCAAAAGAGTGTGAAGAAGGCCAGATCTACATCGAGCCACAGGGCTTCTGCGTTCTTGCAGGAATCGGTGTAAAAGAAGGTCTTGCTGAGAAGGCTCTTAAGAGCGTTGAGGAAAGACTTGATACCAAGTATGGCGTAATGATCCTTCAGCCTGCATACACCAAGTATCACCTTGAACTCGGTGAGGTTTCTTCTTATCCACCAGGATACAAGGAGAACGCAGGTATCTTCTGCCACAACAATCCTTGGGTATCAATTGCTGAGACAGTTCTTGGTCACGGCGACAGAGCTTTCGAGATCTATAGAAAGACATGTCCTGCTTACATCGAGGACATCAGTGAGATTCACTGCACAGAGCCATATGTATATTCACAGATGGTTGCTGGTAGAGACGCTAAGTTCTTTGGACAGGGCAAGAACAGCTGGCTCACAGGTACAGCTGCATGGACCTTTGTTAATATCTCCCAGTATATTCTGGGTGTATATCCTACACACAACGGTCTATCCATCAATCCTTGCGTTCCTGCTGACTTTGGCGATTTCGAGATCACAAGAAAATACAGAGATGCTGTATATCACATCAGCGTTAAGCAGAATGGTGCTCAGAAGGGTATCAAGAAGCTCACAGTAAACGGAACAGAAGTTTCAGGCAACGTTATTCCTTACGAGTCAGGTGTAAAAGAGTACACAGTTGTTGCTGAAATGGGCTGATAACGGTTAATGTCGCAAATGTGCCGACGGGGTGCATACGCCTGCGAATTAACATATTATGAGGGGTGGAAAAAGAGCCATGGAATAATCAAATTCCATGGCTCGCTTTTCGTTATATATTTGTTTTAAAAGTCAATTTCATAGCCTCACTGACAGGCTTATACAGTACCAGCATTATGACAAAATTTCCTGCGCAGTGGATAAAATCAAAGGGAAGCCCAGCTATCCACCAGGTAACCGCCGCTCTTATCCCTGCTGCAAATCCCCCCGTACTGGCTCCTATCACAAAATAGGGAATGGAACACAGCGCTCCAAAGCACAGTCCAAAGATTCCAGAAATAACAGCCCACAAAACTGCCGAGGCATTTTTCTTAAACAGCCATGCTATCAGTACCAGCAGTGGCCATGCATACAGATACATGATCCACCATAGATGCACTCCATAGACCGCACCTTCTATCAGAATGAATACTGGCACAACTGCAACAACCTTCCAGCCAAAATAAAGTGTGAACATTATCATCCAGAAGCTTGTCAGCTCGATATTGGGAAAACTGCTAAGAGCAAACTTAGAAGCCTCTATCACAGCTACCATAATGCCAATCTGCGCTATATCTTTAATTGAAAAGATCTGTTTATTACTGAGCTTTTTCATATGTCCAAGTATATGTATCACCATCTGTAACTGGCTGAGAATCTACACCATACTGGCCATACTCACCATTTACATAGAGTGCCCAGTAAGCGCCATCCTCTGCATAAAGAGCTCTCTCATCGTTCACATACTCAACCATCATTCCATACTCGCTGTCTGTTCCTGAATATGAGAACTGCTCGTTATCAGCTGCAAGCTCATCCATTGCCTGTTTGAGGAACTCAGCATCTGTTGAAAGCTCGTAATCAGCTGTCTCTCCGTTACTTCCTGTAACTTCGATAGTGATGTTCTTGCCACCCTTACTTGTCTGTGGCTTGTTTACGAAGAATACTACTGCAAAGATAGCGATAAGTGCTACCAGAACAGCCACTCCGATAAAAATAGGTTTCTTGTTGTTTTTCATAACTATTCTCCTCTCGTTTATATACTAAACACTTTTCGTGTTGTAGCCTTTTTAAGTTTTATCTATGAATACTACTGCAAAGTGTATCAACCAAAATCATATTCTCAGCATGACTTTTGACAGCAACTCTGCAGAAACCATCCTCAAGGCCCTCATAACTTGAGCAATCTCTTATAAGAATACCCTTCTGCAATAATATCTCATATAGATTCGAATTACTATATATTAAAAGATAATTTGCATCTGAGGGAAAAACCTTTACGCCGAGTTTACCGAGCTCCTCAGA
>JAEEGH010016518.1_pt1 | contig 15859 bp, 13 predicted proteins | sample 9134181 | NCBI WGS metagenome assembly JAEEGH01 (sample SAMN16246544, study PRJNA631951) | gut metagenome | biome: gut microbiome; feature: rumen; material: DP-attached | host: Bos | place: Iran: Karaj | collected 2018-10
CCATCGTAGAGATGTTGATCGTGGAATCCAAAATTTCTCGAATAGAAGCATAAAGCGTGGTAGACTTACCGGAACCGGTAGGACCGGTCACCAGCACAATACCGTTAGGAGCATTAATCGCATCGATAAACTGCTTGAGCACGCGCGGGTCAAAACCCATATCCTTCAGCGGGAACTGACCGGAGTTCGGGTTCAAGATACGCATAACGATCTTTTCGCAAACACCGCGCTTACGCAAAGAAATCGGGAACGAGCTCACACGAAGGTCCACTTCGGAGCCCTTGTAACGCACGGTAAAGCGGCCGTCCAACGGTTTACGTTTTTCGGCAATATCCATCTTCGAAAGGAGCTTAATACGCGAAAGAATCTGCGGCATCAAACGTGCCGGAATCGGGGACATCACCTGCAGGTCACCGTCAATACGGTAACGGAGCTTCAGGAACGTTTCCTGCGGTTCCAGGTGAATATCAGAGGCCTTACGGGCAATGGCTTCGTGAATCAGCGTGGTCACGATCTTCACCACCTGGCGACCTTCTTCGTCAGAAAGTTCCGGTTCGTCGTTACCGCCCTGACCGCGTTCCACGGTTTCTAGTTCTTCACCGTCCTTAGATTCACTGATAAGTTCGGCCAAGGATTCTTCGGTAGGACCATGACCCGCAAACACACGTTCAATGGCCTTCGTCACATCGGCTTCGGACGCCATCACGATGTCCACGTCCATACGGACCTTGAACTTCACGATGCTGATCGTGCGCATGTTGGTGGGGTCGGTCATTGCAATGGTCATCACGGAACGCACTTGACGGCGTTCGTCTTCGCCCTTTTGCACGAACAAGGGGACCACCTTGTACTGCTTACACATGTCTTCGGGCAAGTAGGTATAGGCTTCCGGGTCGATATTGAAGTTATCGAGCTTCACGTACGGAACTTCAAACTGCCTCGAAAGAATTTCAATAAGGCGTTCTTCGGGCATGTAGCCCAAATCCACCAAAGTACGGCCCAAGCGTTTGCCCGAAGTCTTTTGCGTTTCGAGAGCCTTGTCCAACTGCTCTTGGTTAATGTAACCCTGAGCCAGGAGCATTTCACCGATACGCATCTTGGTCGAAGACTGCATTTGCGAACCGAGAATGTTCGTCAAAGTTTCTTCGCTCACCATACCCAAGCGCACCAGGATCTTACTGAGCATAAGCCCGGTACGTTTGTGTTCGGCCATGGCATGGGCTAACTGGTCTTCGTCCAAAACACCTTGACGAAGGAGCAACTGGCCCAAGTTCATCTTACTGTTGTTCATCATAAATGCGACCACGCCCGCGGGGAAACGGGCAATTTATCTCCATTTTTGCAAAGCATGTGGACTGGGTCGCCCGCAGATTTTTCTACGGCAAATCCTATTTCACACACCTTACCCAATTGGGAATTTTCTTTAAATATACTTTTTGGGCTAGAATTTGCAAATAGCAAGTGATATTCCTCACCCCCATTTAATGCGAAATCTAGCGGATTTTGGCCATATTTTTCGCACATTCGTAAAACTTCGGAATCAATAGGGAGTTTGTTTTCAATTATTTGCAATTGTACATTCGATGAAAGCGCCAAATGGTTCAGCTCCGACGAAAGCCCGTCGCTAATGTCCATGCAAGCCCCAAAGGCCCCTAGGCGCAAAAGCTCCGCCCCCGCCCGTTCGCAAATCTTGGGCGAAAGGTGGTATTCCACCAGCGTCGGGAATTCGTCTTTGGCTTCGGGGTGATTCATCAACAGCCAAAGCCCCGCATCCGATTTACCGAGCGTCCCGTTCACATACAATGTATCACCCGGTTTTACAGCCGACCGCAAAAGCGGTCTAGAATCTTCACTTTCGAGCACTCCCAACAGCGTTGTGGAAAACATGCCCACATCGCCCACCACCGTATCGCCACCGATCAAGGCGATTCCCCGCTTGGCAAAACCCTGCGAAAGAGCCGCCTGCACGCGGTTGCGTGTTTCCAGAGACCAATTCTTGTTGATGCAAAGTCCGAGAACCGCAAAGCGCGGGACACCGCCCATGGCAGAAATGTCGGACACGTTCGAAACGATATGCTTTTCAACCGCCTGCTCCGGAGTCGACCAATCCAGTCTGAAATGCGTATTTTCAACCGACAAATCCTTGGTCACGAGCCAGCCGTCGAATTGGGCGCAATCGTCGCCCACGCCGATCCAGCCTCTTGTCGCGGGAGGTTCTTTTTTAAAGTCGGCGGAGCCCGTCAAAAGGGCCTGAATAAAATTGAATTCGCCTAGGTTAGGAAACATGATCTAGTAAACAGTAGGAAGTAGACGGTACGAAGTATAATAAAAAATCGGCTTGCAGGAACCACTTTTTTATTCACTATCATCCCCGCTTTTTCTATTAAAAAAATTTCAAAGAAACAGTTTGGCGGTAAGTTGTTGATAAATTGAGCGTTTCTTTTGGACAAAAAATATTTTTTCAAAATGGCGAAAAAATCTATCCACAATTTGGGAGAATTACCTATCTTTTAGGCCATGGGACACATTTTCTTCATCGCTCCGTCCTCCCCCGGTAGCTTAGACCGCCTCAGTCAATGGACTTTCCGTTGGCTTTTGGAGCACGGCGATTTGGCAGAAGATTCCACCATGTACACTTGCAATTCGATCGAAGACGCAACGAACCTTCTGGAATCGGCCCTGATTATCGGACAGTCCCCCGCACTTATCATTCTCGACCACGCAGACCGCCCCCACGAACAGAACCTCAAGTTCAGCAAGCTCTTGCACGACGGCATTCCTGAATCGTGGATTGTGGAACTGGTGCCCGACAACATGCCGCTCCCCCAGTGCGACGAAAATTATTACTGGGTCCGCAAACCCGTGAGCGAAGACGAATGGTACAGCACGCTCGAACAGGTGTTGCTCAAGAGCGGATCGCCCCAATGGGCCAATAATTAATTAATAGAGTCAAACAGGCCCTTCGACAGGCTCAGGGACCTTCTCCAAATTCTACATTACTTACCATGATTAAAGGCGTAAGTTATTTTGGCGTGCGTTCGCCCAAGCACGTTCTTGCCGACATGCAGGACATCAAGGCGGCGGGTTTTAACGCGGTACTCCACACTTGGAGCGAAGAGGACCAACAATACTACTATGGCACCATGAAGGAAATCGTGGACCAGTCTGCAGACCTCGGTCTGACGGTCTACGTAAACCCGTGGGGTGTCGGCCGCGTGTTTGGCGGCGAGGCGTATTCGGAACTCACCGCACGCAACCACGACTTATGCCAGGTGGCACTCGACGGCAAGCCCAAGGTAGCCGCCTGCCCGAACCATCCGGAATTCCGCGCCTACATGCACAAGTGGATTGAATCCGTTTGTGCCACGAAGGTGAGCACGATTTTCTGGGACGAGCCGCATTTCTACTTTGAAAAGGGCGGCCTTAGCAATTGGAGTTGCCGCTGCGAAAAATGCCGCACAAAATTCGCCGAACAATTCGGTTACGAGATGCCCGCCGAACTCACCGCAGACGTTTTGAAATTCCGCGAAGACAGCCTGATTGACTTTCTGAAAGAAATGACGGTCGATGTTCATGCCCGCGGCAAACGCAACTGCGTTTGCATGCTCCCGCCTTGGTTTCCCGCCGGTCTCGATGATTGGGGCCGTGTGGCAAGCCTCGAAAGTGTCGACGAAGTGGCTTCTGACCCGTACTGGGAACGCGGCGCCACCGAAGAATGGGTCCGCGAAAAATACGCCGAGACCGCCCGCAAATTGGTCGATGTCGCCACTAAGTATGGCAAGGCCGTGCAGATGTGGATTAAGGCATACCAGATTGAAGCGGGGCGTGAAAATGATCTCGCCATCGCCGTTGATGAAAGCCGCAAGGCCGGCATCGACAACATTTTCGCCTGGAGTTACCGCGGCACCGAAACGCTCAGCTGGCTTAAGAGCGACGACCCGGACAAGGTCGCCGAAACGTTCCGAAACGCCTTAAAATAACAAGAGAAGTTCGCCTATTCATTCACGAATAGGCAATTCTTGCAGCGGCCGGTTTCACCCGCCGCTATTTTTTTGCGAACCGCCTCGATTTCAGACTCCAGCGTATGAACACCATCGAAGAGGTTACCCGTATCAAAACCATCAGCCGGGCAGCCCTTCAGGTGCCCATCGGGCCACAAGTAGAACGTGTTGTTCGCAAAGCGACACGGCAAGCCGCGACGCTTCGCCGTAAGCTTCATGAAAATATCCCTGAAGTAGTACAGCTTGTTCCGCCACAGTTTTCGATTCATCCAGACAGACTTGAGTTTTTCCGTACTCACAGCCCTCGGATAATCCAAAAGCACTCCGCTCCCCTTCAGGATTTCGCGGACTTCTTCCAAAACCGCCTGAACCTTTGCCGCAACCGTCGGGTCCGACAAATCAAGCTGTTCCTTACGTAAGTAATCATGATCCATCGAATTCAGCCACTGGATATTGTAGGCGGACACCTTGAGCTTTTTCAGCCAGCGGGCAATTTCCGGCAAACCGTCAAGCGTATCTTTCATAGCAATGGAAGTCACAATCAGGTGCGGACGTTTCTTTTGCTGCAAACGCTCGCGAGCAAAACATTCGATATGTTCAATGACCTTCTGGAACTGGGTTACATTGACGCCACACCATTTGGTAAAAATTTCAGGAGAAAGACTATCCATCGAAATAAACAGGCGATCAATCGACGAATCCAGAATCTGCTTACGATTTTTTTCGTTCAGAAGCAAAGCATTCGTCACCATCGAAACATCCGGAGTATGAACCGTCTTCGACAGAAGATCCATGACCTCGGAGAACTTGGGATTCACCAGCGGTTCGCCGGCACAGCTCAAAAACAGCGACCAACAATTTTTCTCGGCACTCTTGAAAACCGCTTCGAACTGTTCCAGCGGAAACGAAATTTTCGTTGCCGGATCGAGACTTGCATTGTCACAATAATGGCAACGGAAATTGCATCGTGTATCAAGGTCTAGTCGAAGGTCTTTCTTGCTCATGAACATGGTCATGAAGATAGAAAAATTACTTCGCCACACGTATCGTCGCGAAGCCGTTTTTCGACTTCACGTAATAAGAACCACCAGTTTTCACGACTGCGCGAACCTTCTGCGAAGCCTCTTGCACGCTGATTGCGTCCACGTGGCCGACATGCGAACCGAGCATATCGAATACATCGTAGGTAACAGGCGTTTTGGAAGCAGCAAAACTCTGATGAATGGAGATTGTTCCTCCAGCAGTCTCAAATTCAAGCCAGTCAAGGTTGACGTAGTTACCCGTAATCAAAAGTTTCAGCACATGCTTTCCGGCTTCGAGATTCACGCTGCCGAGAGGTAGGTCTTCGTAAACATCCCATTCTGTACCGGTTTTCGGGACAGTCGTCGCGGGAACAATTTCCTTGTCGTCTACAAGCAGGCTAAAGCCCGATGTTTCAGAACCCGACGCCACATGCGCGGTAACCTTGTACTCGTCTGTCGCAGTTACATCTACGGTGTATTCTAGCCATTCGCCTTCTTGCGTGTAACCGATAGCGTAGTTGTCGCCACCGGTATAAATATCCACGCCATCCTTGCGGTACTCCCCACCCTTGTTTTCGGAATCGTTATCCGAGTATGAAGAATTGCCCGTGCCGACACCATTGATGTCGTAATTTTCGGCTTCGATTTTTCCCGGAAGTTTCGCAGGCTCGCCCGCGACGGCACTATCACCTTCCATCTTGCCGAAGGGCTGCTGCGGGACAGGTTCTACCGGCTTGCGGTTCACCGCCTTGAGCATCTGTTCCGCATAGCGCTTGCCGAATTCTACGTAGGCATCGTGATTGAAGTGATAGCGGTCCTGACCGTTACCGCCGAGACCTTCAGAAGAAGCGTAATAGGTATTGTCCATCGTATTCGGGAGTTTGGACACGCGATCAGAATAGCAGCAACCTTCGCGCAAGAGCTCGCCCGCCACGAACGGCACCGTGTCAGAACTCATATCGAGCGCCTTGAGGATATCGTCGCGGGTCTTCTTCACGATTTTCGGCCAGTCCGAGTAGCCGCCATCAGTTTCGCCCTGGTGGAAGATGAAGCCCTTGATGACGCCCACCTGTTGCGCCTTCTTTGCGATATCGATAATCGTCTTCGTCACGTTGCCGTCGCTCGCGTATTCTTTCGCGTAATTCTGGAGCCAGCTTTCGGCGCTTGAAAGGTAACTTGCATACTGGTCTTGGTCAAAGAGCTTGATGCTCGCGCCACCCACTGCAACCGGGATAATTCCGACCGTTACATCGGGCATGCTGTCGGCCATCGTACGCCCAAACCAGTCGGCGATAGAAATCGTGTTGCCGCAGTTAAAGAGCGAAGGCACCGCCGGATAAACTTCGCCCAGCGTATTGCGGCCCTTGCCCGAGCACTTTTGCGTCGCAAAAATCTTGAAGCGAGGATTTTCGGCCTTATCAGCACTTTGCGCATCGGCAGTGCCGCCCATATTGGACTGGCCGTAAGCAATGTAAATGTGGAAATTCGGATCCGGAGCGGCATTCGCCTGAATTGCACCGAACGACAACAAGCCCGCAGCAAAACATGCTGCCGGCACGAAACCTGAGAATTTATTTAAAAATCTCATGACAACCCTTCTTTTTCAAACATCCATCTTAAAATTATCCTGAAAAAAGCACAAAAGGCGCCCCCGGCGCCCTTATTCTATAGACAGATTGTCAATGCATACAAAGAAAGCCCCGTCGCTTGGACGAGGCTTTTAAAGTCGTTTTTAAAAACGATTACTTAGCTCTTTCGAGGTAAGAACCGTCGCGGGTATCCACGCGGATCTTGGTGTTGTTTTCGATAAAGAGCGGGATCATCACCTTAGCACCGGTTTCGACGGTGCATTCACGCATCACGTTACCGCTGGTGTTGCCCTGGACTGCCGGAGGAGCGTCGATGATCATGAGGTCAACGAAGGTAGGCGGAATCACTTCGATCGGAAGCGTTGCCTGAGTCTTCGGGTCCTTCCACCAAGTGACTTCGACAGTAGCGCCATCGAGGAGCCAAACTTCGCAACCATTCAGGTTTTCCTTAGCGATTTCTTCGGTTTCCTGAGTTTCGTTGTTCAGGAAGTACCAAGTAGAACCGTCGTTGTAGAGGTAAGTCATTTCGGTGAAGGTCACGTCGGCTTCTTCAACCGTATCGCCACTCTTCCAGGTGCGTTCGAGGGTGCGGCCAGTCACCAAGTTCTTGATGCGAACGCGGTTAAAGGCCTGACCCTTACCCGGCTTCACGAACTGGTTTTCAATGATTTCGTACGGCTGACCATCAACCATGATTTTAAGTTTCTTGCGGAATTCGTTGGTGCTTACAGTACCCATATTATCCTCTTGTTGATTTTGATTCTAAATTTAGCAATATAATGGAAAGCCCCGTTACCGTTTTTACGCAAATCCCTGACTTTTTGGACTATTTGGGATCCGATTTGGCGACAACTATCGCCAAAACGACCGCACTTGCCGATCTTGACCTGAATCCGAAGTTTCCGTTCCTTTGTTCTAGGCATTATGCCGACCTAATCAAGAAGGCAAGCGACCCCGCCGCCCTGTTGCGCGAAATTTTGCCGACCAAAGACGAACTCAAGAAGGTCGATGGATTTGTAGATGACCCCGTGGGCGATTTACCGGCCGGAAAATCCGACTGCGTCATCCAGAAATACGACCAACGAGCCCTGATTGTCTCGACCGCCACCTGCGGTGCCCGTTGCCGCTTCTGTTTCCGCAAGAACTACCCTTTCCAGGACACACCCGACGTGGCGCGCCAGGTGAGCCATTGGCTCGATACCCACACTGATGTTTGGGAAGTGATTCTTTCGGGCGGTGACCCGCTGACTCTCGGTCCCGGCGCCTTCCGCGAACTGATTGAAGCAATTGCGATGCACCCCTCGGTCACCACGCTCCGCATCCATACGCGCCTCCCCGTGATGCGCCCGGACCTGGTGATGCAGCATTTTGAACTGTTGCGCGAACTGCCGGCCAGATTTAGCTGCGTACTGGTATCGCATGTGGACCACGCCGACGAACTCGACGAGGAATCGGCTACTGTATTCGCACAGTTGCGTTTTAGCGGTTGGACGCTATTGAACCAAAGTGTGTTGCTGCGGGGAATCAGCGATGACGCCGCCAAGCTCAACGCTTTATGCCGCAAACTTTTTGAACAGGGCGTGCTCCCCTACTACTTGCACCAGCTGGACCATGCGAACGGAGTCGCCCACTTTGAAGTGAGCGATGAAGATGCCCGCAAGCTGATTGCAGAAATCCGCACCAAGTTGCCTGGCTACCTGGTGCCGAAACTCGTCCGCGAAATCGCCGGCGAAAAGAGCAAGACTCCGGTATAGTAGGCAGTAAAATCTTTTATAACCACACGGATTAGAAATGCCTAACGGCATTTTAAGAAATATATTTATACAGAACAAGAATCACGTTAGTGATTCCTAATCCGTGTGACAACTAAACGCGCCTATATAAATGAAAAGCCGATGCTGACCTTCGTCAGCATGACTTGAAGGGGCTAGAACAAAGTCTTGAGGCCGAAGCCGATAATTCCGTCGAGGTAATTCTCGCCGTTGCGGAGGGCATAGTACAGGTTCACGCTCCAGTTGCCACGGTACTGCGTAAAGGCGACGCCGTAATCGTGTTCCCGTTTCCAGCCATGGTCCGGAACAAACGCGCGATAAAGTCCCGGCTGGTAGAACGCCTCGATGCTCAAGTCGTAGCCGTCTTGCCACAGGAGTGCAAATTCGGAATACCCGTAAGCGCGAGTTCGCATAAAGCGCACGTCCATGCCCTTGAAGCTATCCATGCCGCCCAGCGCAAAATAGTCGAAGCGGTCCAAGTCGGCATCCGTCGGGAAGATTCCACCGGCGGCACCGCTAAAGCGCGTAATCCAGTTACCGTAGAGCGGCAAGTACCGCGAAAATTTGGCAGAGGCTTTCAGGTAATTGTCCAAGGAATCGGGGCGATCCATATTCCAAACGACAGCACCGTTGAATCGCGTACCCGAACGCGGCAATACGAAGCGGTCAAGCGACACGTAAGAAAGTTCAAACGTCGAAGTCTTGCGATTACTCCCGATACCGAGGAACACGCCCACGGTAAAATCAAAACCGATGTCGCGTGAAAAGCCGAGTTCGCCGTAAGCGTCGCGTTCCGAAGAATCTTCGTCGAAATACCCGCGGGCAATCATGTTCCAGTCCGTGCCTAAAATCCACGGTTCCTTATAAGAGCCTTCTAGCCTGCGAGTTTCGTCGCCCGTATAACCTTCGATTTGCAAGTCACGAGCGGTTCCGAGTATGTTGTAGAGAGCCACATTCACGTTGCCTTCCCACACATCGGTTTCGCTGGAATAAGTCAAAAGCGCGTACGCCTCGGAAACAGCAGCCGCCTGCATATGATACAAAGGGATAATGCGGTTGCGGTTGGGATCACGGAACATTTGTACGGGAGCCACGGGATTGTAATAACCCAATCGGGCAAGCTTCATGTCGGAGCGTTCCAAATCCCGGGGCGAAACAAGGTCTCCTGCGACAATTCCCGTCTGTCTACGGAATACTTCCGGTTTGCTGCCGGACGAATCCAAATTTTCAGGAGAGGCCCACACCCAAGCAGAGCCCCGTTCTATTTCAACAGTCAAGGTTCCCGACGAATCTATATCGCCCTTCATTTGGGCAGCAAGAAATCCCCGATTTTCGTAATAGTCTAAAATGCGTTCACGCGTAAGCGGCCAACTTTCGCAAGACTTGCCCACCAACGCCTGAACCTGGGCATCCTCGTACGATTCATGCACGCCCACCCACTGCACCAACGCAATGCGGCAATCTGCAGCAAACGCATGCGCACAAAATACTAGCACCGAAATTAAAACCAGCAAAAGATCCTTCGACTCCGGGCGTTGCCCTCCGCTCAGGATGACATTCACTAATTTTTCATTCCACATTCCACATTTCACATCACACATCAGAAGTACGCCCTCGCTTCGGTGCTAAGCTTCTGGAAGATGTTCTCTTCGGCGTCGCCAAACCGCAAAATGTAACTACACCCCATCGAAATAAAATCGTTGATATCTACCGAGAGCGAAAATTCAAAACGATACGTGCGACCATCATTGTAGCCTGTCATGACCTGATACGGGATAATTTCGCCCTCGCTATCCACCTGCACCACCGAGAAATTGGCAAAGGAGCTCACCTTTTTTTGTTTATTATAACCAACGCGGAGAGCCCCTTCCCAAAGGTTTGCCTCGAACTCGCCGTCTTCGCGACCGGAACCATCGGCCCCTTCACCTACACGGTAACGTCCCAAAGGCTGCGCATAAAAGCCCTGCAAGAAATCAAAACGATAACGGAGCGATCCATCGTAAACATCCCAGTTCCATTCCTGCATGGCCGAAAGCTCATTTTCCTGAATCAACAAAGTGGCTCCCACGAAATGATCCAGATTAATGCGGTAACCGGCCTCGAATTCATGAGAGTACGAAGTTTCGTAGTAAGAAATGGAAGAAAGCTTTTTATCGAAAGATGCCCCCGGCTTATAGGCCAGCGATACGCCCGAAGGGTGCTGCCAATCGACAAGGCCTTCGACTGCCATACGGCCAGACGTCATGCGATGCAGCTGCGAAGTATTCACTGGCGGGAAATAAATCTTTTTACCTGTGGTATCGCTACCTTCACCTTCGTAAGAACCACCCAAGGTTACATCCCGCAAGAAACCTTCACGTACGCCGAAGACAAGCCCCGGATTAAAGCGAAGTTCTATATCGAATGCGGCGTCCGAAGAAAGCACTGCGCCCACGGAATCGTTACGGCCCATGCCCTCATAAACAAAGTCACCGTTGTCCACCCCTTCGATATAGCTAGAAGTCAAGCTGTCGTAGCGCACGTCGCCCGTTCCAGGCGCCACCGCCTTGTAAACCGCCGTATAAATCTGCTCCTCGGTCAGGCCCAGCTTATAAGACACATTTCCATGCCAGCCAAGTTCTTCGCCACCAAAACGGGAATTCAAATTACCCAGCCAACTGTTTTCGCTTTCCGATGAATCGGTGCGCATGCGTTCGTATTGCAGCAAATGAGCCAAGGTAAAGTAGCGGCTATTGTAATTTGCCTCTTGCACCCAAGTGGCCGCCCACAAGGAATCGGCCCATTCATCGCCGTATGTATCGCCACGACGCTTGGCCATACGTCCACCTACGCTTTCACGAATCTCGCCTCGGTCGAAATAAATTCCCAAGCCGCTAGAGGACCTACCGTAAAGCACTTCGTCCTGAATGTCAGAATGCAATGCATCAATCTTTGTGTAACGCAAGTCACCAGCCCCAAAGGGGCGCACCATTCCCTGCAAGTATTCGCCATCCAGGGTTCCCTGGTAGCGTTCCATTTCTTGCTCCTGCACGCTGGCAACACGAATCAAGGCCAGATTTCCAACGGCATTGCGATTACGGTGCTGCACGCCCAATTCTACGCGAGAAGAATTCCAATCTTCGTCGGCATTGCGGCGGTAACCCCACTGCGCACTACCAAACCACTCTTTTGCAAATCGAGTCCGCATGGTAAATTCATCATGCAACAGGTCATCGTTCAAAAAAGAAGTATCCGTATAAGCCAAGTCCCAACTGTCCCGCAAACCGTAAAGATTCCAGTCCAAATCAGAACCCGGATATTTCAGAATATCAAAGCCCTGCTGCACGCGGTTGCCGTATACCGACATCGCCAGCGGGAAATGCACCAAGTCGCGGGTAGAATCGCTCGCCACAAACCAGCGGAAAGCCTTGCCCGACGAGCCATCGACATGGCTCGACACAATATTTGTGTCCGTACGGTTCGCGGCCATTTCAAAATCAGTATAGAACTGCCGATTATACTGCGTACGGATTCGGGCATTCACACGCTCCGTACGGTCGGGCCTGTGCAAAGCCGGCAAAGTATCATCACGAACAAATTTATCACCGCGATCCGCCTTGAGCGTGGCGTAATCTTCATCGGTCCACACACCGCGTTTCAAGCGGTCCACATCGTTTTCGAGCCTAAAGCCAGAAATATCCAGGTACAGATTCGGATGCCTGTAACTTGCCGCAGCGCCCTTGAGCATGTAGATGTTGTCGTTTTCGTAGGCATCGTATTCCACGCGGATTTCGTCATCGAAACTCGGGAGAACGGCGCCCTTAAAATCCAACATACCGCCCGCGTAATTCACCAGGTAATCTTTACCGCGCGTGAGCTTTACACCATTCAACCACACCGTTTCGGACTGCGGCACCACCGCAACAAAACTACCATAACCGTCTAGAGAATACCCTAGCTGCTGACCACTGACCCCATTAAATGTCCGCGTATAATGCTGGACCTCGTCGGTACCGATGACACCGCGCACCTGCGCGTAACCGCCACCGAAATCACCACGTACGCCGCCCATGGCGCCGAGGGACGCGCGAGACATTCCAGTGAAGCCCATGGTCGAATCCACCCAAGTCAAATCACCCAAGTGCAAAAAGTAATGGGGCGATTCCACACGGAAATAAATCTGGTCCACCTCGCGCAAAGTCGCCGTGGTCTGGTCGCCCGCGCGACGCCCCACATCAGAAAGCAAAGCATCAATGTATACGCTGTCGGTGAGTTTTCCCGTAATAGAAAGGCGAAGTTCCTGATCCACCTGGGTACCCCCATCGCCTACCGTAATCTGCACCGTCTTATAGCCATGGGTTTCAAGGGAATCCTTACGATCCGCCGTATCGGCATTTTGAACAAAGGAATCTCCTCGGACCAAAATAGACGGATCCCACACCGGCAAGGAATCCATATCCATGCCGAACGCGTATACCGCAAGCATTAGGAGTCCCAACCAGAACTGCCGGGACATTCACACTACCTTTCGTTAGGTTCTACGATAAACTGACGGGTCGAAAGCAACTTACGCCCAGCCACCAAGTCCACACTCCATTCACCCGGTTTCAAGAGAGCAGGCACAATGGTCGTGAGGCAAACATCCTGAGTCATATCGCAGGCCAGTTTTTGCACCGTGTCGGCTCCGTTAAACCAGATATGCTTCAGGGTATCATCCCCCAACTGCAACGCAGAAGAAACCGTGGAGTAATAGTAAAGACGCATGCCCTCTTCGAACACGCTATCGACACCGAATGGCGAACCGTTCACAATGTGGCTACAGACAACGCTCTGAGCCAGAGAAAGTTCCGTATCGGCAGAATTCCAAATTGTTTCGGTACCATGCAAGGCCACCACAATTCGGTGAGTCAAGAATCCAAGAAAGACCACCAGAACGACAATCGTCGTTTTCCGCAAGTTGCGAAGCGGAGGAAGCTTTGTCACGAGGCGGTCCTAAATCAAAGGTTTAACGAACCAGGCTGCTAGTATTCTGCGTAAAGGCAGGAACTGCATCGACCAGCTTTTCGACCAACAGGCGGTTGAAGTCTTCAATGCGGTTCGGAAGTTTAGAGCCCGGGAAAATCTGCACCAACAACAAGGCCTGGTCCACAGGAGCAATGTAGATGGAGCGGCTTTCGCCAGCGAACGAAACAGCCTGGAAGTTTTCGCCACCAAGCATCATGCCCACCTGGCGTGCAGAGTCAAACGATGCAGTGCTAAGCACGGCAAGCGGGGTCGCATCGACACCCAAGGAACCTACTTCTGCAATAATGGATCCGTCACGATGGCAAAGAACAATATATTCGGCCTTGACGCTCGCCTGGTAGGCAGTCATTAAACGCTGGACTTTGGCGGCATCATCAGAATAAATGGTAAAATCGCTCATAATGCACCTTCGTTAAATTACTTCTTCTTAGGTACGTACGGACGCAATTCAATTTCGTCATCGGCATCGGCTGCAGGTTTAGCCACATCACGGCCGAAGGTCGGCATACGCGGTACAGTCGTAGCTGCACGGGGGCGACCAAAAGGTGAAGAAGTCGCTCCTTTCTGGAACAGACCGGCGCCGGCAGTCGAAGGCTGGGCCGGGGCCGCTGAAGGCGGTTTTGCAGCAAACGACGGCATGCGGAACGGGGATGCCGGCTGGGCAGGAGCGGCTGCAGGTGCTGCAGCGGGCTGAGCCGGAGCGGCAGGCTGAGAAGCCTTAACCGAAACGCCTTCCTTGGTGAGCGAGACATCATGCACGCCGGTATTGCCGACATTGGCTGCGGCCTGGCGGAGGAATCCCTGCTTCACGTTAAACTTTTCAATCACGAGCATGGCAATCGTCTTCAAGGTCGTTACGACACCCTTGCCATTATGGGCGGTTGCCGGGAAAAACGGCACATTGCGCGGATTCAGTTCCGCATTCAGTTCATCGAGCGTGAACACGTTGTCCATGTCACGCTTGTTGTACTGGAGCACAAAAGGCATATCGTCCAGATCCATGCCGTAATCTTGCAGGTTCTGGCGCAAGTTCTGCAAACTTTCCAGGTTTTCAGCCTGACGGGATCTCTGGGAGTCGGCCACAAAAACAATGCCGTCTACACCACGAAGCACCAACTTACGGGTACTATTATAATAGACCTGACCGGGAACTGTATAAAGCTGGAACCTTGTTTTGAACCCCTTGATATCCCCTAAATTAAGCGGCAAAAAGTCAAAAAAGAGCGTACGGTCACCTTCTGTAGCAAGGGACACCATATCAGTACGCTTGTCCTGGGGCATTTTCTGGTGGATCACCTGCAAATTGGTGGTCTTACCGCTAAGGCCCGGTCCGTAGTAAACGACTTTACAACTAATCTCTCGTGTAGCAAAATTTATCGAAGACATTACACATCCTTGATATATCTATCTCAAATCTAATAAAAAAATAATTTCGTAGACCACAAAATCTGCGATTTTAGCATTCTAAAGCGGAATATGACTGAAAATTTAAATTTGCGGAGTATTTGTCCAATGGACAACCCGCTGCGGGAACGGAATCGTAATTTTTTCTTCAGCAAAGCGCTTTTTGATCTCGGCCGTATACTTCCAACGCAAGTTAAAGTAGTCCTGGGTGCGGGCCCAAGCCCTAAAGGTCACGTTCACGGCGCTTTCTTCGAGCCCGGAGACAAAGAACTGGGGTTCAGGCTTACGCATGAACAAGGGCTCGCCCGCCACCACATCGCGCATGATGTCCAGCGCCTTTTCCGGGGAATCCCCATAGTCGATTCCCACCGTTATTTCGAGCCTGCGGAGCGGATTTTTACTGAAATTCACAATGGGTTGGCCCCAAAGGGAGGTGTTCGGCGACGAAATATAAAGACCGTCCAAAGTACGGAGCGTCGTATTAAAGAGGCCGATTCCGATGATATTCCCTTTAATATTGCCACATTCGATATAATCACCGGCCTTAAAGGGGCGAAGGAACAGCAACAAAAGGCCAGAGGCGATGTTTGCCAAGGCGTCTTTCAAGGCGAGGCCCACAGCCAAGCTCGCCGCACCTACTAGAGCCACAATACCAGCGGTATTCACGCCCAGCACATGCAGCACTAACAACAAAGTAACAATATAGATGCAATACGAAAATAGCGAATAGACCAGCGGTTTAGCCGAAGAATCCAAGCCACGACTTTCGGCATGACTAATGACATACTTCAAGAACATCAAGAGCAAACGTGCCGCCACCAAGAGCAGCAACGCCACAAACAGACGCTGAATCACGGAATGATCAAACACTCCGCCAAAACGTGTTTCAAGAAAAAGCCTAATCGAATCCATCATCATAGACAAATATAGAAAAATGAATATACACGAATAGCCGACACACATTGTGTATCGGCTTATTCAAATTCGCACTAAATCGACTTAGCGATTAATTAGGCGAGACCGTTAACGACCTTAGCGGCCTTGGCCTTGTAGTTAGCGACGCGGTT
>JAEEGH010016520.1_pt1 | contig 15859 bp, 24 predicted proteins | sample 9134181 | NCBI WGS metagenome assembly JAEEGH01 (sample SAMN16246544, study PRJNA631951) | gut metagenome | biome: gut microbiome; feature: rumen; material: DP-attached | host: Bos | place: Iran: Karaj | collected 2018-10
ACTTCAAATAGCCTACTAAAAACAAGCCTACAAGCCAAACAAAAAGAGAAGTTTTATAGCTTCTCTTGTTGCTTACTTTATTTTAAGCTATCTTCATTAGTATTACTTCTACATAACAAGTAGCATTATTTATTTCTGTTATATTAGGGAAACCGCATAGTAATATATCTATTTTATTTTCTAATAAACCAAATCTTACTCCAGATCCTAATATATTATTACTACCGAAAAATCCAATATCTACATCACTAGGTGATACTTCTGTTACATCATCCTCATCACCTTTAGTTTTATAAACTGTTGGATATACTGTACCACCATATTTATCACCGCCAATATAACCACAAGTAGTAGCACTTAATATAACACAGTTATTTCTATTATAACCAGATGGATAGCTTAGCTCTAGGAGTTTGTCAAAGGATTTTTTATCTTGTTCTCCCTCTTCATAAAGTAAAGTAACACTTCCTGTTATTTTTGCTATATTACCATTTATAGTAACAGCTTGATTTTCTAAATAATATGGGATTTTTTCAGCTATTAATGTATCACTGTTATTTAAAGCCACTATATTATCTTCATCTATTACATCAGCATTAGTTTTTTCTCTTATTAAATAATTTTGTCCGTAACCATCTAAATATGATACACTTCCTAAAGTTTTACATTTACTACCATTTATTAAGTTATCAGCGTTTTTCATATCACTTTTAGTATTAAATACAATTAAACATGAGCTATTTAAATAAGCTCCGATAATTTCTACAAGTTCACCACCTTGAGCCATTTCATCAAGTTTATTATCAATTTCTTCTTGTACATCTAAGTTATCAAAATAAGTTGATACATATGTTTGTAGTTCTTCTACTACTTTAGAGTTATTATTTAAAGCTGGTACAACATTATTACCTAAATAATTAGTTAAAAATGTTAAAGCTTCATAATAACTCATGCTTTCTAAATATGCTGTCGGTAAATTACCTATTGTTACACATAATCTTTTAAATGGACTTACAAATTTTACATCATTATTCATTATTTATCACTCTCCTTTTAATATAATCCCATAAATAACTTGTCAAGTTCTTTTATTATTTGTTCATCAATAGCAATAATATTTTCTCTATATTGCTGTATCATTTTTTGAGCTGTTGCACTTACTCCAGAATTACCTTTAACTTTTTTAGAATATGTTTCATCTGTTGTATTAGATGATGAAGAGTTATCAGATATTTCGCTTTCAGTTTCACTTGCTCCGGTATTACTTGCATAATTTCCAGCAAGTATACTTGATTTTGTTATATTTCCTTGAGGTGTGTCGCTATTGACTGATAAACCAGAAGCAGTATTATTACTTGTACTTTCACTTTCACCAGATCCAGTAATATTTCGTGTAAAACTTTCTTCATAGTCAACATTAACTAACGGATTATAACTTATTGAATTACTATAGATTAATGGTAAATATCTTTCCATTATTTCTTGCATATAAACTTTAGCATAATGTTTAAATAATCCAATAGTTTCATATCCAATTTCACGCATATAATAATGATCTACTATTTTTGAAGCTAGTCTATCTTTGCTCCATATATTAGCAGATAAAATACTTTCAATTTCATCTTGTCTTAAATAATTATTTATACAATAATCTTTAAAATAATTTTCTACTTCTTCTCTGCCTTGATATTTAATAATATCTCTTAATTCAATAGTATATTTACTCATTTTTTACCTCCTTATATACTTTCTACTATTATTGAAGTTCTATTTGATACAATAGTTCCTCCATTACCTAAATAAATATTTAATGAAATTAAATCATTTTCTGATACTGGTATTATATCTTCTCTTATAGTTGAATTTAAACTACTAATAGTTGATACTACCCATGTACCTACAGATGTTCCATTTTTTGTAAAGAACGAATATAAATCATCTCCATTACAATTTATTCCTAAAGTTGCTGTTACTTTTACATAATTTATTCCACTACCTATTTTAATTTTACCATTACTTATAGTTAGATTTCCTCTACTGTATTGAGAACTAAGATTATTTATTTCTGTATAAGCTCCTGTTGGTATATTAACATCAGCAGATGGTACAGCTTGAATAAAACTTTTAATAGGTATATCTTGAATAGTAGCTATTTTATTAGTACTACTATTATAAGCGCTTTCAGTTATTATATTTGCTTCATTGTTTGAAGTAATTGAAGTACCATTAATTTTAACATCTGTTGGAGTTCCACCACTTATAACTAAATCACCACTACCTAGAATAGAATTACTATTAATAGTTTTAATGTTAGTACCACTAACTAAAGTATCTTGTTTATTATTTAAAGCTGTATTAATATCACTAGTTAACATATAATTAGTCAAGTCATTAACAGTATTATCAATAAATCCAGAATCATTAGTTAGTTCACTAGTACTATCTGGTATAACTGGTGTATCACTTAAACTATTATAACTTCCAGTAAAAGCTACTTCAGATAAATCATCTTCACTAACAAAATCTTCATCATTAACTAAATCACTAGTTTTATTAGGTATAGTTGGTAAATCAGTTAAATCATTATAATTAGTAATAGTATTACTTATAACTCCATTTTCTATATTAATACCAGTTCCAGCTGTATAACTTTCACCACCAGTAATATCAATATTGCCACTTCCTAGAAGTGAAGTGCTATTAATAGTCTTAATATTACTTCCACTTACTAACTCTTCTTGTTTACTATTCCAATTATTGATATCAGCAAGTGATATTTGTTTTACATAACTAGGTACTGTTGGATCTGTTTCACTTGTTATGAATCCACTATTATTAGTAAGTTCACTTGTTTTAGTTGGTACTGTAACATAAGCTATATTTCCAGATACTACAGTTACTCCATTTACAAGTACATCTGTTATACCTATTACAGCACCACCTCCACCTATAAGAATTAATTGATTTTCATTTTGATTAATTCCTAAAGTTTGAGGTGTATTACTTTCTACTCTTATTGTTTGTATCTCATTATTATTAACTATTATATCTTGAGTATTTCTATTACTTATACCTATATTTTGATTATCATTTTGATTAATTGTTATGTTCATAAGCATTAACCACGTTTCTTACAATAATATCACTATCAGCACACTGTGGATATCTTTCATTTCCTACAATATACATAATATTATAAGTATAAGCATTATCTTTTAATGTTGCTGTAAACTCATCAGTTATAATCATTGTATATAATTTACTTTCAGTAAATTCAAATTGAAGTAATTTATCTTTTTTACATATAGATGATATAGTAAATACACATTTACTACCACTTGCAAAAGTAAAATCAGTAAAATCAAAATCAATACTAGATGAGCCACCTCTATATAAATATAGTGTTGTTTGTTTATCTAACATCTTCTTCTACCTCCTCTACTTTATCATCAATACCATTGTTATTATAATCAGTAATAACACTTTCTTCATTTTTGATAATATTATATAAATCACTTCTTAAACGTACACTTATTTCTTTATCTGTTCCCTCTAAACCAAATAACTTGTTAAATTGTTTACAAGCTTCTTGTCTAGGTACTAACATACTTTGAAGATTTAAGTTAATAAGTTCATTATTACTTGAAGCTTCATCTGTTATTAGTCTTTCTTTCTTTTCAGTTTGAAGTGTATTCACTCCCAAATACGTTAAAGCTTCATTCCATATTTGTTTTTTATATTCCATTATTTTATCAGCAATGAATGGAGCTCCAGTATTTATAGATTTTACTACTCCATCACCTACTTGATTTTTATCGCCCATAATAAAAGGTCTATTACCATCATATTGAGAATATAAGTTTTCCATCATTAAACGTTGATTCTCATCTACTACTATTAATACTGGTGTTTTTTGAGCTTTAATATTTACTTGAGCTGTCATTTCAGCTTCAGCAAGTCTTTGACAGAACAATTCAATAGTACTAGCCGTTGGTATTCTTTGCCAGTTATTCATTACAAGTACACAGTCTTTATCTTCAGATCCATCTAATCCAGTATAAAGATTTCTAATTGAATTATATTGATAACTATAGCAATTTAAACTAGATGGTAAACCATAAATATTCAAGTATCCATTACTAGCGCATTGAGTATTAATAAATCCGTATAGTTCATCTTTAAGTAAAGATGCTTGTCCTTTATAATATAAACACTCTTCTAAATATCTAGCGTTCATACTTTCTGGTAAGTTTACCCACTCAAACATAGATAAACATATTTTTTTAAATCTTTCTACATAATCAAAATAAGTTTCACTATTCATTAAAGCTGAATCTAGAAGTCTTAAATCTTTAGGTTTTATTTTTCCCATAATATCACCTCCTATGCAATATTATTACTTTGAGAATAATCTAAATAATAATTAGTTTTATGCCATAAAGTTATTCCATTGTTAAACATTGTTTTTAAATCATTTAAATCATTTTCTGGTATATCACCCTCAATATTAGCTCCTATTGTTTTAACATAGTTCCAATTAGTTCTTCCAGTTATGTTAGGTATTTTTGTTTCATTAATTTTATATCCATAAGTATTAAAATAATTATCTATAATTTTAGCGTATTCTTGAGTTATTCCCATACGGTAACAAGTTAATCTGTTTTCACCGTAAGCGTTTAATAAGTCTCCGCTATTTAAACTACCCTCTACACTATCTGGTACTAAAGAGTGTTGATATACTTCTTTAACGCTATCAGTTACCATACCTAAACCTCCAGCTATCATAGATACTCCTACTGGAGCACCAGCACCACTCATTATCATAGCAGTTCCACCTACAATACCACTAACAGCACCAGCACCTTTTAAAGCTAGATTTACTCCATTTTGTGTTAGCCAGTTAGTATATGTATCACTAGTCCAAGCAAGAATAGGAAATTTACCAAGAGTAATACCCTCATCAATATAACCTTTTCCATAACCCTCACCATTATATCCAAATGGTAAAGCTTTAATACTACAACCCGGTGTAAGTACGCCTTTCATTACTACTAGCATTTCATTATTTTCATCAAGTTCCCATCTTTCTTGCCTATAAGTTTTAAATTGTCCTATTTGATTAGATAAAGCTATATAACAATAAGGGTAAGTTAAAAGTTTTTTATTTTTAGGTGTATATCCATCTAGACTAGATATTCTACTTATTCCTAAAAATTTAGATGGTATAGTGTTAGTTTCTTCTACTTCAATACCACTTCCACCCATTGGAGTACCAACTACCCATTTAGGAGCTAGAAACATATTTATTAAAGCATCTTTTTTACTATTAGCGTCTAGCCAATTAATGAAACCTTGAAGTCTACCTAAAGGATTAGTAGTTGTATCCCATCTATTATATTTACCTGGTATAGGTATATTATGATAAACGTGAAATCTATCTACATCTTGATGAGAATCAGCGTCAATTACACTTTGAGTTACAAGAGCTACATCAATATTAACACTATCTTTTAGAGTAGCATATACTTTAGGAGCTCCCATCTCTAAATTTTCTGGTACTGTATGAAGTCCTAGAGTGTCGTTATTAACGTGTTCTCTTTCTACAAAACTTCTTTTCCATACCATATCAAATTGCCACGTTTGAAACGTATCTGTTTTAATAGTTATTAAAGTCATATTATCATTAACATATTCCATATTAGTGATAAAAGCATAAAACCATTTATTAGTATAAGCTTCATTTTGATACATAACATAATTGTAGGTAAGTATTGTATCTATATGAGCTGGATATCTTATTACATTATCTTTTCTTTGATAAGTAAAATTGTCTACTACTAATTTTGGTAAACTATCGAAATAATTATATTGAGCTGTTGCATTACTAAAAGTTAATTGATTTCTATTATCACTTTCAATAGGACACTTTAATAATCTTAATTCAGTTTGAGGTGTTATTGCACTCATATTTTTACCTCCTTTATTATTTAAAAAGAGAGGGATTTATATTTACTTCAGTTAGATAAATATTTTTCCCTCCCTTTAGGATATTTAGAATTATATAATTAAGCTTCAGTAGCTGGTTCAGTTGCTACTACTACACTAGCAGTATCACTGTGAGTTCCATCAGTTACAGTAATAGTAGCTGTTCCAGCTCCTACTCCAGTAACTTCGATATATTTACCAGTTTGACTTCCTACAGTTGCAATAGAACTACTTGAAGAAGTATAAGTTAATGTTGGATTAGCTGTTACTGGTTTAGTAACTACGTGTAAAGTTACTTTTTCACCAGCTTTAACATCTTCACTATCTTCTACAAAAGTAACTTCTGTAGCTGGTACTGTTGGCTCTGCTGTAGCAAATATAACTCCGTTAGCAAATAAGCTCATATTGTACATACGGATAACATTTAGATAGTATTGAATAGTTCTGTTATTTGGATTAACAAAGCTTTCCATATACATATCTTGAGTTTTAATTTTAAACCAAGATTTATCAGCTATCATACCTACAATAGCAGATCCATCAAATACTTTGTTTCCATCATCATCATAACTATCGAAATCATCTACAGTTATAACATTACCCATAAAATCAGCATAAGATAAATTAAATGCACTAGCAAGACTTTGTACATCAATTTTAGCTCTTACATCATTTCTTATAATAAGTACAATATCTTCTGGTCTAGTCCAAGTAGTAATAGGTTTACCCTCACCACCATTTTTAGCCCAAGCATTATATTTTGTACTAGGTAATTGGAAATTTAAGAATAATTCTCTAGCTTTTTCTACAAAAGCTTTAGCTGTGTCTTCACTAGATACAGCACTTATAGTTTGAATTACTCCTCTATTTTCTTTATAAGCACCACTAATTATATTTTTAGTAAATCTAAATTCATCTACATAACAACCATTATATAATGAGTTAGATAAACTTGTAATAAATTCAGCTAAATTATCCCAAGAAGTCATAGCTTTCTTTAATTGTTGTCTTGAGATAGTTACTGGATATTGTAAATCACTATTAACTGTATGATATTCTACTTTAACATCAGCTTCATATTTAAATAATAAACCAGCAAAATCATTTACATTGAATCCTCTTCCTTTAGCTGGATTTACATAAACGTGTTCCCCAGCATAACCAAGTGGGATACTTTCACCCTCTAAAACTCTTAAAGGATTATTAAATGTAAAACTTTCAAATTGAGAATATACAAGTTTATTAACAAGTACATCACAAAATTCGTTCATTACTACTGGTACATCTAAAATAGGATTAGCAAAAGCTGAAATATCAGTTGTATCATCTATAATAGGTACGTATTTGTGATAAATTTCGCTTGAAATTTCTCTTAAAGCGTTTAAACTTTGTTTTAAAGCGTTATTCATTATAATCATCTTCCTTTCTATAAATCTTTTCTAAAATTACCATGTTTATCAAACATAGTTTTAAAATTAAAAGTTTTCTTCTCTTCCTCTACTGGTGCTGTTTGGTGCTTTTCATAATCAGCAACAGCTGGGATTTGTTGTAAAAGTGAGCCATTAGCTTGAATTAACTTTTGATTAGTTTCTTCTAAAGAGTTAATTCTTTTATTTAAACTTTCTATAGTTTCAATAGTCTGTGTATTAGCTGTTATTAATTTGCCAATATCATCAGCAATTATACTTGAATTTTCCTCTCCTAATTTTTCACTTATACTTGAAGTTATACCTTTTAATATATCTTCTTTCATATACTTTTAATTCCTCCTTTATTATAGTATATATTTTATTTTATGTCAATTTCTATTAGTTCTTAATTTCCTAGCATATAATACCCACGGAAATCTTCTTTTCTTTTCTGTAGATGGAGTTGGTGGAGTTGGTGGCTCTGGTGAAAAATCAGTAGGATTATATATAAATCCTTGAAATGTATAAGCACTTCCCATATAGTAATTATTACTAGGTGATAGTGTTTTCATATAAAAATAACTACCACTATAAGCACTATTTGAAGTTACTATATCACCATTAGCTTTTATTTCTTCTACAATAGCAACGTGTCCACCACTTCTGGTACTATGCCAACAAATAACAGCTCCTAGTTTTGGAGTTTGTCCTCTTTGATATCCGTCCATAACATTTGGATACCAAAGTTCTGCATTAGCTCTACTTAAATTACAGTTATGCACGTTAGTTTGACACTCCATAAATCTTCCCCAAGCGTAACCAGTACAGTTAGGTAAAACTCTACCATCTGGCTGAATCTTGATACATTTATTATATCCACCATTAGTAGTTTTTATGTAATATAAATTATCATTTGCTGGTCTTGTTGTTCTAGGTACAAAAGTTGCCATTATTTTATATCAGCGTGTACACTTACGCCCATTCCTTTAACTGTTTTCTTTCCACTTCCAGAAGTACTCTTATAATATCCATTACAATATGAATAATGAGGATTATTTAATTTAAACCAATAATTTATAACATCTTTTCTTTTAGCAAGCGTTAAAGTGTGTTTATTCCAAAAGTCAACAGCTTTACCACTCATATGTTTAGATTTTGCGCTTCCTCCCACTTCTTTATTCCACGTTTTACATCTTAACATTGAAGTTACACTTGTTCCTCCCCATTTGTCCCTTTCAGCTTGTAAGTTCTTTAATAAATCTACTTGTATTATAGCTGGATAACCAGTGCAATATTTACCCTTACATCTACAATATAATTTATCTTTTTTAATATCAAAATTTTTAGTATATTTTTTAACATTAAAAGCACTAATTAATAGTTTTTCTGTATTATTTCCATATTTACCATCTTTATCTTTAGCTCTAAAGAATCCCCATTTTTGAAGGTCAAGATAAGCACGTTTTGTTTTAACTCCCTCAACGCCATCAATAGCACCTTTATAAAATCCAAGATATTTTAGTTTTTCTTGTCTTTCTTTTACACTTAACATAACAGATCACTCCTTTTTAGTTTTCTTACTTTTATTTAATAAAGTATTTATATTATTTTCCATATTTTCTAGTCTTTCATTAAATAATATTAAACTTTCATTTACTTTAGTTACAGTATCAGTTAATTGTTTTAAAGTAGTTGAATTAAAGTGCATAAAATAAAGTACACAAGCAACAGCTACTCCATTATTAACAATAATATTAATCATTTCTTCCATAATACCCACTCCTCTCTTTATTTTATTATAACATACGTTACTTTTATTTTAAAGTTATGAGTATATATAACATTTAGTATCTTAATATTATCACGCTGTAAAAAGTAAAAATACTCATCATTATTAGTAAAGTACTTATTCTTTATCTTCCCTTTTTTCATCTTTTACCTCATTTAAAGCGTTTAGTATTTCATCTAGTATAAAAGCATAATATATGCTCCCTATAAAGAATCCAAATAGTAAACCTAATATTAAACCTAAAATAAACATATTGACTACCTCCTATTTAATTGTAAAGTCAGTTTCTACTAACATTACCCCACCGTCTACGTGTTTATAAGTTAGTTTATGGTCTATAGTTGTATCACTAGCTAGTAAACTAAATCCAGTTTTAAAGTTTTCAAAAGTTATATATTTACCTAAACGTTTAGGTAAACCAGCAACAGTTACATTAATCTTATCATCATAGTCTTGTTCAATATAACATTTTTGCCTTATAAACTTACCTCTTTTAAATTTACTTTCTAGTTTCCAATATCCTAGTATATAGTCATCTATATCAACAAAAGTTTTTAACTCTTCTTCTGGTAATTCTAACATATGGATAGAATCAGTATCACTATAAATATAATAGTCTTTTCCATACTTGCTTAAAGTATAATCTCTTATAGCTTGACTAGTTCTAATAGTTTTTTCTCTAGCGTAACTTGTAATAAAAGCTCCTATTGGTATATATAAACCTTTTCCTTCTTCTACATCTCCTAAATGATAAGAAACTTCCCCACTTTCATTTATATATGGATATTTACTTCTATTATATGGATTTTTTGCGAATTTACCATATAATGAGTTCAACATGAGCTTACTTACCATATAAAGAGCTTTATTACCATCTTTTTTAGCTTGAATTTTATTATTACTCCAAGTATTTATATATTCATTAAATAAACCACGTACTCTTTTAAACTTCCATCCACTATTATAAATAAGATTTTTTACATTATAATTTTCTAAAAATAATTCTAAATCAATATTAGTTAAAGTTAATGTAATAATATCTCCATCACTACTAGTTAAATATTCAGTTGGATTAAACATTGGATTATTTTTAAGTTGTATTGTTGGTATTTTTCCTTCTTTTAATTCAAAACTACAAGATATTCTTTGAATATATAAGGGATATAAAGGATTATATTCATATTTTCCTTTATAAAAAATTGGTTTTCCAAATGGTAAATAAGCGTTTTTCATAACACTAGGATAAAGACTATTAACATCTAATACTATTCCATTTTCTACATCCTTTTCTTTATATAAAGGATTTAAATATGTAAATCCTCCTTTGTAACTTTGTCTTATATCTTGGTCAATTAATAGTGGTAGTTCTGGATAATATCTTCCAAAGTTTTTTATATTTTCCCTATAATTAGATAAAGCACAGCTTCCTATTGTCATTTTAGTAAGTCCTAAATTAAACATTATATCCAAAGCTCTACTCATTATTTCTACATCATTACGTATATAATCTATTTCTTCTGGAGTTAAAACATGACCTACTTCTCTAAACTCTTTATAATCTATTTCTAGTTTCCTAATAGGTAAATCAAATTGTTTAGCAATTGTATCTACGCTCATATTTAAAAGTTTTAAACTGTCATATATTGTTACTTTATTAACTCTTTTATTTTTTACAGTAAAATATATTTCAATAGAATAAAATTGCCCCATACCACTTATTAAACATGTAAATGTTTTATCTCTTCTGTATTTTTTATCAGTTATTAGTTCATAACCATTTTTTAGTAAATAACTAAATATATATTCACCGTCATACTTTAAGTTATGAAACCATATTTTATAATTAGATTTTTTATCAGCACACCAATCGATAAAATCTTTTATATCATTTCCATATACAAAATAATCTGGATTTCCTATTTCGCTAATAGCATAAGCCCATACTCTACAGTCTTTTTCATTTACATTAGTTTCAAAATCAGCTGTAAACTTTCTCACTTATATGTATATACTATCTTATCTATATTATTATATAATTCATCAAGTATTATATTAACGTCATCTTGGATATCCTCTATATTAACTCCTTTTTCTTTAGAAATAATATATTTATCTTGTATATCTTTTAGTCCACCTTCTGTATTAAAAGCCTTTATAAATTGGTTTGGTGTTAATTGTGATAACTTTTCTCTCATTTCTTTAATTTTTTCTTGGTCATATCCAGTTAGATAAGAAAGATTTAATAACGTACCATCTAAATAACTTTCATAAAATGTAGATTTATCTCTTCTGTAAATAGCTGATGTCTTATTTATTAATGTCTTTAAACTATCCAGATCATCTTTATTAATTTTATTTAGATTTTTTGATAAAGCTGATTGTCTATCTTGTAAATTAGTAAATCTTTCATCTCCCATTTGAGCATAGGTAAACTTACTCTTTTTACCAAATTCACTAGGATAAGTACTTCCATAACTTTCAATCTCTCTTAATAATCTTGCATTTAGTCTTTTTTGTTCTCTTTGTAGATTTTCGTATTCCCATCTAGACAAAACTACTCCAGCTTTATTCTGTATTAAATCTTCAGCGTTTCTTTGTGTAAATCTTTCAAGTTTATCAATTTCTCTATTTAAATCCCATTTATTAGTAACACGTTCTTTAATAGCTGTAATATTTGCTTTTTCTGGAATATCTATTTCTCTATCTACATTTTCAAGTCTTTTTATTTTACTATTAAAATTACTAACAGCTCTTCTTAATTCAGCTTCACTATCTTTACTAATTTTATAAGCCATTTATTCTCACCTCCTAAAATTATTATAACTAAAAAGGGCGTACTATTCTATATAAAATAATAACGCCCCTTTTAAATTTTTAGTTAGTTTTTAAGTTTAATTATTTATTATCTTTAGCAAAATAGCCTTTGATATATGGTCTTTTTGAATCAGTTTCATCACCATAAAAAGCTATAATATTTTCTTTTTCATTAGTATAACCACTTAATCCAGCTTTTCCAGAAGTCTTAAAGGTAGTATCCCATAAAGTGATGATTTCTTCACTTGTTGTTTTACCCTTATCATCTATACCAAATATTCTAATAGATGGATGTTTATCAGTAGCCTTTTTATTGTAAAATCCTATAATTCTATTTTTATTAAAGTCATATCCAGTTAGATATTTATTACCCTCTTTACTAGTGTTTAACCATAATGTAAAACACTCATTTAAATCAAATTTTTCCTTTTTAGTTTCTTCAGTTTCTTTTTTAACATATTTCATAATTTTTTACCTCTTTCATTTTTTAACTTATTTTTAATTATTCTTTTGTATTTAATAATTCTATTAAACTTATATCAAATACATCTTTAATTCTTTGTGCTACTATTTTTTCATTTTCAGTAGCTTCTTCTAGTTGCTTTTTTGTTGGATCTGTAAGTTTTATTTTAACTTCTTTTCCATCATCTTTAATCTCAAGTCCTAGTTTAACCATTATTCCACCTCCTTTAATTTTATTCTATAATAATCATTTACTCCTATTTGTACTATTAAATAGTTTTTATCATAAGTAAATGATATTATATCCTCTGTTTTGTTTAGTTCTGTTATCATCATAAACAGATCAAGCCACTTCTTTTGTTTTTCTTTATCTATAAATCTTTCAAGTTCTTTCACTCTTCATCATCTATTCTTATAACTATATAAGAATTACCTCCTTTATTTCTCTTTCTATAAGTTGGAGTAGAATAAAAGAAAATAGTTCTAGGTGAAACGTTTAATAATTTACCTAGTTCTTTTAGTGTTCCTATTGCTATTACTTCATCACCTTTGTATAAAGCATAAAATTTTTCTCTACTCATTTTCTTTATCTCCTAATATTTCTAATAAAGTTTCAAAATATTTTGGTGTACAATAGCACTCTTTTTCATCACAATATTCTTCATAATTACCTATATATTCTATTGCTTTGTGTATTCTTTGTTTATAATCTTTACATAATTCTAGTAATAATTTTCTATGTTCTTCTAATTCTTTCTTATTCATTTTAAACCTCCAAATAATCTAAAGCTATTAATCTGTTAATAGTATCATCTAGTTCTTTATCTTCTTTATAGTTAAACATTGTAAATATCCCTTTATATTCTAAAGTGTCTTTATCAAATAATAAGAATACTCCTTTTTTAATCATAAACATATATCCATAACTAAATTTTTTAAACTTATCTAAATATATCTTATTAATCCTCATATTCACCATAACCTCTTTTTAAATCATAATAGAATTTTCTTAATTGTTTACTTCCAAAATAAGCTACTGGTACTTCTAAAATTGCTACTGTTGTAAATATAGTTTCTTTTACTCCAGTAAATCCTACTTCTATTATTGATAATACAGCAACAGTAATAAATAATACTGTAACAAATAATTCTATTCTAAATTGGTGTTCCATTTTATAAATCCTCCTCTATATCTAGTTCTTCATTACTTCTAAATCTTTTAACTTCTAAATTATATCCACTTTCTATAAATATTAATTTTCTTATATCTTCAGCTTCATCAAAATCATAAAATAATTTTTTAACATCTTTACTTAATTTAAATTCTTTTAACCTCCAGTTAAATATATTAATATCACTATCATATATATCTTCTATTAAATAATCTTCTAAATAATAATCACCATTTTTTAAAATGTATGTTTTCATTTCTCTTTCCTCTTTTCTTTTTCATACGCTTTTATCATTTCTTTATAAAAAATAAATTGTTTGTAAATCTCATTTTGTTCATTTATTAAGACTGTTACATCTTCTCTTTTTAATTGCTGTACAAATTTAATAGTTCTTAAAGCTCTTGAATTCTTGTTTAATTTGTTTCTTTTATCAAGTAAACTTCTCATAAATCACCTAAATTTAAGTAACTACTAATATGATCTGGTTTAAAATCTTTTACTATTTGCTTTTTAGCTTTAATGAATCTTCCTTTGTACATATCATTAAAATATAATGTACTAGTAATAGTATCATAATAAGCAATTTCTAAATTATCTCTTAAACTTTGAAAATAAACTGTTGTATTAGTTTCTAAAGTACATTTATAATTGTCTTTCATATACCATACAGTAATATTTGAAATTCCTTCCATCTTTCTTGTCCTCCTCTTTCTGATTTTACTTTACCACTATAAAAATATGAAGTAAAGATAATTTTTTACAATTTTGTGAAATTTGACAGTTTAGTATGTAAAGTGTATAATATAGTTGTATCTGGTAAACCACTAGATACTTCTATCTTTATGAGGTGTATATAGATATTTAAACTAAAATAAAGTTTATTACATCACCACAGTGAAGAGCTGGTAGTAAACTTTGTCTAGTGGTATAGTATTTTAGTATATCTATAATATGCCTCTATTTTTATAGGTGGTGAGTAAAAAATGGATAAAAGTATATTTTATAGTCCAGAAAAAATATTAAGTTATAATGCTTTATTAAATATAATCATTGGCGAAAGGGGAGTAGGTAAGACTTGGGGCTTCAAGACTTTTGCTGTTAAAAGATTTTTAAATAAAGGTAAACAATTTGCTTACATTAGAAGATATGATACAGATCTAGAAGCTTCAGTAGGTAATACTAATGACAATAAATTTTTCGAACAAATAAAAAGTGAATTTCCTAATTCTACTTTTAAAATAACTAAAAGTAAAAAAGTACGTAAATTATTTATAGATGGTAAACTTTGTGGATATGCTTTACCTTTAAGCGCTGCTGATAGTTTAAAATCATCTAGTTATGAAAACGTCGATATAATTATATATGATGAGTTCATGTTAAAAGAAGGTAGTACACAACACTACTTGAGAAATGAGCCAGAAATAATTTTAGACTTAATAGAAACAATAGGTAGATTAAGAGATGTAAGAGTATTTTGTTTAGGTAATGCAATTTCTAGCACTAGCCCTTTGATGTATTACTTTGATGTATCTCTACCATATAATACAGATATAAAACTTTTTAAAGATGGTACTATTGCTGTTGAATATATTAAAAATGAAAAATATAGAGAAGTTAAAAAAACTTCACGTTTTGGTAAATTAATAGATGGTACTAGGTATGGTAAGTATGCTATTGATAATGAGTTCTTAACTGATAGTAAAGCTTTTATACATAAGAAAGATAAAAACGCTAAATTTTATTTTATATTATATGTAAATGGTAAACAGTATGGAGTATGGCGTGATTTTAAAAATCAAGTAATGTATATTTCAAATGATATCGATCCTAATTGTCCTATTAAGTTTGCTGTTAATGAAACAGATCATAATGAAAGTACTATATTCGCAAAAGTACATTCTAACTTCTGGTTTAAACAAATTATTAATCATTATAGACTTGCGCGTTTATGTTTTGAATCTCAAGCTGTTAAAAATATATTTATGCAAGAATTAAATAAATACTTGAATTATTAAAATAACATGTGCTATAATTAAGGTGGTATGAGATAATGTAAATCCTAAATTTTTAATAATTAATCTCAAGATATACCATTATTTAAGGGTGCTAATTTGTAAATGTCCTCCAGACACGTTTATAAATCTTCTATCTTTAATAGCACCAACCAAAAGGGCTAGAGAAATCTAGTCTTTTTTGTTTGGCTTTTAAAAGTGTTTTAAGGTGGTTTT
>JAEEGH010016521.1_pt1 | contig 15858 bp, 15 predicted proteins | sample 9134181 | NCBI WGS metagenome assembly JAEEGH01 (sample SAMN16246544, study PRJNA631951) | gut metagenome | biome: gut microbiome; feature: rumen; material: DP-attached | host: Bos | place: Iran: Karaj | collected 2018-10
AAACTTTAATACTTTCATTGCTTTTCTTTAAATATATTTTTTACGTTTATTCCGAACCAAATTACAGCAACACCGAAGAATGCTGCCATAGCATAGGAAGTAGTGTCGCCCAGGACTGTTGCGAGCCAGATGCTGACTCCTAAACAGACTATCACAAAGAATAGTGACAGACTGAACACTATCTTCTTGACTTTATTCATTTCCATCGCGAAACCTCCGGTTATTTATTGAGTTTCCAACTATAACCGTCCTTGGTGTCCTTTACCTCGAAACCAAGTTCTGCCAAGCGGTCACGAATCAAGTCGCTGGTTGCCCAGTCTTTATTCTGCTTAGCCTTCATGCGCTGTTCGAGCAACATATCAACTACCTTGCCATAGGCCTCTTCGCGAGCTTCGTTTCCACCCTCGCCATTACCTTCCTTCAGACCAAGCAGGTCGAAGATAAAGGTGTGCATAAGTGTGGTGAGAGCCTCAAGGGCTTCTTTGCCGATGGTTTCTTTCTTGTCGGCAACACTATTTATCAGTTTGCTTGCCTCGAACAGATTAGAGATGACTATCGGGGTATTGAAATCATCGCACATAGCATCGTAGCACTTCTGGCGGATGTCTTCTACAGCCGCAGAAGTAACGCTACCTTCACCTTCGGCAGGTTGCAACCCGCCAAGAGCCTTCCATGCATCCATCAGTCGTTCAAGTCCCTTCTCGGCTGCCTGCAATGCTTCGTTCGAGAAATCAACTGTAGAACGATAGTGAGCCTGAAGGATGAAGAAACGGATAGTCATAGGGCTGTAAGCCTGTTCCAGCTTTTCATGTTTTCCGCTGAAGAACTCTGGCAAAGTTATGAAATTGCCAAGCGACTTACCCATCTTCTGTCCGTTGATGGTAATCATATTGTTGTGAATCCAATATTTCACCGTTTCGTGACCGAGAGCTGCTGTTGATTGGGCTATTTCGCATTCGTGGTGCGGGAAAATCAAGTCCATACCACCACCGTGAATGTCGAACGTTTCGCCAAGATATTTCGTACCCATTGCGGAACATTCCATGTGCCAGCCAGGGAAACCGTCGCTCCACGGCGAAGGCCAACGCATAATATGTTCTGGCTGTGCTTTTTTCCACAAAGCGAAATCCAACGAACAATGTTTCTCGTCTTGTCCGTCGAGTTCGCGTGTGGTAGCCAGCAGTTCGTCGATATTTCGTCCTGAAAGTTTTCCGTAATGGAAATCCTTGTTGAACTTACGTACGTCGAAATAGATTGAACCTTGGCTTTCGTAAGCGTATCCTGCTTCAAGGATTTTCTTTACAAAATTGATTTGCTCGATAATATGTCCCGATGCCTGTGGCTCGATGCTTGGCGGAAGTACGTTGAGAGCCGCCATTGCGTTGCGGAAGCGGTTAGTATAGTATTGTGCCACTTCCATTGGTTCTTTTTGTTCCAAACGAGCCTTTTTTGCAATCTTGTCCTCGCCTTCGTCGGCATCGTGTTCAAGGTGTCCCACATCGGTAATATTGCGAACGTAGCGCACTTGGTAGCCAAGATACGTAAGATAACGAAACAGCACGTCGAACGTGATTGCCGGACGAGCGTGTCCCAAATGGGCGTCACCATACACCGTTGGACCGCACACATACATTCCCACATGTGGGGCATGAAGCGGTTTGAACAATTCTTTTTGTCGGGTTAGCGTATTGTATATCAACAAGTCTTGCATAGTTCTATTGTATTAAGTAAAGGACAAATCCTAATTCGAGCCAAAATTAATAAAATGTCGGAAATAGAATTGAGGTGATACAGTTTTTATCGATGAATTTCTGTGTGGAAATAAAAAAGCGGACCAACTAGATCCGCTTTCTTTTCTGCAATAGTTGTAGTTATCCGTCAGAATGTCCTGTATTATTTTTTTTCTGCCGGAGTTTCTGGAACTGCTTCAAGTGGAGCAGCATCAACCACATTTCCCGTAATTGTCAGAACAATTGGGGTATCTTGTTTGTTGGTGAATACAGAAATACGTTTTGTGAAATGGCCAACATTGTTGGTGTTATATTTCACGTCAATTTTGTTTGATTCACCTGGGTTGATTGCCTCACGTGGCCAACTTGGAACTGTGCAACCACAAGAGGCCTGCACGTTTGTCAAGATAAGTGGAGTGTCAGTCGTGTTTGTGAAAACGAAAACACATTTACCATCAGAACCTTTTTGTATTGTACCATAGTCATTGACTAATTTTTCAAAAACAACGCCTGATTCTTGTTTCTCTGCGTTATTATCTTGTCCAAAACTGCACATAGAAAAGCAGAACACCATACTTAAAAAAACTGCTACTTTTTTCATTGCCTTAATTTTTAATCGTTTACAAAATTAGATATTTTTCAATTCCTGCGATATAAAACCGCTTTTTATTTTTCACTTCCGTTAATTACATTCCGAATGCATAATAGAACGTGCCAGCTACGTCGGTGTAAACGCCTTCAATCATCACACCGCCCGATTTTCCCTTCATTATTTTTGAGAATTGTTCGGCATCTTTCACGTTTTCGTTGTCAACTTTGGTGATAATGAATCCTTTACGCATATTTGTGTGTTTGCTGATGACTCCCTCGCCAACCTCCACAACTTCCACGCCGTTCGACAAATTAAGTTTCTTCAATGTTTTTGAATCAGCATTTTTGATTGTGATTCCCAACACGTTAAGCACATCTTGGTCGTCTTTGGAAATAATGCTTTCGTTACCTTCCTTGTTGGTCAGATGGACATCAAAAACCATATCTTTGTGACCATCACGAACAATGCCAACTTTTATCACGTCGCCTGGAGTTTTTCTGCCGATGATTTCCTGCAATTCAGCCGAAGTCGTTACTTGTACGCCGTCAATGGTACGAATAACATCGCCTTTCTTGATACCTGCCTTGTCGGCTGCACCGTTGTCGGTAACGGCTTCAACATATACACCATCTTTTACTTTATAACCTTTCTCTTCCGCCAATTTTGAGTCCATATTACGGATGGAAACGCCCAAGAATCCTCGTTGTACTACGCCGTATTTCTTCAAATCGTAGATGACCTTCGACACTATGTTTGACGGAACCGCGAATCCATAACCCGTGTAGGAGCCCGTAGGACTTGCAATTGCGGTGTTTATGCCAATCAGGTCGCCGGCAGCGTTAGTCAACGCACCGCCACTGTTTCCGGGGTTGATTGCCGCATCGGTCTGAATAAATGACTCAATGGCATATTTTTGTTTCAATATATTAATGTTACGACCTTTTGCACTCACGATACCAGCCGTAACGGTTGAGTTCAAATTGAACGGATTGCCCACAGCCAAGCACCATTCGCCCACTTTCACGTCGTCGCTGTTGGCGAAATTGATGGGTGTCAAATCGTCAGCATCAATTTTGATAAGTGCCAAATCGGTGTTCGGGTCTGTCCCGATGACAGTGGCGGTAAATTCACGTTTATCGTGCAAAGTAACGGTGATTTCGTCGGCACCTTTCACCACATGGTTGTTGGTCACAATGTAGCCTTCCTTCTGCACTATTACGCCCGAACCGCTTGCCTGCTGCACGTTCTCCTTTTGAGGAACGTCCCAACCCTCGCCGAAGAAATCTCGCCACAAGTCGAACCCTGGAGGATATGCGCTCGTGCGAACCGTTGTCTTTGTAGCAATGTGGACAACCGTAGGCATTACTTTCTCGGCGGCTTCGGTAAAGTCGATGCCGCCTGCCGAAGGATTCCCCGAGTACGATACCTTTTGAATAAATTGGGATTCTTGATTTTGAGCAATAGAATCAGAAATTTGAACAGTTTTAGGATTGATGGCATACATAATGCCTACGGCCGCAGCCGCACCCAAGAAAGCCGTAAGGGCTGTTACAAAAATACGTTTCATACTACCTTACATTTAAGTTAAACATTTCGTAAAACTTTTTTCAAATAAAATTATTGTACGATGCTATCAAAATCTGTTCCAAAAATTCGAAGGTAGGATATATCTATGATTTCTACTGTAGAGACGATGTGCACATCGTCTCTACATGAATATCACGGAATTGTTGTAGGGCTGTCACAATGTGGCAGCCCCACGTTTATAATGGCTGCCGTAATACGACAGCCCTACTGAATTACCGTACCGAAACACCTACCGTTTTGCCATCTGCAACCACAAAATACACCCCAGCCTTGAGGTTTGCATTTGCGATTTTTTGACCTGCAACGGTTACCACGAATGCTGGTGCTTCGCCGTTTACAAGGATTTGACCGTTTAAAACTTTCACATTAAGCGATGTTTGAACGTCAGCAATAGTTGTTAGTGTGATGTCGTCATTTCTTACGCGAATAGAAGCAGTAAACGTCTCTGAAAAATTTTTGTAACTCACCGTAACAATACATTCACCTTCTTTTTGAGAATTGAAACCCGAAATTATGTAATCGAAAACCTCAATTGATTTTCCGTCGCTATAATTTGCAGTAACCATGAGTCCCAACGTGTCAAGAATCTCTCCTACATAATAATTCAGTTTTTTAGGATCTTGTATTGTAATTGACTGCAATGTTGCTGGAATAGAATCTGGTTGTTGAATGTTTTGCGTATCGGATGATGATTGAATAATAACGGTGACAGAACCATATTTTGCCTTTTTACCGTTGCCTACATCGAATCCTTCCCAAACTTCACCATCTAGAAAGGATGCCTCCATCTTCCATATATAGGAATCTGTTTTCACGTAGTTGCCATTTTGTTTTCCATCCCAAAAACCTACAAATTCGCCATTCTCCACTTCGTTTGATGACCAAATCTCTGTACCCCATTTGTCATATACAGAAATTATGCATGCAGCTAAATTCGTGCCAGTCGGTTTAAAGGTATTTTTGGTTGCATCGTCGCTTTGTGGCGAAAAAACGTTTGGGATAGACAACGTATTTTCAACGACTTGTGCTGAAGCAACAAGATTTATGAGGAAGACCATAAAAAAAGCAAAATATCTTTTCATCTTGTACGATGTTGAATACAAAGAAATTAAAATCTTCTACAAAGATAGTATTTATTTTGCAACCAAGAACACGCAATAGGTAATCTTTCAGTACAGAATTTGCCCATTGACGAAAATGAGTGCCTTGTCGTGATTTAACACGGTAACCAACCGATATTATTACGTCTAAATTATAGTATATCGTATCGTAACTTTGATCACCATCAACCCCCATGTGTGCAAATTTTGCACATGTGATAGCTTCCTGTAACTTAGGGCTGTCACATTGTGGCAGCCCTTGAATTACGTTTATAAAAACAAGACCGCGGCACACCACGTCTCTACAGGATTAAATATTCTACTTCTTTGAAATAATATGTCCGTTCTCGGCCTGTAGAGTCAATTATATGCAGCTTTCCATCGTTTGCCACCGACGTGATTGTTCCTATAAATTTGCCGTCTTTGTCCTTGAAGGTGGCTTGCTGGGCTTTCAAATATAAATGATTGAGATATTCGTCTTGAATGGCTTTGTTGTTCTGGGGAATTTGAGAATAAAGTAAATCAAGCTCTTTGAGGAATAAAAGTAATAACTCGTTGATATTTAATTCTTTATGAAGAATATTTTTGAAGGAAACGGGATTGACCGCTCCCACAAATTCTTCCTGATTCACGTTCAAACCAATGCCAATAATCGATGACGCGATTTGTTTTCCGTTTAAAAGATTTTCAATTAAAATGCCGGCAATTTTTTTGTCACCGACATACAAGTCGTTCGGCCACTTGATGGCAACATTGTCGCAAAACAGCGACACGGTTCGAAACAGTGCCAACGAAACACATTGCGATAGAATGAATTGATTGTTTGCTGAAATTTGCGTAGGGTGCAAAATCACCGAAAACAAAAGATTTTTCCCACTGTCGGCAACCCAGTGATTGCCAATTTGCCCTCGCCCTTTTGTCTGAAAATCAGCACGAATAACAGTAAATTCCGGCACATTTTTCGTTCGTGCCAATTCAAGGGCATAATCGTTTGTCGAAGAAATTTCTTTTAATTCAATGATATTGTTGTATCTTTCCACCGCAAAATTTTTCTATATGAAACGAATTATCACATTTTCACTTTTGTTGCTCATTGCACAAAGCATTTTTGCCCAAGAAGTAAAAATCACAGGCAAACTTATAAAATATCAGGCAACTGACAATGATTCAATCACGTTACAAATCAATTCTTCGCCGCAAAATCCCATTATTTTGAAATCAGCAATTTCAAAAAAAGGTGAATTTAGTTTCAAATACACCGAAATATCGACGAATTATTGCGAGTTGTATCTTACACCTAATGATAAAGCACCGTTGTTCTTATCATCGGGTGATAATGTGACGATTTCGGCAGAGGCAAATTCAATGAGTCAGACAACATCGGTGAAAGGTTCGATGCAAACCGAGGCGTTCTTGAAAAATATTCGTACCATTACTTCGTATCAGACTGAGATAGAGAATCAAAGGAAGATTTTTGAGTACAAAAGCGATTCTATAGAAAAGGCGAAACAGCATGCGATTGAAAAATCCATTCGTCAAAATCCGTATATGCTGAGCAACTTGGGAGTTCTTTCCGTTTTGCCGCTTGAAAAATATTCCGAAGTATATCAAATGGTTGACACTGCGTTGATGTCGGTTTATCCCGGCAACGCCTTTGTGATAGATTTTCACGAAAGTTTGCAAAAAACAATGGTGTTACGCGAAGGGTCTGAAATAACGAACATTGTATTGTCTGACGTAAATGGCACGCAAATCAGTCTTGAATCGTTGCGTGGTAAAGTTGTGCTTGTTGATTTCTGGGCAAGTTGGTGTCGTCCGTGTCGTATGGAGATTCCGAATTTCAAAAAAATGTATGACACGTATCATCAGGCGGGTTTTGAAATTTATTCTGTTTCGGTCGACAATGATGTTATGGCTTGGAAACGTGCGCTGGGACAAGAGAAGATGCCGTGGCCGAATGTCCGCGATGACCAAAAAGTGTATAGCACTTTATTCAATGTGGCTTCCATTCCGTTCACAATTCTGATTGACAAAGAAGGAAAAATCGTTGCCAAAGGTCTTCGTGGACCAGATTTGAGCGATGCAATTAATAAGGCGTTGAGCAAGTAACATTGTTTCTGTTGTGCCATAGATTTGCTTATAACTCCATAAGATTGAGGTATTTGTGTCCTATTCTTTTTTTTGATGGAGCAATTGAAAAAATGCAAAGCAATTGCTAATAACTTGTGCAATTCTTTTGTAAAAATGCTCTAAAAAATACGAGAGCTTCACTAACTTTGGGGGCGTTTAAAGTGGTCTTTTAATCAAGCATTCAAATGAAGAGAATACTCGCTTCCCTTGTTGTAGCATGTTGCTGTTTGATGGCATTCGCCCAAAATGCGAAGCTGTCACGTGAGGAATATATTCAGAAATATGCCCAACTTGCCGTTATGGAAATGCAAAGAACGGGTATTCCTGCAAGCATCACCTTGGCTCAGGCGTGCCTGGAGTCAAGCAATGGCAATAGCGACTTGGCAATCGCGTCGAACAATCATTTTGGCATAAAATGTCACAGTAGTTGGCAAGGCAAACGCATTTATCACGACGATGATGCCAAAGGAGAATGTTTCCGTGTGTATAACGAAGTATATGATTCGTACATCGACCACTCGAATTTTCTTCGCAACGGACAACGATATGCGTTTTTGTTTGAATTTGACAAAAATGACTATGCTTCGTGGGCATACGGATTGAAACGTGCCGGATATGCCACAAATCCTGAATATCCCAAATTGTTGATAAAAATCATCGAGGATTTTCAATTGCAAAAATACGACACGATGACGCCCGAACAGTTCAAGGAAAAATCAAAGAAAGAGAAAGAACCCGAAGAACTTGTCGTAAAAGGAGACGCACCAAAGTCAACTATTGCTCCGCCAACGCCGTGGACCAACGAGCCGATTGCCACGAAACACAATACCAAAGTGTACAAGAACAACGGAAAAAAATTCGTGATTTTGCAGAAAAACGAGACAATTTTCCAGATTTCACGACGTTTTGGAATACCAATGTGGAAATTGTATGCTTGCAACGATTTCAAGGCTGGGCAGGATTTGAAGGAAGGCACGATGGTTTACATAGAACAAAAATCCATGCGTGCCGACAGCAAATATATGACGCATACTGTTCGTGCCGGTGAGACGTTCTATACCATTTCGCAATTGTACGGAATGCAGGCAAATCGCTTGGCAAAAATCAACAAAGCCGATGTTGACAATACTTTGGAAGAGGGGACAAATATTTATGTGAGGAAATATGTATTTAAAACGGAATAATTTTATTTTTGTTCGGAGTCAAAAATCAATATAATGAGTGCAGATAAAAAAATCAAATCAGCGTTAATTTCAGTCTATCACAAGGACGGCTTGGATAGCATCGTACTGAAATTGAAAGAATTAGGTATAACGTTTTATTCAACGGGAGGAACGCAGACGTTCTTGGAAAGTTTGGGATGTACGGTTACCCCAGTTGAGAGTTTAACTTCATATCCGTCAATTCTCGGTGGTCGTGTGAAAACTCTTCATCCGAAAGTTTTCGGAGGAATTTTGGCTCGTCGCGACAACGAGGGCGACAAGGCACAAATGGCTCAATACCAAATCCCAGAAATTGACTTGGTGATTGTTGACTTGTATCCATTTGAACAAACGGTTGCTTCGGGTGCGGCAGAACAAGACATTATCGAAAAAATCGACATCGGCGGAATTTCTTTGATTCGTGCTGCGGCAAAGAATTTCAAGGATGTGATTATTGTTGCTTCAAAACAACAATATGGCAAACTCGATGCTTTGTTGGCTGAAAAACAAGGCGTTAGTTCAATTGAAGATAGAAAAAGTTTTGCATGTGACGCATTCAACGTTTCTTCGCACTACGATTCGGCTATTTTCAACTATTTCAATCAAGGAAACGAAGGTTCTGAGAAAATCAGCTTGACCAACGGTAAGGTTCTTCGTTACGGCGAAAACCCTCATCAAAAGGCAGTGTTCTATCAATTTGCAAACACAAAATTGGAACATACGTTGGCAAATTCTCCTTGTTTGCAAGGAAAGGAGATTTCGTACAACAACATGCTTGATGCCGACGCTGCTTGGAAATCGGCGAGCGATGCTTACAATTCGGTGGAAAACGTTCCGAACAAAGTGGCAGTTTCTGTCGTAAAGCACTTGAATCCTTGCGGATTGGCAGTGGCAAGCACTCCGATGCGTGCGTTGGAATTGGCTTGGGCTGGTGACCCAGTGAGCGCATACGGCGGTATTGTTTGCTTCACAAGCGAAGTAGATGCCGAAATCGCAAATTGGTTCACGGGCAAATTTATCGAAATTATGATTGCACCTTCTTATACCGACGAGGCAAAAGAAATTTTGGCAAAGAAGAAAAATCTTCGTGTTCTTGTTACTCCGGTAAAACCTGCAATCACGGGCGAAAAATTGTATCGTTCGGTAAACGGTGGTCTTTTGGTACAAGATGAAGACGAAGGTATGGATACTGAATATAAGCCAGTTACAGGCAAAACATTCAACGAAAAGCAATTGGATTTGGCTAAATTCGGAACGCAGGCTTGCAAATACTTGAAGAGCAACTCTATGTCGCTTGTTTCACAAGCAGAAGACGGCTCTTATTGGTTGACAGGTGCGGGAATGGGTCAGCCAAACCGTATCGATAGTTTGCAACGATTGACAATCCCACGTTTCAACTTGAAACAAGGATGTAAAATCGAGGATTCTGTATTGATTTCCGACGCATTCTTCCCATTCAAGGACAGTGTGGAAGCATGCAACGAATTTGGTATAAAATACATCGTTCAGCCAGGCGGAAGCATTCGCGACGAGGAAGTTATCGACGCATGCAACGAATTTGGCATAGCAATGGTGTTCACAGGTAGAAGACATTTTAAACATTAATAGATAAAATTTAAGGAAATGGGACTTTTTTCGTTTCTCTCACAAGAGATAGCAATAGATTTAGGAACAGCGAACACCATCATCATACAAGATGACAAGGTTGTTGTTGACGAACCGAGTGTTGTTGCATTAGACGCACATACATCGGAAACGGTGGCGATTGGAAATCAGGCACGTCCGATGATGGGACGTGTTCACCCTGGCATTCGAGTTGTTCGTCCGATGAAAGACGGTGTGATTGCCGACTTTAAGTGTGCGGAGATTATGATTCGCGAAATGATTAAGATGATGGAAAAGAAAAATCACTTCTTCTCTCCGTCGTTGAAAATCGTGGTTTGTATTCCTTCGGGCTGTACTGAAGTTGAGCTTCGTGCCGTTCGCGACTCTGCTGAAAACGCTGGTGGTCGTGAGGTTTACATGATTCATGAACCGATGGCTGCCGCTATTGGTATTGGCTTGGATGTGGAAGCCGCACAAGGAAATATGATTGTTGACATAGGTGGTGGTACTACTGAAATCGCTGTGATTGCGTTGGGTGGTATTGTGTGCGACAAGTCAATCAAAGTTGCCGGTGACGTGTTTACTTCAAAGATTCAGGAATTTATTCGTTCAGAGTTCAATATTAAGATTGGAGAAAGAACTGCCGAAGAAATCAAGATGAGCGTTGGTGCCGCAATTCCTGATTTGGTAAATCCACCTTCGGAATATACCGTTTGTGGTCCTCACATGGTGAATGCGATTCCGTGCGAGCAAGTGATCACTCACGCTGCTATTGCCGCTTGCTTAGACGAACCATTGACACAAATTGAAAATGCCGTACAGTCGGCATTGGAAAATACACCGCCAGAATTGTATTCCGATATTGTAAGCAACGGTATTTGGTTGACAGGTGGTGGCGCTTTGTTGCGTGGTTTGGCAGAAAGACTTCAACGCAGAACAGGTATTCGTTTCAAAGTTGCCGAAGATCCGCTACATTCTGTGGCTCATGGTACAGGTATCGCTTTGAAGAACATTGACAAATTCCAGTTCTTGATTCGTTAATGACTTATACTGATGAAGAATCTATTTGCGTTTATAGACAAGCATAGTTTTTTGTTGCTTTTTTTATTGTTGCAGATAGTTTCTTTCATCTTTATTGTCAATTTCAACGAACCGCAGAAAAGTCGTTTCGGTGCTGTTTCTACGGCATTTCAAGGTCGTATTTATTCTGTAACGCAAAAAATCACCCGTTACTTTAATTTGGTTGAGGCGAACGAGCGTCTTGTCGAAGAAAACCGACGATTGTACGAGAATCAGCTTTTCTCGCAATATGATCACACCATTCGGAGTAAAGTTGTGAGTGATGAGGTTTTGGCGCAACAATACGAGTACATTACGGCTGTGGTGCTCAACAATTCCACGAACAAAGTCAAGAATTACATTACCATAAACAAAGGTCGCAAGCATGGCATACAAAAAAATATGTCGGTGATTTGCCCGTCGGGAATTGTGGGTGTTGTTGTCCGTTCTTCCGAAAATTTTTCGTTGGTAATGACGGTGCTTAATCCACAGTTCAAAGTCAGCACCAAGTTTAAGGATTCGGGATTTTACGGTTCCCTGATGTGGCATGGTGGTGATTATGAAACTGCCTCGCTGGAGGAAATTCCGTTGCACGCCATCATCAACATTGGCGACACGTTGGTGACGAATTCTTATTCGAATATGTTCCCTAGTGGAATTATGGTTGGAACGGTGGAGTCGTTTTATCAGAAAGACAATTTCTTTTCGGCCGATGTGTTGTTGTCAACCGACTTCAAACGCTTGGATTATGTATATGTGGTAAAAGATTTGTTTAAGAAAGAACGGGAAAATTTAGAATCGGGCATATAAATGGAAAGAATCACTCGATATATTATAGTGTTCATTGTACTTGAATTGTTGCAAATTCTGGTATTCAACAATGTGTCGGCTATTGGTCAGATTGCTCCATATTTATATGTAGGTTTTATTTTAGTATTGCCAGTATCATTTCCCAAAACCTTATTGTTGCTTTTGGCGTTTCTTTCGGGATTTTTGATTGATTTGTCAATCAATTCCTTGGGTGTACACGCGAGTGCTACTGTTATGATGGCTTTTGCGCGACCTACAATTTTGACGTGGTTGTCTCCTCGTGTGGGATATGAATCGAACAATGTCCCCATTTTACGATATTTTGGACTTGCATGGGTGTTGAAATACACGTCGGTGTGCGTGGCGATTCACCACATAATGCTTTATTTTTGTTTTACATTCACGTTTGACGATATGGGATTTATGTTCATACGAATGTTGATTAACGTATTTCTCACCGTGCTTGTTATAATTGTCACCGAATATTTTGTAATAAAACGTTAGTATGAATGATTCTAACCGAAGATTACTGTTATCTGTTATGGTAGTGTTAGTTGCGCTGCTATATGTTTGTCGGTTATTTTACATTCAAGTGATTGACGATAGTTACAAATTGGATGCCACCAACAACAGCCGTCGTTACGAGGTACAACACCCTGCTCGCGGATTGATTTACGACAGAAACGGGAAATTGATTGTGGCCAACGAAGCCGCATACGATTTGATGGTGGTGACGGGACAAATCAAGAATTTGGACACCTTGGCATTGCTGTCAATTATAAATGTGAGCAAAGAAGTTTTTGTGGCAGAATTGCGTAAGGCACAAAAGAACAGGTATCGTCCGTATCCCATCATTCGGCAAATTAGTGCCGAGACATACGCACGTTTGCAGGAGCAACTTTTTAATTTCCCTGGATTTTATGTGCAAACTCGTACTGTGCGAAACTATCCCTATCGTTGTGGGGCTTTGGCTTTGGGGTATATCAGCGAAGTTGGGAAAGACGAGATAGCGGCAGATCCGTATTATGAGCAAGGCGACTATATCGGAAAAATCGGCATTGAAAAACGATATGAATCGTATTTAAGAGGAGTGAAAGGTGGAAAATACTATCAAGTTGATGTGAAAGGTCGTGTGAAGGGTTCTTTGGAAGATGGGAAATATGATAAGACTGTTACCTTGGGGAAAAACATCACAACTACGTTAGATATTGACTTACAGCAGTATGGTGAGAAATTGATGCAAAATAAAAAGGGTAGTATTGTTGCCATAGACCCGAAAACAGGTGAGATTTTAGCCATCGTTTCTTCTCCGACCTTTGACCCGAACACTATGGTTGGTCGTCTGGTAAGCGAGAATTACAACAAACTTGTTCGTGACCCGCTTAAACCACTTTATAACAGACCAATACAAGGCGTATATCCTCCTGGCTCAACGTTCAAGACGGTAAATGCACTGATTGGCTTGCAGGAAGGGATTGTGACACAAAATACCATCTATGGTTGCCAAGCAGGATATTATTCTGGCGGATTACACGTTGGTTGCCACAATCACGTGTCACCCATCAATTTGATAGAGTCGATAAAAATGTCGTGTAACGCATACTATTGCAACGAATTTCGTGCTATTATCGATGCTTCGAAATATGGCTCAGCCCGTGAAGGTTTCCTTACATGGCAGTCGTATATCAAATCGTTTGGCTTGGGTAAACCGTTGGGAATTGACTTGCCAAGCGAGAAAAGCGGCAATATTCCCCGTGCGGAATCGTATGACAAAACTTACGGAAAAAATCGTTGGAACTCGTTAACGATAGTGTCGTTGGCGATAGGTCAGGGAGAAATAACGGAAACACCGCTACAAATGGCTAATATCGCTGCAACTATTGCAAATAAAGGTTATTATTATACTCCACATCTTGTGAAAGAGATTGCCGATACCGTGTTTGACAATAGTTTTATTCAACGGCACGAGTTGCCTATAGCAAAGAAATATTTTGACATTGTTACCGAAGGAATGTATCAGGTTGTGAACGGTGGAGCGGGAGCAACGGCGTGGTGGTTGGCGATAAAGGGGTTGGATATTTGTGGAAAAACGGGTACGGCTCAGAACCCACACGGCGAGGACCACTCCATGTTTATGGCGTTTGCACCACGAAACAATCCTAAGATTGCAATTGCTGTTTGTGTTGAGAATGGTGGCTTCGGGGCTACTTTGGCGGCTCCTATGGCAACGTTGATGATAGAGAAATATTTGACAGATACGATTACTAATGCTTGGAGAGAACAACAAGTTCTTGAAAAGTCCATAACATATAAAAACTAATGGCACAACAGGAAGGAAGCATATTTCGTAAACTTGATTGGCAAATAGTCCTTATCTATTTGTTCCTTGTCCTTGCCGGTTGGGCAAATATATACTCTGCGGTATATGACGAATCAATGTCTTCTATTTTAGACACAAGTCAGAAATACGGGAAACAGTTTATCTGGATTTTAGCAGCTTTCTTTATTGCCGTTTCCATTCTAATTATCGATAGTAAGGTTTATTCTTCTTTGGCATACTTTTTCTACGGAGTAGTTATTGTCTTGCTCGTCGCGGTTTATTTGTTCGCTCCTGAGATTAAAGGTGCTCGTTCGTGGGTTGACTTTGGATGGGTTAGATTTCAACCATCGGAGTTTGCAAAACTGACGACAAGTCTTGTCATCGCAAGGCTTCTGGGAGAATTTGGGGTAAAAATCACACGATTTTCTGACGCGTTACGTGTATTTATCATAATGATTCTTCCTATCGCGTTGATTGTGTTGCAAGGCGATGCGGGTTCGGCTCTCGTGTTTTTGTCGTTTTTCTTTGTGTTTTATCGTGAAGGAATGCCGTTGAGCATATTACTTATAGGATTTGGACTGATTCTGGTATTCTCGTTGTCAATTGTGTGGGGGAGTGATACAATTTCTATTGTTTCAATTTCTTTAAGTTTATTGGTTTTTTATGTGTATGGGTTACAAAAGAAGCAAAAGTTCCCTCTCTGGGTACATTTATTGGTTACTCTTGCTTTTGTTGTGCCTATTGGCGCCTATTATCTTTTAAAACTTGAGATACCAACAATCATAGTGTTCTTATTTTGTTTTGCAATATTGCTTGTGCCTACGTCTATTTATGTGTATAAAAAGCGGCGATATACATTGTTATTGCTATTTGGGCTTTGTTTGGGTGCCGTGCTTGTATCACAATCCGTAGGATATGTATTTACGAATGTTCTGGAAGAACACCAGCAAAAACGTATTAATGTGCTTTTCGGTCTCGAATCCGACCCACGAGGGAGCGAATTTAATGTGATTCAGTCAAAAATTGCCATTGGCTCTGGTGATTTGACAGGGAAGGGCTTTTTGGCAGGAACGCAGACGAAGAACGATTTTGTGCCAGAACAAAGCACCGACTTCATTTTCTGTACAATAGGGGAAGAATGGGGTTTTATGGGTGCTGTTTTCATAATTGGTTTGTTTGTGTGGTTGATAATTCGTATTATGTATGATGCGGAAAAGCAACGTTCTAATTTTAGTAGAATATATGGATATTGTGTTGCTTGTATATTGTTTTTCCATTTTACTATCAATATAGGAATGACTATTGGGCTTATGCCTGTAATTGGTATCCCTTTGCCGTTTTTTAGTTATGGTGGTTCATCGTTGTGGGGCTTTACTATCTTGTTGTTTATATTTGTTAAGTTAGACGCATGTAGAGATGAAAAGATACAGTAATTTTTTTCATTCAAAAGGAATAGAAATCTGACTTTCTTTGTTGCACATCTTAAAAAAAGACTATTTTTGCGATGAATTTTAACCAATAAATAATACATCATGATTAACAAAGTTATTTTAATCGGAAATGTTGGTGCTGATCCTGAAGTGCGATACATCAAGGAAGACCAACCAGTAGCTCACCTTAGTTTAGCAACCACGGAACGTGGTTTCAAACGTCAAGACGGAACGGAAGTTCCAGAACGTACCGACTGGCACAGATTGACGGTTTGGGGACGGACTGCTAAATT
>JAEEGH010016525.1_pt1 | contig 15856 bp, 14 predicted proteins | sample 9134181 | NCBI WGS metagenome assembly JAEEGH01 (sample SAMN16246544, study PRJNA631951) | gut metagenome | biome: gut microbiome; feature: rumen; material: DP-attached | host: Bos | place: Iran: Karaj | collected 2018-10
AAGTACGACGTATTTTTCGATAATCACTTGTCAAATTATTGGATAAACTTGTCAGATTAACGGATTTTGCATTTTTTAACACGCCAAAGTGCTTCTGAACACGACAGACATGAAAACTTATGAAATTACGGAAAGACTTCATTTTCCCGATTATGCCACTTTCTCGAAGTTCTTCAAGCGCGAGACGGGCATCACCCCGCGCGAGTTCCGCAAGGGGAAATAAATGTCTTATACTGAAATAGGTTGACACATTTAGTAACTCTTAAATGTAAAAACTTATGAAGTATCAAAGAATTCCCGTAGAAAAACGCAATGAGATTATGCGTGAGTATCTGACAAGCGATTTGAGTTATCGCGAGCTTTCAGAAAAACATCACATAAAGCCCGATACGATTCAAAAATGGCTTCAACGCCACTTATATCGGGAAAATGTTATATCTTTGCCCTCGCATAACAAATCTATTGCAGATATGTCACGTAAGGAGAATGAATCAGAGTCCGCGGAAATCTCTTCTTTGAAGGCCCGTATACGCGAGCTGGAGCAGCAGAATCTTGCTCTGAACACTCTTATCGACGTAGCAGAGCGCAACGGCATTGATATAAGAAAAAAATCTGGGGCCAAGCAGTAGAGGAACTTCACTGGCAGCATGGCCTGACCATCATTGCTGCCTGTGAACTGCTTGGCCGTAGCCGTCAGGCCTTTTACAAGAAAAAGACAGATGAAGTAGAGAAATTATCCAGAGAGTTAAGAATATTGGATGCAGTGCGTGAGATACGTAAGATGGATCCCGGAATAGGAGGTATAAAACTGTGGCTCATGCTCTCAACGATGTTTTCCTCCGGTTGGATGCCTGGACGCGATGCTTTTATGAATCTCCTGCGTCGTAACAGACTGATGCAGAGGCCCCGTAAGACACGTTCGACGACCAACTCAAACCATCGCTACCATAAGTGGAAGAATCTCATTAAAGACTTTGTTCCAACGCATGCCAATCAACTGTGGGTAAGCGATATTACATATATTGATTTGGAGTGCGGCTGCTGTTATCTGCACCTGGTTACAGATGCTTACTCAAAGAAGATTGTGGGCTGGTGTCTCTCAGCTTCTCTTGGTGCCGTATTCACACTTAATGCTCTACACATGGCCATTGAGCAGGCTGGAGGCGGCAGTCTTCCGGGTCTTATCCACCATTCTGACCGTGGTGTGCAGTATTGCTGTGACATGTATGTGAATGAACTGCAGGCACACGACATACAGATATCGATGACAGAGGATTACAAACCCACAGACAATGCAATAGCCGAGCGAGTGAACGGCATCATAAAGAGTGAGAGTCTATACCGCAATACAAGACGTTTTGCTACAATTAGGGATGCTCGTGAGCAAATAAAGTGCTTCGTCGACTTTTACAACAGCAAACGACCGCACATGAGTATCGGTAACCAGACCCCAAACTGTGCGCATGCGCAGCAGGGAGAACAGAAAAGGATGTGGAAAGCGAAAATCTTTCTTAAAAAGGGAGATGGTTTACAGAATAATTTCTAACTTTGCAAATGACAGTTTATATATATGTCAACCATTTCAGGAAAATGTCAACCTTCTAAGGAACATTGTCAACGAAGTCAGTAATTTGTCAACCTGTCCAGAAAAATGAATGACAACCATATCAGGAAATAATCAAAAAACTGTCAACCAAAATCAGGAAAAGACAAAACACACAAAATTCACCAGTCCGTTTGTCCGATTGTCCGAAATATAAAAGACACAGACCGCACGATTTGTGCGGTCTGTTGTCGTTAATCCTCCAGCCTCTTCCTTATCATCTTGAGATGGAGGGGCGAGAGGGTGCGGCCTCTCCAGCCTTTGCGTTTCAGGTCTTTGAGGAGTGAGCGCCGACCTTTCTTGGTTTTTGTCAGTTCCTCGCGGAAAGCCCTCAATGCCTGCATCTTACCCACGGGACGGTTTCCCGTTTTGCCCCATCGACAGAAGTCGAGAGCCACGGAAGAGAGAGTTGTCCGCCTGCTTTTCATGCCGCCTCTCCTTTCTTCACTACGCGGTAAAGATTTCTTCCCACGTACTCGTAACCTCTGTCCACAATGAGCCGCCGCAGATACGACGAGTCCATTTTGGTAAACACCTCGTATTCCCTCAAAGCCGCTCCGCTCACTTCCATGCCCCCGTACTTCTCCTCGAAGTCGCGGAAGGCCTCTTCGCGTTTCTCGCGCAGTATGTCGGAGAGATTGTGGGATGATGCCTGTCGCTTGTATGCCCTGCACACAGCTTCCTGTCTCGATTTCGTCTCCTCGTTGAGCTGCGACTGCACAGCCATGGCGCAGTCTATCGTGGTCTTCACCCACCAGCGCACCACATTGATGATGTCGGGCAGCGTCCCGGCCTGTTCCCCGTTGGCGATGTAGAGCAGATAGGCTAACCCCATAGCCCTTTCATCAGCGCGCGAACAGCAGCTGTCGGCACTCTGCCCCAGCGAGATGATATACTCCTTAATCTCTCTGCCAAGCTGCAGGATTCCATCCACGCAGAGAGCACGGCGAATGCGTTCTTCATGCACCCGTGCATTATATTCTTCACTTGTGAGCGGCCAAATGCCCTTATCACTGTTGTCAGTATTTTTTTCATTTCCATTTTCGTTTTCGTTTTGGTTTTCGTTGTAAGTGTTATTAAAACTGCGAAGCCTGTTCGCTCCTTCCAACAGCACTTCTCTCTGTTCCCTGTTCCACTGCGGAGCGCGGTATTCACCTTCCGTCTTCTCGTCTTTGCGTTCGCCCAGAATTGTCAGCGAACCGCGCGAGAGTGTGCCGTCGGCGTTGCAATGTCGCAAAATTTTATACATGGGGTCGATGGTGCCTCCTATGTTGAAGCAAAGTTTCATCGAGGGCACATAATACATCTTGCTTTTCGTCTTGTGCATAAAGGATTCGCCCGTGCCGTCGTAGCTCTTCTTCATCATGTCGAGGATGATGGCGTAATACGGACTGCCTATCTTCTTGCCGAATTCTCCGGCTTCCGAGCACGAGATATACACGGCACCGCCTCCGTTTATCTGCATCTGTTCCAGCAGCGCCACCGCCGTGGGCACTGTGTCGAGGATGCGCACCTCTTCCTGCGGTATCGGCGTGTCCTGCCGCTCCTTCTCCGAGAGCAGCGAATAGGCTGCCGCCTTTTCGGCATTCTTGCGGTTCTTCTCCAGTTCTTCGGAGAGGAAGAGACGCTCCAGCGAGCGCAGTACAAGGCTCTTGCCGCATCCGCTGCCACCCATCTGCCACGACTGCCCGGACACCCATCGCAGCGTGCCGTCGGTGTAGAGCACGCGCGCCCTGTTGCCCATGAATGCCATGATGGGGAATGTCAGTGTGAGTGCCTGGTGTGCGCTCACGGGGTCGCAACCGTCCAGCAGAGCCTTGGTGAAGGGATCGAGCTTTTGGGGGAGCGGATTGAATCCTTGCACCTCGCGCACTGAGTATTTGTCCACGTTGATGGCGGGTTCGCTGCTTTTGGGGCGCAGCGAGGGACCTATTCTGTCCGCGAGTCTCACCTTTGCAAGCTGCCGGCTGTCGGTGTCAGGAGCAGGCCGTGATGCCTGCTCCATGTTGGTTGTTATCGGTTTCATTCGTTTTCTATGTCAAGAATTATCATTTCCGTTTTTTGTCTCAGTTTGCCGTTCTCCAGGCGCATGTAGCTGGGGATTATCTCCACGCTCACCTGATCCTGTTCCTTCAGTCCGCTCGCTCGGAAGGCAGATATCTTCTCGCGCCACAGGTCGATGAACGTCTTCCACTCCTTGCCTCCAGAATCGCTCTCCGGGGCAATCCACACGCGCAGTACACGGGCGCTCTTGCCGTCTTTGAACGTCACGGTCTGTTCCTCACCGACGCTCGTTATTCTGCATGTCACTATCATACAGCCTCCTTTCCGAATTTGACAATCTGTTCAATGTCTTTCTCCTCGCGCTCCTGCCATGAGCGCTCCTCTTTCTTCTCGCGGGCATCGTAGGCCTTCTTGCCCCGGAACCAGTCACGGAAGGCGCTTTCCTGCATCTTCTGGAGGTCGTCGTTGTAGACATCCCTTTCCATGAGGTTGATGGAATTTTCGAGTGCGTTGATGAGGTCGTAGCGGTCGTGCAGCATGTTCACATTGCCCACGAAGGTGAAGATGACATCTCCGTCCTTGTGGACGCGCAGACGGCTCTCTCCGTATTCCGTGCTGAAGCTGTGCACGGCCTTGGTCACGGCACCGCAATACACTCTGCGCCTGCGCTCCTTGCATGCCACCACTTTTCCGTTGCCCACTGTCACATCCGCACCGCGCAGCTGCATGATGGGGAGTTCCACTTCATTATTCACCTTCACCACAACTGTGTTCTGACGGGTGATACTCATGCTCTCCAGTTCAGATTGTGTAAGGTGGAAGAGCGTATTCAATATATTCTTTTTCAACATGACATTTTGCAATTTAAAGATTTACAATTTACAATTAGCAATAACTCGTCAATTAATCAGCAGAATACCTCTTATTCGGTTCATCTGCCTCCTTCTCGTCGTTCATGTAGTCCTCGATGGCGCGGCGCTCCGCTTCCGTCATCTTCAGGGGAAGGTGTGTGCCGATGATACGCTCGGCATCCAGACCGCATTTCAAGAGTGCCAGTGAGAGGACAGTGAGCACGTCCACGCCGCTGTGATGGTAGCGATTGAAGTGTACCACGATTCTGCCCCCGGTGCATCCGTCCTGCATTGCTGCGACTGTGATTCCATGGCCGTCTACGGTGCCTTTCAGTGTCACCGTGTCCAGCACGTCGTCTTTGATTAATTTGAAATTCATTTTGTTTTCGTTTTTTGTTTTCGTTTTGGTTTTGTTTTCACTCACGCAATCGGCCGAATTGCGGTGCAAAGGTACGCACAAAAAAAAGGCGGCGGAAGTGATTTTCCGTCGCCGTAGAGTTTATGGGAGTTTTGAGTAGAGTTTTAGGGGTCTGTGGGAGTTTTTAGCCTAAAACAGCCGTTTTTGTGAGAGTTTTTGGGAGTTTTTGGCGAAAATCGTGAGAGTTTTGCCGTTTTTGGGAGTTTTTGTGGGAGTTTTGGGAGTTTTACCTACTTCCCCCACAAAAGTTCTTTCGTGCGCTGTGCTATTTTGAGATAATCCTTGAATCGTTTACCGCTCACGGGTGCATTGCTTTCCTTCCACGACACCACAGACTTTGCAAAACTCTGTATCGCCATGCGTTGCAGTTCTCCGCTTGTGGGTTTGTGTTTGTGTTTGGGCACTTCTTCATCCACCATCCTGCAAAACCCGTCGTAGTCGTCTTCTTCTATCACAAAGAGATCCACCATCGGCCTGTACACAGCATACCATTGCCGTGCTATCAGCACCATCGGTGCAATCTCCCTTATCGTCCATGCCACCTGATGTAGTTCTATCTCTTGTTTCTGTATTTCGGCAGTCTTCACCTCTTTGATGCGTTGCATGCAGTCTCTGTATCTGCCGCGCGGCAACTGCCTGTACACGTTCGTTATCACACCCCCGATTCTCACGTTTTGTGTTTCCTTCAGTCGGAATGGTGGATATTTGGTGTTTTGCGGCACAAGCCAGACAGTGCCGTCGTCATCCCGAAAGAATGTCTTCACGGTCGCTTCTCCGTCTATCCACACGATGATGTGGTCTCCGTCCTGCGGTTCGACCAGGGTTGTCACCTTCAGCCAGTCGTCCTCGTATATATCCACGCCGGTCATTGAGTCGCCCGTTGCCTGACAGAAATAAATGCCGCGCTTTCCGGCGAGTTCCTGCGGCATCATCATGTATTCCATAATGGGGTCGCCCACGTCTGTAGGTGTTCCGCACGCCACGGGATTCTCGTAGAAAGGTATCGGGGTGTCGCACACCATCGGTCGCAACCCGGCCTCTTCCATCATCGCGAACACCTCTTCTTCGCTCTTCTCTTCGTATATGCTTTTTAATTTTTGTTTTTCAGGCATTGTTTTTTGTTTCACTAAATTTCGCCACAAATATACGGAAAAAAGTCGAGAAATCGGACAATCGGACTAAAAAGAAATGAAAAGAGAGAAAAGAAAGCTAATCCCCCTGCACCCCCTATATAAAGAAAAGAGCAGAAAAGAAAGAAAACCCTAGGCTTATTCCTAGGCTTTGAGTTTATGACTGCTACGCAGTATAACCGTGCGCGCTCACGTCCCTTATACTACGGTGTGCGATTTATGAGGTACGCATACACACGAGGCCAGTCCATTTGTCCGATTGTCCGATTCAGGTAAAATGGCCGTTTTTGGATTCAAGGTTTTAGGGGTTTACTCCCACATCATCAGTGTGTTACAACGAGTAAGTAACATTTCGCATTTTCCAATGTCGTACCTTTGCGGTGCAAATTGAGAATTGAGAATTGACAATTGATAATTCCCCTGCGCAGCGCCTGCAGTGCGTGTGCGAGGTCGCAGGCGAAACGAAAACCAAAACGAAAACGAAGCTTCAATAACCAATAACCTTTAACCATTAAACTTTAACCAAATTTGAACCTCACGATGCTTAGGTAATCGTCAAAACAACATGGCAAAAATTACTCCTATGTGGCTCAACAGCGGTATCAGCGGACGAGCCGACCGTACGTCCAACACGTACACCAAGACTGACCGACTCACCGGTCGCGTTTATGCGGTAACACTCCGCAATCCCCGCACGGGCAAGGACTTCAACAACGCACAAATCACCCAGAACAACAAGTTCGGCGCCATCTGCATGGGTGTGGGTGCATGGCTCCGCGCAGCCAAGGCAGCCGATGCTGACGCAGCCGACAAGGCACAGCTGGAGAAGTTCATCAAGACTCTCAAGTCCCAGCACCAGTACCCCAACCTCATGTCGCTCATCGTCGGCAAGCGCTACGCAACTGTGGCTGCCGACTACAGCTCAGTGACCATCGCTGACGGCGAGTACACCAAGACCGTTGAGTTCGTCTTCAACGCACGTCCTCTCATCGACGGTCAGGAAGACCCCGAGTTCAGCGGATCTACGGATTCAGGGAACGGCGGATCTACGGGTGGTAACAGTGGTAGCGCAGAGACCGTACGTCTCACAGTGAGTGCAGGCAACGGCGGTAAGGTGAAGATCGGCGACGGCGAGTACGGCGCAGGTGCCAACACTGACGTAGCACCCGGCACGAGTGTCAGCATCTCAGCACAGCCCAACGCTGGCTACAGCTTCTCGCAGTGGAGCGACGGCAACACAAGTGCTTCCCGTAGCGTAGCCGTAAGCGCAGCTATGACGCTGACTGCCAGCTTCACCCTCAACAGCGGTGGTAGCGGCGACGGAGCGGGAGAATAATTGACAATTGAAAATTGACAATTGACAATTATGAAGCGTAAAATCGCTCTTCTCGCATTTTGCTCTGCGGTGGCATTCGCTGCCGCAGGGCTTTTCCTTCCTCCGCAGGGTGAGATAGACTCCACCGTCCTCATGCTCGTCGCTCAGCTCCTCGTACTTTGTGCAACCCTTTTGGGTGTCGATTCGTACTTCGATAAACTCAAGCAGCTAATGAATAAATAACCAGACCCCTCCCCATACCCTCCCAAGGGAGGGAGATTATTTCCTTCCCCCTTGGGGGATTGAGGGGGGTCTCTTAAACCCAAGGGGGAAGAAATGATTGAGGGGGGGTCTCTTAAACCCAATGCCCCATTATGGTGCTCCCCTTGGGGAGTTAGAGGGGGTCGATTATGCAACTAACAGAACATTTTACCCTAGAAGAGATGCTCCGCAGCGAGACAGCGACAAAGAAGGGTATCGAGAACCGCATCAATGCGGAAGAAGTGAATAACCTCCAGAAGCTTTGCCAGAAGGTGCTTGAACCTCTCAGGGCACATTTCGGCAAACCGATACGCATCAACTCCGGTTTCCGCTGCAAGGCACTCAACGAGGCCGTAGGCGGCGCAAAGAACAGCTACCACACCAAAGGCGACTGGGGTCTTTAGAGTAGCCACTGAATGTGGCTACGGCCCCACAAAGGGGAGCGAGTCTCCACTCGCGACGGAGGGAAGCCGTCGATATCCCCTTCGTTCCAGGCTACTATGCCTTCCTGCGCGACAACGTGAAAACAACGGAACTGATAAATGAAGGAGGGTGGATTCATGTCGCCCTTTAGGCTTTTTACCCCCTTCGGTTCCCCCGTTCTCGGGGGACAGAAACTATCCCGTTATCGGGAAACGCTCAAAGGATTCATGTTGCCCTCTAAGCGGGCTTCGCCCTAATTGATAATTGATAATTGATAATTGACAATTGAGAATTGATAATTGACAATTAGTTTACCGTTTACTGTTTAACGAAAACCAAAACGAAAACCAAAAAAACTCTTCACTTTTCACTCTTCACTCTTAACTTTTTCGTATATTTGCCGCGGAAAATATAATATCATGAACAAAATGGATACGTTAGCTTGTAAATTCGGGAAGTGGATACTATGCATCGTGGCATTGTTTGGCGCAATGACGCAAGGACGAGCACAGATGGCATCGGATGCACTTGTGGCGTTCGACAAAGCAAACATACTACCCTACGACATATCGGCTCCGGGTGTGAGTATGCCCGTGCGATGGGGTATCGACACAGCATGGATGTGGTCGTGGTGGCCGCTGAGAGCTACAAACCACATGAGGGAGTGCGTGTCGCTGGGCCGTGTGACGATAGATCCGCGCACATCGGGGACGTACACAAGCCTGTCGGACGAGCAGAAGGCACACTTCGACGAACAACTGTCGTGGCTGGAGAAGTCTGGCGTAAAACTACTCTATCTGCTCACTGGCAACGCCAGCGGCACGCCTTGGCAGACAAGCTACCGCACACCGTTCATCAAGGACATCGAACTGGGTGTGACGTATCTTCAGGAGAAGGGCTATGAGGTCACAGCCATTGTCCTTTTCAATGAATCGGACTATTATGCCAACAATGCGCCCAACGCCACCGAGATGGCCACAGTAGCCAGATTGGTACGCCAAAATTCCGTGATGAGCAGTATTGACGTAGCCGGCCCCAACTGTCTGAATCCGGACTACGCTGCAGCATGGTGGGATACGATGAAGGGTTCCGTGCAAATAGGCAACACCCACCAGTTGGCAGGCACATTCGACAACTTTGCGAACTTTTATGCTGCAGTGAAGGCTGCGGGGAAAAAGGGCGCAGGCGATGAGATGCACAATGTGAATGATGCCCTCATAGGCATGAACTACGGCATGACGGATGGCATATGGTGGTCGGACTTTGGAAGCTACACCCGCGCCGAGTTGGGGCGTGCCTCCAACGACGGAGAGCGTATCGGCTATGCCGAAAACCGGGCGGCATGGACATCGGCTGCCGTATTCCGCCGCAAGTCAGAACCGCTGGTAGAAGCCTTCCTCGGCACCTCGGAGCGACAGGCCGCAGAGTCGGCATACACCTTCGTGTCGCAGGACCGTCTAGCATACTACGACGGATACGGCCCCTATTATGAGTACACCAAGGCGACACCCGGCGGCACTGGTTATCAGAGCGGACAGACAAACGCCGAGTGCGTGGTGGAGATAACACACGGAGAGGACGTGCAGGTGGGACCCGTGAGCGGTACGTTCAAAATAGTGAACAAAGCTACCGGCAAACTGCTCACTGCGGCATCCCTCGCCGGGGGAGCCGGTATCTCGCAAGCCAGAGAATCGAAGACAGCACTGCAGACATGGGTGGTGAAGGCCATAGCTCCGCGCCAGGCAGCCGACATGGCACACGTCACCATTACAGCAGCGACTAACGAGACATATTATCTGGATGCTCTGAAATATGATGCAGACAACGGTGCGAAAGTGCAGATGTATGCGGGCAACGGCAATGAGTGTGAACGCTGGCATCTGCACTATAAGGGCAACGGATACTACGTCATTACCAACTACGACAGCGGTCTCTCACTGGAGGGAAGCAGCAACGGCACCAGCGGTAACACCACGGGTGTGGTGCAGTGGGAGCGCACGGGAAGCGACCGCCAGTTGTGGCGCTTCGTTCCAGCCGATGCCACAGTGGAGACCCGGGCACCTGGTGCCCCGACAAAGCTCCGCGCACAGGGGCTTCCCGGCAGTATCAGCCTGAAATGGCAGGAATGCACGGACGACGACCTGCTCGGATATATGGTGTACCGCTGCGACGAGGAGACAGGAGTGTGGGAGACCGTGGGACGGCAGGTGAAGGGAGCGCAGTTCATTGACAACTACTGCGTGAAGGGACGCACATACCGCTACCGGGTGCGTGCCGTGGATGCAGCATGGAACATAGGAGAGGCATCATCGGATGTGACGGCGACAACAGTGGTGGGCAACGCCCTCATAGGTCACTGGCCGTTAAGTGCGAACGTCGCTGACATAAGCGGAAACAAACTCGACGGCGTGGCAGCCAATATTACATATGCCACAACGGAAGGGCACGAGTGTGCGGCGTTCAACGGTTCTACGAGTCAGGTGTGCCTGCCATATAACGTGGGAGATATGGAACAGATGACATTCGCCGCATGGGTGAGGATTGGCTCCACCACAGCGTGGCAGCGCATCTTCGACTTCGGACGCAGCGAGACGGATTATGTGATGCTCACACCATCCAACGGCAGCCGTCTGCGTTTCGAGATATGCAAGGACGGAGTGAAGCAAGGTGTGAATGCAACAAAACGCCTGTCAACGGGCACCTGGACACACGTGGCTGTGACGTTGGGCAAGGAAGGAGCAAAGATATACCTGAACGGAGTGCTCAACGCATCCTCCACGTCGGTGACATACAGGCCTTCGGATGTTCACCCTGTGCTCACATATCTGGGCAAGTCGATGTTCGGCAGTGACCCTTTGCTGAACGGTTCGCTTGCGGACGTGCGCCTCTACAACTACGAACTCACGGCTGCGGAGATAAAGTCGCTCACCTACGACGAGGTGAACGAAGCGGTGGAGATGCTCGGAAATGCAATGAACAAGTCAGTGCGCAACGCCCTGCAGGAAGCTCTGGATGCTGCACGCGAGGCTATCAGCGGAGGCGATGCAACGGCAATAACACAGGCCATTGCCAACCTGACGGCAGGCATGCAGGCAGCACAGCCTTCCGTCGAGGCATACCGTCCGCTGGTAGATGCTCTGGAATGGTCGAAGGATATGGCGGCGGCATACCCGCAGGACGACACTGAGGCAGGGGAACTGTACGCACAGGAATATGGCGAGGCGGAAGAAGAATGCTGGAGAGGAGACATTGATGATAGCGCAATCCCAGAGGCAGTCATCGCCGTGCGTATCTTCACGAATGGCTATCTCATGGCAGATGCCAGACAAGAGACAACGAAAATTACCGATATCACACATCTCATCACCAACGCAGACTTCAGCACCGGGGACACACAGGGATGGAAAGTGACAACCGGTGATATCGGGTATGAGGGCACAGTGGCATACGAATGTCTGGAACTGAGGGAACGTACATTTGACATAACGCAGCAGATATACGGTATGCCCCGTGGCACGTACAAGTTGCAGGCGCAGGGTTTCTATCGCAACGGTCCGAAAGAGAATGCTGCATCGACGGATGTGAATGCATATCTCTTCATGGAGAATGACCAGACGGAAATAGCTCCCATCTCTCTTGATGCCAACAGACTCAAGTCGGAGGGAACGTGGTATGCATATGTCTCAGGAAAGTATGTGCCCGACGACCAGCAGGCGGCTGCAGCAGCGTGCAACATACGCAATCGCTATATGCCAACGGAGACGGTTAATACGCTCACGTGTTCCTTCATGCCAGATATGCCTGACGTGCTAACCATCGGAATGAGGAAAACAGTGGAAGTGGCGGATGACTGGACCGTCGTCAACAAGTTCGTGCTGCTGTATCAGGCTCCCGGTGAAACTGGCATCATTCTGAGGGAAGAAGTAAGAGGTAAGAGGGAAGAGTCAACGGCCAATGAATGGTACGACCTCACCGGCCGCAAGCTCAGCGGCAGACCGACCAAGAGCGGATTCTACATCCACGGCGGAAAGAAATACTATGTGGAATAGTCAAGAGTCGATGTACCGCGAATTTTGCAAATACGACATACTATGTGTAAGAAAACCCTCATCACAGCGCTGCTTTTCACGGCAGCCGTCCTGACAGCCAACGCCCAGTTCATCTTCCGCATCAGCGGTGGCGGGCTTGAAAAACCTTCGTACATCTTAGGCACGATACACGTGCTGTCCGGCGACCTGCTCGACAGCATCCCCGCCTTTCTGGAAGCCGAGAACCAATGTCAGCAGTTGTTCGTGGAGAGTGACGTCACCGACCAGCAAGACAGGCAGGAAAGACGTGCTGCAGGCCAACAGCTGATGACACTGCCCGACGGCAAGACCATCGCCGACGTCCTGGGCGAAGAAAGAATGGCTATCCTGCAGGAAAGGATGAAGGAGACGTGCCACATCAATCTGGCCGATTCCGCAGCACAGAAATTCCTGTACTTTCAGCCTTCCTTTTTTACATTATCGCTCAATAGGGTGATTCTAATGGAGGCCTTGCAGAAATATCCTGCCATGCGTAACGGCAACATGATGGATGGAGCCTGTATGAAAAGGGCCAAAGCCCGCGGATGGAAAGTCGGCAATCTCGACCGGGTATTTACGTCTGAAGAACTGGAAGAAATCAAGGAGAAAATAACGCCCATCGACGAGCAGGTCGATACGCTCATGGCGTTCCTCAACAACTTCGACGAGCGCAGACAGGAAATACTGAATAAATTTGAAGGGATGCATAATATGGGCAACTATTGGTCTGCGGGCGACTACGAAAGTTTTGAGCGTCTCGTTCTGCCCGAGGTAGAAGCCAACCCCGGCTTCTTGACCGAGCGCAACAAGAAGTGGATGCCCATCATCATCGAAGCCTCCAAGGAAATGCCCACACTCTTTGTCTTCGGCGCCGGCCACCTGGCCGGTCCGGAAGGCGTTGTCCGGATGCTGCGCGACGCAGGATATACCGTGGAGCAACTGAAGCCGTGATGAGGCTTCTCAGACTGTCGTCAGACTGTTCCCAGAGGCTTAGATTTTGAAGATTTTCGCCGTGTTTCAGGGCGGTTTTGGTGAGTTTTGAAGTGAAAGTGGGGGAGAAGGGGCGCTTTTTGTAACAACGAACGGACACAAATTAACGTTTGTCCGTTATGTCCGTTATGTCCGTTGAGGAGTGAAACGAAAAATTTGCGCTCCCACGGGAGAAAATTTGCGGCCCCACGGGAAACCCCAAAAACGGCTTCTCTAACTAGGGCGCAAAAATTCTCTAACTGGGAGTAAATTTTCTCTAACTAGAGCGTAAAAATCAGACGGCGAGCAAAGGCAGCAATGTGTGCAATGCAGGCGGCACGGGATGGTTGAGGTCGAGCTTCTCCACTTCGGCGAGGAAACCTTGCGCCTTCTCCGTCTGTCCCAGACCGAAATGGCCCAAAGCCATCATCAGGTTGCAGTGGACGGTGTTCTTCTGCTGCAAGTCGCCGTCCCAGATGAGCAGGTCGGGCAACGAAACGGCGAAGTAGTCCATCGTGATGCGGTCGAAGATGTGCTGCCGGCCGTAGTTGACGAGCTTGTAGCAGAGGCTGTTGGCACGGGCCTCGTCGCCCAACTTCCTGTAAGCCAGAGCGGCGTAGAAGATCTTGTCGGGCTTGGCGTCGTTGTAATACATCGCGGCGGCCGGTTCCGTCGGGCCCTCCGTTGCCAGCAGCAGATGCTCGTGCGAGAGCTCCTTCTGTCCCAGTCGCTCGTAGGCCAGAGCGAGCAGATAGTGGAAGTCGTTGTCCTGCGCGCCGTAGAGCTTGCCTTCACCCAGATGGGCGGGATAGGAGAGACACTCCGTGAGCAGACGGACGGCCTCCTCGCAGCCGTCGGGTTGCTGCAGCAGTTCTTTGGCCAGCTCCACGCGACAGATCTGATACTGCGCCGGCACCTTGCCTTCGCCGCCTTCCCAGGGATGGAACTTATGCGCGTCGAGCTTCTCCATAGCCTCGCGCCAGCGTCCCACCTGATTGAGCAGCGTGATTTCCTCCAGCACGAGATCGTCGCGCTGCGCGATGGATTCGGGATATTTTTGCAGGAAGGCCAGACGTTCGCTGTGCGGCCTTTGCATGACTTTGTAGAGCTGGTCCAGCTCCATCAGCACTCGGGCGTCGTGCTTGTCCAGACGGAAGGCGCGTTCCATCAGTTCGACGGCTTCTTCCTTGAGTCCTTCCTTGTTGAAGCGGGCGAGAGCGAGGTTGCGCCACACGGTGGGGAACTGCGGATTGAGGCGCACGGAGAGTTCCCAGTTGTCGACGGCGACGTCGTATTGGCGCTTGTCGTAGTAGAGGCAGCCCAGCAGATAGGGCGCGAGGGCCGTTTCGGGATGTGAGGCTTCCTCCTTGTGGTTCAGCGTTTTGGCCGATTCCAGCGCGAGAATGTCCTCCAAACGGTTGGGGAAGCAGCAGTCGCAGGAGCGCTTGCGGACCTCTTCCTGGCAGCAGCGACGGGCCTCTTGCTCGTCGCCCAGATGCAGACAGGCCCATCCGAGATAATAGCAGGTCATCGGATTGGCGCCCTCCACCGTCTCCAGAGCGTGCGTGAGGATGCGGCGGGCCTCCTCCCATTGTCCGGCAGCCGCATAGTCGAGGGCCAGCTCGTGGTGGTTCTCGATGTTGCCGTGCATGAGGGTGTCGATGCGCTCCAAGTCGGCGCTTTCACCGCTGATGAGGGCCTTCTCGTAGAGGCATCCGTAGTTGAAGGGGTCGATTGCGAGCGAGGCGCCGATCCAGGCGAGGGCTTCGGCGCAGCGCCCCGTCTGTCGCAGGATGCAGGCCTTCAGCGCCCGCGCTTTGTGGTTGTGACTGTTGCTGATGAGGGCGCGCTCCACTTCCTCCAGAGCGTCGTCCCAGCGGCGGTCGCCGGCGCTGATGGAGGCCGCCTCGAAATAGGCGGCGTCGGCCCAGGCTTTGTTCCACGAAGCCTTCCAAAACAGTTCGTAGGCTTCATGCAAACGTCCCTGGAACTTCAGCGTGAGGGCCAGGTAGAACAGGGCTTCTCCGTCGTAGGGATTGGGGTTGCGCTTCTGCCACACGCGCACCGCCCGGCGCAGATGCTCCTCGGCCCGCTCGAATCGTCCGCGACGCAGATACCACAGGCCCGTCTGGGTGTTGCAACGCACGTCCATAGGATCGCGGCGAAGGGCCTCTTCGTAGTAGTCGAGCGCCGACCAGGTGGCGTGACGGTATTGCTCCAGATGCAGGCCCGTGAGATAGAGCTGGTCGATGCTCTTGCACTCGACAGGCGTCAGAGCGGCTTCGGCGGTGTCGGGAATGGGGCGCACGTCGTCGGGCTCGGGCGCCCATGAGAGCAGGTCCACGCCGCCACCGGCGGGCGCGATGCTCAGATGCAGGCTGCTGAAGGGAGCGCCCGCGAAATCCACCTGACGGCAGAAGACCGTTTCCGGCGAAAGCGTCGCCTCGCAGCGGAGAAGCTCCCTGCCGCCTTGGCCCGTCAGCGTGATGACAACCTCACGGCGCGAAGTGGCCAGAATCTGCAGGCGGCCGTCTTCGTGGATGTTCATGATGAAGTCCTTCGTGGCCTGCTTGACGATGCCGAGTTCGCGATAAGGCATGAAATACTGCGTGAACTGCTTCTCCTCGTAGGGCATGAGCCAGGTGAAGTCGGGCTGGTTTTCGGTGTAGACGCCGGCCATCAGCTCGATATACGGGCGGAATCCCGTGCGCGAGATGCCCCATCGGGCGGCTTCTTCGCGGTCGATGTCGTCCGTCAGGTTGCGGTCCCAGGCGCGTCCGAAGTCGCCGTTGCCCCAGGTCCATTGTTTCTTTCC
>JAEEGH010016526.1_pt1 | contig 15856 bp, 19 predicted proteins | sample 9134181 | NCBI WGS metagenome assembly JAEEGH01 (sample SAMN16246544, study PRJNA631951) | gut metagenome | biome: gut microbiome; feature: rumen; material: DP-attached | host: Bos | place: Iran: Karaj | collected 2018-10
GTATCCCGTCTTTTTTGGGCATCATGATATCCACGATGGCAAGGCTTATATCCTTACGTCTAAGGATGTTAAGCCCCTCTTCCCCGTCGTAGGCCTTGTAGACATTGTAGCCTTCCTGCTCCAGATAGATCTCGATCGCATCCACTATTTCCCTGTCATCATCACAAACTAAAATATTATCCATATCGAACCTCACCAATTGTTCTAAAAAATATTAAATCATATAATTCTTAAGATTTACCGTCGAAATTTCTTAAGATTTCTTAAGAAATTAACTATTTTTCGTTAATTAATCTTCAGAGACAAAAAAGCGCACAGATTTCCCCTGTTTTCTCCATGTATTCTGTGTGAAAAAAGAAGCTGCGGATTGCACCTTGTGCATATATCCGTGGTAATAATGTTTTCCTCTTTGACGCCTGCCTGTATCAGTGTAAGTTTTATGGCATTCCAAAGATAAAGCCTGTATTTCCCGTCCGGATAAGGAATAAGTATCCCGTTCTCTATAAGCTCGTTTTCAGTAAAAGCAGTCGCAAACTCATCCGCCACGTCGCTGCCTATCTCATAGCACTCTCCGCAGATGGAGGGGCCGATGGCACAGATCAGATCTTTTGGATCAGTTCCGTAGTTCTCTGCCATTTTTTCTATGGTCCTTGCGGCAATTTTGCCTTTTGTGCCCTTCCAGCCTGAATGTGAAAGGCCTATGGCTCTTTTGGCAGGATCAATGAAATATACCGGCGGGCAGTCAGCATGAAAGGTTCCAAGGATTATTCCCGGCACATTGGTAACAAGGCCGTCTATATCCGTATAGTCCCTTGCTCTGTCGGGGCCTTTGCCACGATCCTCATCTGTCACCACTCTGATATTGGTAGTGTGGGTCTGAAAAGAGAGAACGAAGTCCGAAAGGCTTCTTCCATGGCCCAGCGCATCAGCCACGCGCCTGTAGTTCTCATCCACAGCTTCCTTTTCATCTCCTCTTGTGTAGCTTAAGTTGCACTCGCTGTAGAATCCCTTTGAAACTCCGCCGATCCTGGTGCTGAACATGTGATCTACTATGCCGGTCTTCTCAAGTTCCGGAAAGACCAGATACTTAAGGCCCTCGTGCTCACGAAGCTCCATTGTTCTCTCATCGCCATATCTCTTTATCCTGATATTTTTGTCCATACTTTCACCTTCCTGTAAAATCAAACGCATTCTTTAACCAATTGAGCGTGTATATACCATCTTGTGGGGAAACTGCAATAACATCGTATCTGACCGGAACGTCAAAAGACTTATACTTAGAATATAAATAGAATTGTGATACATTGCAAATACGCTTTTGTTTGGCCTTGTTCACAGCCTCCTGGGGCTGTCCGTATTTCTGACCTTTTCTGAACTTGACCTCTATAAAACACAGATATTTGCCATCTCTGGCTATTATATCCACCTCACCCTGCCTGCATCTGAAATTTCTCTCCAGTATATTTGCTCCCTGCAGGGTCAGGTAGTCACTTACAAGGGCTTCAATGTCCTCTCCTAACACTCTTTTGTTCACAGCTTTATCTTCTTTTTATCCTTTGCTTTTATTTTATCCATGGCATCAACAAATATCAGGATCTCAGCCACAACCTCATACAGCTCCGGCGGTATCATCTCGCCGATCTCCAGCTTTGAGAGTGTATCTGCCAGCTTGTCATCCTGATGTACGGGAATCTTGTTGTCCTTGGCCTGCTCAATGATCTTTTCGGCAAGGACGCCTTTTCCCGATGCTATGACCCTGGGCGCCCCGTCTTCATTTGGATCATAAGCAAGGGCTACCGCGGTTTTTACTTTTTGTTTTTCTTTATCTCTGTTATCCGGCATTTTCCTCATGCCCTCGCATCAAAAGATGTTGTCGATATGATCTGGGATTTGGAGACATTAAGCATCTCATCGACTGCCGCATCCTGGCTGTCCATCTCATCGTGGAGCTTTAAGTTGACGCTCATGGTGTAGCCCCGCTTTTCCAGCCTCTCATTTAGAATATGGATGTTGTCATTTATCAGATCCAGGATTTCTTCGTCTTCCACGTAAAAATTGGTGTTAACCTTTGTATCCTTTAATTTCACATAGACGTCCACGGGGCCCAGGTTGTCCATATCCAGATGAAGGACTGCACTTACAGAGCCGTCCTCGCTCATCTTGCGGCTCTTATTCCTGTATACGTAGAGATCGCCGTTGGCATTTTGTCCGGCCATCTGCAGCGGAAGCTGGACATACTGGAACATCTGGTTCAGCTGGTTCATGAAGTCCAGATTGTTCTGCAGGTTATTGGCTGCCTGACCAAGTTTAGTCTGTGCTCCAAGGTTCTGGTTTATTGCTTCTGTAAGACCTTTTACCTGGTTGCCAAGCCTCTGGTAGAGATTCTCGATATTCTCCTTTTTCTCAACATCATCAGGTTTTAAGTGCCACTGGGAAGATATGTTGTCCCTCAGCAGTCTGTTGTAGTCGTTTCCGGAAAAGAGCTTCTTCCAGGAAGCACTTTCTGCAGGGTTTGACAGATCTGCCTCGTCAAAAGCCTGGGCCAGAGACTTTAGCAGTTCCTTCTGGGCTGACTCACTCTTTGGATTTTCTGTATAGTTTTTTATTACATCATCAGGTATTCCAAGGTTCCTTAGATTACCTGCAAAAAATCTGCTGACAGGCTTTCCGTCTGATGTCTCAACCTGCGCTCTGCCTTCCGGTGATGCTCCTTTTTCTGTTAACGGAATGTCTGTCTTCTGATCAGGCTGCAGCTGAGCCTTTCCATTAACGTTCGCGGTCTCACCATTAAGGGATGTCTTGCCTGTGCCTTCCTTCATCAGGCCGTCTTCCGCGATGATGATAGTCTTGCCCTTAGCAGCTTCATTGTCAGCCTTGTTTACTGAAACTGTCAGTTCTTTTATAACTGTTTCGTCGGTTCCTGCTGTCCCGTCTTTCGAGATGTTCTGAGCTGCCTCTTTACCTTCTAAGGGGACTGCTACTTCACCGGACTCAGATTCTGCCGCTGCCATTCCTTCGGAGATGACAGTTCCCTCGCCGGCTGCAGTTCCTTCGGCGGCCTCTCCGCCAAAGAGCTTGAGGACGTTTCCATACAGGTTCATGGCTTCAGGCTCTTTTCCCTCTGCCATTAAGGTATTAAAGGCTCCGGGAAGCTCATCCATGATGTTCTCCATGGCTGTGGTGACCTGGTGCTCATAGTTCTTGTAGCTCTCATATTGAACCAGATTGTTGGAATTTATCGGGATGCCGAGACTCTTCATCTCAACCATTGTCTGGATGGAATTGTTGGGAAATGAAGTTATATTCTTATTCATATCCAGAACGGCGTCCCTGTTGATGGGAAGCTGTGCCTTCATCATCTCTTTTACCATCTGGATATTGTCATTGTTGACTTCAAGCCCCGCCGCGGCAAGAGCCTTCAGTGTGCTGTGGTCAGCGGAAGTATTCTCTAAAAGCGGCGAAATTGTCACAGTACCGGAAGAAGCGCTCCTGACGGTAAAGCTTAATACCTGTCCCTCGCGAAGCCCCATTCCGTCCTGGAGTTTGGCCGATATGACGTTGTCACCGATATTGATATTTGCTATCTTGCCTTCCGGAGTATCGGTCACCGAGAGGACATTGCCCTGGATCGTGGATCCTGCTTTGACTTCTACGCTCTTTGCAGCCTGACTGCCGGCAGCTTCAGGACGAAGCGTGCTGCCGTCAATGATCAGGTTGTTATTGGATTGTGATACGCCTCCGGTAATGTTCATACAAAGTTTCCTATAAATGATCTTCTGTGGATCTCACAGGGGCCGCATTTCTTTATGGCATTTATATGTGCTTCACTGCCGTAGCCCTTATTGGAATCAAAACCATACTCAGGGTATTTAAGAGAGAGCTCTTTCATCAGCCTGTCTCTGGTGACCTTGGCTATTATACTGGCAGCTGCTATGGATGCGCTCTTGGCATCACCCTTGATTATGGATATCTGTTTATACTGCTCAAGCTGCGGAATATGCACTGCGTCTATGAGAAGTGCCCCGGGCTTAACAGACAGGTTATTTACAGCTTCAGTCATAGCTTCATAAGTGGCATTTAGAATATTGATCTCATCGATCCGCTCCACAGTCGAACTTCCTATTCCGACTGCAACAGCTTTTTCCATGATCACATCGTAAAGCTCTTCTCTCTTTTTCTCGGATAATTTCTTGGAATCGTTTAGATAGAGAATATCGACATTCTGCGGCAGGATAACCGCAGCTGCATAGACAGGGCCTGCAAGAGGTCCCCTTCCAACTTCGTCGATGCCACACAAAAGACCATATTCGGCATACTGCCTCTCATACATGGTCATCTGGGACATACGCTGTATCTCTTTTTTAATATCGGAAATTTTCTTTTCTGCTGATCTTACAAGACTGATGACACCGGAGCGCTCATCACTCCGGTATTCATCGATAAAGGCTTCAAAATCTTTTTCATTTCGAAGATCTGAAAAAACTGATTTTATATCAGCTATAGACTGCATCAGTCGATTCCCCCAAAAGTTGAAAATGGAAAGATCCTTATAAATGCTTTCCCTAAAATATCACTCTTTTTGATATTACCCACCGAGATGTCTCTTGAGTCCATACTGTGGTTTCGATTATCTCCCATCACGAAGTACTCGCCCTCGCCAAGGGTTATATCCGTCTCTGCCCGTCCCGGATCCTGGATAACCTCTGCTCCGTAATGCTCATCCAGTATGTTTCCGTCAATATAAATATTGCCGTAGTAGTCGATTCTCACCGTTTCACCGGGAAGACCTATGACCCGCTTGATAAAGTACTGGTCATCTCCGTATTGGTATGGAAAGATGACGATATCAAACCTCTCAGGTTCTTTGAATCTGTAGGAAAGCTTGTCAACAAGAAGTGAGTCTCTGTCCTCCAGAGTCGGGTACATGGAAGATCCGCTGACTTCTGTTCTCTGGGCCACGAAGGTTATAAACAAAAAAGTCAGGATAAAGACTACTATCAGGTAAACTACTGTACTCAGAATCTCTTTTAAAACATTATTCATCTCCATTTTTAGGCGGCCTCTCTAATGTTATATTTCCCAGTCTGCCGTTTCTGAAATCATCCAGAAGCAGTGCTGATGCCCTCTCTATATCCGGTTTTGCACCCTGCTTTAAGAGCTTCCTGTTAGATGCAATCGCAGATAACACGGCACTTAGAGGAGTTGCGTACTCTTCATTTTCAAACTCTCGCAGTTCCTCTTCAGTAATATTATACTTCTCATTTATTGCATCGGGATAGTACTGACTTAAGATTTTTATCAGTTCACAGGCAAGTTCTGTGACATCCAGGTTTTCATCGTTCATGGAACCGATAAGCGCAAGGCGTATACCAACCTCCTGGCTCTCAAACTTTGGCCACAGGATCCCGGGAGTATCAAGAAGCTGCATGTTCTTTCCCAGGGATATCCACTGTTTGCCCTTGGTGACTCCGGGCTTGTTCCCGGTCTTGGCTGATGCCCTGCCGGATAGTTTATTTATGAAGGTTGACTTTCCAACGTTTGGGATCCCTGCAACCATGGCTCTTATGGGCCTTGAAACAATGCCCCGCTTTCTATCCCGCTCTATCTTCTCAGCGCAGGCCTTCTGGACCAGGTCTTTTACCTTTCCGGCTTCATTGCCGGTCCTGGAATTCATCTGGATAACGGAAATGCCCTTGCTCTGATAATATTCACACCACATTGCTGTAGCCTTCGGATCGGCCAGATCGGCTTTGTTGAGCACAACGACCCTGAATTTGTTCCTGCCAAGCTCATCTATATCGGGGTTGCGCCCTGATTCAGGGATTCGCGCGTCTGTAAGTTCTATTATGATATCGATCAGCTTGATGTTTTCCTGCATCATTCTGATGGCTTTGGTCATATGACCGGGATACCACTGATAATTCATACAATCTCCTCAATAATGCGGGATCAGTCCCCTCTCGGCCTCTTCTCCGGCAAGCTTATACCAGGCTCTTCCGATGATCATGCTCTGACCAACGATTCCGATGTTGGCACTTCTTGAGTCCTCACTGCTGTTTCTGTTATCGCCAAGGACAAAGTATTCTCCGCTCTTTAGCTTGATCTCATTCTCTGCGATACCTGCGTCCTGCATCTTGTCATACTTACTTTCTTTGGAATCGATGATCCCATTCACATAGAGACTGCCGTCGATGATCTGGACTGTATCTCCCGGCGTTGCCACAACCCTCTTTACATAGTAGTGGGAATTGACATTGCCATTTGGTAAAAAGACTATGACATCTCCGACCTTGGGACTTGCTATCTTGGAGAGAACCCTGTCCACAAAGACTCCCTGTCCGCCGGCTATGGCTGGCTCCATGGAATCACCGATGCACTTTACCTGCATTCCGAAGGCAAGTACCAGTGCAGTGGCGATAACTACTGCTACTAACGTGATTGTGAGCCAGGAAAAGATCTCTTTTATCAGCCTTGGGGTTATTATCTTTTTCTGCTTTTTATTGTAATAGTACTGATTGGTCTTCTTTTTGAACATAAATGTCCTTTGCTCACGGATAAAAGTAAAAAAGGCAATTACTGTAATAGTAACTGCCTTTAATCACAAATTATCTGGTAACAAGCTCCTTAACCTTAGCCTTCTTACCTGTAAGTCCCTTAAGGTAGTTCAGCTTAGCTCTTCTTACCTTACCTCTTCTGACAATCTCAACCTTCTCAACGATAGGTGAGTGAAGTGGCCATGTCTTCTCAACGCCAACACCGTAAGACTCTTTTCTTACAGTAAATGTTGTGCGGTTGCTGCCGCCCTGGATCTTCTTGACAGTTCCCTCGAAAACCTGTACTCTCTCACGGTTTCCTTCCTTGATCTTAGCATGTACTCTTACAGTATCGCCGGTGTGGAACTGAGGCGCATTGGCGTTCAGTTGCTCTTTCTCGAGCTCTTCGATAATTGTACTCATAACTTTTCTCCTATTCTATGGACGTTCTTACATGTAACCTTTGTACATCAGAGGACCGTCTGATTATCACAACGCATTTTAATATAACACATAACCCTGTGATAAGTCAACCCAAAAGATCCCTTGGGCCAAATCTGTCCGGGAGAATCTCTGTAAGAGTAAAGATCTTGTATTCAGTTTCTGATTTAGCCAGTATAACTTTAAATTCATCACGGCAGAACTCGCTCATCACCTGCCTGCACACTCCGCAGGGGCTGCAGTAATCAAGCTCCTCTTCGTCCTGCATTCCGCCCACAATGGCTATGGCCGTAAAATCCATGACGCCTTCGCTGACCGCCTTGAAAAATGCTGTCCTCTCGGCACAGTTGGTGGGGGTAAAAGAGGCATTCTCAATATTGCAGCCTGTATATACCCTTCCATCAGCACTAAGCAGCGCCGCTCCCACATTGAAGTGGGAGTACGGCGTATAGGACATCTTTCTCATATCGAGAGCAGTTCTTATGAGACCTTGTATATCTATTTCCATATATTGTTTTCCGTTTCTTATCTTGAGCCCTTATCGTAAGGAATACCCTCAGCCTTAGGTGCTCTTGAATTGGATGATGTAAATGCCAGCACGATCAGTGAAATGATGTATGGCATCATATTGTATATGGATCCCGGAATGTTCAGGGATGCCAGGAATGGGAATCCTGAGTATACATTGGAAAGAGCTCTGAAGAAACCGAACAAAAGAGCTGCAAGTCCGATGTTGACAGGCTTCCACTGACCAAAGATCATAACTGCCAGGGCCAGGAAACCAAATCCTGCAACACCAACTTCAAATTTCCATTCACTTACACCGGCTGTGATATACACGATTCCGCCGATGCCTGCCAGCATACCGGATATAAGGACACCTGCCCATCTCATCCTGTATACGTTGATACCTACAGAATCCGCAGCCTGTGGATGTTCGCCGCAGGCCATGAGTCTTAGGCCAAACCTTGTCTTGTAGAGAACAACGTATGCAGCGATCAGAGCCAGCAGAGCCACCAGCATAAACCAGTTGAACTGGAAAGAGCCAATGGGCACAACCAGTGCCTTTTTGGTCTGAACATACTGGATCGTGGAAGAAACGTTGTCGGGATTCTCTGCCATGTTGATGGACTTAACCATAACAGTTGCAGCAGCTGCAGCCAGCATGTTAAGAGCTGTACCTACCAGTGTCTGATCAGCCTTCAGGTTGATACATGCCACAGCCAGAAGCATTGAGTACACTACTCCGCAAAGAGTCGATGCCAGAATGACAACCAGTACGATCAAAATTCCCGGAAGACTGGGTGAGATGTACTTGAGTGTAAGCGCTCCGCCCAGAGCTCCCATAACCATTATGCCTTCCAAACCCAGGTTGATGACACCGGAATGCTCTGAAAAACATCCGCCCAGGGCTACAAGGATAAGAACTGATGCAAATAGTAATGTGTATTGAAGGAGAAGTATCATTATTTGTTACCTCCTTCCTCTTTTTTGGCCTGAGGAGCTGTCTTTTCAGCAGTCTTCTCAGATTTTCTCTGCAAATAGCTGTTCAGGTACAGCTTGAAGAAAAGTACAAATCCACACAGGTAGATTATGATCGCTGAAATGAAATCAGAGATCTGTGAAGGATAAACATTCTTGTCCAGATATGATCCTCCACTGGTAATGTGCTGGATAAAGTACGACGAGAATATTGTTCCGATAGGATCAAGACCACCCAGGAATGTAGCTGCTATTCCGTTGAAGCCCATGCTCGGTACAGATGACTGTGTAACCGACCACTGTTCATATCCTGACAGGAACAAAAATGCTGCGCCAAGACCTGCAAGTGCACCGCCTATGAAAAGTGTAAGGATCAGATTTCTCTTTTCCTTCATACCGCTGTATTTGGCGGCATCCTTGGCGATACCTGTTGCTTTGATCTCATAGCCGAACACTGTCATGCTGAGGACCATCTTGAGTACTATGGCGATGATGATTGCAAGCGGTATGGCTATTGTCACGTATTTGTTGTGAGAAAAGAGATTCTCAAGTCCCATTGAAGGAAGAAGCGCCGACTGATTTACAGATGCAACCGGAACTGTATAGGGACTGGCTGTCTCTTTTACTTTTGAAAGGATCATGTTTACTGCATAGAGGCCGATCCAGTTCAGCATGATACCGGAAATAACCTCATTAACATTTCTGTATGCCTTGAGAAGTCCTACGATGATACCGAAGATTCCACCGGCGATGAGAGCTGCCAGAAGACAAATGATCCACGGCATTTTCAGATACAGCGCACAGAAAAGAGATGCTCCTGCACCCGCAACATACTGCCCTGCTGCTCCGATATTAAACAGGCCAGCCTGATAACAGAACTGGATGGATAGCGCACACATAAGAAGCGGCGCTGCCTTTACCAGTGTGTTGCCGAGATACTTCATGGCAGCTGCTTTTGTAGGATAAGTAAAGTAGTTCTTGAGGATTGTGATTATGGCATCCACAGCTCCTGCAGGATTGATTATGAGAAGTGCGATAAAGCCTACAAAGAGACCGATCACAATGCAAAGAAGAGCGGCCAGGATTGCCTGTACTGCCGGCTTTGCCAGAAAGCTTTCCTGAACTTTTGTATTATTAGTTTCACCCATTATGCTCCGATCTCCTTTCTCTTGGCTCCTGCCATATACAGTCCAAGTTCTTCCGGTGTGGTTGTCTTGGGATCAAACTCTCCGACAAGCTCACCCTCGTACATAACAAGAATCCTGTCTGAGATACTCATTACCTCTTCAAGTTCCAGCGATACCAGAAGTACTGCATGTCCGGCATCTCTCTGCGCGATCAGCTGCTTGTGTATGTACTCGATGGCACCTACATCCAGTCCTCTGGTGGGCTGTACAGCTATGAGGAGATCCGGATTCTTGTCGATCTCCCTGGCTATTATTGCCTTCTGCTGATTACCACCGGACATGGATCTGGCAATTGTGGGAGCTCCCTGTCCTGATCTTATATCATACTGTTCAATAAGTTTTTCTGCGTACTTATTGATCTCAGCTTTCTTTAAAAAGCCCATATTGGAAAACTCAGGTTCAAAGTATCTCTGAAGTACCAGATTATAGGCCAGTGAATAATCCATGACCAGTCCGTGTTTATGCCTGTCCTCAGGGATATGGCTCATTCCATGTGTTGAGCGCTCTCTGATGGAGGCATGGGTAATATCCCTGCCTGAGAGTGTGATCTTGCCCGTAGTGCAGTTCTCAAGTCCGGACAGGCCGTAAACAAGCTCTGTCTGGCCGTTTCCATCGATACCTGCTATGCAGACGATCTCTCCTGCCCTTACATCAAAGGTCACGTTCTTGACGGCATTGTTATGGTGGAGCTTACTGGGTACAGTCATATTCTCCACATGAAGAATGACCTCACCGGGCTCCTTGTCCTCCTTGGTGGCCACCAGCTGTACATCACGGCCTACCATCATTCGGCTTAGTTCGTCCTGGTTGGTGTCAGCGATATTTACAGTTCCTATGTATTTTCCTCTTCGAAGGACCGAACATCTGTCAGCAACCGACATGATCTCCGCAAGCTTATGGGAAATGAACAGGATGGACTTGCCCTCTTTTGCAAGATTCTTCATGATCTCCATAAGTTCGTCGATCTCAGCTGGTGTAAGAACAGCCGTGGGCTCGTCGAAAATAAGGATCTCATTGTCTCTGTAGAGCATCTTAAGGATCTCTGTCCTCTGCTGCATGCCTACAGTGATATCCTCAATCTTGGCATCCGGATCTACCTTCAGACCATATTTGTCTGAAAGCTCCATTACTTTCTTTCTTGACTCCTCCTTTTGAAGGAAGCCATGACTTACGGTCTCGTCGCCCAGAATGATGTTGTCCAGTACTGAAAAACACTGAACCAGCTTAAAGTGCTGATGCACCATTCCTATGCCAAGATCATTGGCATCATTCGGGTTGTTGATCTTGACCTCGACACCATCCTTCTTGATGATGCCCTCCTCTGCCTGATAGAGACCGAAAAGCACACTCATAAGTGTGGACTTGCCGGCTCCGTTCTCACCAAGAAGCGCATGGATCTCGCCCTTTTTCAACTGAATCGTAACGTTGTCATTGGCAATGATCCCCGGGAACCTCTTGGTAATGTTCAGCATCTCAATAGCATATTCGCTGCCACCTGCCACGTTAGTATCCTCCATACCTTCTTAAAATATTAACCCTCTAATTCCAGAAAAAGGCCGGAAGACTATGAATCCGCCGGCCCTTATTGACTTTAAACGTCTAAATATTATTTGATATTGCCCTGGAAGTTAACCTTAGCTGTTGATGCTGAAGGCTGCTCAGCAGATGTATCGTTGGATACTGTGATCTTGCCGCTTGCCATATCAGCTACCAGTGCGTGGTAATCATCAACTGTAAAGCCATCTGTCCATACTGTTGTATCCTCAGGAAGTCCTACATAGTTGAGGGACATGTCATCACCTGATACAAGACCAAGGTTCTGGATCTGTCCTGCGTATGAACCCCACTGTCCATCTCTGATGGCTGAAAGCAGAGTCTTAACTGTAGCCTGAAGGCCCTTCATTGCTGATGTGATTGTCATGCCTGCGCCATACTGTCCATCGATGGTGCCTGCCTGGTCAACGTCAACACCGATAACCTTGCCGCCAACCTTGCCTGCAGCTTCTGCAGCTGATGTGAAGATACCGCCGCCGCATGCAAATACGACTTCTGTGCCGCCCTGATACCATGTATCCATAGCAGCTGTGATATCTGAATCGCCGTAGAACTGGTTACCATATGCGTAGTTGATCTCAACATCTGCGCCGCTCTCTGCTGCTGCAGCGTCAGCGCCCTGTACGAAGCCGTAGCCGTAACGGATAACAGCAGGAACTGCCATACCGCCAAGGAAACCAAGCTTGGTGTAGCCCATCTTTACAGCTGCGTATCCGGCCATGTATCCGGGAAGCTCTTCCTGATATACTGCTGAGAATACGTTGTCATAGGTCTGTGAGTTGAAGTCTGATCCGTCACCCTCAAGGTCATACTCGGAAACGTCAAGTGCAACGAACTTAACATCAGGATACATCTCAGCTGTTTCCTTGATAGCTCCTGCAAATGCGTAACCGGGCATTACTACTACGTTGTAGCCGTCTGCAACAGCCTTATCGATCATAGCTACTCTCTCAGGATCTGAGTCGCCCTCGGGCTTGTAGTATGTGAAGTCGATGCTGTTGGCTTCGCCGAATGCCTTACATGCTTCATAGGTTGACTGGTTGAAGGACTGGTCTGTGATATCACCGTAGTCAGTGATCATAGCAACCTTCATGTCAGATGCTGCAGCTGCATTATCTGCAGGTGCTGCTTCCTGTGTGTCAGCAGGAGCTTCAGCAGGTGCTTCCTGTGTCTGCTCTGCGGGAGCTTCTGCAGGTGCCTCTGTGGATCCGCCTGTTGATCCGCAGGCAACAAGTGATGTTACCATGGTTGCAGCCATCAGTGCTGCTAAAAGTTTCTTTTTCATAATTTCCCTCCATTTTGAAAAATGATAATAGAAACATCTATTAATAAAACCATTTAGGCTTTATCCAAATTGATAAGGTTCTTGACCGCCTCTATTGTGGTACGGTATACAATATCCATGTCGTGGGCCTGGGGATTGGAAAGACCCTTTTTAGCCCTCTCCTGGTTGGCCACAACAAGAAGAATTGCTCCGGTCCTGGCCCTCAAGTAATCTCCCACTATAAACAGAGTTGAACTCTCCATTTCAGAGCAAAGAGCGCCGCACTTGATCCATGCGTCCCATTTGTAGAGGAGCTCCTGTCCAACAGGCTTGGTCTCAGGCTCATGCTGTCCAAAGAAGGAGTCCTTGCACTGGGCAACGCCCACATGATATTTGGCTCCTGTGGTCCTGGCACCCTGAACAAGGGCATTTACCACATCAAAAGTGGCAACAGCCGGATACTCAATAGGTGCATACTCCTTGGATGTACCCTCGGCCCTTATTGCGCCCGAAGCGATCACCAGATCGCCGCCGATGACATCCTCCTGCATTCCACCTGATGTTCCCATGCGAATAAAAGTGTCTGCTCCACACTTATAGAGCTCTTCAACGCAGATTGCAGTCGAAGCGCCTCCGATTCCTGTAGATACAACACTTACCTTCTCTCCGCAGAGAGTACCTGTATAGGTATTGTATTCTCTGTTATAAGCGACAAATTTGGGATCATCAAAGAACTTGGAAATAGATTCACATCTACCCGGATCCCCCGTCAAAAGCACATATCTTCCAACGTCGCCGGGTTTAACATGTGTATGATACTGGTAACCAGCACCTTCAGTATAATCTACCATAGAATTTTACCCCAATATGTTGTAACAATTTATTTTCACACACACAATATTCAAATAATATTATAATTCATTATTTGTTAAAAGTCACTAATATTTACAAAAGACCGTCCATAACATGTATTGTTATCCGTCTGCTCTCAACATCTATATTTTTTACGCAGTCCTTGATGGCCGGAATGTATATTTTTTCCTCTGAATCCTTGAGAGTCATCTCATAAACATCATTGGCACCGGTCTGAAGGATTTCTGTAAGAGTCCCCAGCTCTTTCATATCCTCATCCACTATGGTCATGCCCATGAGATCTGCACAGTAGTACTCACCCGGCTCAAGCTTTAGAGCATCCTTCCTGTCGACAGTAAGCTCGCAGCCCCTTAGTTTCTCCACGTCATTTATATCGTCGAACTGTTTAAATTTGACAATGACAAACTTCTTGAAGAACCTGGCACTTACAATATCAAGTTCTATCTCCTCTCCCCTCTGGGTGTGAAGAGTTACTTTCTTTAGCTTCTTGAATCTTGCGGGATCCTGCGTTGTGGGAAAGACATTTACCTCTCCCTTAAGTCCATGGGTTGAAGCAATTACTCCCACCTGAAATCTCTCAGTCATGTTTCATTCCTCATATATGTAATCAACGATCAGCTCTTTTTTCTCTTTTTCTTTGGAGGCGCCGGCGGATTCTCCAAAATCCATTTTTCGTACAGATCAGGTCGTCTCTGTCTGGTCCTTTCAATGGCCTTTTCAAGCCTCCACTCATCCACCTTCTTATGATCACCGGAAAGAAGTATCTCAGGAACCTTTTTGCCCATCCATTCCTCAGGTCTTGAATACTGAGGATACTCCAGAAGGTAGTTGCTGTGGCTCTCTGTAGAGGCGGATTCATCGTTGTTTAGCACTCCCGGCACCAGCCTTGCAATGGCATCTATCATCACCATGGCCGGCAGTTCTCCGCCTGTCAGAACATAGTCGCCGATGGAGACATAATCAGTTACGATCTCCTCCAGCACTCTTTCGTCCACGCCCTCATAGTGACCGCATAAAAATACCAGGTCAGACTCTTTTGCCAGCTCCGCCGCCATCTTCTGATTGAATACACTTCCCTGTGGTGTTACATATATAACTCTATGCTTTTTGGCACCACTGTCAATTATTTTTTTCTCTATGTCTTTATAGCAGTCATAAATAGGCTGAGCCTGCATCAGCATACCCGCCCCCCCGCCGTAGGTGTAGTCATCCACCTTATGGTGTTTGATATCTGCAGAATAATCCCTTATGTTTATAGCATTTACACTGATATACCCTCTCTCAGAGGCCCTCCCCATTATACTGGCCGACAAGCCCTCATTAATCATCTCCGGGAACAGTGTCATAACATGGAAATTCATTCGTACTCCTTTGTTTATCTAGTTGCCGGGCAGCTTGCAAAGACCCGCCGCCGAGCTGAGACTTCGTTCCTCACCATAACAAAAAGTCCGGATAAAGCATTAAACCTTATCCGGACTCTGATTTATACTATCTCAACATCGACTCTGATGTTCTCTCTGGTTGAGGCAGCCTTTACGACAGCACGTATAGCCTTGGCGATACGGCCCTGCTTGCCTATAACCTTGCCCATGTCTGAAGGTGCAACATGAAGCTCAATTATTATATTTCGCCCGTCTTTCTTTTCGGTAACAACTACTTCACCCGGATTATCAACAAGCGCTTTTGCGATAACTTCAACTAATTCTTTCATTGACCAACCTCCGGCATATTTGTTAGAAACGTTATATTATTTCTGAATGCCGGCCTGCTTGAACAGCTTAGCAACAGACTCTGTAGGCTGAGCACCGTTTGAGAGCCACTTCTTAGCAAGCTCCTCATTTACCTTTACTGTGCTGGGATCTGTGTTGGGATCGTATGTTCCGATCTCCTCAATGAACTTGCCCTGTACAGGGAACTTAGAATCTGAAACGATGATCCTGTAGAAAGGAACCTTCTTCTTACCAATTCTCTTTAATCTGATCTTTACTGCCATTTTAATTTCCTCCGTTTAAAAGTTTATATATTATTAGTTGTTTTTTATGTATCAAACAGCAAATGCTGTAAACACATCTCATTTATCAGAAGGGGAATTTCCCTCTTCCAAAGCCGCCCAGGCCTCTTCCGAAGCCTCGTCTGCCACCCATGAGTCCGGGCATCTGCTTCATCATCTTATTCATCTGCTCAAACTGCTTGATGAAGCGGTTTACTGCCGCGATATCATTGCCTGATCCCTTGGCGATCCTGTACTTGCGCTGGGGACTCATAAGCTTGGGGTTCTTGCGCTCTGCGGGAGTCATCGAGAGTACGATGGCCTCCATCCTCTTAAGGGATTTCTCGTCCGGGAGCTGATCATCACTTATCTTGCCCATTCCGGGGATCAAATTCATGATGGAACCCAGGCCGCCCATGGAACGCATCTGCTTCATGCTCTCAAGGAACATTTCGAAATCGAGCTTGCCCTTCTTCATCTTCTGGGCCATCTCTTTTTCTTTTTCGGCATCCATCTCTGCGCTGGCTTCAAC
>JAEEGH010016527.1_pt1 | contig 15855 bp, 9 predicted proteins | sample 9134181 | NCBI WGS metagenome assembly JAEEGH01 (sample SAMN16246544, study PRJNA631951) | gut metagenome | biome: gut microbiome; feature: rumen; material: DP-attached | host: Bos | place: Iran: Karaj | collected 2018-10
CCGGAGGCCGCGCAGGCGGTTGCCGTCGTTGGTGGGATAATCGAGCTTACCGTCCGTTTTCAGGAACTGTTCCGTCTTGTCGGTAGCCAGGTCGGTGGGCGAGTAGATGGCCACAAAGCCGTAGCCGCCGTCTTCGATGCTCTGGGCAGCCGTGGCGCTCAGCGTGACGTTGCTGTAAGTGGGATTGGTGACGTCTGCCGTCGGCTTCACCAGATAGGGCTTGCCGGCCTCGATGCTGCTGGCGTTCTTGAACACCATGGAGGCACCGTCGGCATGGTCGTATTCACGAATGGTTCCTTCCATTGCCGCGATGTCGAAGGGCACTGCAAAGGTGTTCCAGTTGCTGCTGCTCAGCGTTCGCTTCAGTCGGACGGTGGCGTTCTCAATGTCTGCAGCGGGCGAGACGAACTCCTTGCTGTCGTCGATGACATAGACGACGGCGGGGATGCCGTTCTGTGCGATGGGGGCAATCTGCTTGGTGCCGTCGTTGGCAACCACGATGCCCGACAGGTCGGCTATGGCACCGTCGTAGGCGCCTTTGCCAAAGCGGTCAGGGGCGTCGAGATCCTGTCCGATGCGTTGTTCTTCGATGGTCACCCAGTCGGCCAGGTGGTATTGCAGCTCGTCGTTGCTGCTGATGACCGCTGGCTCGACTTGTGGCTCCGACACGCGGTCGGCAATGGCCAGATAGTCGGTAGTGGTGTTCTCTGTAGCCACCAGCTTGGGCATTCCGTTTTCAGTAGCACGCTTGCCGATAATCCATCCGCCTATGTGCTGGTTGTACTTCGGGGTGGGGTTGAACTTGGCCGTTGTGCCGAGATCCAGACAGAGGGTACCCGAACCGTCGCGCACGAACAGCTGGTTGCTGCTCTCGTCGTAGTACAGCACGCGGACCCTGCTTTCATCTTCGTCGGAGAAGTAGATGCGAGCCTCGGTTTCGTTGCCAAGGCTGATGAATCCGTGGGCATTCTTGACGGTTTCGCCTACCGTGTAGGTCTTGCTGGTGACACTGCTGGCCACCGTTCCGTAGTAGGCCTTGGCCTTCACCGTCGTGTTGCCTGTGATGCTGATGTTCGAGGTCAGCATGGCTATGTTCCCGTTCGATGGCGATGGCTCCGTGCCGTCGGTGGTGTAATAGACGGTGGTGCTGTCAGCGGGTATCAGCGTGATGTGCTTGGTGGCCTCCTCCGTAGTGTTTGCCCAGAACAGATGTCCTTCCGGCAGCGACGGGGCGTTGATGGCCGTAACCGTCTCCTCCACCTTCACGTCGTCCAGGAAACCGCGCTTGCCGCTGAAGGTCAGCTGGATGCTTTCGGCAGTGGTGACGGTGATGTTCACGGTATATGCCGTCCACGTGCTGTTCGTCAGTGTGATGTTGGTGTCGCCCGAGAGTGTAACGCCCTCGTTGGCTGTGACGGTCAGCGTGTTGGTCTTCGAGTCGCCCCAGCCGGCAGCGTTGAAGGTCAGCGTGGCAGTCTTACCCGTACCTATTAATATGATTTCGGGGGTGGTGCAGATGCCGTCAACAGAGGCTGTTCCGAATCGAAGGCATTCATGAGCACCATAGATTTTGTTTTCGTTTGAACCACTCCAACCTTCTAAGTCATAAATGGGTTTGCTGTTTCCTTCGCCGAATTTCCCGTCTCGACCTCCAAGATTAGGATTGCCGTCAAACGTTTCGTCAAACGCCAGATGCGTAACACCGTCGGCCCTTGCCGCTTGGTGTACCAGCAGCAGGCTCCACAGTAGTAAGCTCGTTAAGTAAAGTTTTCTCATTGTCTTATTTATTTATAGTTTTTCAAGTTCACGATTATGACTGCAAAGATACGAAAAAAAATGTTGAAATCACGAATGATTGCTGATTTTTTTCAGAAAAAAGTTTGCAGAATCAAAAATATTGACTAATTTTGTGGCTGTTTATAAACCATTAACATTACTTACTATGGAACCGTTCACACTTTATTCCCTGATTGCAGCAGGCGTCTTGCTGCTGGTTTTCTTCCTCTTCGTCTCCTACGTCAAGGCACCGCCCTCGTCAGCATTCATTATCTCGGGTCTCTCCCGTGAACCGCGTGTGCTGATTGGTTCCGGCGGTTTCCGCATTCCGTTCTTCGAGCGTCTCGACCGCGTCTATTTAGGACAGATTACGGTGGATATCAAGACCGAGGAGAGTGTGCCCACCACCGACTTCATCAACGTCGATGTGGATGCGGTGGCGAAGATTCGCGTCATGCCTACCAACGAGGGTACCCGTCTGGCTGCCAAGAACTTCCTGAACATGATGCCCAGCGAGATAGCCGAGCAGTTGCAGGACTCACTGCAGGGTAACATGCGTGAAATCATTGGTACACTGGACCTGCGCTCACTGAATACCGACCGCGATGGTTTCTCTGACCAGGTGATGACCAAGGCACAGCCCGATATGGCCAAGCTGGGTATTGAGATTATCTCTTGCAACATCCAGAACGTGACCGATAAGGAAGGTCTGATCAAGGACCTGGGTGCCGACAACACCGCCAAGATTAAGAAGGATGCCTCGATTAACCGCGCTATTGCTGAGCGTGACGTGAAGATTGAGGTATCGAAAGCCGACAAGGAAGCTAACGATGCCCGTGTGGATGCCGATACCGCTATTGCCATCAAGAACAACGAACTGGCACTGAAGCGTGCTGCCCTGAAACAGCAGGCCGATACGGCACAGGCTGACGCCGATGCCGCCTACGCCATCCAGCAGCAGGAACAGCAGAAGACCATCAATATCAAGACCGTAGAGGCTGAGATTGAGAAGACCAAGCGCGAACAGATTCTGTCGAAGGAACAGATTGAGATTCGCCAGAACCAGTTGGCTGCCGAGGTCGAGAAGAAGGCCGATGCTGATAAGTATAAGGTAGAGCGTGATGCTGCCGCCGATTTGGAACAGCGCAAGCGTGTCGCTGAGGCTCAGAAGTATGAGGCCGAGCAGCGTGCCCTGGCTCAGAATGCTGAGTCAGATGCCGTCCGCTATCGTCTGGAACAGGAAGCTGCCGGTATCAAGGCCAAGGGTGAGGCTGAGGCTTACGCCATTCAGAAGAAGGGTGAGGCTGAGGCTCAGGCCATGGACAAGAAGGCCGAGGCTTATAAAAAGTATAACAACGCTGCCGTCATGCAGATGATGATTGAAGTGTTGCCACAGGTTGTCGAGAATGTTGCCAAGCCCATTGCCTCTATCAAGGATGTCCATGTCTATAGTGGCGGTCAGGACACTGGCGCAGGTGTTGCTGCCATGAGTGGTGGCGTACCCGTAGCCATCAAGCAGGCTTTCGACGTACTGAAGTCTGCCACAGGTGTCGATATGGCTGACATCATGCGTGCCGGAACCATCGAGGCCAAGGTCAACCGCAACATCAACCTTAACGACGAGGCCCGCGAAGCTGTTGACAACATTACAGGAAAAGGAACTAACAAGAAGTAATAAGTGAAAAGCAATAAAATCTTTGCCGCAGTACTACTTGCGGTATTCTTCTGTCTTTCGGCAGCAGCCAAGGACGCTGTGAACACGAAGTTCGGAAAGCCCACCAAGGAGGAGCTGACCATGACGACCTACGCAGCGGAGCCTGATGCCGAGGCAGTGGTACTCTGTCGTCTGACGGATGTGGAATATAGTTTTCAGACTGATGGCTACCTCGTTGACTATCATGAGAAGATACGTATCAAGGTGCTGAAGCCGGAGGGTGCCAAGTATGCTCAGGTCACCATTCCCTACTACATTCTCCAGCAGGGTGTGAAAGGTGTCAACAATTCTCAGATAGCGTTGCGCCCACAGCATATTAACCTTAACGGTACCGTCTCGGCAGACGAGACTGTTTCTGGCTCCATTGCAGAGGACCTCGTCAACAGCTACATCCATGAGAGTATCGAAGACATCAAGGCTACCGCCTATAACATGAATGGCAGCAAGACGACTAAGACGAAACTCAAGGCTGCCGACGTGGTGAAGGAACAGGTTGATGGAGAAAACTGGCAGGTTCGTTTTACTGTCCCAGATGTCCGTCAGGGTACGGTCATCGAATATGAGTACACCCGTCATAGCGAACTGTTCTACCGTCTGCACGACTGGCAGGCACAGCAGGCGATTCCCGTTGCCTTTGCCCGCCTCACCATCACCATTCCACGTCACCTCCTGTTCAACTTCGAACAGCATGGCAGTCAGCAGCTTGTCGCTAAGCAGGAGTCTGCCACCATGATTTATAAGTTGGTGAGCGACCCGCTGGCAGCACCCACCAACGTGATGGCCTATCGCTACATCTTTACCGGACAAGACCTGAAGGGAGCACCCAGTGACCCCAATGTATGCTTGGCAGACTATTACACAGGTATTACCGCTGAGCTCAGCAGCTTCGGTCTGCCCAGTACGCCACCAGCCAACTATGCCGACACCTGGGAACACGTTGACCAGGTGTTGATGGAGGACGACAACCTGGGCAAGATGATAGAAAGCCACAGTCCGCTACGCGAGCAGTTGCAGGCTGAGAACATCCAGACCATTGCCAACGAACAGGAGCGTGCCGCAGCAGTATGCCGTCTGGTATTCTCGCGCGTCAAATGGAATGGCAAGTACGCCATGTGGGCAAGAGACACCCAAGAAACCCTCCAACAGGGTGAAGGCAACAGTGCCGATGTCAACATGCTGCTGATGCAGACCCTCCGCGATGCCGGTCTGAAGGTGAACCCTGTCGTGCTTCGCCAGCGCGACCTGGGAGCACTGCCTCAAAGTTTCCCCACCATCAGCAAGCTGACGAATTACGTGGTAGGCATCAAGACCAGGAATGCGGGCACTGTCTATGTCGATGCCTCGTCACCTGAAGGACAGCTGAACACACTGCCCGACCAGTTGCAGGTAGAACGAGCACACCCCATCGGTTTCCCGTCAAACGCGCCATGGGTGAGTCTGAAGAAAGCTGTCAACCCACAGGGCAAACGTTAATATTGGAAAGTAAACACAAGATGAGAATACTGATTACAGGAGCCAGTGGGTTCATTGGCTCCTTTATTGTAGAAGAGGCGCTGCGCCGTGGTTTCGAAACATGGGCAGCGGTACGCAAGAGCAGTTCGAAGGCGTTCCTGCAGGACGAGCGCATCCATTTCATCGAGCTCGACTTCTCGTCAGAGACACAGCTGACCCAGCAACTGACAGGTCTGCAGTTCGACTACATCGTACATGCCGCTGGTGTCACCAAGTGTCTGGACCCAGAGGACTTCCACCGTATCAATACCGAGGGTACGCAACACCTGGTACATGTGCTGAAAGCCTTGCAGATGCGCATAGAGCGTTTCGTCTATATCAGTAGTCTCAGCATCATGGGAGCTATCCGTGAGGAACAGCCCTATGAGGAAATCCGCGAGAGCGACACGCCACAGCCCAATACTGCCTACGGACGCAGCAAGCTGGAGGCCGAACAGTGGCTGGACACCGTAGAAGACCTGCCCTACGTTATTCTGCGCCCTACGGGTGTCTATGGACCTCGCGAGCGCGACTATTTCATGATGGCCAAGAGTATCAAGGCACATACCGACTTTGCCGTAGGTTTCAAGCAGCAGGACATCACCTTCGTCTATGTCACCGACGTGGTGCAGGCTGTCTTCCTGGCCTGCGAGAAGGGTGTCACAGGGCGTCGCTACTTCCTCAGCGATGGTGAGGTGTACCAGTCGTCCACCTTCAGCAACCTGATACGCAAGGAGCTGGGCAACCCTTGGTGGATACGCATCACGGCACCACTGTGGCTGTTGCGCATCATCACGTTCTGTGGCGAGTATATCGGGCACATGACAGGTAAGGTGACTGCGCTGAACAACGACAAATACTACATCATGCGCCAACGCAACTGGCGTTGTGATATCGAGCCTGCACGTCGCGAGTTGGGCTACGAGCCACAGGTCAAACTGGAGGAAGGTGTTAAACGAAGCATAGCATGGTACAAGGAAAACAACTGGCTGTAAGAGGGCTGATGGCTGCTGAATGGGTAGGCATGGCTTACCTGCTCTTCACATTGGTCTTCATGGCTTGCGTATGGTCGCAGCTGCAGGACGTTACCAGTATGCTGGTGTTGCGTGGCGGCTACATTGCAGCCACGCTGGGTACATGGGCTATCTATCGCCGCTTCCCCAGTAAATGGACCTTGTTCCTACGTGTGCTGGTACAGATGGTGTTCCTCAGCTGGTGGTATCCGGATACCTACGAGATGAACCGCACGCTGCCCAACCTTGACCACCTCTTTGCCCAATGGGAACAGTCACTCTTCGGCTGTCAGCCGTCGCTGCTGTTCTCGCAGAAGGTGCCCTACGGATGGTTCTCTGAACTGATGTGTCTGGGTTATGTCAGCTACTTCCCGCTGATGCTCATCACCTACCTTTATTATTTCTTCCATCGCTACGAGGAGTTCCGGATGGCAGCGTTTGTCATGCTCTCCTCTTTCTTTGCCTACTATGTTGTCTTCGTGCTGCTGCCCGTCACTGGTCCACAGTTCTACTATTTGGCTGTAGGCACTGAGAAGATTGCCGCTGGCATCTTCCCGAATCTGGGCGACTGGTTCCTGACGCACTCCGAACGCATGGCAGCACCAGGCTGGACGGATGGTTTCTGCTATCACCTGCTCGACATCACCCACGATGCCGGTGAACGTCCCACGGCAGCCTTCCCAAGCAGTCATGTGGGTGTCACCACCGTCGTTATGCTGCTGGCCCTACGTACACGCAGTAAAGGCCTCATCTTCACCATCCTACCCTTCTACATCCTGATGTGCCTTTCAACGGTGTATATCTATGCCCACTATGCTATTGACGCAATAGCAGGGCTCCTGACGGGAACCCTGCTATACTTCATGCTAAAGCGTCTATATCGTTGATATATCTATTTACTATTGCAGCGTAATGGCCATCAGACCGATTACCACATCGTTAGAGAGCGTGCGAATAGTAAGCGACTTGAGACGTTTTTGAGGATTGAGTGGCATCTCCAGCATCTGACCGGCACCACCAGGAATGTCACGACCATAGTCGCCACCAAGTGGGACGATACTGCCAAGATTACGACTTACATCGCCAGTACCGAAGCAGACTCGATACGGACGAGGCTGTGGGACATTGAATGCCTGACCATCGATATAGTAATCCTGCTCGATGGGACACCAGTTGTCAGGATTGCGCAGTGCTAACGTATCGGTAGTGCCATCGGCATAAGTGACGGTAATGAGTCCGTTGTCTATCCTACTCTGCATATGATTGGTAGAACCAGCCATCAGCAGATAAGCCTTTGAGGCCTTACCCTTCAAGGGAATGGTGACGGCATCGGGATAGTTATCCCATAGACTGGTGTAAATCATATTCTGTCCTACAGCTGGCGTTTGGAAGGGAACACCTGCCATATTAAACACACCGTTAACAATCTTGGCACGGAACACAGAGTCGTTAATCTCAGCCGTCTTCTTGGGATGACACCACTCGCCAATGCCCTGCATAGGTATCTGCAGCGTGGTGGTTTGCGGACGCGGACTTACGTACTTATTCTTAAAGATATCAGTCACGTTCGCATTGAAATACTTAGTCAGCGACTGAGGTTGATAATCCAAAGCGTATTCAATGACTTGCGTCGTAGCAGCAGTGCCTTTGATGTCTTTAAAAGCACCACGGTCGAGGTTCTGTCGCACAATGATTTGCAGGGGCTGTCGGAAGTTCTGGGTAATTTCTATGCGAACCTTACCATTATGGCGGGTGTACTTATAAGACAGATAGGGTGTTTTAACGCTGGCACTATCCCACTCTGAGGGGAAGCCCGGACGGATGATACACTTACCATCGAGCGCTTGGGGAATGATACCAAACAGGCCCTGCAACAGCGTACGACTGCTGATACCGATGCAATCACCAAAGTCGCGATAACACTCGCCACGGGCAGCATCGTAATGGCTTATCTGACCAAAGTTAGCTGGACTCTGTCCGTAGTACATCTGGTCGAGAATGTTAGCCTTCATCAGTTGGTAGGCCTCATCGGCACGACCAGCCTCAAAGTAAGCCAAAGCCGTATGCATCACCTCGGCAGCTGCAACGTTATTAATGCTCCAGCTATAGGGCATCCAGTTGCTGGTTGATATGGTTTGATAACCGGTGCTTTCTACAGGAATATGCGGGATATTGGCAGTTACCCAATTGGTTGCCTGATAAGCCTGTTCAGGGGTGCAGGCGCCACAATCTATCGGGGTATAGATGCTCCACACAGCAGGGTTGTCGTGGGTGCGTTTCAATCCCATCGCATCCTGATATTCAGCCCACACACCCGTTTTAGGAAGCCACAAACGTTGGTTCATAGCCTGTAGGATGGCCTCGGCCTCATCGCGATAAGGTTTCGGATCTTCGCCGATAATCTCGGCGATACGGGCAGCCAACATGTTACCACGATAGTTGTAAGCCGAACTATGCGTCACAGCGCCACCGCTATAGTAGAGTGCATCGCTGGCCCAGATACAGCAGTAGGCATCATAGAGATGATCGCCGTCCGGATCAAAATTGCGTTTTTCCCAAGCTAAGTGACGAGTCAGCACAGGCCACATCTTGCGCATATAAACCGTATCGGCATCGTACTGGAAATGCCACAGCAGTTCGTCGATGTAGTTCAGGTTCATGTCGTAATGGTGCATCTGATTGTTGCGTTCCGGATTACGACAGATATAGCCATCACTATACATCTGCGTGCCCCAACGCTTCTCGGCACGCGCCATATTCAAGGTAGAATCCTGCGAAGGATGAGGGATGGTAGCAGGAACGTTGGTTACCTGACTCTTGGCATAGGCATCGAAATGACTCACCGCCCTATCCTGCCAACCTAACACATCGCCCAGGTAACCTGCACGCCACCCAGCCAGCGGCATGCGCCAACCAATACAACCGTGCAACCACGTCTGTCCGTCCCAATCACCATCGGCAGCCAGCACAAGAGGGCCTCCAAGGGTATTGATATAAGGATCAGGGGTAGTAAACTGGATACGACCAGCCAGTTGTTCGTAATACTGCTGAGCAGCAGCAAACTGCTGACGACCCTCGTCTGCTGATAGCGGCTTCACTACGTTCACATCCACCATCAGATAAGCCGTTTCACCATCTAGCGCCACTTCGACTGTTTGCAACACCTCGCCCTTGGGTTCTAACACGCCAGGTTTATCGGCACCAATATCGCCATTACGGGACAACTTACGCTGAGCAATATCGCACACCAATGCTTGGATACGAGCTCGCCCAACAAGCTCGGAGGATGAGAACGCCCATATAGCTTTCTCGCCATCGGGCAAGGCGATGACACGGATAGATAGCTGCGCCCCACCCCAGCCTGTCAGCTGATAGGTACGTTGACCATTCACATAGCTGGCTGTACAAGGACTCACCTGCTCTAACGGATAGTCAGTACCATCCACCTGGGCTACCAATCGGATGTTGCGATGATAGCCTTTCTTTACCACGGCAAAGATGGGGCGATCGCTGGTTTCCAGACGCCAGTCGGTATGACTGCCATACAGGGCACGCGTGTAGCGGTTGTTGCCATCTTTACAAACAAACGCGCCCCCCGCACCTGGCTGGTATTGCAAGGTGCGAGGAGCGGATGTACCATGGGGTTGGCACATAGCGGATAGTGGTACCATGCCCACCAATCCGACTATAGCTACCAGAAATTTATTCATTAGCAAGGACGCTTCTTAGGCAGTTTGAACACATCCTGCACTTCCTTCATCTGTTCTTCAGTCATTCCATCGGGTTCAGAACCCATACTGCGGGCACACATATAGATATTAGCTGCCTTGCAGAGCACGTCGGTCTGATCGAAGGCATCCATGATGTCCGTACCAACGGCAACGGTACCGTGTTTCTCCCACATCACCACATCATGGGTTTTGATCTGCTCCAGAGTGGCCTCAGCCAAATCAACAGACGATGGCAGGGCATAAGGTACGATGCCAATGCCCAGAGGAGCAAAGGCCAGCGTCTCAGGAATCATCGACCACAGCACGCGGGTCATCTCGTCGCCCTTCAGGAAACGCTGGATATGACTCATAGCAACCAGTTCGATGGGGTGTGTATGGAGCGTAGCCTTATAGCAAGAGCCTGTCTCCAACAGGTAGTTCTGCAGTGCCAGGTGCGTAGGCAACTCACTGGTAGGCACTACTGGCTCGTCGGCAATGACCACGTAGCTGGCGCAGTCGTCACAGATACGGATGATGCTACCATTCTGCATGGGTTCCTTGGCAAGGTCACGCATACGCTTGCCTGTTCCCTTACAATAGAAATACTTGCCTTTCAGTTGAGGAAGCACCATACCAATCTGCTTGACATCGCTGATGGCTGGCATCGCCTTGCACTCATCGTCCATAAACTCAGTAACGTTGACGGTGATATTACCACCATTACGCTCTGCCCATCCTTTCTGCCAGAGGTAACCAGTGACCTCTGCAATCTGATAAACCACCGCTTTCAACTCCTTGCGGCCTTCTAATATACTTTTCATATCTTCGTTATTACGTTATATCGTTATTTCGTTATTACGAATTAATCACCATTAATAATTCTCTCCGTAACGTTCCTTGGTAATCTCTTCCAAAGCGCGGCCTCGGGTATTGGGAACGCCGAGGAAGCCAACGATAAGTGAGATGGCCAACAGGGCTATCATGCAGAAGGCAGCAATGGTGAAGCCCTCACCGTTCTCACCATAGATATAGGTGAAGACGAGTCCCCAGACAGCTGACAGACCACGCACGATGAAGAACATCAAGCCCTGAGCGCCGGCACGGAACTTGGCCGGGAACAGTTCTGAACCCCACAACGCATAGAATATCTGTGGAGATGAACCGCCCTGAACACCCCACAGGATGGCGAAGAGCCAGAGGCCCATCATACCATTGACACCAATGGTAACGATGACGAGCCAAGCAGCAATAGCCACCAAGAGTCCGAAGGTGTAGATAATCTTGTGGGACGACTTGTCGATAAGTTTCGAAACGACAAACGTCACAGCGACAATAATAAACCACTGGATGCAGTTCATCCAGTTAGCCTGCTCGTTGCTGACGCCACCTGCCGTCTCGTAGATATGAGGCTGGAAGAAGCCCATAACCGAGGCTACGAGGTTCCACGTCAGATAAATCGTGGCAAGGAAAACAACGGTGCGAACGGCAATCTTGTTCGTAAACAACAGTTTGATGTTATCGAGCATACCTGGTTGCTTCTGTCCCGAAGCCTTCTGGGCAGTAAACTCAGCACTCTCCTGCAACTGACGCTGTAGGTTCCAGGCAATGAAAGCCACAATGAACAGGGTGAAGAACACGATACGTGAAGAGAAGGCATTAACAGCCTCCTGCGACATATCGGCACCGCCAAACATATATGCTACAGACTCTACCCATCCGAAGAGATAGCCGCCAGGAGCAAAGAGCATACCGAACAAAAGGATACACATGGGTCCGAAGCCCCACGACATCTGCGAGATACAGATGTTACGTCCACGATTGTTGACCTCTGACGACTCAGAGATATAGGTCCATGAGGCGGGAACACCCACACCGACAGAGATTCCGGTTACGAGGAATCCAGCCAGCAACATGGGGAAGTTCATGCTCAGCATGATGAGCAACACACCCGTCATATACACCAGCAGGTTGTAGGTGAAGATAAACTTACGTCCGTACTTATCAGCCAGGAAACCACCGATGATGGCACCGATGGCCGCACCCAAGCAGTTGGCAGAGATAAAGTTCAGCCAACCCAAATGCATCTCTGTCAGTCCCAGGTATTCCTTCCACAGGGTAAGACCCGATGCACCAGCCACAATAGCACCAGCATCGAGATAATTGGTAAGAGACACGGCTATCGTGCTCTTTAAAGATCCTGAATTTGCCATTTCGTTATATCGTTATTACATTACGAAAAGCCTTAACGGCAAACAATGTCGCACTCAATGTTAAAGATCTTGGCTACTTTCAGGATGGTGTCAATATGGTGACCGACGGCAGCAGCCATGTGGTGGGTAGGACCAGCCTCGCTCCACTTATTGACAAACTCGCGGCAGCTCAGTGAGAACTTGGTGCGCATATTGGTATCGCCGAACGTAAAGATCTCGCCTTCCTCGTTGACACCCTCAGCAACCACGAACTTGAAGACACCATTCTTATCCTGCGTGATAGCCAGATAAGTGACAGGACCTACAGGAGGATAGAACTGTGTAAGATAGCCACCACCAGTCTTACCATGGAAGACAGGCACAATCTTCATGGTCGGCTTCTTGGCCTGCGAGATATCGAAGTCGCCAGAGCCAGAGTGACCGATGATGCAGATATCCTTCGGGAAGTCGATAGAGTACATCTCGGCCAGTGTACCTGTACCAGAGATGGTCTTCAGGATAGACATCGCCATAGCCACCTTCATATCACCTTCCACAGCACAAGCAGTATGCTGCTTAATCAGCATCGAGAAGGCAGGAATCAGCATAGAGTCAAGCTTGCCAGCAACGCCTTGTGCAAAGCCTGCATAGTGAGAGGCAATCATTCCCAGCTTCTCATCCTTCACCCACTGCTCGAAGGCAACAACATACTTCGCCATGTCCCAAACCTTCTCAATGGTACCGCCACCCTCGATGTCAAAAGTATTGAGGATATCCTGAGCCTTGGCACGGATAGCAGCCTCGTCGGTGATGTTATCAGCAATAGCCCACATCTGTTCCCAGTCAAACTGCTTGGTATAAACGAACATGCGATGGTAGAGGTTGGTCTCATCGATGTAGAGGTCCATCATGCCAGGATAGGGACGACCAATCTGGGCGATATTGGTATCGCGGAAACGACGACGCACCTGAGCAGCACGGCACCAATCCTCAATCTCTGCCTGAACACCGGGGTCACCACCTTCTACGACGCCGGTGATGACAGCCGAACGTTTACCGGCACGGTTGAGGTCGGCAACCATCTCGCCGATGGCACCGCAGGCATAGAGGTCGCCCAGCCAGGTGGGGATATCGGTCTTGGCATAGTCGGGAGCCAGCTTCTTCTGCAGGTTCACGATAACGACGGGCACGTCGAGGTCGCGAACGGCAGGCAGCATGTTATAAGAGGTACAGTAGGTCAGCATCTGCAGGATGACAAGATCGACATCAGCTGCACGGAACTTATCACCGGCAGCCATCGACTGCTCCTTGGTGGTCACCATACCGCCATCGATAATCTCAATGGTGTCGGGCAACGTCTTCTTGAACGCCTCATACTGAGCCTCGAAGTTAGGGACGAGTTGTGGGAACTGTGGCAGGTATGCCTGAAGGGCAATGGAGAATACACCTACCTTTGCTTTGGTTTCAACTAATGGTTTTGCCATAATACTATTATTTATTGATTTGTTATTTTAAGATATTTCTCGTAAGCCTCATCCCAAGCACGACGGTCAGCTGTCGGATGGTAGGCAACCATATCGACACTGTTGGCAATGATCTTGCGCATCTGCCAGATGTCGTTAACAATACCCATGGCCTTTGCCTGCATCATAATATTTCCAATGGCAGTGCACTCCTGAGGACCCGCAAGTACCTCAACGCCGAGAGAATCAGCAGTAAACTGGGTAAGATACTTGTTCAGCGAGCCGCCACCAATGACATGCAGCACGTTGAGGTCGAAGCCTGCGAACTCTTTCAGCCACTCGAACACCTGACGGTAACGCAGGGCCAGCGAGTCGAAGATGCAACGGCAGATTTCTGCAGGTGTCTCAGGAACAGGTTGACCACTCTTGCGACAATACTGCTGGATAGCCTCTATCATGCTGGACGGATTGGCAAACATCGCATCGTCAGGATTGATGAGCGAGCGGAAAGCCTCTACCTGCATGGCAGAACCCTGCAGCTCAGGATGAGACAGTTTGCGCACCTCCTCAGGCCATTCCTTGCGACAGCGCTCATAGAGCCACATGCCACAGATGTTCTTCAGGAAACGGGTGGTTCCGCCGATACCTCCTTCATTGGTGAAGTTGCGCTCATAACTCTGCTCGTTGATGATGGCGTCTTTTGTCTCAATACCCATCAGACTCCACGTGCCACTCGACAGGTAGGCAAAGTTCTCGTCTTTGGCAGGTACGGCAGCTACGGCTGAGGCTGTGTCATGGCCTGCAACGGCTATCACGGGTACAGCTCCTAAGCCTGTCAGTTTCTGTACTTCTTCTGTCAGTACGCCAATCACCGTGCCTGGGTTTACCATCTTGCCGAATTTCTCGCGAGTCAGTTGCAGACTGGTCAGCAAGCGTTCATCGAGTTGCTTGGTCCTGGGATCGAGCAGCTGCGAAGTCGAGGCTATGGTATATTCACATACCGCCTGACCTGTCAGCATCCAACTCAGCGCGTCGGGCACAAACAGGATTTTCTCTGCATGCTCTAAGGCAGAGTTGCCTTCACGTCTCATGGCGTAGAGCTGGAAAAGGGAGTTAAAGTTCATGAACTGGATGCCAGTAATGTCATATACCTCCTTTTTCGAGATGACATGTGCCAGATAGTTGTCCATCGCCTCGAAGGTGATGGGGTCGCGATAGGCGCGTGGATTCCTCAGGATGGCGCCGTCGCTGCCGATGCACACGAAGTCGACGCCCCAGGTGTCGATGCCTATGCTCGTAATTTCCAGTCCGCGTCGGGCCACCTCTTTCAGTCCCTTGATAATCTCGAGATAAAGGGCATAGATGTCCCAGTAGAAATGACCGCCTTGTTCTATGAGATTGTTGGGGAAGCGGGTGACTTCCTCAAGATTGAATTTCCCGTTATCGATATGGCCGATGATCGTTCTGCCACTAGTGGCTCCGAGGTCTACGGCAAAGAAACACTTCTTATTTCTCATCTTTAATTTTTTGTTTGATTAGCAGATTTGTTGGCAAAGGTACGGACTTTTTAATATACATACCATAATTATTTGATTTTTGGACTTGAATATTTGATTTTATTTCGTACCTTTGCACGCAATTTCAAATAAACATATTAAATAAGGTACAAATGTCAACATTAACGATTCTGATTGTCACTATCTTTTGTATTGGCTATCTGTGTATAGCCCTGGAGAGTGTGACGAAGATCAACAAGGCTGCTATTGCCCTGCTGATGTGCGTGTTCTGCTGGACGCTGCTGATGATGGGCCCTGCCGCCTATTATCCTGCGATTGCCGGCGAAGAAGTGATTCATCATATTGCCGAGGTCATTGAGCATCACCTGGGTGATGCCGCAGGAACGCTATTTTTTCTGATGGGTGCCATGACCATCGTGGAAATTGTCGATTCGAACGGCGGTTTCAACTTTGTGCGCGACACCATGAAGACACGCTCAAAGCGTAAACTTATGTGGCGGATGGCTTTCATGACGTTCTTCTTGTCGGCTATTCTCGACAACCTTACCACCTCAATTGTGATGATTATGGTGCTTCGCAAACTTGTGCAGAACCGTGAAGACCGACTCATCTATGCTGCGTTGGTAGTCATCTCTGCTAACTCGGGTGGAGCCTTCTCTCCAATTGGCGACGTAACCACTATCATGCTGTGGATTAAGGGCGTCATCACAACACAGGGCGTACTCACCGAGATTTTCATTCCTTCACTGGTTTCAATGCTTGTGCCTGCCTTTATCCTGCAGTATCAGCTCGAAGGCAAGTTCGACAAGGAGCAGAATCTGCCTAAGGCCGAAATCAGCCAGTTCACTAAGTCTCAGCGCAACATTATCTTCTGGCTGGGTGTAGGCGGCCTCTGCTTTGTGCCTGTCTTCAAGACACTGACGCATCTCCCGCCGTTCATGGGTATCCTACTTGTGCTGGGCATACTCTGGACCACCACCGA
>JAEEGH010016528.1_pt1 | contig 15855 bp, 13 predicted proteins | sample 9134181 | NCBI WGS metagenome assembly JAEEGH01 (sample SAMN16246544, study PRJNA631951) | gut metagenome | biome: gut microbiome; feature: rumen; material: DP-attached | host: Bos | place: Iran: Karaj | collected 2018-10
TTGTTCTCCTCTGCTGTCTTCGCAAAGCTCAGCAGACAGTCGAGATGGGCGATGATATTGGCGTTGATCTGTATCTGGGGGATAAACTCCTGCATACCCAGAATGAGGTCGTTGAATAGTTTCGCCTCAAGGCTCAGGATTCTGTCCTCAGCCCCAAGTATCTTCTCTTCATACTCTTTCAGTTCCTGGGTGATATAGCGCTCGGCCTGGGCCAGCGTCTGCTTACGTACCCACTCTGGGGGCACCAGGTCCTTATAGGTATTGCGCACCTCCAAGTAATAGCCAAACACGTTGTTATAGCCTATCTTCAACGAGCTGATGCCCGTCTCCTGAGCCTCGCGCTCCTGAATCTTCAACAGATAGTCTTTGCCGCTATAGGCGATGGTTCTTAACTCATCGAGTTCTGCATTGACGCCATCGCGGATGACTCCACCCTTGGCTACCAACTGAGGCGGATCATTCTGAATTTCCTTCTCAATCCTGTCTCGCAGCGATTCGCACAGGTTCAACTGCTCCCCTACTCTTTTCAGGGCCTCGTTATCAGCATAGAGACAAGCGGTTTTAATGGGTTGTATAGCCTGCAGAGCCACCTTTAACTGTACCACTTCACGAGGTGACACACGCCCTACGGCTACCTTTGAGATGATACGTTCCAGATCGCCAATGCGATGCAACTGCTCATCGACACATTGGCGCAAATCAGGTTCACGATAGTAATACTCAACGATGTCAAGACGCTCGTTGATAGGCTTCACGTCTTTCAAGGGGAAGACCAGCCAGCGCCTCATCAGACGACCACCCATTGGAGAGACGGTCTTGTCGATGACATCCAACAGTGACTTGCCGTCATCCTGCATCGGGTGAATCAGTTCAAGGCTGCGGATGGTGAATTTATCCAGACGGACATATTTATCTTCCTCTATGCGAGAGATAGAGGTAATATGCCCTATCTGGGTGTGCTGCGTCTGTTCAAGATAGACTAAGATGGCACCTGCGGCGATGACACCTGCCTGCAGATGCTCCACGCCAAAGCCTTTCAGGTTCTTCACATTGAAGTGTCGCAGCAGTTTCTGCTTGGAGGTCTGGTCTGTGAATACCCAGTCGTCAAGCTGGAAGGTGAAGAACTTTGTGCCAAAGAGGCGTTCAAAGTCCTGTTTGCGAGTCCTGTCGAAGAGGATTTCCTTGGGCGAGAAATTACCCAAGAGCTTCTCCACATAGTCTGCCGTTCCCTCGCCGGTAAGAAACTCACCTGTGGAGATATCAAGGAAGGCGACACCAAACGATGCCTTGCCGAAATGGATGGCAGCGAGGAAGTTGTTTTCCTTGTAATTGAGGACGTTGTCTGACAGGGCGACACCTGGCGTCACCAGTTCCGTGATACCTCGCTTGACGAGTTTCTTCGTCAGCTTGGGATCCTCCAACTGGTCGCAGATGGCCACACGCTTGCCTGCCCTGATGAGTTTGGGAAGATAGGTGTCGAGGGCGTGATGGGGAAATCCGGCCATCTCGTCACCTTTGTTGTAACCATTGTTACGATGGGTGAGGGTGATGCCGAGAATCTTTGCTGCTGTGATGGCATCTTCGCAGTAGGTCTCATAGAAGTCTCCACAGCGGAAGAGCATCACCGCGTCAGGGTGCTTCGCCTTCAGATCGAAGAACTGCTTCATCATCGGGGTCAGCTCCCCGTCCTTCTTCGCCATTATTACCTTTATACCTTTTTACTTTTTTACCTTTACTTCTTGATGTACTGTAAGATCATATTCACGATCTCCTCCTCGCTATGTTCATCGACGGTAAGCACGATGTCGTAGTTACGGGTATCGTAGCGAGAGGTGCCTGTGTACTTCTTGACATAGCGCTCGCGCATCTTGTCAACTTCCTTGATGATTTTCACGGCTTCTTCACGACTGATGCTCCGCTTGTCCATTAGACGGGCGATGCGGAACTCCATCCCTGCCTGGATAAGGATGCTCAGATGGTTGGGGTGGTCGCGGAGCACAAAGAAACCACTACGGCCTGCGATGACACACGACTCATCGGCAGCGATACCTTTCAGGATTTCCTTCTCTGACTGGAAGATGTCGTCTGTAATGAGGAAATCAGGGATAGCCGTCTTGTTTGAAACAAGTTGGGGAGCGGCAAAGCTGGGCATGATCTTCAGACTGCGCTTGAAGTCGGCCCACCAGTTGTGCTGCTGGCCCTTCAGCCTCTCAATCTCCTGAGCCGTCAGCTCATACTTCTTCTCAAGACCCTGAATGAGTGCCTTGTCGTAGAAAGGCACACCCAGACGGTCTGCTAACATCTTACCAATAGTCCTGCCACCAGAGCCAAGCTCGCGGTTGATTGTAATGACGTACTTTTCTTTCAGATTCATAACGTTATCGTTGATTGTCTCTGCAAAGGTACAAAGAAAAAAGGAGTTAATAGTTAAGAATCAAGAAAAAATGCAAGATTAGGGTGAAATTTCTTATCTGTTAACGCTTAATTTCCTAACTTTGCCAGAAAAAAGAATGTATCTGAACAGAGAGAACATCGAGCGCAGCACGAATGAAGTGGAGTGGCATCCGCTCATTCCCTTCCTGCCTGAGAACGCCAGGGTGCTGTTTCTGGGCAGCTTTCCGCCGCAACGGAAACGCTGGTGCATCGATTTCTATTACCCCAACTTCATCAACGACCACTGGCGCATTGAGGGACAAGTGTTCTTTGGCGACCGCAATCACTTTGTGGATGTTGAGAAGAAGCGCTTTATGTTGGAGGAGATTGTGGCGTTCTGTCTATCCAAGGGCATCGCCTTCTTTGATACCTCCACGGCTATCCGACGGCTGAAGGATAATGCTTCAGATAAGTTCCTTGAAGTGGTGGTGCCTACAGACATCCCTACCCTACTCGCCCGTCTGCCTCATCTCCGTGCTGTCGTCACTACAGGCGAGAAGGCAACGGAGACTATCTGTGCCTCGCTCCATATCCCAGAGTTGCCCAAGGTCAATACCTTCGTCCCCATTCCAGATACTTACAATCAGGATGGGCAGCAGCTTGTGCTTTATCGTCTGCCCTCTTCCTCACGGGCCTATCCCCTTGCTTTCGACAAGAAAGTGGCAGCCTACCGGCAGATGTTTGACAATTACTTTAGTGTAGACTCCCTAAAAGAGAAAGACTCACCTTTTGAGTTGTAAAGACGAAGGTAATAGCAATCTACATTGAAAAACTCTATTTCTCCGATATGGCTTGCGAAGTAGAGAGCATCAGGGTCGTCCTCATTTATAAGAGTCGAACTGATATCAGTTAATGAAATGCAGCCAGAATAACCTACATCATCAGAACGCAAAAAAGCTTTACTTGCTGCTACTTGATAGTTGCCGTCAAAGGAGTTATTACCAGATTTGCCTTTGACTCGGCCATCGTTTTCGAAGCGGATGTTGAACCGTTCGTCACCCCAAGGTCCGCCTACTTGATGGGATGTGCCATCTTTATCAATATAGCCCGTCAACGTCCATTGATATTTCAACATGTCAGGACCTTTCGCATAATCTACGACAGCCTCAACAACCCGTCGCTCGATGTTGATGGGCTTCGACTCACGCTTGGGATAGAGTTCCCAGTAGAAGAGGTCTCCTATGTCGCAAGTATAACCGTAATCAGGATTGACGTTGCGGAGGATGCCCAGATACATGCGGTAATGGTCGTCTTCATCCACCAGATTATAGATACCAAGTGATTCTGAACCATCAATGCGATAGGTTCGACCTACGAGGACGGAATAGCGTTCGAAGTCCACCTCAGGAAGCTGCTCATTACCTTTGTATGCAGCCTGGAACTCTTCCATACTGTTGATGAGATAGCAGGGTTGGGCATCGTACTCCATTTCTCCGAAGAAACCAGGAAAAGCCTCTCCGCCATCACGATAATAGGGATGATGGAGTTCTGCCTGGAAGAAAGCAGCCAATCGCTGATAAGTATCATTATCAACATCTGTCCTTACCATGGGCAAATCAGGCACAGAGCTTATAGAGTTTATAAGATAATCACTATGGTTATCGCTACTTTCACAAGCACAAAAACAGGCTCCAATCACGGCAGCCATCATGTAAGTCTTTATTTTCATCATTATAACACAGTTTGAGTTAATAATCGGGTTCTCTACATATATAATGAATGAGACCATGAAATCTTGCATAAAAAAGAAGAAAATTATAATTAATTAACGAATCATTCCAAGATTTTTTCGTATCTTTGCACACAAAAATCATCCTTATGAAACGAATATTGATAGCTTTTACCTTACTGCTGAGCCTCTTTTTGAACACAGGCTTGCAGGCCCAAAACATCCATACCCAATGGCGCCAGAAGACGATTGCCGTCGAGAATGGCGGAGAGAAGCCTACCGTCATCCAACTTTTGAGGGCATTTAATAAGGTGTGGCACTATAAGAGTACTGATGCCCTATTGGAAGAGGCTGGCGATAAGCTGTATGTGTCGAATGATGCCACTGAGGGCGGCTCTGGCAGGGCCTTTGTTGATTGTGAGGACTATTGTCATTGTTGGTATGATTTTGAGGATAGCGACGACCACATGGTGGAGGCCCGTACTTATCAGTGCGATAACGGTCATCTGCTCTTTGCCGTCATTCTCGCAGAGGCAGGGCCGAAGGGAAAGTATTTCTGCTGCTTTTACGACTACAACCCCAAGACGTCGAAACTCATGCCTAAGGATGAGCCGTTTATTGATTTCCGTCCCTTTTGGCCAGGTTCGCACATCACCTATGCCCTCGGCGAAGGATATTTGCAGGTCATACTGGTGATAGAGAGTGCCCCAGGCATTGCGACACAATACACCCATTACACCTTCAACGGCAAGCGTTTTGCCTACGATCACCTCGATGCCCTCGGCTATGCCGCCTACGATGAATCAGAAGAAGAGGAGTGATGTAAACTCAGGCTTTATCTCCTTTGCTGCAGTCAACTAATAGTTGACTCTATGTCAGTGAACGATATAACAATCATCAGCACCATTGTTTCGGAAGTGTAATTGTAACTTCGTTGTGAGTTTATACTTTATCGGGCATTATACTTTTTCCCATTTTGGATGTAAATACCTTGCATAGGCTTGTCTTTCTGACGATATCCGTTAAGATTGTAATAATCAGAGTGCATGTCTTTGAAAGAAGACAATGCTTTTACGGAGGTCGAAATAGACTCATTGATGGTCAGAAAGTCTCGCCAGCCTCTTTTGGAAAGATACTTCTCTTTGGTTCCTTGAGGCACATTGAGCACCGCTTCACGGGTTACGGCTTCAGAAAAACATCTGCCATATAGTAACATGTCACCTGGTTTATACTCATTGTCAACAACGTCGAAAGGTTCTTGTACATACGACCACAGTTGTCTGATGTTGTCGCAACCATAGAAAGTACCACCACCCAATTCTTTCACAGAACTGCCAATCGTCAACTTCTCCAGTCTACTACAATCACAGAAGGCATCCCAGCCAACACTCTCCACCTTGTCAGGAATGACAAACTCAGTGAACGACGTACACCCCCAAAATGCGTAGTCATCAATGATGGTGACACCTTGTGGGAGTTGTAATGCAGGCAGATTGCTGCAATTGCGGAAAGCAGCCTGACCGATATAATTCACACCTTCAGGAACATTTACCTCGTTTAAACTGGTGCAACCATCAAACAGGAAACCCTCAATACGCTCCAACCCCTCAGGCAAATGAACCTTCTTAAGCGATGTACATCCGAGAAAAGCCGCCCTACCAATGCTTTGTACGTTATCAGACAAATCTATTTCCTTCAAATTATCGCAATTATTAAAGGCCAAGTCACCTATTTCTGTGATGCTGTCAGGCAGTTTGATTGACGTCAGTTTATCGCATTCAGAGAATGCATTGGACAAAATTCCGCTTACAGTATAGTCATGCCCATCATAACTGACGACATCAGGTATCTGAATATCTCCCGCCAACTGATCCTTCTCTATTGGTCCATCCAAACAAACTATCTTGCCACTTTCGGACAGTACATTATAACAGAAGCCCTCTAAGTAAAAGATCCTATTGTTCAGTTCTGCCAAAGCAAATACACCCCCGTCATAGACGGCCTTGTATTTCTCCACTTCTGATGCCGGCACAAAGACATTTGGACTAGTATCCATATCATCAAACAAGTACTTAGTGATGTAACGGGAATCAATAATACCCATGATACACAATGTTTCTAACTTGCATCCAGAGAACAGATTGGAACCAAGATAGGTTACACTCTGAGGTATGGTTATCGACTTCAGCCCCTGGCAGTTACCGAACGTCCAACTATCCAGCCCTTGAAGGCTAGATGAGAGTCTGACTTCTTCTAGATTCCTGCATTCATAAAAAGCGGAACTACCCATTACTGTCACCTTGTTAGACATTGAGACCTTCTTTAGATTCTGACTATAGGCGAAAGCACCGCCTTCAATCTTGGTCACACTTTCAGGCACTGTGTAGGATTTGCGTTGGGCAGCGGAAGGATAACATATGAGCCTCGTCTTGTCCTTGTTGAACAACACACCGTCGACAGAACAAATGACAGGATTATCCTCTTCCACCTCTATTGATTCCAGAGACGTGCATGCGAAAAGCGGGTTAAAATAAAAAAAGACAGATTCCTCAAAATCCGAATTTAGGATGGTTTTGGGGAAAATGACTTTGGTAAGGGCCGTATTATTTTGGAACGCATATCTTGATATGCTTGTCACGGGGTACGTCTCTTCATCGACACTCACTTCCGAAGGGATGTGTAATTCTCCCTCCAATGTGCATTCTGCCAGCATGGCCTTATGTAAAGCTTTCCGCAATGTGAACTTCAACCCGTCGATGGTAACGTCTTCTGAGACGTCTTCCAATACCAACGGTTTCCCATCCGACAACTCGACCAGACCATCATACCACCAACACTTCAGGTAGAAGCTGTTAACCTCAAGGTCACGTACAGTGAACGATACATTGAATGTGCAAATGCAGTTTGCCAATATTTCACCTGCGACGGGAACCACATTGACAGACAAGGTGCAGGGCGAGCCCTCGCTGCTTTCAATAATAGTGGGCTTTACCTCGAAATCGGACGTAGCACAGTTGCTCGTATAATTCTGCAGTTCAACAGACAGGATGTTACCCTCTTTCTGTAGAATGATCGTAGGAATCCGTTCTATGGATACCGGTTCGTCTTCAGAGCTTCGTGTCATCCCGAGACATCCGCTTTTCTGTTTGTCCGACACCGTCAACTCCTGAGCGTTTGCACCAACGGCCATCAGAGCCATTACCGCCAAGGTAAACCATTTCTTCATATGCAATACTTTTTGATAGATACTCTACTAATATAACGGTCAAGTATACAAAAGACTGCACTAAATCTCAAACATTTATTCTTTATTAACGCCTAAGCCTTCTTTTTAGCACATATTCAACTATGGTCAACCCCTTTGTGTCATGTGAACATTAATTCGCCACCTTCTTGAAATAATAGCCAGGACCGTCATAGGCTATTCCACCATCAAGCAACAACATTCCGTCGTTGAAACCATAGGTGAATTTAACTTCTCGTGGACCGAACGCCTCGTCGGAATATTGAATAACTATTACCCGATATTCAACGTCAACCCATTGATAGGTGTAGATGCGACTTTTTTCGGTTGTGGTAGTGTAGGGATAGTTGCCGCTTTTGAGGAAGGATGAAGTGTTTTTCTTGTCTTCAACCTTCATGGTCTTTTCTGCCTCATTGAAAGTGACAGTTATTTCCCCAGCCGGATACGTATAAGTGCCCCCCATTCCATAGTCGGCGCTCACCATGTGCCAAATACCATTAAAAGTCGTCGGGTTGCTTTCATAAACCTCAGACTTCGGATTCAACTCAGAATTCAACTCTGATTCTGGTTCATCGTCGTTACTGCAACTGCAAATACTGACAGCCAAAACCATTAGCGCGCTCATCCATAAAAAAGCATATTGTTTCATACTTACAACAATTTTCTGTTACAACAATTACACGTTTTATTGTTTATACCCTACTTATATAATTCATAATGGTAGAAAACCTTGTATGAAATCACACATATTTATCCTTTATTAACGCTTAGACCATCAATTTAGCACTTATTCAACTTTAGCAGCTTGTAAATAATAACTTCTTCTATCCTATTATTATAGTCCTTTCTGGGAGGAATACGCCTTCAAACTGGGAGTTTACCCCCTTGTCCGAAGGAGAAACAAGGGTGTAAAGTCGTACTGACCTGCCGCTCGACATATACCGACCCCGGGGCCGACATATGTCGAGCGGAGGCTCGGTATATGCAGACCCTAGGGTCGACACCAATTTTTATATTGGAATTCATTTTGAAGATATCCGCAAAAGGATAGGGCGATGATTCAGAATCATCCTTTTCAAACATCGCCGCAAAGATAGGCATTATTCCTGAAACACACAAGGATTTGGCATGAAAACTAACGGGCGTAGTGGAGTGTGACGCCATCGGGGGTGACAGAGAGGGTAGCCTTGGCGCCAGTGAGGAGAGGGAAGTTGCGAAGATGGGCGTGGCCAACGGGGAAGTCGTAGCAGACGGGGATATGGTAGTGGCGAAGGTATTCGTGGAGCATGGCGTACATGTCGTCGAAGCCGTTCTCTGGGTGCTTGTATTTGTTGAACTGGCCCACGATGATACCTCGGATGTTGGGCAGCAGACCACGAATCTCGAAGTTGTGAATCATACGGTCTACCTTGCTCATTCCCTCGCCAGTATCCTCCATAAACAAGATGATGCCAGGCAATAATAAAGGATCGTAGTCAGAACCAGCAAGGTCGTTATAGACAGACAGGTTGCCGCCTACGACAATGCCCTCTGCCCTACCCTCGATATTCAGCGGATGGGGTGCTACGGAATAGGTTGGCAGATCGCCCTGAAGCATACGACGCAGACATTGGCTGACGGTATCGTTGCCCTCGTAGGTGTTCAGCGCATGACACATCGAACCGTGGATGCCTTTCACCCCTACCCTCGCCTCAGCACAGAGCAGAGCCGTCACATCACTGAAGCCAATGATGAGTTTGGGATAGAGACTCAAAGTGTCTGGCGATAGACGGGCCAAGAGATGGGCTGCCCCATCGCCACCACGAGAACACATAATCGCCTTGATGGATGGCTCTCGCAGGGCCCAAAGCAAATCGGAAAGGCGTTCGTCGATGGTACCAGCAAAGCCATGATAGTCGTTGAGAGCATTCTTCCCCACCACGCAGCGATAGCCCCAACTCTCCAGTGTCCTGATGCCTCCGTTGATGGTGGCAGTGTCTGTTGCACTCGATGGCGAGATGATGGCAATGGTGTCGCCCTCATGCAAGAACTGGGCAGAGACAGTTGACATCCAGCCCAACAAGAAAAGCAGCAGCAGACATCCCTTCTTCATGCAGAGACCTTCTTCTTGGCTCTAACCATGCACCAGACACCTAGGATGACGAAGGGGATAGAAAGGATCTGTCCCATGTCGAGGGGCAGCGAGGCCTCAAAGGCTTCCTGGATCTCCTTGGTGTACTCGATGAAGAAACGGAAGGTGAAGATATACGCCAGGCAGAAGCCAAAGTACCAGCCTGTGCCGATCTTCTCAGGCATCTTCTTATGCAGGTACCACATGATACCAAAAAGAATTGCATAGGCGATGGCCTCGTAGAGCTGGCCAGGGTGGCGAGGCATCATATCGACACGCTCGAAGATGAAGGCCCAGGGCACGTCTGTGATCTTGCCGATGATCTCGGAGTTCATGAGGTTACCCAGACGGATGAAGCAGGCCGTGGTGCCTGTGGCGATGGCGATATTGTCGAGAACTGTCCAGATGCTGAGCTTCGTCTTGCGGACATAGAGCCAGAGGGCAATCATCAGGCCTAAGGTGCCACCGTGCGAGGCGAGGCCTGCATAGCCTGTAAGTTTCCAGCCGCCATCAGGCAGGAAGTGAATAGGCAGCAGCATCTCCACGATACCTTGCCACGAGGTCAGGAAGTCCTGTGGTTGGTAGAAGATGCAGTGCCCCAGACGGGCACCTATCAGGATGCCGAAGAAACAGTAGATAAAGAGGGGGTCAAAGTACTCGTCCTTGATCTTCTGTTCTTTGTATAGCCGTTTCACGACGATATAAGCCAACGCCAGTCCGATGATCCACATCAGACCATACCAGCGCACAGCCATTGGCCCTATGTGAAACGCCTCCAGATCCGGCTGCCAAACAATATAAAGGAAGTTGTTTATCATTGATGTCATGTTTTTATATCAAGAATTAGAGAATTAGAGAATTTTTGTTAGCGATGATAGAAGTTGTCATGATTAGGGATGAACCTATATTCTAGGCTTGTTGTTCCAAAGTTAAGGAGCAGCCCAAGCTGATGATGACCCACATGGAGATAGTTGATGAGTTGTGATTCGAATTCGCCTGTAATCTCGCTGAAGGCCTTGAGTTCTACACCGATTTTATCATAACAGAGGAAATCATAATAGAAGTCATGTTCAAGTATCACACCATGAAAGGTAAGTGCAATATGTTTCTCCCTCTCATATGGGATTTTGTTTTCTTGTAGCAGAACCTCAAAGGCATCTTGGTAAACCTTCTCCTTAAATCCACATCCAAGTTCACGATGCAGTTGCATCGCAATTCCTAACAGCTGTTTTGATTCCTCTTTATAGATGTAGTCAGGCATACAAATTCTCTAATTCTCAAATTCTTGATAATTAAAATCAAACATTGAATCTGAAATGCATGATATCACCATCCTGAACGATGTAGTCCTTGCCCTCAACGGCGAGCTTGCCGGCTTCACGGACAGCGGCCTCAGAGCCATACTGGATATAGTCGTCGTACTTGATGACCTCGGCACGAATAAAGCCTTTCTCGAAGTCCGTATGGATGACACCAGCGCATTGAGGTGCCTTCCAACCCTTCTTGTAGGTCCAGGCCTTGACCTCCATCTCACCAGCCGTGATGAATGTCTCAAGGTTCAACAGGGCGTAGGCTTTCTTGATGAGACGGTTCACACCACTCTCCTCAAGACCCAGCTCTTCCAAGAACATCTGTTTGTCCTCGTAGGACTCAAGTTCTGCGATGTCCTCTTCCGTCTTGGCAGCGATGACCATCATCTCTGCACCTTCCTCCTGGGCCAGCTCCCCTACCCTCTTCGTGAAGTCGTTGCCGTCCTTGGCATCAGCCTCACCAACGTTGCAGACATAAAGCACAGGCTTCGACGTGAGAAGGAAGAGATTGCGGGCACAGTCCTGTTCGTCTTTTGACTCGAACTCCACGATGCGGGCGTTCTTACCCTGGTCCAGCGCCTCCTTATAAGCGTGAAGCACAGCCACCTCGATTTTCGCATCCTTATTGCCAGCAGCAGCGGCCTTCTCCGTCTTGGCCAGACGGCTCTCGATGGTTTCTAAGTCCTTCAGTTGCAGTTCGGTATCGATGATCTCCTTGTCGCGGATGGGATCGATAGTGCCATCTACGTGGGTGATGTTCTCGTCCTCGAAGCAACGGAGCACGTGGATGATGGCGTCCGTCTCGCGGATGTTTCCAAGGAACTTATTGCCTAATCCCTCGCCCTTCGAGGCACCCTTCACTAGACCAGCGATGTCCACGATCTCACAAGTGGCAGGCACGATGCGTCCAGGATGCACCAGTTCTGCGAGTTTTGTCAGACGCTCATCAGGAACGGTGATGACGCCGACGTTGGGTTCTATCGTACAAAAGGGGAAATTTGCTGCCTGAGCCTTTGCACTCGACAAGCAATTAAACAAAGTGGACTTACCCACATTCGGGAGTCCTACAATACCACATTTTAATGCCATTTTCTTCTATAAACGTTTATTTTCGGGTGCAAAGGTACAAAGAAAAGTGAAAAGTGAAAAGTGAAAAGTGAAAAATTTGCTACCGCCATTTAAAATTATACATTATCTATGATTCATTATCCGTTATTTTGTCTATCTTTGCACCCAGTAACTGATTTAAACCATTCAAGAAATGAAAAGGATTCTCTTATCAATGATTGCTTTCGTGGTGCTCTCAATGACTGCCAGCGCTCAGGTTTCTGAACCCCAAAACACGCCCCAGCTTGAGTTCGCCCTACAGTTGAAGGTGACGCTTGGCGATGCCTATTCTTGTGGCGAGACCCAGCACGGCCAGCGCACCATCATTCCCATTACTGGTGGTACCTTCGAGGGTCCTAACATCAAGGGAACGATCATCAACGGAGGCGCTGACTATCAGTTGGGAAACAAGGCTCTGAATCGCACGGAACTTGAAGCGATTTACTGCATCAAGACGGATGATGGCGTGAACATTCACGTTCGCAATCGTGGTATCATCCACAGTGGCAAAGATGACCAAGGCAACCCTACGTTTTACTTCAAAGCAGCTCCTCAGTTTGAGGCTCCTGCTGATAGCAAATACGCATGGCTAAACAATGCCCTCTTCGTCTGCCAGCCTGACTTCTCTGGCGGTTTCAAGGGCATCGTCCTCAACGTCTGGAAAGTGAAGTAAGTAGTCCCTTCTTAGGTTAGGATTTGCTCGGCGTGCTCTTTGGTTTTCACCTGCTTGCCGGCGAAGATCTGTTCAATGATGCCTTCTTCGTTGATGATGAAGGTAGTGCGGATGGTGCCCATAGTCTTCTTGCCGTACATCGTCTTCTCACCCCAGGCGCCCATCGCCTCCATCAGCTTCTTATCCACATCGGCAATCAGGGGGAAGGGTAGTTCGTATTTCTCCTTGAACTTCACATGTGAGGCGGCAGAGTCCTTACTTACCCCAACTACCTCATATCCCCTACCCTGCAGCTCGCCGTAATGGTCTCTCAGACTACAGGCCTCTGCCGTACAACCGCTGGTATTGTCTTTCGGATAGAAGTACAATACGAGCTTTCTTCCTTTGTAATCACTCAGACGGATATCCCGTCCCTGTTCGTCTTTGCCTAATATCTCAGGCGCTTTGTCTCCGATATTCATAGTTTGAAAGTTATAATGTGTTTCTGTTAGTGGGCCTCGAGCCAGTTCTGGCCAAAGCCGGAGTCTGCCACGAGGGGAACGTTCAAGGGGAAGGCGTTCTGCATCTCCTCGATGACGATATGTTCCACCTTCTCCTTTTCCTCTGGATAGACGGAGAAGTTGAGTTCGTCGTGTACTTGCAGGATCATCTTGCTCTTGATGCCTTCTTTCTGGAATCGCTCGTGGATGCGGATCATCGCTACCTTGATGATATCAGCCGCTGTGCCTTGGATAGGAGCATTGATGGCGTTACGCTCTGCAAAACCACGGACGGTGGCGTTGTGGGAGTTGATATCCGGCAAATAGCGACGACGGCCGAATAGGGTAGTGACATAACCCTTCTGACGGGCCACCTCCTTGGATTTCTCCATATAGTCGTGAACCTGTGGGAAGGTGGCGAAATAGCCGTCTATCAGCATCTTCGCCTCGTCGCGAGGGATGTCCAGACGCTCAGCCAAGCCAAAGACGGTGATACCATAGATGATGCCGAAGTTGGCACGCTTGGATTTCGTACGTTCATCACGAGTGACTTCTGAGATATCCTTCTTATATATATTCGCAGCTGTGGCAGCGTGGAGGTCTTTGCCTTCACGGAACACTTCAATCATATTCTGGTCCTGTGAGAGGTGGGCCATCACACGCAGTTCTATCTGACTATAATCTGCTGAAAAGAACAGACAACCTGGCTCTGGCACGAATGCCTTGCGGATCTCCTTGCCGTCCTCACCTCGGATGGGGATATTCTGTAAGTTGGGGTCACTGCTCGACAAGCGTCCTGTAGCTGTGATGGTCTGATTAAACGATGTGTGGATATGTCCTGTTCGAGGATTTATCAGCTTGGGCAGAGCGTCGATATACGTACCGATGAGTTTCTTTAACCCTCTGTGTTCCAATATGTCTGCTACTATCTCATGCTTATTGCGCATTTGTTGGAGAACATCCTCGGAAGTGACATATTGCCCTGTCTTTGTCTTCTTGGCCTTTTCTACAATCTTGAGTTTGTCGAAGAGAATTTCACCAACCTGTTTGGGTGAGGCTATGTTAAACTGTTCACCTGATAACTCGTATATTCTTGCCTCAAGTTCGTTCATCCTATCTGTCAAAACCTTTGACGTTTCTTGAAGAGAGGCAGCATCCAAGCAGACGCCATTCATCTCCATTTCCGCCAAGACAGGCATCAGAGGCATCTCTATCTCATAGAACAACTTCTCGCACTCGAACTTCTTCAACTCCGGCTCCAGCTTGTTCTTCAGACGGAGAGTGACATCGGCATCCTCAGCGGCATACTCGTAAACCTGAGAGGGTAGGAGGTCGCGCATCGATTTTTGGTTCTTGCCCTTGGGGCCGATGAGTTCGTCAATGTGAATGGTCTGATAGTTGAGATAGATTTCAGCCATGTAGTCCATGTTGTGATGTAACTCGGGTTGGATGAGGTAGTGGGCGATCATCGTGTCGAACATCGGACCTGCGAGATGGATGTCGTAGTTGCGCAACACCTCGAGGTCGTACTTCAAGTTTTGTCCGACCTTGAGGATTTTGGGGTCCTCATATACATCTTTAAATATATTAACAATTCGCAACGCTTCTTCACGATTTGCTGGAATGGGGACATAAAAGGCCTCAAATTCCTTCACGGCGAAGCTCAAACCGACCAATTCTGCGTCAATCGGACTCGTTGAAGTCGTTTCCGTATCTAGACTGAGAATTTCATTTGTCCTAAAAAAGTCACAAATTTTCCTCATATCCTCTTCATTATCAATGAGTTGATAGTTGTGAGGGGTCGTTTCTAAGGTCTCAAAACTCGCGTTTTTGGAAACTTCTGTCCCGTTGGGCGCAAATTCTGCAAAGAGATCGAGTTGGCCGTTAACAGGTGTTTGTGGTTTTTGGCTTTTTTTAAGAACTCTGTCGGCGAAGCTTTTCATCTCCAGTTCGAGGAGCAGTTTGCCAAGTTCGTCCTCATTCGGCTCGACAACCTTCAACGCTTCCATATCGAGGGCGATGGGAACATCCGTCTTGATAGTCGCGAGGAAGTAACTCATCCGGATATCGTCGATATGTTCCTCAACCTTCTCGCGAAGTTTGCCCTTGATCTCTGATGACCTTTCAATCAACGCATCGATGCTTCCGAACTCATTGATGAGTTTCACAGCAGTCTTCTCTCCGACACCAGGACACCCAGGGAAGTTATCCGCCGAGTCGCCCATCAGCGCCAGCAGATCAATGACCGATAGGGTAGTGGGGATGCCATATTTCTCACAAACCTCCTTGGGTCCCATCGTTTCATAGCCACCCCCGTGACGAGGTCTGAAGATCTTCACGTGGTCGCTTACCAGTTGACCATAGTCCTTATCTGGCGTCAACATAAAAGTGTCGATTCCATCGGCTCCAGCCTTCGTGGCGAGGGTGCCGATGACATCGTCAGCCTCGAATCCATCGACCTGGAGAATGGGAATCCGATAGGCTTTCAGAAGGTCTTTGATGATGGGAACAGCCTTGCGGATGTCCTCTGGTGTCTCCTCGCGCTGGGCTTTGTAAGCAGGGAAAGCATCACTGCGGAAGGTGGGTCCATGAGGATCAAAGGCCACGCCGATATGGGTGGGCTGTTCTTTCGTGAGCACCTCGTTGAGGGTGTTGAGGAAGCCCATAATGGCACTCGTGTTCAGTCCCTTGGAGTTGATTCTGGGGTTCTTGATGAACGCATAATAACTGCGATAGATGAGCGCATAAGCGTCTAAAAGGAAGAGTTTCTGCATAACTTTGTTTATTTTCTGCGTAAAATTACTAAAAAATATCGATATTACAATGATTT
>JAEEGH010016529.1_pt1 | contig 15852 bp, 10 predicted proteins | sample 9134181 | NCBI WGS metagenome assembly JAEEGH01 (sample SAMN16246544, study PRJNA631951) | gut metagenome | biome: gut microbiome; feature: rumen; material: DP-attached | host: Bos | place: Iran: Karaj | collected 2018-10
CACTTGCTCTTGGTGCGGCTGGCAATACAGATGTCGGTAAACACGTCGGCGTTCTGGGCCAACTTGTGTGCTGCTACGGTGCCTACACCTCCGCAGCCGATAAGCAATACTCTTGACATTTCTTGTTGATAGTGTATTAGTGGGTTAAAATTCGTTGTTTGGACGCATTTGCTACCGAAAGGTTTAATGGGGCAAATGCAAAAAGACGAAATGGCGCGCCCGATCTGGGAAAGACGGACGCGCATTTCTTATTTCATTGGATTATCCCAAGAAGGAGATGAGCACACCGGCAGCGACTGCAGAACCAATCACACCAGAGATGTTGGACGACATGCAGTAGTTGAGGATGTTGTTCTTAGGGTTGATGCTGGTAGCGATGCCATTGGCAACACGGCTGGCCATGGGCACAGCAGAGAGACCACAGGCACCTACGAGCGGGTTGATCTTCTTCTTTGAGAAGAGGTTGAAGAGATAGACCAGACCGATACCACCTGCGATAGAGACTGCGAAGGCCAGGAAGCCACCGACAATGATGCCGAGCGTAGTGACGTTGAGGAACGACTCGACGGTCATCGTAGCACCTACCGAGAGACCCAGGAAGATGGTGCAGATGTTCATCAGCGCATTGGCAGCGGTGTCGGCGATGCGGGCTGTGTCGGAACCGATCTCCTTGATGAGGTTACCGAACATCAGCATACCGATAAGGCTGACAGCCGAAGGCACGATGATGGCCACAAGGACAGTGACGAAGATTGGGAAGATGATCTTGGCCACGCGCAGGTTCTTGATCTTAAGCTTATCGGGATAGAGCTTGTCCATCTCCTTCATGTTGATCTCGAGGTCCTTCTTGCGACAGCAGATCTTGACAACCCACGGGATGATTACGGGCACAAGGGCCATGTAGGAATAGGCTGCAATGGCGATGGGACCCAGCAGATGAGGAGCCAGCTTGATGGTGGTGAAGATGGCGGTAGGACCGTCGGCGCCACCGATGATGCCGAGTGAACCAGCCTCCTGAGGAGTGAAACCGAATACGCCGATGGCAACGAGTACCACACTGAAGATACCGAGCTGGGCAGCAGCACCGAAGATGGCAAGCTTCAAGTTGCGGAGCATTGGGCCAAAGTCGGTCATGGCACCTACACCCATGAAGATGAGCGGTGGGATGAGACCCGTTTTGATGAGCCAGTAGTAGATCATGTTCATCAGACCGAGTTCGTGAGCAATCTCGGGCAGACCCATTTCATAGACGTGGTATTCCTGACCATTGTGATGGACGATGCCCTGACCGTCGGCACCGAAGACACCCATCTCGCCGCCGGGGAAGTTGGCCAGAAGAATGCCCATGGCAATCGGGACGAGCAACAGTGGCTCGTAGTGCTTCGAAATGCCCAGATAGAGGAACAGGAAGCCAAGCAGATACATGATGATGAAGCGTGGATCAGCGGCGATGTCGCTGAACGCTGTCATGTGCCACAGGTTGGAGAATATTGTATTGATGAAATCCATTATCAATTAACAATTAACAATTAATAATTAACAATTGGATGGGGATCACTTGATCTTGAAGATGGGGTCGTCCTCAAATACCTTGTCGCCTGGGTTGGCGAGGATGGCGGTGATCTGACCGTCGCAGTCGGCAGCCACGGCGTTGTAGGTCTTCATGGCCTCGATATAGCCAATGGTCTGACCTTTCTTCACCATATCACCTACCTTGACAGGAACTTCGGAAGCGTTCTTGACGAGGAAGAACTTACCCTCGAGTGGAGCGAGTACGTCGGCACCTTCTCCAGCGGCTACTGGGGCACCAGCGGCAGGAGCAGCAGCGGGAGCTGAACCATCGTTGGGCGCGATGCTTACGGTATAGACTTCGCCATTGACAGTGACTTTGAGGTCCTGAGCCTTGATTTCGCCCGAAGGAGCGTTCTTGGCTGCCTTGCGCTTGGCAAGATCCTCCTCGAAGTCGGCCTTGGCCTTGCCACTCTTGTAGGCTTCGTACTGCGATGGGTGCATGGCGTATTCGAAGAGCTCCTCGTCGTCCTCACCGAGAGGCCAACCGTTGGCTTTCATCTTGGCGCGGAATTCGTCGAGGCAGTCGGGTGCATAGGTCTGAGGGTCTTCTGTCTCGAACTTGCGGCCCTGACTCTCAGCAAGCTTCACGAGCTCGGGAGCCACTGGTCCGGGCAGCTGGCCCGATTTGCCGAGGATCATGTCCCAGATGTTGTCGGCGATGAGGCTCCAGCGCTCCTTGCCCTTCTCCATCTGCATGACGTTCATGAGGGCGAGGTTCTTGACATATTGGCTGAAAGGGGTCACGAGGCAGGGATAGCCTACGCGAGGCCATACGTAAGCCACTTCGTCGAACAGCTTGATGAGCAGGTTGTCGGTGGTGAGCTTGGGCTGACCGTTCTTCTCCTTCCAGCGGTTGAGGCCTTCGAGGTTCTCCTCGAGGTCGGTCATCAGCGAACCCATCATACCGCCGGGGAGACCTGGCTTGACGAGCAGCGAGTTGTTGAGGTGGTTGAGAGCGGGGATATAGTAGCCGAGGAAGTCGTCCATCATCTCCTGGATCTGGGTGCGCACTTCCATATAAGCCTTCATGTTGATGTCCTTCACCTTGAAGCCTGCATCCTTGAGCATCTCCTGTACGGTGATGACGTCGGCGTGGCCAGTGCCCCAAGAGAGAGGAGACATGCCGCAGTCGATGTAGTCGCAACCAGCCTTGCAAACCTCGAGAATAGAGGCGGTGTTGAAGCCTGGGCCAGCGTGCGAGTGGTACTGGATGATGATGTCCTTCTTGTAGGCCTTGATGCCGGCCACAATCTTGCCGAGGCTATCGGGACGACCGATGCCGGCCATATCCTTCAGACAGATTTCGTCGGCGCCAGCCTCGATGAACTTCTTGGCAAGGTTGACATAGTATTCAACAGTATGAATAGGAGAGAAAGTGATGCAGAGGGCAGCCTGTGCAATCATGCCTGCCTCCTTGGCATATCCGATGGATGGGATGACGTTGCGCGGGTCGTTAAGGCCGCAGAAGATACGGGTGATGTCGGTGCCCTGCTTCTTCTTCACGACGTAGAAGAGCTTGCGGAGGTCCTTGGCGCATGGGAACATGCGGAGGGCATTGAGTGCACGGTCGAGCATGTGGGTCTGGATGCCAGCCTCGTGGAAGGGCTTGGTCCACTCACGAACCGAACGATTAGGATTCTCACCATAGAGAAGGTTTACTTGCTCGAAGCCACCGCCATTGGTTTCTACACGGTCCCAGCAGCCCATCTCGATGATCTTGGGGGCTACCTTAACGAGCTGGTCAACGCGAGGCTGGTACTTGCCAGCACTCTGCCACATGTCACGGAAGACAAGCGAAAACTTAACTTCTTTTGCCATAATTTCTTGTAAATGCGATTTCTTTTTAGGAGTTCTTAATTAGCCCTTTGTAATCTTTGTAACCATTGCCTTTGGAGCCACTTGGGCAACGGCGGCCTTGATAGCGGCCTCAATGTTGGCAGGAACGGCAGCTGGAGCAGGAGCGGCGGCCTTCTTGGGCGCAACCTCCTCTTCAGGAGCGAACTTGTTGACGGCCATAATCATCAGTCTGGAAAGGTAGATGATCAGGATCAGAATAATGAACACAGTGCCCATGCCGACTATCATTAGCAGCAGGGCGGTTTCCATAGGCTGTAATCCTTCCATATAGTAAATTTGTTTGAATATGTTTTGGAACGCTGGTATACTCTCAGTGTGCAAAGTTAATCAATCGAAGATGATTATACAAGAAAAACCGCGAAAAGCTTTGGAATTATCCCTTTTTCACGGTTTTTTTCTTTATTTTGCTTTCTCGAAGTTATCTTTTTAGTGCATCGTAGATGGCCTGAAGAATGCGAGGGCGCACATGCCCATCGGTCCAAGCCTTATTGTCGCGTACGGGACAAATCTTGTTGGAGAGGAAAATGTAGGTGAGTTCACGCTTGGGATCGACCCAGAAGCACGTGCCGGTGAAACCCGTATGTCCCCACGTCTGCGGGCTGCACACCTCGGGGAGGTTGGGATTGTCGAGTTCTGCGCTCTGTCGGTCGAAGCCCAGTCCACGGCGACTGTGGGGCGAACGCTGCGTGGTGAAGAGCCGGCAGGTCTCCTTCGACAAGTAGCGTTTGCCACCCAGTTCGCCACCATTGGCAATCATCTGGATGAGCGGAGCCAGTGCCTCGGCTGAAGCGAAGAGACCGGAATTGCCCTCGACGCCCAATGCCCATGCGCCCGTCTCGTCGTGGACGGTGCCGTGGATGAAGCGGTGGCGGACGACGTCGTCCTGCTCGGTGGGAGCGATGGCTCCGCGGTGAACACCATGCTGCAAGGGATTGTAGCAGCACCAGGGACCGTAGAAATCGGGCAGACGACGTTCGAGGAACCGATCGAGACGTTCGCCAGTCTGTCGCTCGACGATGTGGCGGAGGAGGACGAAACTGAGGTCGGAGTAAAGATATCGTCCCAGCTTGCGTTTGGGGTCCAGCGTGGCGATGGTCTGCAGCATTGTCTTGCTGCGGAAGATCGAATCCGGGGTCTCGGTGAGTTTGTAGAAAGAATAGGTTGACCTTAGACCCGACTCGTGGTAGAGGAGGTCCTGGACGGTGACTTTGGCATAATGTGTGCCCTTGAGCTCGGGCAGCCACTTGGTGATGCGGTCGCGAAGCCTGATCTTGTGGTCGTCGACCAGCAGCATGATGGCGGGCACGGTGCCCAGCACCTTGCTGAGCGACGCGAGGTCGTACATGGTTTCGGCCGTAACGGGTCGATCGCCGTAAGGATTCTGCGCGTGGTTGCCGCCCACCCGTCCGAACGTCTGGTCATAGACCACCTTGTTCTTGCGAATCACGATGATCTGGCAACCGGGCACTGCCCCCGAGTTGACGAACTCGTTGGCAAGTCGCGACACTTCGCCAAGCCTTTTGGCATCCATGCCCACCTGCTGTGGGGTGGCCGTGGGTAAGGCAATGAGCGGGAAGGGAGGCTCAAAGGCTTCCAAAACCTCTTCTTTTACAGCCGGTTCAGAGGACTCGCTTGCGACTTCGGTCATTGCGATGTCGTTGAACTGGTTCTGCAAGGTCGGATCGTATTCCACGAGACCGGAATTGCCGCTCAGTCGCTGGAGTTCATCTTTGAGGTGAACAGCAAATTCGGAGTTGACACGTTCAGTCAAGCCTTCCACCTCGACCATCTGAGGCTGGTCGAGCCCCAACGCATATTTCCATTCGAGCACACGTCGGCACTTCTCGTCCACTAATTGCTGAAATTCCTGAGCGGAGAGCTTGTAGCCATTGCCCTTGTAGCCTTTCTTGAGTGCATTGCGTAGCGCATTCATCTGCGCCTTCTGGGGTGTGGGTTGCAGCAGAATGTCGCAGCCTGCGAGAAGTGCGTTGATGCAAACGTCCTTGTATTTGGCGCCTACCATCGCCAGTCCGTCGGTGAAGACCAGTCCGTCGAAGTGCATGGTGTTGCGCAGGATGTTGGTGATGATACGCTTGCTGACGGTGGCCGGCATACCTTTCTTTTCGGCCAGTGCCGGCACATCGAGGTGGGCTGTCATGATGCCGCCCAGTCCTTGGTTGATGAAATGCTGGAATGGAGGCAGTTCCACCTCATTCAGCCGGTTCACGCTGTGCGAGAGCTTCGGAAGGGAAGTGTGCGAATCGGTTTGGGTATCGCCATGACCCGGGAAATGCTTGCCGACGGCCAGTACGCCAGCATCTTCCAGGCCACGTGCATAGCTCGATGCAGCGAGGCTGACAAGTTCGGGGTTATTGCCGAACGAACGTGTTCCGATGACGGGGTTCTTGGGATTGGTGTTGACATCGAGTACAGGGGCGAAGTTGACCTGAATGCCGAGTTCGCGGCACTGGCGACCCACTTCGAAACCATACATATAACATAGCGTGTCGCGCACGTCTTCGTTGATCTTGCCGAGAGCTCCATTGCGGGGGTACTTGATGGCATCGCTCAGACGCATGGCCAGACCCCATTCGCCGTCGATGCATATCATCATACCGGGAAGACCCTCTTCTTGTGCAACCTCCTGAATGCGGTTGACGAGTTTGGCGTGGGTGGCCATAGAGCCTTTGCTCAATAAGGCTCCACCGAAATGATACTCCTGGATGTCGAGGGTAATGCTGTTGAGGTTGGCCTTTGTGGCATCGGGCATATAATAGAGCGGTATGACGAGCTGGCCCAACCTTTGCTCGGGAGTGAGTTTCTCCATCTGTTCATCGACCCACTCCTTCATCTTCTCCTGATCCACTTTTCGAAGCATGTTTTGCCCAAGGAGATTCGTCGAACAGAGGGCAAACAAGCCAATTAAGACGAGCCATCGTCGTGCACGACGATGGCATTCGTTATCATAGAAATTAAGTTTTAACATACAGTTTCTTGGGTGCCTATAATCAGAAAATTACGGTTTGGTCTTGTCGATGACACGACCATCGATCTTGGCGCTTACAGTCTTGCCGGCTGCATCAAGTTCCTTGACGTATTCGATCATTGCGTCACGTGCCGAAATGTTGGGGTCGTAGGTCTCGACGGCGCGTGTCAATGCCGACATGCCGCTATTGCCTTCGGCCAGGAAGTCGAGCGTGCTGACATAATAGATCTTGTTGGGGTTGATGGGTTTGCCTCCTATCAGGATGTTGGATGCTATGCAGCGGTCGCCATCCATTTCGAGGGTGATGACAGCGCCACCCGTAGCATCGAGTTTGCGTCCGGCGTTGCTTTCAATGAGCTGCTTGAGGTCGCTGCCCTTGAGGCCCAGCACGACAATCTTGTTTTCGAAGGGGAAGATGTTGAACATCGTGCCGACGGTCACGTCACCGGCATCGATCTCTGAGCGCAGACCACCAAGGTTAGCAATGGCAAAATCGACTTTCTTGCCGGTCTTCTTCTGGCCAATCTGAATGTAGGAATCAGCCACGAAGTTACCCAATGTGCTCTGCGGCTTGCCCTTGACCAGGGGTTCGGGGGCAGTTCCCAGTCGCACATTCATCTGGTCGACGAGGGCTTGCTGATAGGGTGCGAGGACATCGCGCATTTCTTGACCGTAAGGGCTGAGGTCATAGTCCTCGGGATGCAGTTTCTTGCATTCGATGGTGGAAACGCTGTATTTGCATTTGGGATAGCGACTGCCTTTCTGCATGGTGATCTTCAGGAAGCCCATGGGCAGCATCTTGCCGCCGGTCTGGGTGACGAGCACAGGCTGTTCGTCGGCATCGTTGATATAGACACCCTCCTCAATGTTGTAGTGGGTGTGACTACCGATGATGATGTCAACGCCGTGGATGGCAGGAACAAGGTCGTTGTCAAGCACGCTCTCGCTTTCGCTATCGGTCTTGGGGTTGGGAAGGTAGCCCAGGTGACTCAACACGATGACGAGGTCGCAACCCTCGCCGCGCAGGAAATCGGCTTCGCGATTGACTGCTGTGCGTGGATCCTCGAACGTGATGCCTTTCCAGTTGCGGTTGGCGATTAGTCCTTCGGGCGACACGGTGACGCCCGTCACGCCAATCTTTACGCCATGGCGTTCAAGGATGAGGTGGGGGAGAATATGGCTTTCGAGCGGCGTGCCTTCGCAATGGTAGTTGCAGCTCAGCATGGGGAAGTTGGCTTTCGCCAGCATTTCGCCGAGGAATTCCAATCCGTTGTCGAACTCATGGTTGCCCAATGTGCCGGCCACCAGCTGCTGCTGGTTCATGCACAGTATCTCGAGCTCGCCATTGAAGATGTTGAAGTAGGGTGAACCCTGGAACATATCGCCAGCATCGAAATAAAGCAGGTCGGGATCCTGCTGGCGGAAGTACTGAAGCATTGATGCACGTTCCACGACGCCGCCCTGTACTGTGCCTTGGCGCGTCTTGCCTGGCTCGAACTGCGAATGGGTGTCGTTGGTGTGGATGATGGTGATCACTGGAGCATCGTCGCTCGGCTGACAGCTGGTGCCGATACCGAGGGTGATGCAGAACACGAGAAGGAGTCTGAGAAGCTTATACATAGTGGAATTAGTTTAGTCGGGTTTTCCGGTGCAAAGATACAAAGAAAAATTGAGAAAGTCAAGAAGTGTGACGAAAAAATCATTCAAAAAGTGATTTGAGCACATCGACACTTTTCAGACGCCCCATTTCGGGGATGTGCTGACCTAGGAAAATGAGCAGGGTGTCGAGCAGATAGTCACGCCCTGCACGATTGACGTCGAGCTGCTGCATCGTGTCGTAATGCGTGTCGAAGAGCTTGCAGAACCATCGGGCAGATTCCTCGTTGAGGTAGTAGGGATGGAGGATGGGGCTTGTGGTGAAGATGCCTTCGACAAGGTCGAAGCGACACCCTTGCTCATAATTGCCTGTATCGACGCTGAACCCAAGCTGGGCGATGAGCCCGCAGGTGAAGACAAGATGGAAATTGGCCCATCCCGCTTCGCATTGCTCGAGTATCGTCAGGCTGGCGAGGATGTAGTCCCAGAGACGCGGGTTGGCTTCCTCCTCACGCACTGTGTGTGCGATGAGTTCGGCCATGTAGAGACATTGTGCCGACTTGTCGGGATGACTGAGGGTGAGCATATAGGGCGACTGCACGATTTGCGCTTCGCCTATGGACCGTATTTCGTCGGAGGGATTTCCCTTGAGCACCAGGTCGAGCACGGTCATGGGTGTCATCATCGTGCGCAGACGGTTGGCGCGTTTGCCTTTCGAAGCCAAGGGGATACGACACGTCATCCGACCATATTGCTCGGTGTAGAGATGCACGAACTGAGAATGGTCGTTGATAGGTACTGTGGAGAGTACAATGGCTTGTGTCTTATCGGTTTCGTTGGCCATTATGAAAACGCGGCAGCAAAGTTTGTTAGTTTCGATTGTCAAATTTGCGTGCAAATATAGCGCATTTCGCTTTAAAAACAAAGTTTTCTTCGATTTTTCTTCAAAAAAGTTTGTATATATGAGAAAATTTAACTATCTTTGCACCCGCTTTTGGGCTTTTCCTCCAAAAAGTGCACCTTGGTACACTACAAGTCCCGGCTTCGTGATCGGGCAATACCAGCGGGAGCGACATGGCGGTGCTTGGCTGGAGAGTTCTTTCGGATGCTTCGTCTTGACGATGACATCGGAGGGGAAGAGCGAGAGCAATACATTTTAAAATAATTATCAAACAATACGCGGCCGCTTGTAACTCCAATGCCGCAAAAACTATTACAAAAACAATGGCAAACCACAAGTCATCAAAGAAGCGCATCAAGCAGACCATTACCCGCAACACCGCAAACCGTTACTATGCCAAGACTGCACGTAACGCCGTTCGCAAGCTCCGTGCCACTACCGACAAGGCTGAGGCAACTGCAGCTCTCCCAAAGGTATCTGCAATGCTCGACAAGCTGGCTAAGAAGAACGTTATCCACGCCAACAAGGCTGGTAACCTCAAGTCCAAGCTTGCCAAGTACATCAACAAGCTGTAAGCTTGTACGAGGGTCGTTTGTGCCCAATAATGCCCGTATTGTGCCCATATTGGACCTTGCGGACATTATTATATTACGCGCGCGTACGCACGTGAATGACTTCTTCCGAATATTCGGGAGAAAACTAAAAAAACACAATTTTACAACATGTCACAGATTGAGAACAACTACGACGCCAGTCACATCCAAGTCCTCGAAGGTCTTGAAGCTGTGCGCAAGCGTCCGGCCATGTATATTGGCGATACCAGCGTAAAGGGTTTGCATCACCTCGTCAGCGAGGTGGTCGATAACTGTATCGATGAGGCCCTGGCCGGCTATTGCCACAATATCGAGGTCTCTATCCTCCCAGGAAACTCCATCAAGGTGGTTGATGACGGACGAGGCATTCCTGTGGACATGCATCAGAAGGAGAAGCGTTCGGCTCTTGAGGTTGTCATGACCGTGCTGCACGCTGGTGGCAAGTTCGACAAGAACACCTACAAGGTTTCCGGTGGTCTCCATGGCGTGGGCGTGAGCTGCGTCAATGCGTTGTCGGATTCATTTGTTGCCGAGGTTCATCGTCAGGGTCACGTCTATCGTCAGGAGTATGCTTTCGGCAAGCCTGTGACGGGCGTGGAGATCATTGGCGATGCCGAAGATACCGGTACAACCATCATCTTCCATCCTGATGACTCGATCTTCACCGAGACGGTGTTCGAATGGGATCGTCTTGCAGAACGTCTGCGCGACCTTTGCTACCTGAACACGGGCATCCGCCTTTCGCTCACTGACCTGCGTCCAGAGGCCGTCCAGGCTGATGGCAAGCCCCGTTTCCAGATGTTCTACAGCACCGAGGGCTTGAAGGAATTCGTGAAGTGGATGGACGAGAGCCGCACTCCGTTGATTCCTGATATCATTCACCTCATTACCGAAAGTGATGGTGTGCCCGTTGAAGTGGCACTGACCTACAACACTGGCTATTCGGAGACGATTCACAGCTTTGTGAACAACATCAACACCTACGAGGGCGGTACGCACCTCGATGGTTTCCGTTCTGCCTTGGGCGGTGCTCTGAAGGAGTACGGCAACAAGGAAAAGATGTTCGAGAAGGCCAAGCTTGCCAACGACATCAAGGCCGAGGACTTCAAGGAGGGTCTCACCGCTGTGGTGAGCGTGAAAGTTGCCGAGCCACAGTTCGAAGGCCAGACCAAGACCAAACTGGGTAATGTGGAAGTGCGTCCTGCCGTACAGAAGGCTGTGCGCAAGGCCATGGACAATTACCTGGAGGAACATCCCGAGCAGGCTCACATCATCATCGAGAAGGTTGTCCTGGCAGCACAGGCTCGTATCGCTGCCCGTCAGGCACGCGAGAACGTGCAGAAGAAGTCGAAGCTCACAGGCGGTGGCCTGCCAGGCAAATTGGCCGACTGCTCGAGCAAGAATCCCGAAGAATGCGAGATCTTCCTGGTCGAGGGTGACTCGGCAGGTGGTACGGCCAAGTCGGGACGCAACCGCTTCTATCAGGCCATCCTTCCGTTGCGTGGTAAGATCCTGAATGTCGAGAAGGTGCTTATCCACAAGATGCTCGACTCGGAGGAGATTCAGAACATGTTCCGCGCCTTCCGTGTGAACCTGCGTGAGGACAAGACGCTCGATGTCGATAACCTGCGTTATCACAAGGTCATCATCATGACCGATGCCGATGTCGATGGTGCGCACATTGCCACCCTTATCCTTACCCTCTTCTTCCGCTACATGCGTCCGCTCATCGACGGTGGATACGTTTATATCGCACAGGCTCCGCTTTATCGCTGCACCATTGGTAAGTACGATGAGTATTGCTGGGACGATGCCGAGCGTGATGCATTCCTCCAGAACTATGGCCAGGGCAAGGAAGACAGAGTGAAGATCCAGCGATACAAAGGTCTGGGCGAGATGAATGCCGAGCAGCTTTGGGACACCACTATGGATCCGGCTCACCGTCGTCTGAAGCAGGTCAACATCGAGGACGCTATTCAGGCCGATCAGACCTTCTCGCTCCTGATGGGTGAAGAAGTGGCTCCACGACGTGAGTTCATCGAGCAGAATGCCACATACGCCGAGATTGATGCATAAACAAAGAAATCGAAAACTACATAATTAATACAAACCGAACAATGAATATTACAAAGAAAGTCGTAGATGACGTAAATATCGTCCTTAGCCTCGACATCGAGAAGGCCGACTACGCAGAAGCAGTTGAGAAGCAGATCAAGGAGACCCGCAAGAAGGTACAGATGCCAGGTTTCCGCAAAGGTATGGTTCCTGCCAGCCTTGTCAAGAGAATGTATGGCACACAGATCGTTATCGATGAGGTGAACAAACTGATCAACGATTCGATGTACAAGTATATCGCCGACAACAAGCTTAACGTCCTTGGTGAGCCTATGGTTGCTCAGGATCAGAAGCCTGTCGATTTTGCCAACGAAGAGAATTTCACTGTAAGCTTCGACATTGCCATTGCTCCAGAGTTCAGCCTTACCGTTGACAAGAGCGTGAAGGTACCTTACTACAATATCAAGGTTAACGATGAGATGATCGACAACCAGGTGAAGGCTTATCAGACCCAGTACGGCGAGTATGTAAATGCTGATACTGCTACCCAGGATGACGTCATCAAGGGTGACATCGCCGAGCTTGATGCCGACGGCAATATCAAGGAAGGTGGCATACTGTACGAAGGCACCACCGTTTATCCTCGCTATATGAAGAGCGATGATGAGAAGGCTAAGTTTGAGGGTTCTAAGAAGTTCTCAAGCGTTGACTTCAATCCTGCTGCTGCCTACGACAACAACGTGAACGAGCTCGCATCGTTGCTTGGCAAGAAGAAGGAGGAGGTAGAAGGCCTGACTTCCAACTTCCGTTTCACCATCACCGAGATCAACCACCACGAGCCAGCCCAGCTCAACGAAGAGTTCTTCAAGAAGGTGTTCGGTGACGAGTGCACCACCGAGGAGCAGTTCCGCAAGACTGTTGCTACCCAGATTGCTCTTCAGTACAAGAGCAGCAGCGACTATAAGTTCAGCGTTGATACACGCAAGGCTCTCATCGACCAGGTAGGTGAGCTCAAGTTCCCCGAGGCCAGCCTCAAGAAGTGGCTCCTCTCGAAGGACGAGAAGCGCGATGCCAAGAAGCTTGATGAGGACTTCCCCAAGATGATGGAGGACCTGACATGGCAGCTCATCGAAGAGAAGATTGTGGCAGCCAATGACATCAAGATCTCTGACGACGACATCAAGGCTGAGGCTACAGGACACGTACAGGCTCAGATGGCTCAGTACGGCCTCACCGACATCCCTGAGGAGTATGTAAAGCAGTACGCCGAGGATATGGTTAAGGATGAGAAGCAGCGCGGCCAGCTCCGTGATAGTGCTATCACCCGCAAGATCATGAACTTCGTCGGCAATGCCATCACCCTCGAGCAGAAGGAGGTAACCTTCGAAGAGTTCCAGAAGCTGCTCGCTTAATAGCGAGATAGTTCATAATACATTATAGTTCCTATAGTATTTATAGTTCTTATAGATAATATAGTCACTATAGGAAAAAACACAAGCGTGTCAAGGGGAATTCCTTGACACGCTTGTCGTTTTTGGGAGCTTGGTTATATCACTTTGATTTTTGCGAACTTCAGCAGGAGGGTTTTGTTCCCGACATGGTCGAAATTGACTGAGATGCGTGCGCTGTCGTTGCTGCCATCGACCGAAGTGATAGTGCCTTCGCCGAAACGGTCGTGGGCGATGCGTGTGCCTGCCTGCAAAAGCTGGCCATTGAAGGTGATGGTGGCTGATTCGGATGAAGCAGGGGTGGCCTTGGGCTTCATTCCCTCGGTGTATGCTCCGTTGGGACGAATGGTCTTGCGGATGGGACCGGAGAGGTCGAGCGGAGATGGTTTCGGTTCCGGCCGTTTTTGTGTCTCGGGAAGTTCTCCGGGATGATGCCAGACAATGTTGCGCTTATCAATCGTCCTTCCCTCTTTGCCCGCTGTGCCAAAGCCGCTGTGCCCGCCATAGTCGAAGCCGAATCTTCCACCGCCTGCGCTGCCGTAGTCGGTGCTTGAATCGGGACTGCCGGTCTGCTGGATGAATTGCCTGTCGATATCCTTGATAAATCGGCTGGGACGGCTTGCTTCGCTCTTTCCGTTGCGAAAACGCGACTTGGCATAGCTCATGAAGCAATTCTCTTCGGCACGGGTGATGGCCACGTAGAGCAGTCTACGTTCTTCCTCTACACCACCAGGTTCGTTGAGCGACATTTCGGAAGGTAGCAGGTTCTCCTCGATACCTACGATAAATACATTCTTGAATTCGAGACCCTTGGCCGAATGGATGGTCATCAGGGAGACATAATCGGAGTTCTTGATGTCATCGTCGGCGTCGTGTCCTTCGGGTTCCAAATCTCCACTCAAAGAGACGTCGGCCAAGAAATCGACGAGTTTGACTTCGCGACCTTCTTCAACGGCTCCCAATGTAAACGTCTGGATAGCCGACAGAAGTTCCTGAACATTTTCACGACGGCTTATTGCTTCGACAGAGTTATCCTGAGCCAAGTCGGCTTTGATACCGCTTTCGACGATGACGCGATCGCAAAGCTGATAGGCATTCAGTTGTTCGTTCAGTTCCTGGAAATGCTGGATAAGCGCTGTGAACCCGCGCAACTTGGCGGCTGTGCTCTTGTTGACATCCAGGTTGTTGGCCTCGGGATCGGAGCATACGTCGAAGAAGGTCTTGCCGGTTGCCACGATGGCTGCAATCTTATTGATGGTGGTCTGTCCGATGCCGCGAGTTGGGTAATTGACAATGCGCTTGAAGGCCTCCTCGTCGGCAGGATTGGTAATAAGTCGCAGATAGCTGATGATATCCTTGATCTCCTTGCGCTGATAGAACGACAGGCCTCCGTATATGCGATAGAGGATATTGCGCTTGCGCAGGGCTTCCTCGAGGGTGCGGCTCTGTGCATTGGTGCGGTAGAGGATGGCGATGTCGCGGTAGTTGTAACCCTGGTCGTCGTGAAGCGACTGTACACGTCCAGCCACTTGATAGGATTCCTCCAGGTCGGAGTAGGTGCCGGTGAGGATAAGTTTCGAGCCTCGGTCGTTTTCGCTGAAGATTGTCTTGCGTATCTGATCCTTGTTCTTCGCAATGAGCGAATTGGCAGCATCGACAATGTTCTGCGTCGAGCGATAGTTCTGCTCCAGCTTGAAGAGCTTGGTGTCGGGAATCTTGTGCTGCATATCCAGAATGTTGTGGATATTGGCGCCACGGAAAGAATAGATCGACTGGGCATCGTCTCCCACTACGCAGAGATGACCATGCTTTGCAGCAAGCTGCTCTACGATGAGATGCTGGGCACTGTTGGTGTCCTGATACTCATCGACGAGCACATAGCTGAAATACTGCTGGTAGAACTCGAGCACATCGGGATGGTCGCGGAAGAGGATGTTGGTATAGACCAGCAGGTCGTCGAAGTCCATGGCTCCTGCCTGGAAACAACGGTTCCAGTAGTTCCGGTAGATAATGTGCAGCAGTGGGCGCTTGGAGCGCGTGTCGTAGGTGAGCAGTTCCTTGTTCGCGCTATACATACCTGGCGTAATCAGGTTGTTCTTCGCATTCGAAATCTGAGCCTGCACGCTGTTGGGCTTATAGATCTTGTCGTCGAGTTCCATCTCCTTGATGATGGTCTTGATCAAGGAGCGGGAATCGGTTTGGTCGTAGATGGTGAAGTCGGAGCGAAAACCCAGACGACCCGCTTCGCGTCGGAGGATGCGGCAGAAGAGCGAGTGGAAGGTGCCCATCCAGAGTCGTCGGGCTGGTGCAGGACCAACAATCTGCTGGATACGTTGCTGCATCTCGGTGGCTGCCTTCTTGGTAAAGGTCAGTGCAATGATGTCCTGTGGGCGATATCCATGGGTTAAAAGATAGGCAATCTTCATGGTCAAGACGCGTGTCTTGCCCGAACCTGCACCGGCAATTACAAGTTGAGGGCCGTCGCAGTATTCTACGGCGGCCCGTTGGCTCTCATTGAGTGTTGATAGGTAATTCTCCACTATTATTGAAGATTTTTAGAATCTGTAACCGATGGTGACATCGACATTCTTTTCGCCGAAGTTCACGTCAATGGGCTCAGTAGGTGCAAAGTCACCGGGATAAGCGGCAGCATGAATCTTCGAATGATGGTACATGAAGGCTGCGTCAATGTACCAGTTCGCGCCGCTCCAGCCCAAACCTCCCGTGATGTAGTATTGGTTGCCAAGGGTTTGGTAGTTGACTTTGGTAGTCTCATAGAAGCACTGGTTGATGTCGCCGGCAGCAACGTTGCCGTAGAGGGCTTCGTCGGTAAAGGGTGATGTG
>JAEEGH010016531.1_pt1 | contig 15852 bp, 12 predicted proteins | sample 9134181 | NCBI WGS metagenome assembly JAEEGH01 (sample SAMN16246544, study PRJNA631951) | gut metagenome | biome: gut microbiome; feature: rumen; material: DP-attached | host: Bos | place: Iran: Karaj | collected 2018-10
GATGGTCACACGCGATGCCAGCACGCTCGAATAGATATTGTGCAGCTTGAGGATTGACTTGCGCTGCGAGATGGCAGAGAGGATTTTCGTGACTCCGTGGCCGATGTCATCCTTCAGCACGTAGCGCACATAGCAGCCCGCGATGAGGATACCCACCATTGGCCACACAAGATAAAGATAGTTCGCGCCGTCGTCGAACGAGAACGTCAGCAGATGCTGGAACAGGTGAATCAGCCGTTTCAGTATCAGTGCCGCCACCGCCCCGCCCAGGCCCGTCAGCAGGGCCAGGATAAGCACAAGCTGCTGCTCGGTCAGGTGTCGTTCGCGCCAGTCGTTCAGTCTTTCAAACCAGGATGTCATATTCAACAATCCCCCAAAAATCGTAATTTGTAATTTGTAATCAGTAATAGTATTCTTGTTGGCCGATGCCCATCATCGGATGACCTTGATCACACCGCCGTCATCGACCTTGATGATGCCCGATGGCGCAGGGTTCTTCGTCTCCTCCTGCCGCAGCGGCACGATGTAGTCGACAGCCCGCTTGATCTCGTCGCTGATGTCGGCAAAGCAGCGCGCCGTCGGCTCTCCGCTGATATTGGCCGATGTGCTGACCACAGGATGCTTCAACCGCGCACACAGGGCATTGCTCACCGCCTCCCGGGTAATGCGCATTCCCATCGTACCATCGGCCGCAACGAGCTCCGGAGCCACATTGCGCGCACGCGGCAGGATGAGCGTCAACGGCTTGTCGGCCACCTCCCAGAGGTCCCACGCAATCTCCGGCACACGCTCGAAATAATAGTCCACACGGCCGATGGCATCCGTCAGACACAGCATCGACTTGCTGTCCTCCCGACGCTTGATTTCATAGATCCGGCGCACAGCCTCACTGCACGTTGCATCACAGCCGATGCCCCACACCGTATCGGTCGGATACAGGATGACACCGCCCTCGCGCATCACATCGACGGCCTTCTGAATGGCCTCACGTTCCAGTTGATTCATGTTCTTTTAACCTTAAAGTATCGCGCAAATATAGTCATTTTGCGACAAACGGCAAAACGACAGCCCGAAAATTCTCCCTTTCCGATACGATTGTCCAGTTTTTTGGCCAATGCATTTTGTTTTTTCCGGCTTTATGGCCAATGTTCCGTCATTGGCCGTATAATTTTCCAATATATATTCATTGGCCGACAACCCAAATCACACCAGCTCAATCACCTCCAGATCCTTGATTTCGCCCTTGTCGAGTGTGAAGCGCATCAGAGTACGCACGGCTTGCTGGCCGTAGGTGCCTGCTGCGCCCGGATTGAGCACGAGGGTGTGCAGCGTGTGGTCGTACATCGCCTTGCAGATGTGGCTGTGTCCGCACACGAAAAGCTGCGGCGGGTCGTTGCGCAGTGCGGCGTAGATTTCGCGCGGCCATTTGCCCGGATATCCGCCGATGTGGGTCATCCAGACGCTCACGCCATCGGCCACAAAACGCAGATTTTTCGCGTAGCGCAGGTGCATGGAGTGCGGGTCGGCATTGCCCCACACGATGCGGCACGTCTTGCCCGTCGCCTCCAGCCGGTCGCAGATTGTCTCATCGACCACATCGCCCGCCACCCAGATTTCGTCACACGCGGCGAAATATTTCACGTAGCGGTCGTCCCACCATGCGTGCAGGTCGCTCATCAGTCCGATTCGAGTCATGTTTTTTTTTAGAGTAAAGGGTAATGAGTAAAGTGTAATGTAGTTTGCTGCGTTGGTCAAAAATGGAAGTAATTTTGTAACGTCCCTTTTACTCCTTTTTTACTCCCCTTATCAGCCTTTCACAGCCCTTTAAAAAATCACCACACGTCACAGCTCTGCCGCGTCTCGCTTTCGGGCAGGGTCTCGGCCAATTTTTCTCCGTTCACCCACGTGCGGCGGAAGGTACATTCGCGCGTGTTGTAGAGGTAATGGGGCAGGGCAGCCGAATCGACCACAAGACTATCGACCGCGATGCGCTCCATCGGCATTTCGGGCAGGCCGTCGCAATAGATGGCGAAGCTGCCGCAACGGTTGGCATGCACGTTATAGATGTGAAAATCCGCGTAGTGCGACGGAAAATTGCCGCCACGATAGCCGAAATAGTTGTTCTCGAAACGGAGCACCGCGCCGGCCGTCTCATCGACCGTGATGTTGCGCACCCAGACGTTGCGGATGTAGCCGCCGCGATCCTTGTTCGACTTGAAGAGCAGGGCGTTCTTGACATGGCCGATGGCGACCGAATCCATGAAGACCTCCTCCACGCCGCCGCTCATTTCACTGCCGATGCAGAGGCCGTTGCACTCCGACTGGAACTGGCAGCGGCGTATGACTATCTGACGTGATGGGCGGCCGACGCGCCGTCCGTCGGCATCGCGGCCCGACTTGATGGCCACGGCATCGTCGCCCGTGCAGAACAGGCAGTCTTCGATGAGCACACGCTCCGACGATTCGGGGTCGCAGCCGTCGTTGTTCGGGAAATGGCTGTCGATGGTCACGCCGCGCACCGTCACGTCCGTGCAATAGAGCGGATGCAGGCACCAGAACGGCGAATTACGCACCGTCACGCCCTCGATGAGCACACGCCGGCAACCGTTGAACTCCACGCAGCACGGCCGCAGGAACGTCCCCGCACCGAAGGTCTGCAGCGAGTCTTTCGGGGTGTTGGCCAATGTCCTTCGTCCACCCCACGCGCGCAATCGGTTCACATCGGACATCTCGACCGTCTCGCCATGCGTGCCGTGTACGTTCTCCTCGAAATTGGCCGTACCAGGTTCCATGCCCCAGGCTGCCATTTCCAAGCCCGCCTGCGCGTCGATTTCACCCTGGCCGGTGATGGCGATATTCTCCGCATTGATGGCCGCAATCATAGCCGAGCGACCAAGCAGTTCGGTGCCCTCCCAGCGGGTCGGGACTACGGGCAGGAAGTCGTCGCCGCGTCCGCTGAACAACAGCTTGGCATCGGCCGAAAGCTCCAGCCGCACGTTGCTCTTCAGCCACAGCGTGCCGCCCAGGGGATAGACACCGGCATTGGCCACAACCGTACCGCCGCCCTGCGCCGAGAGGCTGTCGATGGCCTCCTGCAACAGGAGCAGCGCATCGGCCTCGACAGGGGCATCGACCGTGATGGTGCGTGCGGGAAAACTGGTGGTGCAGATGCCGGCCACGACGCGCTGCATTGCCTCGTCCATCGGGTCGATTGTCTTTGGGGCCGATGGTGCACATCCGGCGAGTGCGAGCAGCGCAATGGAGCCCACAAGGAGCTGGGAAAGTCTGATTCTGTTCATATTGTTCATTTTCAGTCTGTTGGCCAATGTATTTTACTCTTTCTTGTAGCCGGAGACATCCTCCAGGACGATGTCGGGACGGGCATCGGGGCGCATCAGCTCGAAGGTCACATTGCGCAGGCGCAGGCCATCGACGTGACGCGCAAAAAGGCCATAGGCGGGAGTCGGTCCGGCCCAACGCGGCTCGGGATAGTTCGTCCCCTGCTCTCGATAGGGCTTTTCGGGACATTGGCCACCACCACGATAACGGATATGGATGTCCGAAAGGACGACGTTGCGGATGGGGGCATCGGCCATACCCGTCACAATGATGCCGGCGAGCGAGTCAACGTCATCGGCCACAACATTGCTGATGTAGATGTCGCGGGCGCTGGAGACCTCGGTGCGCTCCTTCGGGCCACGGTTGCGGCAGCCTGTCGTGATGTAGATGGGATAGTGATGGACGTGGCTCAACGAGATGTTGCTCACGACGATGTTCTCCATCCGGCCCTGATCGACCTCCTCGAAGGCCAGTCCGCTCGACCACATGCAGGTGCAGTTGGAGATGGCGATATTGCGGTAGCCGCCGTTGCTCTCGGTGCCCAATTTGATACGGCCGCACACCCAATTGACCTTTTCCGGCACGTAGGTACCGTCCAGGAATGTGCCCAGCTTATAACCCGTCACGAGGCAGTTGGTCACCAGAATGTGCTCGCAGAGGACGGGCTTCTTCAGCGCGTAGGAGCTCTTCAGCACGATGGCATCATCGCTCGGCGTGTTCACCTTCGTGTTGATGACGGAGAGATACTTGCAGCAGTCGATGTCGATGCCGTCGCGGTTGGTGTCGATGGTCACGTTGTCAACCGTACCCCGTTCGCAGCCTGTCAGGATGATGGCGAAGTGGCCGCCACGGAAGATGGTGATGTCGCGTATCAGGACGTTGCGGCACAGCTTGAACGCAATGGCCTTGTCGCCCGTACCGATGGAACCGCCCTGCACGTTGCCGGCCTTCTCGGTGTCATGTTTGGTGTGGCCCTCGCCGTCAATCATGCCCTGACCCGTGATGGAGACACCCTCCTCCCCCTCGGCCCAGATGAGCGAATTGTGGAAATAGGTGTGGCCGCCATCCTGATATTCGGGGAAGCCGAACACTTCGCTCGGGTCATAGGCCTTCATACTGGCCGGAGCTGCCACGATGACAGCGCCCGCCTCAAGGTGCAGATCGATGCGGCTCTTCATACGGATACTGCCGCACAGGTAGCGCCCCGCCGGCACGATGACCTGACCGCCGCCATCGGCCGCACAGTGTTCAATCGCACGGTTGATGGCCTCGTGGTCGAGAGTCGAGCCATTGGCCAATGCCCCAAAATCACGCACATTGACTGTCGCGGCCGACAGCCCAAGCGCCGACCACAGACAGCCGATAACAAGTAACAGTTGTCTCATAATTCCTAAGTCTTAAGGTTAGTTTTGCGGCCAAAGGTACAGATTTTTTTGGTTGGCCGATATATTTCTCCCCATTTTTCCGCCTCCGATGGCGTTATTTTACAGCATTCCGGCCTTCTTCATCTCACTGGCGGCCAGGCAAAGCTCGTCGTACCACGCCACTCCGAAGCGGCGCACGAGCGCATCCTTCAGACACTGATATACCCGCACGTTGAGTTTGCGGCCAAGTCGCGTAGCGCATCCGCACATATCGGGCTGCTCGTCGTAGTTGACCGCAACGTAGTCGCCCAACCGCTTCAGCCGCGCCGGATAGAGATGGCACGAAATCGGTTTCATGAACGGCTCCTTGCCGTCGCGGTAGGCCGGATGAGTGGTGAACTGGCCTTCGCGGAAAGCCTTCTCGATGGCGCACAGACAACTGCCCGTCGGCACATGCGCCGCCTCACACTCCGCATCGCTCGGATAGGTGCAGAACACGCAGTCGCGCCCATCGACCACCGATGTCACCCAGTCGCCGGCCGCATCCTTGAAAAACGGCCCCTTCTCGCGGATGACGGCCTGAGCCCTCGGTGTCAGCGCCTCCCAGACCTCATCGACCATGGCGCGCATCACGTCGAGTTCGTCTTCGTCCAACGGCGCACCGCTCTCGCCCTCCGAGTTGCAGCAGCCACCCTTACAAGCGGCCAAATCACAACAGAAGGCCTCACGCAGGAGGTCTTCGCTCACCAGTGTATCCTGGATGCCAACCATATCGTTTTAATTCAAGTTGATTTTACAATATCATTGGCCATAGAAATCATGATTTCGGCCAATGGCGTTTCAGACCGCAATCGAGGTCGGAACAACGATGGAGACTGTACTTGGCCAATGTCCTCCCGCTCCTCGACGAAGCGCACCACGCGGATGGTGACAGGCAGGGCAATAATCTCATAGACGGTCTTCAGCGAAACCTGCAGGAACATCATCTTTGCCAGCGCCAGAAGGGTCATTTCGCCCGAAATGAGCGACAGACTGAAAGCAACGGGGAAAAAGATGAGCGAATCGACACTCTCACCTGCAATGGTCGAGAGAATGGCGCGCAGCGAGAAGCGGCGTTCGCCGTCCATCTGGTGCATCCGGTGCATGACCCACGCATTGGCCATAGAACCCAAAACGAACGAAAGCATCGAGGCGCAGCATACAATAAGCGCCATGCCGCCGTCGATGTGGAAAATCGTGTCAATGGCCTCGGACGAAGGCAGACCCTCGATGCCCGGCAGGAGCGAAACCAGAGCGCCCATCGCCACCACGAAGAAATTCATCGCGAAGCCCAGCCAGATGAGCCGGCGCACGGCGCGGAAGCCATAGACCTCGGTCGCAACGTCGCCGATGATGTACGAAATCGGGAATACCAACAGGCCTCCCGTGAAGCCCCACGAGGTCACTTTACCCACAAAGATGTTGCTAGAAACCAGACACACACAGAACACAACCGCCAGAATCGCGTAGATTACTGACACCTTTCCGGTCTTTTTCATTTTCTTGTTTTTTACGAGGTTAATCCTGGAATACTCGGGCAAGCCAGCAAGCTCGTTTTTCGGCCAATGGAGGGTCTGAAAACACGATTCTTCGGTTTGCCAGTCATTTTTCGGGTCGCAAAGGTAGTTATTTTTATTCATTGGCCAAAAAAATCCGGTCAAAATCTTTCAGATTCACTACTTTTACGCGCGAAAATTTGCAAGGTTGACCAAAAAACAATATCTTTGCGCCAATAATAAAAACCCAAATTTTGTCCATGCGCACACTCGCAGCAATCTCCCTTCTTGCGACCATCTTCGGAACGACCCTTGCCGCCGACGTCTTCACCACGCCGGAACGCGGTCTCTACGATGCCGTCGTTGAGGCGCGTGAAATGCACCGCAAGGGCGATTCCACTCCGATTACGATTCATCTGGCTCCCGGCACCTACACCGTGGAACAGACGCTCGTGCTCCGTCCCGAAGACAGCCACCTGCGCATCGTGGGCGAACGTGGAAGCGACGGCCGATGCCTCAGCCGAATCTCAGGCGGCATCCGTCTTGGCCAATGGCGCAAGGAGGGCAAGCTCATGGTGGCCGATGAGCCTGAATTTCACGGCCGACCCCTCGAATTCCGCCAGCTCTACGTGAACGGCAGGAAGGCCGTCAGGGCGCGCGACGTCGCCAAGTGGGACGACATGGAACGCGTCCTGAGCCAGGACCGCGAGCAGGAAATCCTCTACGTTCCGGCCAACGCTACGTTGAAAAGATTGGCCAAAGAGGGCGTCGGACACGCCGAAATGGTGCTGCACGAGATGTGGTGCGTCTCCATCCTGCGCATCAGGAGCATCACCCAGACGGGCGACTCGATGGCCATCCGCTTCCACAACCCCGAAAGCGACCTGCAGTTCTCGCACCCGTGGCCGTCACCGCTCTGCCACGACCGGCCCGAGGGCTGGAACGCATCGCCCTTCTACCTCACCAACCACAAGGCGCTGCTCGACCAGCCAGGCGAATGGTATCTGGACCTGAAGGCGCAGAAGGTCTATTATTGGCCGATGCCGGGCGAGGTTGTGGCCGATGCCATTGTCCCCGCCGTCGAGACGCTGTTGGCCGTCGAAGGCACATTGGACAACATGGCCGATGACATCCGCATCGAAAATGTCGAATTCGCACACGCTACGTGGATTCGCCCGTCGCAGGAGGGACACGTGCCGCTACAGGCCGGCATGATGCTCACCGAGGCATACCGCATCGACCCGATGATGCCGCGCAAGGGCAACCACGACCTCGACAACCAAGGCTGGCTGGCACGTCCCGCATCGGCCGTAAGAGTGCGCGGCGGCAAGGACATCGCCTTCCGTGGCTGCACCTTCACGCAACTGGGCAGCAGCGGCATCGACTACGAGTGGGGTACCCGTGGCGGCTCGATCGAGGGATGCACATTGGCCGACATCGCAGGCAACGGCATCGTGGCAGGCTCGTTCTCGCCCGCCGGACTGGAGACCCACATCGCCTACAACCCGACCGACCGCCGCGAGGTAGTGAGCGGACTCAGGATTGCGGCCAATGAGATTCACGACACCGGCACCGAAGACTGGGGCACACTGGCCATCGCCGCCGGATATGTGGCCGAGACGGAAATCGCGGGCAACCGCATCGAACGTGTGCCCTACAGCGCAATATCGCTCGGCTGGGGCTGGAACGCCAACACAGGCTGCATGCACGACAACCGCGTAGCGGACAACACGATTTCGCAGTTCGCCCTGCACATGTACGACTGCGCTGGAATCTACACGCTGGGCAGCCAGCCGGGTTCGGAAATCACGGGCAACACGGTGAGCGACATCGCCAAGCCTAGCTATGCGCACGACCCGAACCACTGGTTCTGGCTCTATACGGACGAGGGCTCGTCGAACATCTGGGTGCACGACAACCATTGCCCGTCGGACAAGTTCCTGCAGAACGCCAACGGTCCGTGCAACGAGTGGGAGAACAACGTAAAGACAGTGATACTCACGCCCGAGTACAAGCCGAAGGCCAATGACCTGATGCTGCGGGAGGAAAACGAGCCCCGCGTCATTCCCGTGAAGAAGTGAATACCATCGGCCAACAAAGAAATCACGTAGCGACAAGCTTTTCTGTGATTTTCCGATGTCTCTGTGTATTTCCGTCGTAAAAAAAAGACCCAAAGAATTGTTAAACGATAAAAAATGAACGCAAAAGAACTTACGCTTCAAAGCGAAAAGAATCGCAAAAGACTCGTTGAGGTGGTCTATAACGCCAAGGCCGGACACATCGGCGGCGACCTCTCATGCCTCAACGTGATGACTGCTCTCTACAGTGAAGTGATGAACATCAGTCCGGCGCAGGTGAACGACCCCGACCGTGACCGCTTCATCCTGAGCAAAGGTCACTGTGTGGAATCGCTCTATACCGTGCTTGAAAGCCGGGGCTTCATCAAGCCGGAACTCACCGACACGCTGGGCAAGTTCGGCAGCGTGCTGAGCGGACACCCGACCATCGACGTGAAGGGCATCGAGGTGTGCTCGGGCGCACTGGGACACGGACTCAGCATCGGCGTCGGAATGGCATTGGCCGCAAAAATGGACAAAAGGAGCTACAAGACCTTCGTGATGATGGGCGACGGTGAACAGGGCGAAGGCTCGATCTACGAGGCTGCAATGGCCGGCCATCAGTACAAGCTCGACAATCTGGTGGCAATCATCGACCGCAACCACCTGCAGATTTCGGGCAACACCGAAGATGTGATGGCACTCGACAGCATCCGCGAACGCTGGTCGGCCTTCGGCTGGGATGTCAAGGAGATGAACGGCGACGACATGCAGTCCATCCTCGACACCTTCGCCTCAATCGACTACGCGAACCGGAAGCCGCACCTGCTGGTGAGCAACACGACCAAGGGATTCGGCGTGAGCTACATGGAGAACGTGGCCAGCTGGCACCACGGAATGCCGAATGAAGAGCAATACCAGCAGGCAATCGCCGAAATCAGCGCGCGAATCGCATCGCTCGAAAAGAACCTCTAAAAAATCGCACAGAAATGAAAGCTTGTAGAAAGAGTTTTACCGATACACTCCTTGAGTTAGCCAAAAAGGACAAAGATATTGTTGCAGTCACCACCGACGCACGCGGCTCGGTCACATTGGGCGATTTTGCAAAGGAACTGCCAGAACAGTTTGTGGAATGCGGCATCGCCGAACAGGACGCCGTCGGCATCTCGGCCGGATTGGCACATTCGGGCAAAAAGACATTCGTGTGCGGCCCGGCGTGTTTCTACGTGGCACGTTCGCTGGAGCAGGTCAAAGTCGATCTGGCCTACAGCCGCAATCCGGTGACGATTTTGGGCGTGAGCGGCGGTGTGGCCTATGGCGCATTGGGCACAACCCACCACTCGCTGCACGACATGGCCGTGCTACGCTGTTTTCCGGGCATGAGCATCTGCCTGCCATGCGATGAGCGACAGACGGCCAAACTGGTCAAGCTGCTGGTCGATTATCCACAGGCATGCTACGTCCGCGTCGGCCGCGCTGCCGTGCCCGATGTCTATGAGGACGACAACTTCCCGTTTGAGGTAGGCAAGGCCAACATGTTGCAGGACGGCACCGATCTGACCATCATCGCAACGGGCGAGACAACCTACCACGCCAAGCAGGCCGGCATCATGTTGGCCAATGAGGGCATCTCGGCCCGCGTGCTCGACATGGCATGGATCAAGCCGTGCGACAAGGAGGCCGTCATCAAGGCAGCCCGCGAGACCGGCCGCATCATCACCGTCGAGGAGCACTCGCAATTCGGCGGACTGGGCGCAATGGTGTGCGAAATCCTGTCGGAGAATCCCGTCCCCGTGCGCATCCTCGGCATTCCGGATGAAGATGCCATCCACGGCACCAACAAGGAGATTTTCCACCACTACGGATTGGACGCAGAGGGCATCGTCAGGAACGCGTTGGAGTTCGTGAGAAAAGGCTAAAAGGCTCTGCGAGCCGCGAAAGGGGCTGCGCCCGCTAAAAGGCGCAAGGCGCCGCTAAATTGGGCAACCCAAGGTATCGTCCCTTTTACTCCCCTTTTACTCCTTTTTCACTCCCTTTAAATGCTTTTATTGAAATGATTATTGCCATAGACCAAAGCACCAGCGGAACGAAAGTGATGCTCTTCAACGAACAGTTGGAGATGGTCAAGCGTATCAACAAGGCGCACAAACAATATTATCCGCAGCCAGGCTGGGTTGAGCACGATGCCGAAGAAATCTACCGCAACGTGGTTGAAGGAATCCGTGAGTTGTTGGCCGATGAACCTCAAAACCTCACAACCTCAAAACCTCAAAACCTTAGTTTGGCCATCACCAACCAGCGCGAGACCGTCGTCGTGTGGAACAGGCTGACGGGTCGGCCGATAGCCAATGCCGTCGTCTGGCAATGCCTGCGCGGAGCCGACTTCTGCAACGAGCTGAAAGCCGCCGGCCACAGCGCAATGGTACAGGAGCGCAGCGGACTCATCATCGACCCATACTTCTCGGCGAGCGGCGCAAAATGGCTGCTCGACAACGTGGATGGCGCACGCGACGCTGCCAATCGCGGCGAACTGCTGATGGGAACCATCGACTCGTGGCTCATCTGGAAACTGACCCGTGGCCAACGCCATGTGACCGACGAGACCAATGCCTCGCGCACACTGCTGATGAACATCCGCACGCTGCAATGGGACGAAGACCTGTTGCGTATGTTCACCATTCCCGCCAGCATGATGCCCGAAATCCTGCCATGCGACAGCGTGTTCGGCGAAACCGACGTGGATGGCACATTGGCCAACCCGATAAAAATCGCAGGCGTGCTGGGCGACAGCCACGGTGCATTGGCCGGACAGATGTGCTTCGAGGCAGGTCTGGGTAAGGCCACCTACGGCACGGGCTCGAGCGTGATGGTGAACATCGGCCAGGAATTCAGCAAGGCTCCCGGCGGACTGGTCACAAGCGTGGCCTTCGCTGCCGGCGGAAAGTGCTTCTACGCATTTGAGGGCAACATCCACTGCACCGGCGCTACACTGAAATGGTTGCAGGAGCAGATGCAGCTCATCTCGTCGCCAGCCGAGGTCGAACCGGCCGCACAGAGCGTCGAGGACAATGGCGGCGTCTATTTCGTGCCGGCCTTTGCCGGACTTGGCGCACCGTGGTGGAACGCCGACGCACGCGCCGCCATCGTGGGAATGTCGTTGGCCACTACGCGAGCCCACATCCTGCGCGCCGCACTGGAAAGCATCGCCTATCAGGTGAACGACCTCGTGAAGGCCATGACCGAACAGGCCGGTGTCGCCCTCAGGGAACTGCGCGTCGATGGAGGCCCGACAAAGAATGCCACCTTGATGCAGTTCCAGGCCGACGTGCTGGGCGTGCCGGTCAATTGCAGCGATGTGGAAGAGGCATCGGCCATGGGCGCCGTCGTAATGAACGTGCTGGCAAGAGGTGTCTATGCCTCGTTGGCCGATGTGGCTCGCCTGCGCCGCTCGCGTTGGACGAAAAAACCATTGGCCGACAACACGAAAATGCAGCGCTACGTGGATGAATGGCACCATGCTGTGGAGCAAGTTATAAATTAAGAATTAAGAAATAAAAGTTAAGAATTAACAATGGTATTCACTCCCCTCCCTTGTGGAGGGGGCGGGGGTGGGTCCTTAAAAACAAAGAATTTATGAAGATTGTGAACAAGAAGCCGTGTTTCGGCATAATTATAGGTACGCGAGCCTACTTCAACAGCGAGTTAGCCAAGGACGTACGCAAGGAGTTGCTCCGCATCATGGACGAATGCGGCTACGACTATGTCATCCTGCCGGAGGATGCTACAGTGACCGGTTCGAGCTCGATTGAGACGCGCGAGGACGGCCTGAAGGTCGCTGCCCAGTTCAAGGAGAACCGCGAACGCATCGACGGCATCATCGTCGCCCTGCCGAACTTCGGCTACGAAATCGGCATCATCAACGCCATCAGCGAGGCCAACCTCAACGTGCCGGTTCTGGTTCAGGCCTACGACGACTATAACGACAAGGTCGATCTGGACCACCGCCGCGACGCCTTCTGCGGCAAGATTTCGGTGTGCAACAACCTCTATCAGTACGGCATCCCGTTCAGCGACACGACCTGCCACACCTACGACATCTATGACCCGTTGGTCAAGGCCGACATCGTCAGATTTGCCGCAACCTGTCGCGTAGTGAACGGCCTGCGCCACTGCCGCATCGGCCAGATCGGCACACGTCCGTTGGGCTTCAACACCTGCCGCGCGAGCGAGAAACTGCTGCAACGCAGCGGCATCACCGTCGTTCCGGTCGATTTGAGCGAAATCCTCTACAATGCCGAGAAGGTAGCCGACGATGACCCGAAGTTCATCGAGAAGCTGAAGTCGATTCCGGCCTATGCCAAGGTGCCCGAGCAGTATCAGGACAAGCTGCGCGTGCAGGCGAAATTCGGCGTAGCGGTCGAAAACTGGATGGAGAGCGAGAAGGTCGATGCCGTCGCTATCCAATGCTGGGACAGCCTGGAGCAGAACTATGGCTGTGCTGCCTGCGTCACGATGTCGATGTTGTCGGACAAGCTGATTCCGGCTGCCTGCGAGACCGACCTGGCCGGTGCCGTGTCGATGTACGCGCTCACATTGGCCACACAACAGCCTGCCGCCCTTGCCGACTGGAACAACAACTTCGCGCAGGACCGCAACAAGTGCGTCTGCACCCACTGCGGCAACTTCCCGAAGGGCTTCGTAGGCACCGACGACCTCAAACTCGGTCCGCTCGGCGTGCTGGGTCGCACCCTCGGCAAGGTACGCACCTTCGGCGCCGTGTATGCCAAGGTGGCTGAAGGCCCGTTCACCTTCTTCCGCATCTCGACCGACGACACCAAGGGCTGCATCAAGGCATATCTGGGCAAGGGCGAGCTGACCAACGACCCATACGGTATGGACGGCTGCATCGCCGTGACCAAGGTCGATAACCTCCAGAAGCTGATGAAGTACATCTGCCGCAACGGCTTCGAACATCATGTCGCCCTCGTGCGTACCGATGTGGTCGAAATCGTGCAGGATGCCCTCGAGAACTATCTGGGCTGGGAACTCTACGTGCATGAATAAATGAAGGGCAAGGGCATTGGCCAAAAACCCTCAAGACATTCCAAACTTGTATTTAATTTGAAAATACAATATATCATTAACCTCTTCCCGCCGTTGCAAGGCGGCGGGGGATAAAAACAAATTACATTATGTCTCAATCATCATTACACAAAACACTTGTAGCCTCGCTGTGCAACTTCCTGACAGCGGGAGCTATCGTAGCTGGCGGCAGCGGCCTGAGTCTTTGGGAGAAGTATCTGGGCCTCGCTGGAAATGATTTAGGTTGGCTGAACTCTCTTTCGGCCAATGGTGCAGGCGCCGCAGTCGGTGCCCTTCTGGGTGGATTCTTGGCCGATAAATATGGCCGACGCAACGTATTCACCTACAACACACTGGTCTATATGTTCGGCGTGCTGCTCACCTGTACAGCCAGCAGTTTCGCTCAGCTGATGCTGGGCTTCGTCGTGACAGGTATCGCAGCGGGCATCAGCGTGCCCTCGTCGTGGACCTACATCTGCGAGTGCTCCGGAACGGACAACCGTGGCCGCAACATTGCCCTCAGCCAGTTGGCGTGGGGCTTCGGCCCAGCCTTCGTACTCCTGTTCAGCTCCCTCATGGCTCCTGGCGGACAGATGTTCGACTGGGTTGTCAGTGTGGCCGATGACTTTGGCGTACGCTCCAACCACACCAATGCCGTGAACGTCTATGCCTCGCGCATCGTCTTCGCCACATTGTTCGTCATCTCGTTCATCACGTGGATCCTCCAGCGTCGCCTGGAGCCATCGGACGAATGGTTGCAGCAGAAGAACACCATCGACCGCAGCAAGAACCTGTTCAACACTGTCAAGGTAATCACATCGGGCAAGTACCGCATCACCCTGTTCATGTTGATCAACATGTACCTGACGTGGAACATCGTCGCCTCGCTCATGGGCTTCTTCCAGCAGCACATCTACGAGACCGCAGGCAACCTCTCGAACCTTGTGGCAAGCCAGTTTATGATTGGCCAATGGTTCTTGACCTGCGTACTGACGCTCGTCGGCGCCTTCTACATCGACAAGTTCGAACACCGCAAGCTCCTCGTCGGCTTCCTCTCGTTCGGCTGTCTTGCTTGGCTGATGCTCATCCTGCTCGGCATCGACGACATGCCCAGCCTCTACATCATCACCTTCCTCTGGGCAGCCCAGGCCGGCGTTTCGGTTCAGCTGTTCTTTGCCCTGTGGGGTGTCGAGCTGTTCCCGTTCATCTACCGTGCGACGGCCATCGGCTTCATGTTCTTCGTTGTCCGAATCTTCTCGGCCATCGCCAACTTCATCTTCTCGGCCCTCATCTCCGGTGAGAATGTTGCCCATGGCGACACGTTCCTTGAGTCTGCAGGCAGTTCCATCTTCATGCTGCTGCTGCTCATCGTTTCGGGCTACATCGGCTGGAAGTTTGCTCCAGAGACCCGTGGCAAGACAATGAGCCAGATTTCCGACGAACGCTACGGCGAAGATCACACCAAAGAACACTATGGCGAATAAACCGCAATGGATATGGTTCCCCGGCGACCGCGAGGTTTGGCTGGGGAACCAGTTTAATAACCGGCGCACTGAACGTGGCGCGATGTTCCCGCCCTTCTGGAAGCAGGACAGCCACTGGCAGACCGTCGAATTCTCCAAGGAATTTACACTTCCCGAGTCAGATACCCTTCACATCCACGTGGAGGGCATCTACAATTTTATGGTCGATGGAAAGCTCCAGTTCGGCCAACCCGACACGTGGACGCTGCCCGCAGGCCGCCACAAGCTGAACATCAAGGTCAACAGCGTCAGCACGCCGCCATCGCTCTGGATTGAAGGCACATTGGCCAATAGCCCCGCCAACACCGACGGTTCGTGGCTCGTGACCTGCGAGGACAAGATCTGGATTGACGAAAACGGCGTCGCCCATGGCTCGGGCATCTACCTCACGCCCGGCATGTGGCCCGGATGCGACGACCCGCAGGTGCTGCCCAGCCAGTTCCAGTTGCTCCGCACCGAGCCGCGCAAAGCCATCGGCCATAAAAAGATTGCGGCCAATGCCACCCTGTGGGACTTCGGACGCGAAACGATGGGCTACGTGACCCTGCACGACGCGCACGGCGAGGTCGCACTCTACTACGGCGAAAGCGAGGCCGAGGCATTGGACAAGGAGCATTGCGAGACGCTCGACCGCGTTGTGGCCGACGGCACCCTGACCATCTCCGGCTCGAAAGCCTTCCGCTACGTGCTTGTGGAGGGCGTTGTGGCCGATGTGACGATGCTCTACGAATATCTGCAGCAGGACGAGTCGCGTAGCGGCCGATTCGAATGCTCGGACGACGAGGTGAACCGCATCTGGCAGGTCGCGGCCTACACGATGGACCTCACTACGCGCGAATTCATGATGGACGGCATCAAGCGCGACCGCTGGACATGGTCGGGCGATGCTATCCAATCGTACCTGATGAACTACTATCTGCGGTTCGACAGCGAATCAGTGAAGCGCACCATC
>JAEEGH010016532.1_pt1 | contig 15851 bp, 13 predicted proteins | sample 9134181 | NCBI WGS metagenome assembly JAEEGH01 (sample SAMN16246544, study PRJNA631951) | gut metagenome | biome: gut microbiome; feature: rumen; material: DP-attached | host: Bos | place: Iran: Karaj | collected 2018-10
CCCGCAGAATCAAGTCGTGGTCGAATGCCAGCGAGGGCACCTTGTCGAGCGGGAACCACTGGGCTTTGGCTGCATCGTCGCCAGCCTTTACCTCGCTGAGACGCACCAAGGCGAAGTAGGCGATGGTGATGACTCGCTCACGAGGGTCACGATCCACACCTGAGAATGCATGGAACTGATGGATGTAGGCATCTTTCAGGCCAGTCTCTTCGTATAGCTCACGCTTTGCGCCTTGAAGGGCAGTCTCGTCCATCTTAAGGAACCCACCGGGGAATGCCCAACGTCCCTTGAATGGTTCAATTCCACGCTCTATCAACAGGACATTGAGTTTTGTCCCGTCGAATCCGAAAATCACGCAATCCGTTGTTACACATGGATGCGGATATTTGTAATGATACTTTAGTTCTTCCATTGTATTTACTTGTTATTATTGATTACAAACCTCGTTGAACCGCTCAATCACATCAGCTAATGGCGGATCAAGCCTGTCAAGACATTCGTTAAGAATATCGTCGGGAACTTCACAGACAGCTGCTGCGATACCACCTGCGATAGCCCCTTGGGTATCGGCATCGCCACCCAGTGAAACGGCTTCCCTAATTGTGTTTTCGTATCCCATAGGGGAGGAGATATTCTTCATGGCACAATAAATCGCCTCTGGAACCGAACCTTGACATGTTACGTCAAAATCGTAGTCTCGCTGTATGGTTTCCCAATTCTCGCTTATTTTGTCAAGGTCATAGAAGCAGTGATTCTTAAGAAATGCTTTTCCCTTTTCAGAATACTCACCACTGCGCACCAGATAAATCATGGCAGCAACAGCTTGCGCTCCGATGATTCCTTCAGGGTGATTGTGGGTTACCTCTGCTGAGATTTGTGCCAACTGAAGGGCTTCATCAAGAGATTTTGCATAATAACCACAGGGACTCACACGCATGGCAGAACCGTTTCCGAACGAGTTGTAAGGCTCCGTTAAATGGTTCCTAAGCCATCTTCCGAACATACCTCCGTATCCGGCGTGAGGATATTCCTCTCCATAGCGGTGCATGATTTTGACCAACTGCTCATGAGAGTGTTTAGGATCGTCCACCAGCCACTCTGCTACGGCACAGGTCATCACAGTGTCGTCGGTAAATTTTGACCGTGGGGTGAACAACTTGAAGTTCATGTCCTTTGTCTTGTGAAACTCATAGGCTGAACCAATGATGTCACCACAAACAGCTCCGATAATTCCTTTGTTTTGCATTTTGTTCTCTTTAGTAGTTTATAACCAGTTATCTATTCTCAGTATAACAGCAAAAGCTGCCATTTGCAAGAGTTTTGTGCCTCTTTAACTATAATTTGACACAATCCTATGCAGCAACGGGCAGATCTTTAAAATCCGCCCCATCTCGCATCTCCATTATTTTCATCAACACTTTCTTTTTCTTACTCTTCACACTATTTCCATTCTTATATCCAATCCTCTTCGCAATTTCCTCCATTCTACATCCATCCACATAATAACTCTCCAATATCATTCTATCCACCTCCTTCAACTTACTCCAGATTCTTTCCAACTTCTCGTATCTCCCATCCTCATTCCCTCTCTCATCCATCACATCAAAGATCTCCTCAATTCCTCTCTCATCATCCTCCCCCACTTCATAACCTCTTTCCATAATCCTATCCAAACTCTCAATCTCCTCATTCACCTTTCTCAAATAATGCATCCCGATATTCCTACAAATCCTAACCAGATAACCAACCATACTCTTTTCCTTCAACTTAAACTCCTTATCCATCATCTTATCCCACAACACCAAACATCCATCATTATAAACTTCCTCCAAATCCTCATACCTCAAACTCTTAAACCTTCCCATCAATCTCATCAACACATTCTCTCTTTCTCCATCCACCACCTTATTAAATATAAGGCTACTAACACCCAGAAGTCCACTCTTTTCTTCCATCAGAGTCAACTTCTCAACATCCTCATTCTCAAAACCACTTACCTTAATTCTTACTACCATACCCTTCATTTTTTAATTATTGCGTAATATTTACGCTGCAAAAGTACAACAAATATTTTATTCCTGCAAGCTTTTCTGCGTACTTTTTACGCAACTGATTACTTTTTTCTGTTTTTTGGCAATATTATATGCCTGATGTTGGGTAAAAATGTGTTTTAAAGGTGATTTATGGAAAGAAGATTTGTTTGTAGCAAAGAAGTCACTTTGAGCCAGCAAGTGGCCGATGACGAGAAGTATATGATTAGTAAAATCCTAATTGAAGGCCGTTTATGCGGTTCCGACTTGATGCTGCTATCTGATATGTCAAAGCATGGAAGTTTGCGGCAACTCGACATGCATGGGGCGACAGAATTGGATACTGATGATCTGGAGGAAGACGGTTCAATGGATTGTTATCCCTTTTATGACAATGATCGGATTGAAGAGGTCAGCCTGCCAAATGTGAGTTCCATAGACTATCCCATGTTCTATTACTGCAAGAATTTGAAGTGTATTGAGATCCCTGATACTGTCAAACAGTTCTGTGATGTCTTTTTGTTCCATTGTCCTAATGTTGAAGAAATCTATGTACCAGGTGATCTTCGTATAGATTATGACGGCAGGTACCAGAGCGACAACTGTTTTGCCGGATCAGGTAAGCTGTTCATCTCAGATTTTGACGGCTGGCCGGAGAAGGAGGAAGATACGCCAGACTCATTCTTTACCTATGATGGTGTTCTCTATGAAAACGATGTGTGTGGAATCTCACTTCATCGTTATCCTGCAGGAGACGAAAGAACGGGATTTACAATTCCTGAAGGAGTCACTAATATTGAAGAAAACGCATTTAACGGTAATCCCTACCTTAAAAAGATCATCATACCCAAGAGTGTGAGAAATATTGAGGAAGATTCTATTGTCGGGTGTAGTAATCTCGAAACGCTCATTTTCATGAATGACAAGTTTGGAATGTTTTCTTGCAAAGACGCGATGTACGCTTATAGCATTAATCCTTCCGGGTTAAACGGCTCACCTCGCCTGAAAGATGTCTATCTGTATGCTGACGATCCTAATGAATTTGAATTTGGCATCTTTGAGGGTTTGGAGAACATAGGTGACATTACTTTGCATGTACCTTGCTTCTGTGCCGCAAAATATAGAAATCAAGAAGTAGGGTTTTGCAAATTTCCGAATTCTCAAGATAAAAGAAAAGTGAAAGTTTGGCGCAGATTCAAAAACATCGAGGAATTTGATCCAATTGACTTCCTTGAAGAATTGAATGAAAGATAATTAATTAGAGATTGTTTACAATGAAAAGAACTTATATTTGCACAAAAGAAGAGCCTCTTCACAAACAGATTAGCCCAAAGGAATCCTTGCTGATTGAAGAGCTTGAAGTGAAAGGCTACCTTGATAATGATGAAGACTATGAACTGTTAACAGAAATGAGCGGTGAAAAAGGATGTCTAAAACGTCTTGATCTTTTTGGTGTTACCGAGTCATTTCCAGGAACTGACCCATGGTGCTGCTTTTACATTGAAAAAGAAGATTTGGCAATATATCCTAATTCATTTGTCAACAGTGTCAGATTGGAGGAAATTGTGTTTCCAAACAATCTGAAAGGCATTGCATGTGACTCGTTCATCAATTGCGAAAATCTTATCATCGATGAATTGCCCGAGACGGTGGAAAGTATAGGAAACAACTCATTTCAGAACTGTCCGAAACTAAGAACGGTGTTTGTTGCAAACACTTTTGAAACTAGATTTTGTTTTGGAGGACAGTTCCCAGAACGGGAGTTTGCAGGAAGCGTAGAGAATTATGATTCTGCCTATAGAAAATGGCCTTTAACAAAAGAAGGTGAAGAGACTTATTGTGACTACAGTGGCGGTGGCTACTTCGTCATAGATGGCGTTTTGTTTTGGGAGCAGGATTGGTGTTGGTGGCTGACGCTGCATAAATATCCTGCCTTGAACAGGAGAACAATATATGAAGTTCCGATAGAAACTACCGCCGCATATTATGAAGAAGAGGCAACGATCAGTCCTTTGGAAATTCGCACACATGCTTTCTGTGGATGCAAATATCTGAAAACACTCATCTTGCGAGACTGTCTGATGGAATCATGTGCAATCTGCGATTGCCCTGCCTTGGAAACAATCATTTTCAAAGGATGGGCTGATGGCAAGACGGTCAGTTCTTTCGATATGTTCTGGAACAATGTCATCACTAAATGTCCAAATCTGAAAGACATCTATTTATATGCGGAGGATCCAAGAATGGTTCCTTACGAGATATTCAAAGATTTGGAAAACATTGGTGACATTGTTCTTCACGTACCTTGTTTTTGTGCAGAGAAATACAGGAATCATGGCATAGAATATATTAAGCAAAAGCCTTTCCTTAATACTATTCCCCCTGAGCCTGAGAGCGAAGACGATGTGTTATTTGTCAAAGATTGGCGTCGTTTTAAACGTATAGAAGAATTCGACCCCATAGATGTGTTTGGAGAAGAAAAATAATGCGTTTTCTTCACGCAACTGATTACCTTTTCCATTTTATTGGCAATACTATATGCCTGATGTTGGGTAGTTAATTAAAATTTTGGTGTTTTTATGATGAAAATTAATGTTTATTCAGAGAAAAGTGGTAACTTTGCTTCAGATTCAGAAAAGAATCCTATGATTATCATCGAGTCAAAGAAAAAGCCTCTCGTGCCTGGCAAGAAAGACAAGAATGGCAAGCCGATTCTGTCGTTGAAAGAGAAGTATCCTGATGCCATGATCATCGACGTGACCAGCAAAGCCCAGGATGAGTTCGTCAAGTTCAGTCCCTTCTACCCCATCGGGGGTATACCCATTCCGTTTAGCGATGGCGAAGTTGCTCTTTCCGTTGAAGGCATCTGGCAGGGTCTGAAGGTCTTCGAAGGATACGACATCGACACCTCTCTCTTCTCGAAGCGCGACATGAAGAACATGAAGCGTACCACCAGAAAATATGGTCACTGTCTCGGACACCGCAAGGGCATTCATGGCGAGGAGTTGCTGGGCTATCTTACCTCTCGCAAGCTGATCTACCTGCCCTGCTACAAGTGGGTACTTGAGAACAAACTGCAGAAACTGGTAACAGCCATCCGCATCATCTCGAAGAACAAGCCTGTGGTGCTGCTCGACTACAACACCAACCCCGACCCTTACAATCCCAAGAGTCCTCTCTCGCACGCTTCGCTTATCAAAGCCTACATCGAAGGTAACTATCCTGAATAGTCACAAAACTAACACTTTCATAGGGCACTGAAGGTTAATGGGATGCTCCGCTCATTGGGGCATCCCATTTTTCGTTATTGTTTCCCTGATCGAAAGATTTGCTAAACCTCCTGATTCAACTTCCGTAAGTAGAATTAAGCAAGTCATCAGGCGAAACAAATTTCGACTTCGGGCTTATTTTCCGCTTCTTGATGATTTTCGACAATCCGAAAGTCCTGTACTGAGAGAGTGGCTTGGGTTTGCAGAGCTCTATCCCAAACTGCTTTTTGAAAATCACCCAAACCAATTCCGAACAGTAATACCTGTTGTTCGTCAGACTGAATTCAGAGTCGTAGGGAATCCCCAGATACTGTTTATACTTGATTTTAACGGGCTTGTCGAAAAACCTTCTCGTTGTATTCATTTTTAACCTGCCCTTACGCAGAAATGCATAGAGCGGTGTAAGTTTCACCACATTAGAGGCTTCAAGAACATATGGTTCCTTATTCTTATAGACCACGATGCCACAATGGCTCCAGAGAGACCTGGTGGCATATTGAATCAGGGGGCTCTGCTCCGACTTTGAGATTATGAACACGATGTCGCCCTCTTTGTATTCAGCAGGTGTTCCTGCCGAAACTGTCAGCCCCATCAACACAAAAACTAGTAATAAAAATGCCTTTTTCATCTCTTTTCTTTTTAATGATTGAGTTTTCACGTCGCAAATTTACGAACTCCGCCCGACTCAGAGAAATAAATCCCGTTGCCCTGTATGAAATGTCAGGATTATTGTACGAACATGCGAACCCATGCCTGCTTGGCATGCTTCCGTCCAATGGAACCCGTGCTTCCGCCCATCAGAAACATCGCTTCCGCCCATTAAAACAGATGCTTGCATCCGATAGAAGAAAACCACGAAAAAAACTTTCCTTTCCCGTCCGTTCTGTCGGCATCTATCTTACAAATATCCAAAAGGTACCTTAATGCGGCAAAGTAACGAAATGACAAGAAAGGGGAACCTCGCCCCTTGCAAACGTTAACGTGCATTTTTTGCCTGAAAAGAGTACAACGTGCTGGAAATCGTATTAACTTTGCACCCGAAAAACAAACTAATAATTTAAAAACAAAGGAACATGGCAAAGACATTCATCATCGGAGACCGCGAGAAGAACGAGTGGATTTCCGTTTTCGACAACAACAAGAAGCAACTGGAGTTCAAGAACCAGATTGGCGAGGCTAAGACCTACGACCAGCGCCGCTCGGCAGAGGTTGACCTGAAACTGCTGCAGGAGACTGGCTTCTTCGGCGACCTCCGCGTGTATCTCTTCGAAGAGGGCAAGGCATTCGTTGCCGGTGAGCGCGACGGTTTCCTGCCCTGATGCCAAGACCACACACATCTACTACGACAAGATAAAGAGGGTGAGGACAGCGTTCCCCACTCTCTTTTTTTTACACAAAAAGGCGCGTGTGTGCAATACAACGTCCTCAAACTCAACTTTTTTGTTAAATTTATCAAACAAAAGAAACAACGTATCGGGAAAAAGTATAATTTTACGGCGATTTATAGAGAATTACTTTTTTACTAATTTTTTAATAACTTTATCACTATGAAGAAATTATTTTTTATGGCTTTAGCCGTTGTGGCTATCTCTTTCGCAAGTTGCGGTAACAAGGCTCAGCAGAAGGTTGAGGAAGCAGTTGACTCTACCGAGGCTGTTGTTGAAGACGTGAATGCTGCTGCCGACGAGGCTATCTCTGCCCTCACCGAGCAGATCGAGAAGAACGATGCAAGTGCTCTGCAGACTACGCTCGAGTCTATCAAGGCTAAGATTGCCAGCTTCATCGCTGCCAATCCCGAACTGGCCAAGGAGTATCTGGGCAAGGTTCAGAACTTCCTGAAGGAGAATGCCGACAAGATCAAGGCCGTTATTGGTGACAATGCTGCTATCAGCTCACTCGTTGATGGCATTACAGCTCTTCCTTCTGAGAGTGTTGACGCTCTGATGGGTGCCGGTGATGCACTGAAGGCTCTGGGTATCGACGCTACCAATGCTGCTGCCGACGCCGTTGAGGGTGCAAAGGATGCCGTTGAGGGTGCTGCCGATGCTGCTGCCGACGCTGTGAAGGATGCCAAGGACGCTGCTGTTGACAAGGCTAACGAGGCTGTTGACAATGCAAAGGAGAAGGCTGGCGAGGCTATCGACAACGCTGCTGCCGACGCCAAGAAGAAGCTGGGTCTCTAATCTCCCAAGCAAATATCCAAGAATCAAAAGCCGTGCATTTTTGCATGGCTTTTTTGTTTGTTGATATTTTGCAGGATTGAACCCGGCTGAACGTGACGGGGCATCGCTGGCCGTTTCTCCCCCTAAAAGAGGAATTGTGTAATCGTTTACACAGGCAAAAAGTTAAAGAAATTAAAAATTTTCAGTTGTTAACGGACACAATGCACAATGGTAAATTTTTGTAAGAAAAGTTTTTGGTGTTTTAAAAAAAGATAGTTACCTTTGCATCGTTATCCTGAAAACAATCTTTTTACCTTAAAAAACTAATACCTATTGGAGATGTGAAGCGATCAGCTGTGAAGCTAGTCGCTTTCTTTTTTTGCCCTTTTCCTTCGTCTTTTTGCTATTTCGTGTATAATAATTTGTGTATGTCGCGGATTATGTGTAATTTTGCCCTAAAATGTAAAACGCGTTTTTCACAGACATGAACAGATTCCGAGCAAACATAGCCAGGCATGCCGCCATCATCATTGCATGTGCAACGATTGTGGCCTGCGGCAGCCACAAGAATATAGAAAAAGGGAAAACCACACAGCCCGCCACCACTCAGAAACCAACCCCCAAACCTCAGCCAAAGATAGAGGAGAAACCCGTACGCCCACCCTTTGTACAGAAGCACTTCACTACCACTTCGGGCACCAAATGGGGCGACATCGACTACGACGACGAGCCGTGGGTGAGCAACACCTCGCGTCCCATCGAGATTACCCGCGGCTTGCAGAATCGCCACTTCGCCATCTGGCAGAGTCACGGACGCTACTACGACAGGGAGAAGGGTTTCTGGAAATGGCAGCGGCCGCAACTCTTCGGCACCACCGAAGATCTCTACACGCAGACCATCGTGGTGCCCTACCTGATACCGATGCTCGAGCTGGCAGGCGCCAATGTGTTCACGCCCCGCGAGCGCGACTGGCAGAAGCACGAGGTAATCATTGACAACGACGACCTGCAGAGGGCCGGAACCTATACCGAGAGCAGCAGTCAGCATCCCTGGCTGAAAGGCGAATGGAAAGGTTTTGCCCGGCACCAAGGCGCATATCACGATGGCGAGAATCCCTTCGAGGCAGGTTCCTACCGTCAGATAAAGGCTACGAAGAACGAATCGGCCAACATACTCTATTGCCCCCGGATTCCCGAGGCAGGCAAGTATGCCGTCTACGTGAGCTACCAGTCGCTCCAGGAGAGCGTACCCGATGCCCGCTACGAAGTGATTCACCAGGGCATCAGCACCACGTTCAGCGTGAACCAGCAGATGGGCGGTGGCACATGGGTGTACCTGGGAACGTTCGACTTCGACGAAGGATGCTCGTTGGAGAACTGCGTGCGACTGAGCAATCAGAGCAGGCACCAGGGACTGGTCACGGCCGATGCCGTTCGCTTCGGAGGCGGCATGGGCAACATCGAGCGTGGCGGCGTGGTGAGCGGACTGCCCAGATTTGCCGAGGGTGCCCGCTACTATGCGCAATGGGCCGGCATGCCCTACTCCATCTATGGCGGCTATCAGGGACAGCACGATTATAACGACGACATCAACACACGCTCGAAGATGACCAACTTCCTGGGCGGCGGCTCGCCCTACATGCCCTCTCAGGAAGGACTCGGCGTGCCCTTCGAGCTCTCGCTTGCCGTGCATAGTGATGCGGGCTATGCGAAAGACTTTACCGGACTGACGGGCTCGCTGGGCGTATGCACCACCGACTACCACGACGGACTGCTCAACAGCGGCCTGTCGCGCCAGGCATCGACCACGCTGATACGCGAGCTGCTGAACACCGTGGAGAACGACCTGAGCAAGAAATACGGCCAATGGGTGGTGCGCGCATTGTGGGACAAGAACTATTCCGAAACCCGTCTGCCCGAAGTGCCCTCGGCCATTCTCGAAATGCTTTCACACCAGAACTTCCCCGACATGGTGATGGGCCAAGACCCCAACTTCAAGTTCACCCTGGCCCGAAGCGTATATAAGGCGCTGCTGAAGTTCTCGGCATCCACCCACGGCAAGAGCTATACGGTGGCCCCGCTTCCTCCGCAGTTCCTGAGCGTAGAAATAGGGAGCGACAACACGGCCATACTGAAATGGCGCGAGACGGTCGACGGACTGGAGTCAACGGCGCGTCCCACCTCTTATATAATATATCAGGCCATCGGCACGGGGGGCTTCAACAACGGAACGGTGGTCGACGGCACCTCAGCAAAGATAAAGCTCCAGCCGGGCATCGTCTATAGTTTCAAGATTTCAGCCGTTAACCGCGGCGGCGAGAGTTTCCCCTCTGAAGTGCTCTCCACCATCTGTCAGCCTGAAGCCAAGCAGACGGTACTCGTGGTGAACGGTTTCCACCGGCTGGCAGCACCGGCCATCGTGAACAACGACTCCCTGCAAGGATTCGACTTCAACCGCGACCCTGGCGTGAGCTACATGCGCACGGCCGGATGGTGCGGCCGTCAGGTCGACTTCAACAAGCGCGGAGCCGGAATGGAAGGCCCTGGCGCACTGGGATACAGCGGCACGGAATGGCAGGGACAGGTGCTCGCCGGCAACACGTTCGACTATGTGCGCACCCATGCCAATGCCATCAGCCACGACAAGACGCTCAACGTGTGCAGCTGCTCGTCGTATGCCATCGAGAGCGGCAGCGAAGACCTGGGCAAATACCATTGCGTTGACCTGATACTCGGACTCGAGAAATACGATGCACGCCAGCTGGTCTACTACAAGACCTTCACGCCCAAGATGCAGCGGGCACTGGCTGCCTATGCACGAACCGGCGGTGCCATCTTGGTGAGCGGCTCGTATGTGGGCTCCGACATGACTTCCGATGCCGAGCGCAACTTCCTGAGCAGCCTGCTCCATCTGGAATGGGTGGGCAACCAGCTGAACAACCCCAGCGGACTGGTCAACGGACTGGGAACAAACATGGAAATCTACCGTCAGATGAACGAGAAGCACTATGCGGCCATCGCGCCGGAAATCATCCAGGCAACGGGCAACGGATTCTCGGCCATGACCTATTCCGACAACACTTCGGCCGCCGTGGCCTATCAGGGCACCGACTACCGCGCGTTCACCATCGGCTTCCCCTTCGAGTGCATCAAGAGCCCCTCGAAGCAGGCCAGCATCATGGGCGGCATACTCAGGTTCCTGCTGCCATAAATCTATTAACGACAATAACCAATAAAACCATAACATCATGAAAATTCAAGCCAACGCTTCAGGTACACGAAGCATCGAGGTAGAAGAAAAACATCTGCAGACGCTGAAAAAATATGCCCTGCTGAAAAACCTTATCGACAGCAACGGCATCATCGACGAACAGGTGCTCGACAAGCTGAAATACAACTGCCGTTCCATCCTGGAAAGTCAGCCCACGGTCGACCGCGAGCTGATGGACCTCTGTCTCGACGTGATTTACAACACTAACATGAAGGCCATCGGTCTGCACAATCTCGTCAAGCTGTATCTGGAATGGGGAGAAAATAATGGAGAATAAAAGACCCTCCCCCCTGCCCCTCCCTATAGGGCGGGGAGTAATATCCTTTAGTGGGAACTGAGTGTAATTACTCCCCTCCATTTAGGGAGGGGCCGGGGGTGGGTCCCCCTACATTAAGAAAGATGGTCAACAGCCAGAAACTATCCGATTTCCTTCCTACCACCAAAAAGGAAGTGGAACTCAGAGGATGGGATGAACTCGATGTCATCTTGTTTTCTGGCGATGCCTACGTGGACCATCCTTCGTTCGGAGCAGCCGTCATCGGACGTGTTCTGGAGGCCCATGGCTATCGCGTGGCCATTGTGCCGCAACCCGACTGGCACGGCGACTTCCGCGATTTCAAGAAACTGGGGCGCCCAAGGCTGTTTTTCGGAATCTCGCCCGGCTGCATGGACTCGATGGTGAACAAATACACCGCCAACCGCCGCCTGCGTTCCGAAGACGCCTACAGTCCCGACGGTCGTCACGACTGCCGCCCCGAATATCCCACCATCGTTTACTCGCAAATACTCCGCCAGCTCTATCCCGACGTGCCCATCGTGCTTGGAGGAATCGAGGCCTCGCTCCGGCGCCTCACCCACTACGACTACTGGCAGGACAAGCTGATGGAGTGCATCCTGATTCCAAGCGGTGCCGACATCATCAGCTACGGAATGGGCGAGAAAACCATCCTCCGCATTGCCGAAGAACTGGAGAAAGGGCGAAGCATCGGCTCCCTGCGCGAACTCCCCCAGACGGTTTTCCTTTCAAAAGAGAGCGAAATACCCGGAGGCATCCGCCAAGACGATATCGTGCTGCACTCGCACGAAGAATGCCTCAGAAACAAAAAGGCCGAAGCCGAGAACTACAGGCATATCGAGGAGGAATCCAACAAGATACATGCCCAGCGACTGCTTCAGAAGGCGGGCGACGTCTACGTGGTGGTGAATCCCCCCTACCCTCCGATGACCACCCAGGAACTCGATGCCTCGTTCGACCTGCCCTACACGCGCGTTCCTCATCCTAAATACAAGAACAAGCGCATACCGGCCTACGAGATGATCAAGCACTCCGTGAACATCCACCGGGGATGCTTTGGCGGCTGCGCCTTCTGCACCATCTCTGCCCACCAGGGCAAGTTCATTGCCTGCCGCTCGAAAGAGAGCATCCTGAAAGAAGTGAACGAAGTGAGCCAGCTGCCCGACTTCAAGGGCTACCTGACCGACCTGGGCGGTCCGTCGGCCAACATGTACGGCATGCACGGCAAGAACCTGAAAGCCTGCGAGCGGTGCAAGCGCCCCTCGTGCATTCATCCGCAGATATGCCCCAATCTGAACACCGACCACTCGGCCCTGCTCGACATCTATCACGCCGTCGATGCCCTGCCCCAGATAAAGAAAAGCTTCATCGGCAGCGGTGTGCGCTACGACCTGCTGCTCCACCGCAGTGGCGACGAGAAGGCCGACCGGGCAGCCGAGCAATACACCCGCGAACTGATTACCCGCCATGTCAGCGGACGGCTGAAAGTGGCACCCGAACACACCTCCGACAGCGTTCTCTACCTGATGCGCAAACCGTCGTTCCGCCTCTTTCAGCAGTTCAAGCGCGTCTTCGACCGCATCAACACACAACTGAACCTGCGCCAGCAGCTCATCCCCTACTTCATCTCCTCACACCCAGGCTGCCGCGAGGAACACATGGCCGAGCTTGCCGTCGAGACCAAACAGCTCGACTTCCACCTGGAGCAGGTGCAGGACTTCACGCCCACGCCCATGACCATTGCCACCGAAACGTGGTACACCGGCTACGACCCCTACACCCTCGAGCCAGTGTTCAGCGCAAAGACACCCCGTGAGAAGCTTGCCCAGCGGCAGTTCTTCTTCTGGTACAAGCCCGAGGAACGCCGCGGCATCGAGCAGTCGCTCCGACGCATCGGGCGGCCCGACCTAATCCGTAAACTTTATGATGGAAATAATAGAACAACAACTCGTTGGCAAGAAGAGCCAGGCGACGTGCGAGGACGGAATCGTCGCGACGAACGCCCACATGGCGGTGATAGACGGCAGCACCAGCAAAACAGCCATAAGAATAAACCCCGCCGAAAGTAACGGGCGCTACTGCATGCAACTGGTCAGCCAGACCATTGCCAGCCTGCCGCCCGAAGCCACTTGCCAGCAGTTCTGCACCATTGTCACCCAGGTCATTGCCGGGGTTTACAATCGTCTCCACATCTCCCCCGACATCATCAGGCAGCATCCCGAACGCCGCCTCACATGCAGCGCCGCCGTCTATTCCATCTACCATCGTCAGATATGGCTAATTGGCGACTGCCAGTGCCTGGTTGATGGCGTGCTGTTCGAGAACAACAAGCCGCAGGAAGCCGCCAATGCCCAGAAGCGAAGCCAGTATATACTGAGCCGACGGCTGTCGGCAGAAGAGATACTGAAACACGATGAGGGACGCGATTTCATCCTGGCCGACATCATCCGTTCGATGCAGGACCAGAACAAGACCTACACCGTCATCGACGGCACCCCCATCTACATGAATGGCATCAAGACGATTGATGTTTCCCGTGCCCGCGAAATCGTGCTGGCCACCGACGGCTACCCCTTCCTGAAGCCCACGCTTGCCGAGAGCGAAGCCGCGCTCCGTGAACTGCTCCGCAAAGACCCCATGCTGGTCACGCTCTATCAGGCCACCAAAGGCATCATGCAGGGCAACTGCAGTTTCGATGACCGGGCTTATTTACGGGTAAACTGCGAAAAGCCTTAAAGAGGAAAAGTGAAATGAGGAAAAGGTGAAAACACGGACCGAGCCATAACCATCTACTCCCCCTCCTTAGAAAGGAGGGGCTAGGGGTGGTTGATAAAGGAGGGGCCAGGGGTGGTTGATAATAGGAGGGAACCTAAAAACCCTGTCGCGCCTCACGGCGGGACAGGGTAAAAAAAACCTTTAAAAAAAAATGAAGCGTATGAAAAAATTTATTTACCGAAGGCCATATTGTAGGCCTTGATGATGGTTTTAATATTAATTTCCTGACCGCATTCCATCTTTATCATCGAACGCACGATAGCACACCACTGCAAGCAAGCCTCTTTGGGCGAACGTAGCACCTGCAGGTGCGTGACACCTGCGCCACGGCAGACGTAACTGATATACTGCTCCGTGTCGTTGCCCTTCTCGGTGGGCGGGCACCACCGGCTGATGAACTGGCGTATTGTGCGGCAGCCATGCTTGTCGTAGTAGGTCTGGAGCGTGCGGAATGCAGCCCTGATGCCATACTCCATGGTTTCAAACTGTGCAAACCTTGCGTCGGTCTGCTCTTTTCTCAAACCCTTCCATCGGGTTTTGTTGCGCTCAATGTTGAGCGGGTTGTTGTTGCGTATTCCACGCGGAACTGTTTTATTCATAGTTCATAATTCATAGTTCAGAGTTTAGAGTTCATAGTTCATAGTTCATAGTTCATAGTTCAGAGTTCAGAGTTCAGAGTTCACGAACTGGTAATCATAACTATGCACTATGAACTATGCACTATGCACTAAATTACTTGCCCATCAGTTTGATTAGTTTCACATATTTGGCTCGCCCTTCTCTCTTCAAAAAGCCCTTCTGCAGCCATCTGCTGCAATAATTTGCCGCAATCTTTTTCGAAATCGAGAGAATATCCGACAGGTCACTCACCGTGAACGAGTCAGGCAGCTTATTGTAAGCCTCCACGTTCTTTGTCACACGCATCACCTCGCCCACACCCTGCACGCCGTTGATACTGTCGAATATCAGCTTGCCGAAGAAGAACAGCTGCGCCTCGAAGATGTAGTCGGCCAGGTTCAGGGCCAGCTCGATGCTCGAGAATTTCAGGTTCAGCTTCCCGCTCTCTTCGAACGAGTCGAGCGAGTTCATGATGGCATCCACCACGGCCAGGCGCATGGCAATCATGGGCGGCCGCTTGCGGAAGTAGTCGCCCAGCCGGTCATCGTCGAGCGAGAGGGCGAAGCCCTTCTGCTGCCCCCAGTAGAAGAGGGCGTCGGCAAACGAGGTGGTCTTGCCCAGACGGTCTTGCCATCGCTTCGGCACCGCCACCCGCTGCTCCAGGTTCACGTCCCATCCGCAGCGCAGCAGCCGGTTGCCCACGGTGCGCAGCCATTCGCGGTCTTTCTGCGTGTGCCGCCGCCTGTTGCGCTCAATCATCTCGTACCGCTGGCCATACTGCACGCCCATGATGAGTCGCGTGGGCAGTCCGTCGAGACAGTTTCTTGGCGTGATTTTCTTCAGCAGCGCGTCGGGCGTGCCCGTCACCACAAAGTTGAAGAATGCCGGCACCAGCCCGTTGCGCGTCGTCGCCGAGCGGCTTTCGCTTCCCGTCTCTTCGGTGTCGAACGATTTCTTGTCGAAGTCCTGGCTCGAGTTCCAAGTGCTTTTCTCCACATTGATTTTGCTCGACAGCTCGCTCTCGAAGTTATAGCATGCCACCTGCCGCTGCTCCGAGCCGAACATGGCCTTTGCGTCCATGCATCGCTCCAGCTTCTGCTTCAGCGTGGTGTCCGTCGGCAGGTAGCGCACGGGGAAATGCTTCTCTTCGGGAATGTCCTCCTTCTTGGCCTTGGCCAGAGCCAGGCGCTTCACCTCTGCCTGATAGTTCTCTTCGGCCTTGCGCCCTCGCATGTCTTCTATGCGCAGGGGCTCCATGATCAGGCGGTCCAGCTCGCGATAGTCGCCCTTGCCCGTTCCGGCATCGCCTATGATGTAGGTCATGAACGTCAGCGCGAGGTCGCGGCCGTCGTACCAATTTCGCAGGCGGCATCCAGATAGTAGCGTCCCGAACATGCTTCCCGCCACCAGTATGCCGTTGAGACGAGAATA
>JAEEGH010016538.1_pt1 | contig 15846 bp, 9 predicted proteins | sample 9134181 | NCBI WGS metagenome assembly JAEEGH01 (sample SAMN16246544, study PRJNA631951) | gut metagenome | biome: gut microbiome; feature: rumen; material: DP-attached | host: Bos | place: Iran: Karaj | collected 2018-10
TTGGTCTTCAGCACCTCTCTGCCTTTACGGATCAGCGGATTGATTGTTGGCATATCGGCACCTCCTTTCTGTCAAATAGATTTAGTATTTATAAAAATTCCGTTTCCGGAATCCCTATCAGTGTTTCAGTATCGCCGCCGCGGAAGCACCCGCATGGATGCCGCAGGCTTTGCCTAACGCCTGCATGCTTTCCACAACCAGGCAGTCTACGTTTTGTTTTTCACACGCCGCTTTAATTGGAGCTGTGATCCGTTCCTCCGCATCTGCCGCGATAAACACACCTGAGGCCGTCTGTTTCTGAAGAGCTTTCGCTGTCTGCTTAACTCCTACAACCTTGGCCCCGGCTGTCTTTAAGTCGTCCAGACTCATTGAATTCACTCCTTAAAAATGAGCGCACTTATCCCGTGAGACTTGTGTATTGTAACATCTTTTACACAACGTGTCAACACTTTTTTAAGATTTTTTATTACGTCAAGCAGTGTTTTCATGGGATTTTCTTTTTACACGTATCCTGGTGTTTCAAAAATGACTGTAAAAAGAGATACAAATACACCCCTGAATCAACTTTTCCCATTGTTTCTTCCATATATAGTATAAATCCCCGGCATCTTTGCTAATGCAAAAATACCGGGGCTGTCTTTTTAATTCATTTTTATTTTTTATTCATAATACCCGGATAGTATTCCTTTATCTTATGATTCCCTCCCAGTCGCCAGAGGGAAATTCCGTCCACGCCATAGTCCATGACCTGCCGTTTCCAGGCTATGATAGTTTTAGCATCGGCATACCAGCATTCCACGTTTTTACCTGAAGGGTTCTTTCCTTTAAAATACATTGCCTGGCTGCCTTCGTCACGTTGCGCCACGGCATATAAATTTTTCTGCAGCAAAAGCGCTTCTTTTTCTGTTACAAAATACGGCGCTTTGCCTTCCTGCCATACGCAGCCGCCGGTGGCCAGTGCCACGGAAGAAGGTCGCGGCAGGGATTTGAGTTTAAAGAGAACTTTTTCCAGAAAGCGGGTGTCCGCTTTGGCGCCGCCGGTTTTGCTGTGAGGACCGTACAGATTGTAGCACATTACAACATATTCCGGTCCTTCCGGTACATTAAAGTCTTCAATTAATGTAGCTAACGATGTGACGGGATCACCAAATTCGAAAAAGCCCGGCTCAAGAATTACACGAAGCGGTATCTCTTCTTTTTCCGCCAGAGGCACCAGGATTTCTAAAAACCGTACATACCGCCGCGCTACTTCGGGATCCTTCCAGATGTTCTCGTAATCAATTTCCAATCCGTCAAACCGGTTTCTTTTCACAAGAGCAAACAAATCCGCTATATGTCCGTTGATTGTCTCAGGCGATTCAAATAATTTAAGCAATATCTGCGTATCTTTGGCAATGCGTTCTCCTTTGGGATTATGAACATCCTTGTACACATCATTCACTACCGTCAGGTACTTTTTGACCGATGTCCGATAGCGGGTAAATTTCTGCCCGGTAAATTTATGGGGGTGCCCCATGGTCATTGCCTTGCCTTCACCGTCCAACACCGCTGCAAAATAACTGACGGAGTTTAACTGGGACTGAACGGCAACAGCTTCCTTCATCCCCTGTTCAAAATCCCAGTATGTTACCCAGGCATTCCCGTCAAATGTCGGTTGCCCACGACGCGCCGCGTCCGCAGAAAAACCTATCGGCAGACATCCTACCGCTACCAGCAGCAAACTGCCCAGAATCGCCGGCAGAGAGACCTTTACCATTCTTCGCATACTAACTCCTTTTTAACACATTCCGCTTTTCGAAAAACAGGTCTAGAAAAACCATACTGCGCCCGCAAACCAGACTCCGGATTAACCGGATTAAATGGTTGCCAGAATCCAATCCAAAAGAGCCTCCCACTTATGGCTGAGCTGCCGTTTCCATTTTTCCATACCGGTATAATGGACATCATATAAAACCGGCAGGTCTTTTTGATCCGGAATCAGTTCCTCCACCTTCAGACCGGCAAACACACCGTCGTATACGTCGTCCGCAAGATTCGTCTGGCTGTACCCGTACCCACGCCAGTCGGCTGCCAACAGCAGGCCGCCCGGCTTTTCATGACTAATTGCCAGGTTCACTACCGCAGACTTGCCGTCAATATGCACCGTCAGCGTATTCTCTTTCAGCCACGCCTCCAGCTCGCGATTCTGACGCGCATGATAGCTAAGCACCGGTTTGTATGCTTCCGCGCCGTCTTCTACGGACAGCACAGGACGCTCCCATTCCTGTTCCAAAATCCTCATATGTTTTTGTATGGAAGCTGTACTGGGCGCATACCGGCTGAACGCTTCCCGTTCCTTTATGGCAGTTTCTTTTTTATCTTCTTCTACCGAACGATACTTTTCCCCGTCAAATTCAACTAAATCAATGTCCTTCCGTTTCTTCACTACCCCGTCTCTGCATTCTTCTACAAAGAAGTGGTTGTTCTGAAAGACGAGGGCTACATAATTCACCAGCTTCTCATCGGCGCGCAGGTAAATTTTCTGTGTTCCGAACTGATTTCCTTTGACACCGCTTCTTACGTGCACGTTATATATGTCCAGCGGCTTTTTCAGTTTCATCAGCCCGATTTCTTTTGGCAGCGATGTCAGAATGATGCTTTCATCTCTGAACTCGGCGGCACCTTTTACTACATCCCACTCCTGATACTGCTTTTCATCCCCCGGTTCAAAGGCGATGTCTGAAATGCCGTCATACTTAATGCGCATCAAAAGATGATTGGCGGGCCAGTATGATTTAGGTTCCATACGTGTCAGGTCATACACACTGCTATTGCGGATATTGCGGCAGTCGCCTTCTCTGTTGAAATTCAGCTTAAACAGTTTTCGGATCCATTGTTCGTTTACACCGCTGACATCGTCATTATTGCCGAATTTACCGGTATTAGCATGCATTAACATGTGTACTTCCGGAATGTAGCCGATTTCTCCCGTATAGGTGTCCTGCAGCATCGTGTACTCATTGGTAATACGTTCCTTCATCGTCTGGTAGCTTTCTACAGGAAAATCCTTCTCATCCCGGATGTAATCCATTAAATAATGATTATAGTTGCGGCCGAGTACACCGGTCAGATACGAGTACACCACCGGGCTCATGTTTCCCAGATACCGGTTCCATCTGTCAAACACGTTAATGTAGTACATACGATAGCCGTTCGTACCCATCTCCCAGAATCCGTTCTTTTCAAATTCTTTCAGTTCTTTGGATTTCAAAAACTTTGTGTCATTGTTGGTCAGATTCTCTGCATACGTGGAAATCGTTGCATGAAAGTTATATTTTTCCAACAGCTTTTCTGCAAATACCGCGGTATCTCTTCTGCCGTCTTCAAAATTTAAGTACAGGGCGTGCTTGGGCAGCGCTTTTCCTTTGGCATAATATTCCTGAACATCCTTACCGGTTATGGTAACGAATCCGTTCTTTTTTAATACCTCCAAATGATGTTCCAGGAGATCTTTGCCGATCAGACCGGTTGTTCCCGTCCGGTCCACACCAAAATAAGAAAGCGCCACAAAACCCTCGTCGCTGCCGAATTCCGCATTGTTCAGTGAATATGGCTGATATTTGGCAAAAACGAACAGTGCATTGATGATAGCGTAGAAAAGAACCGCCAGTACAACAGCTTCTATCACCGAACGAATACGTTTAATCCGGTTTTTTTTGGAAGTAAACTCTTTGTCTGCCAGTGTCACGGTTTATCTTCCTCCTGCGAATCAGTTTCACCCTTCTTGTTTTTTGCCCGGGTTTTGGCTTCTTTTTCTTTCAGTTCCAGCATATCCGCCGGCGTCATCCGGGTCCCCCAGGTAGATTTCCAGAAGGTAAACCAGGCGATGGGCATCTGCCACAGCAGCACCATCTCGTAATAAACACAGAACCAGACGCCGTACAGCCACGTAGTGCTCCGCCGCAACAATGCCTGACAGGCGCTCATCAAAAGCGCCATCAACAACATGCCTATAATAAATGTCGCAGGAAAAACACGATGGACGAGCGGTATGTAAATCAGGTTATAGCACACAATAAACGGAGCTACGATTGGAACCAGAAGCCCCATATAAAAACTCAGCGCCGCAAAGGGCTCTTTTCTCCACATAAAACCGGCCGCAATCAGGGATTCTCTGAGCCAGCTCCGTTTCCAGCGCATTTGCTGCCGTAAAAAAACATCATAATCATTGGGAACAATCGTATAACAAATGGACGTATCCTGATAACAGGTTCGGTGATGACGCAGAATTAAGTTGGTCATGGCGCGGTCATCCCCAAAGGTTGCCCGCTGCCCCAGAAATTTCTGGTTCAGCCATTCGTCTGAATATTTCAGCACCAGATCTTTTCGGTAGCAGGACAGGGGACCAGATAAACAATTGACTGCGTCAAACAGCCCTTCGGCTGCTTTCATGACCCGGAACGCAATAAAGTAACGGACAGACTGCATCTTTGTCAACGAATTCGTATACGTATTGGCCACGTCGGTGCGTCCTGACACACCGCCTACTTCTGCATCCTTAAACGCCTGCACGATATTAATGATGGCATACGGATTCAAAAAGCTGTCGGAATCAACGAACACCAACAGTTCATGTTTCGCGTAGGTTGCTCCCAAAGCCAGCGCATCCCGTTTTCCTTTGTTAACAGGTTGGAAAAGATAGCGAACCCGTTCCGCAACATTTACTCCTTCCTTTTCCTTAAGGTCTTCAATTGTATTCCGTATGACATCCGCCGAATTATCGGTGGAACAGTCATCCACTACAATGACTTCCAGTTTCTCCGGAGGATAATACTGATCCATCGCGTTCAATATCGTCTGCCCTATCCATGTTTCTTCATTAAAACACGGAACGATGATAGACACCCCTGGCGTATAGTTCTCATCTACGCTGACAGGCTTGTAGAAAAATCCGAAAGCGTATTTTGTTAATAAAAATGTGCTGGCTATAATACTGTATAAATACAGGGATCTATTGAACTTAAAATAGATTACGCTTTCCGTACGCATCAGCAAAACGCCAAGACATACTACAAACAGAAGGAAACACGCCATCATAAGTTCCGAACGTGCATGATGTCTGTTGGAACATTCCAAAAGATTGTGTTCAAATTGCATGCCAAACGCAAAATCTGTTTCGGCAGGCAGTTTTCCGTCCCTGATATCCGCGAGCTTTTGTTCGGTAACATCTATTCCGGGCCAGGCTGCGTGTGCTTCGGTTTTCACATACATTTCCAACCCTTCCGGCAGGGTTCCCGGCTGGATCTCAAAAGCCAGATGCGCATGTTTATGAGAAATGATTTCCTGCGCTGCTTCTGCGGAAGTATGCAGCTTCATACCGGTTATGGAAATATCCGACGCATAACCCGCATATGTTTTTTTCAGATTCCCGAACGAAATGGTTACCGGGTACCTGACATCGTAGCGAACGTTGGCATCTTCCCCATTATAAAAATTGAGATACGGATACTTTTTAATCAGTTCATCACTGACCGCACGACGACTCGTCATTTTTCGCCTCTCATTCGGCACATGAGGCAAAAGCCGCCGGTCCGCAGAACGCTTCATCAAAATATCATGCACAACTTCTTCTGTTTTTTCCTTTTTCTTGTTAAACAAGGAAACTGACATGAATTTACCACCACTTTATTTTTCGTTTTTCACGGGCAGATTCTTTTTTTGACTTGGCCTGCGAATACCCGTCTTTTAAATAGTCCGACAGTAATCCTACCTTGAATTTCGTCGGATCATCGTCTGCTTTCTTTTCATTTTCCGTTAATATAACATCCAGCGCGTTGGCAGTAAACCTTGCGCTGGCTGTCATGTGCATCACGAAAATTGCTCCTTTGCGGACTTTCCCGCGATAATACAGACCGTCTTTGATTGTATCGACTTCCGAAGCAAGACTAGGCGCTTCATAGTCAGCGGTGCTTGTACTTCCGTTCACGATGAATTCATACCCGTTTTCCAAAATAGCCCGCACCCCCATAGTACTGATTGCCAGTGTAGGAGGCCGCATAAGTTTCGTCAGCACAGGCCTGCCGTCCGGATGCACCAGATCTCCCGTTATCGACGCCAGCCTTTTATAGGATGTATTCATGTCGCTGTACATTTCTTCATAACTCATGGTCGGCTGTGTGTTTCCTTTTTCATCCTGCACCGCCATGGGTTTGTGGAGATTTGTATGGCTGGCGATATCATGGCCGTCTGCTGCAATGGCCCGCAATAAATTGGGATTATAAATAACATTATGCGTCAGGATAAAAAACGTGGCCGGCGTATGATGTTTGCGCAGTACATACAGCAAGGGATTAATGGCAGAATCATGGCCCCAGTCGTCGAATGTCAGGAAAATCACATTCTCATCCGTTTTCACCGTACCGGTCATATCCAGTTTTTCAAAATCCTTTTCCGTAAATCCCAACGTTCTGTCGTCTGTGTTTATGTCATCTTTCCCCAGATAGCGCCTGCTCAACTCCTCAACCAGCTCTTCGTGCGTGGCGTTTGGAGGCAGAAGAGGCCGTCTTCTTACACCCTCGGCAAACTTTGCTTCCGGTATGGGGTAAGACCACAGCTTGTCATTTTCCGCCAGCACTTCACTGACAGAACGCAGCTGGTAGGCCGAATCGTTCTGCGGATTTATACCGGACACATCGTCAAACGCATTATATGCAATATTGTCAATTTTTTTCCGTTTCAGGTGCAGCATTAGTTCTGCAGCCAGCCCCGGCCGGTTGTAATAATCCATACGGATACCAATCAGCCAGCCGCGTCCCAGGGAAAACACCGCCGGGCCCATAATGTCGGACAATATGGCTTCGGCCGACTGCGAATCCTTATGGCGGCTCTGGACTACGTTCATATTGGAACTGATCAAGCGGCAGCCAAGAGCCGAAACGGCTTCTTTGGTAAGATCCTGTATCTCGCCTGAAAACTGCTTCACCAGTACAGTATCAATCCCATACTGATCCCGCAGTATTTTCTTAACCCGCAGTATGTCAGCGCAAATATCCACAAAGTCCTCTTCCGGCCTGGGATAAATACAAATCCCCAGCTCCTGCCCGGCCGCTTTGATATTTTTAATTGTATCCGCATTGCGTTTCAGTTCCTGTTCAGTAACAAAAAAAGTTCCCTTTCCTTCCACTTCCCGGAGGGCCTGTAAGACGGCTGCCGCGGATTCTTTATTCGTCATCCCGGTGAATACAAACAACACGGACGGATCGGTAGAAAAAATGATCTTTTCTTCGGCTGCAAGCGCGCCATTGTTCTGCCGCCGCAAAGCAAGAATATTCTCTACCGTCCATCCTTTGGGAAGATTATATTTTTTCTTCTGCACGGCTTTAACTGCTACAGACGGGGAAGCAAAGGCTTTCCCCAATTGATTTAAACACTGTAAAAAAGGCGATGTCGTCCGAAACTCCGCGAACGATGCCAGGGAACATAACGCCGTCAATATTGCAATTTTACGTAATACCTGTCTTTTTTTCACCATATTCACCAACTTTTACCCTGATAATCACTTCCCGTTTGGAAGATTTTGGAAGTCGCCGTCCACAACCATCGCCGTTACAGGCACTATCGAAAAACCACTTGCCTGCAGCCGGTTGCACAGATTTTTAACGGCCTCTGCTGCCGTAACTTCGTTGTCCTGCACCACAGTCTTATCCTGAACGGTAGGCTTTTTATCCACGGCAGGCGTGTCCGGCCCTTTCTTTTTTACAAACCGCGGCGGCACCGGTCGGCTCAGCTGCACCGATACAATCATGCCAGGGCGGATTGCGCTCACAAACGCTTCTGTCTCCTGCTCATTTTTCAGCCGGCTCACAGAAATGTTTACGTCACTTTGCACGGCGTAATCAAGACCGCACGCTTTGGCCGCCCGCAGCAACGAATCCGTATAGTGAGTGTCGTACAATTTAAAGAGCCTGGGTTCTTCTCCGGTTATGAACTTCAATATCTTCTGGGTCCTGCAGAACTGTTCGAATAAACTGGAAGGCTCCATCTGTTCTGCCTTGCTGATACCGACAAAACTGTAGTTGCCGATCAGTTGCCCTTCCTGACGCATTTTCTGAATGACCGTAGAATTTCGTGCCGCGCTGACGCCTTCCACAAAAAAGGCCGCCTTCCATCCACGGTCTGTCACCGTCTTAAGGATAGCATCCATGTTTCCGCGGCTGTCCATCCCGTCAAAGGTCAGGGCAATCTGATTGGAAACCGCGATCTCTTTTCTCGTAACAAGAATCGCCCCGGTCTTTACCTCCGGATATTTTTGGGCGGCTTCCGCGATCCGTCCGGACGCATCCAATTCCTCCCCCATCTCCGTAAAGTTTTCATAACTTGCGATTTGCTTGGGATGGAAGATATCGGACAGCGCATAAACATAAACCATGCCCAGCGCACAGAGCACCACAAAAATATATAATAAATGTTTTTTAAGATGCATAATCACAAGCTCCAGTACAAGAATCCTGCTTTCTTTAACGCTTTCTTGTCAAAGATCCCCTTCACATCTGCCAGTACTTTTACCTGGGTCCCTTCATTATATTTAGAAGCAAGCATCACTTCATCATACTGTTTAAATTCATCGTGGGCAACGACAAATACAAGAGCATCCGCGTCGTGAACATCTTCCAGAGGTACCATTTTCTCTTTGTACTGTTCCGGCAGTCCTGTTAAATCGGCGCAGGGATCTACCAGTTTTACATCAATCCCATAACTCAACAGACCTTTGCATACCTCCAACGCTTTCGAATTGCGGACATCCGGGCAGTTTTCCTTAAAAGTTATGCCGAACAGATACAGTCGGGCGTTCTTCACTTTCAAATCTGCAGCAATCATGGATTTTACAACAGACCGGGTCACGTATTTTGCCATCACGTTATTAACGCGCCGACCGGCGCTGATAATTTCCGATGTATATCCCGCTCTTTGCGCCTCGTATAAAAAATAATATGGATCCACGCCGATACAATGACCGCCTACAAGCCCCGGACGAAAGCCCAGTGCATTCCATTTCGTGTTCATAGCGTTGATAACCTCATTGGTATCAATATCCATCTTATGAAACGCCAGGGACAATTCATTCATGAATGCAATATTAATATCCCTCTGGGCATTCTCCACCAGCTTGGCTGCTTCCGCAACTTTAATGGACTCCGCTTTGTAGACTCCGACTTCTACCACCAGTTCATAAATTTCCGCTACGTTCTCCAGTGTCTCTTCATCCATGCCCGATACGATTTTGCAAATATTAAAGACACGATGTTCCTTATCCCCCGGATTGATACGTTCCGGCGAATAGGCTACTTTAAACTCTTTCCCGTACGCCAGACCGGATTCCCGTTCGATAATGGGAGCACAGATGTTTTCCGTCACGCCCGGATACACCGTGGACTCATAGCATACAATCGTGTCCCTGCTGATATTCTTACCTACCAGCTCGCTGGCACCGGTTACCGGGCTTAAATCCGGCATATTGTCATCCGTTACCGGTGTAGGTACTGCTACAATTACAATAGCTGCTTCTTTTAAATCCGCAGGGTTATCCGTAAAGCGCAGCGTCGTGTTTTTTACCGCTTCGTTCCCCGCCTCTTTTGTCGGATCAATTCCCTGCCTGTATAAATCCAGCTTTTCCTTGTTAATATCAAAACCAATCGTCGGAACTTTTTTGGCAAATTCCAATGCCAAAGGCAGACCCACATAACCTAAACCTACCACCGCAACTTTTTTGTTTTGTTTCCGAATCGATTCCAAGGTTTTCATAGTGTTCACTCTACCCATATTTAATAAATCTTCAATACAATGAGTCGCGCCGTCTTAAACACATCTTTTGCAACTCCGGGTTATGACAGCAGGCGTACTATCCGAAATACCAGGTAACGTCCGTCCACCAGGTACGTCCCTTATCCCCCGTCGTCAATTCCTGAAGCATATAATACTCTATATTCAGAACCACATTGGGGAACAGGGTGCGGTGATACATGATACCGGGCCCCTTGAATCCGTCCATGTAATCAGCCAGACCTGTCATCGTATGGGCGATATACGTCCCTTTGGGCTGATAGTAATATTTAAAATCCAGTTCTTGCGTGCCGGGCTTCCAGGACTGCACCTTTCCAACGCCCACCTTACCTACAAAGCCGTGCCTTCTGCCGTCCCGGTCTGCCAGATTTGAGCCGAGATACATTGTGCCTAAAACCAGGTTCGGATTGGAGCGGTAGTTGTAAAACGCATGCCATATGGTTCTTTCCTCATTCCCCCAGTTATCATCCGTAAAATGATGGATTCCGCCTCCATATGATGCATTTCCGCTTGTCATAAACGCATTAGCGCTAACCAGTTTACTGTGCGACTTCGTCCTTGCCGCTGTCATTTCATAATTGACAGGACTGCCGAAATTGGCCGTAACGCCTGCCACCGAGGAATCAAAGATGTTTCCTTCACCAAGCATATATCCGTACCAGCCTGCGGTTACAACCGTATCTCCGGTCCGGCCACGGACATAAAACCTTTTATCCTCCAACCAGTCATCTTCTCCATGTTGACTCAAAAAATGTTTATTTGCTTCCAACATGCCAAACGCATGCCAGTCATCATTGATGCGGGCTTCCAAAAACAAACGGGCCCGCAGCCGGCTGTCGTTCCAGTCCCATCTTTTGTTTCCCGTATGTTTTACATAGTTATAACGTAATTCTCCGGTAATTTTGTATTTTCTGGTTTCATCCTTCTTCTGCCAGCTTGCAGTCTTGGAGCGGTGGGTATCACTCATCAGATAATCCTGGCCCATGCCCAGATCCTTCAAATCCTGGTCAAAGTGCTCCTTTAACCGTAGCGCTTCCCTGTAACCGGCCAAGTCTTCATTCTTCTGACCTTCTACCAGCCCATTTTCATCCATCCCGATCCGTTTCATAGCCTGCAACGTCAGAAGTGCCATTTCATGTCTGTCAAAATTTGCATCCTGCACATTGCGGCAGCCTGCGGGAAGCATGACAATTCCCTGGTCTGTAAGCTTTTGCATAGCCGTATAAACATCCCCCGGCATCATCTGCATATTTGTATTCTGGCGATCAGTCTTGACCTCTGCAAAAGAATCCAGACTTGTACTGCAAAGCAGTAAAAACACTGAAAAAGAAATAACTGCTTTTTTATCCATACCGATGCACCTCAAATGTATCTTATTTCTGCAAGAAAAAACAACGCAAGGCGGGGCTTGCGGAAAAACGCTATTATACTATAAATGATAAGTATAGTAAATTTAAAAAAGCCAAGAATTGATTTATTTTTCTATCGTATTGTTCATTATATCATTAAAGCTTATGCTTAACAAGTAGTTAAGACAGGCTTAACAAAGTATGATTTAAAAAAACAGCCATGGCGCTTTTAAGCATCATGGCTGTTTTTCATTTACATATATTAAATTTTTGTTTTTTTAACGGTATTCTTCCTATTTCCCGGAATCAACCGGAATTTCATCTGCGCTCACGTCAGCCAGGTATTTCACTCTGACATCGCGATACCGGCTCATTCCGGTACCAGCCGGAATCAGCTTGCCGATAATAACGTTTTCCTTCAGGCCCAGCAACGGATCAACCTTGCCTTTAATCGCAGCGTCGGTCAGGACGCGGGTCGTCTCCTGGAAAGAAGCGGCTGACAGGAACGAGTCGGTTGCAAGGGAAGCCTTGGTGATGCCCAGCAGGATAGGCCGTCCTTTTGCCGGTTCCTTACCTTCTGCCACCGCAATGGCATTCTGTTCATTATAGTCGCCGATATCGATATATTCTCCCGGCAGCATAGATGTGTCTCCCGCATCTTCAATACGGATCTTGCGCATCATCTGACGCACCATTACTTCGATATGCTTATCATTGATGCCTACGCCCTGGGATTTATAAACGCTGAGTACCTGCTGCACAATGTAACGCTGTGTCGCCTGGGGTCCCAGAATCCGAAGAATGTCGTGAGGATTCAGCGAGCCTTCCGTCAGACGGCTGCCGACTTCCACTTCGTCGCCTTCCTCCACCGACAGCTTGGCGCCGTACGGAATGATATAGGTCTGCTCCGCCACTTCATCCTCAGGACTTCCCGTAATGATGACTTTGCGCTGTTTCTGGCCGGCTTCTTCCACAATATGAACCGTGCCGGCATTTTCAGCCAGAATGCCCGGATGCTTGGGTTTACGGGCTTCAAACAGTTCCTCAACGCGGGGAAGACCCTGGGTAATATCTTCCGCACCGGCGACACCGCCGGTATGGAAAGTACGCATGGTCAGCTGGGTGCCCGGTTCACCGATAGCCTGTGCGGCAATGGTGCCCACTGCTTCACCTACGTCAACATTATGGTCTGTCGCCAGGTTGCGTCCGTAGCATTTGCGGCAGACGCCGAATTTGGATTTACAGGTCAGCACCGTGCGGATTTTGACTTTTTCACGCATCATAGCAATCTTGTCTGCCATGTCTTCCGTAATATATTCATTGATGTGGAACAGCACGTTGCCTTCCGCGTCTTTGATATCTTCCGCAAGGGTCCTGCCGATGATGCGGTCGTGCAGGGACTCGATTTCCGTCCCGTTTTCCGTGATGGCTTCTATTTCAATTCCGTCAATCTCATTGTTCCGGACAGAAACCTCGCTTACCGTGCCGTCCTGCAGGATCCTGTCGATATCCGATTCCGTCAGCGTAGCGCCGGCGCTGACCAGCACTTCGCCGCTGCCATTGACAACATCTTCGGATACTTCCTTATTTGAATAATGATGCATCAGCATATCCTTGAGCTTGCTGTTGGCAAATTCTTCAGGGATGTTGATGGCAACCTCTTCACGGTCTTCTTCCACGTCGCCGTCACCGTTCGCGACATAGATGCTGATTGAAGTTACCTTTGCGTCCATGAGGCGGTTATACACTTCATTGGTGATGATAGTATCGGATTCCACAATCGGAGCGCCGGTTTCTTCATTAATAATAGTTGCCGCCAGCATGCGGTTGATCACTTTTGAACGGATCTTCTTCGCACTGGCTCCCAGTTCCGCCTTGCACAGACGGTTCCGCTCCTTCACCAGGTTGCAGGTATGGATATCGCAGTCGTCTTCGCGGACAATGACATCCTGAGCAACGTCGACCAGACGACGGGTCAGGTAGCCGGAGTCAGCGGTGCGCAACGCGGTATCTGCCAGACCTTTACGTGCGCCATGGCTGGAAATAAAGTACTCCAAAATCGTCAGGCCTTCACGGAAGTTGGATTTTACAGGCCGGTCAATAATACGGCCGGAAGGATCCGCCATTAAACCGCGCATGCCGGCCAGCTGTTTGATCTGGTCAATACTGCCGCGGGCGCCGGAATCGGCCATCATGGCAATTGGATTAAATTTATCTTCCGTATTGGCAACTTTTAACAGGTCGGCAACGTCATCCGTCGCTTTATTCCAGATTTCAACAACCTTTTTATAACGTTCATCATCCGTCATCAGACCGCGGCGGTACATGGCTTCCGTCCGGTCAACCTGTTTTTCTGATGTCTGGATGATTTCCTGTTTGCCCTGGGGCACATGGATATCGGATACCGCAATGGAAATACCGGAATTGCAGGCATTGTCGTAGCCCATTTTCTTCACAATATCCAATACGTTGGCAGTGCCCAGATTACCGTAAAGCTTATGCGCTTTGGCAACCAGCTTGCCCAGTTCCTTTTTGGTGATCAGCTGGCCCAGATGCCAGTATTCTTCGCCGGTTTCTTCGTTTTTGCGTTTGCTGAAGAAACGCAGCTCCTTCGGCAGTTCTTCATTATACATTGCATTGCCGATGGTGGTTTCTACCAGGCTCATACCCTCATTTTCCGGCTCAGCAACAATATCTTCGTTGGGAATCAGGATCCAGATCTTTGCCTGCAGATCAAGATATTTATGATAGTAAGCCATCAGGGCTTCATGCAGACTGCTGTAGCGGTTGCCTTCCCCTTTTGCGCCGGGCCGCTCGATCGTCATGTAATACGCGCCAAGAACCATATCCTGTGTGGGTACCGCTACCGGTTTTCCGTCTTTCGGAGCCAGGATATTATTCACAGACATCATCATCAGACGGGCTTCCGCCTGCGCCTCTACAGACAGGGGCAGATGGACAGCCATCTGGTCACCGTCAAAGTCGGCATTGTACGCGGTGCACACCAGTGGATGCAGCGTGATGGCACGGCCTTCGGTCAGAACCGGCTCAAATGCCTGGATGCCCAGCCGGTGCAGCGTCGGTGCGCGGTTCAGGAGTACCGGATGCTCTTTGATGACTTCTTCCAGGACATCCCATACTTCCGGGGTCGCCCGTTCTACCATGCGTTTAGCGGCACGGATATTCAGGGCGGGATCGTTATCCTGCAAACGTTTCATAACGAAAGGCTTGAAAAGTTCCAACGCCATTTCTTTCGGCAGGCCGCACTGGTGCATCTTCATCTCGGGACCTACCACGATTACAGAACGGCCGGAATAGTCGACGCGTTTGCCCAGCAGGTTCTGACGGAAACGTCCCTGCTTGCCTTTCAGCATATCAGACAGGGATTTCAGCGGACGGTTGCCGGGTCCCACAATGGGACGGCCGCGGCGGCCGTTGTCAATCAGCGCATCAACCGCTTCCTGCAGCATGCGTTTTTCGTTGCGGACAATAATGTCAGGCGCATGCAGCTCCAGCAAGCGTTTTAAGCGGTTGTTGCGGTTGATTACGCGGCGGTACAAATCGTTCAGGTCACTGGTGGCGAAACGGCCGCCATCAAGCTGTACCATAGGACGCAGGTCCGGAGGAATGACCGGAACCACATCCAGAATCATCCAAGACGGTTTGTTGCCGGATTTCAGGAACGCTTCCGCGACTTCCAGGCGGCGTACTACGCGGACCTTCTTCTGACCGGTAGCGTCCTTCATCTCTTCCCGCAGTTCAGCAACCAGCGCAGGAATATCAATTTCCTCCAGCAACTCTTTAACAGCGGAAGCCCCCATCTCAGCGCGGAACTGATCGCCGTATTTGTCACGGGCACTCATGTATTCCGCTTCTGTCAGCAGTTGTTTTTTCTCTAGCGGCGTATCGCCCGGATCCAGAACAATATAGTTTACAAAATACAAAACTCTTTCCAGGCTCCGGGGAGAAACATCCAGGATCAGTCCCATACGGCTGGGGATCCCTTTAAAATACCAGATATGGGAAACCGGCGCCGCCAGTTCAATATGACCCATCCTGTCACGGCGGACCTTGGAACGGGTTACCTCAACGCCGCATTTGTCGCAGACGATTCCTTTGTAACGGATGCGTTTATATTTTCCGCAATGACACTCCCAGTCCTTAATGGGGCCAAAGATTCTTTCACAGAACAGACCGTCTGTTTCGGGTTTCAATGTTCTGTAGTTAATGGTTTCAGGCTTTTTTACTTCCCCATAAGACCACGAACGGATCAGTTCCGGAGAAGCAAGCCCAATGCGCATGGAATTAAAATTGTTAACGTCTAACAAGAACCCCTCGCTCCCTTCTTAATTAATATCGTCAGCAGGACCGGACAGTTCTTCGAGTGTCGTTTCGCTCAGATTGCCTAAGTCGGCAATACTGTCTTCTTCCTGTTCGGTACCATTATATTCTTCATCTTCATTATAGGCGGTAGATTCCCTTGGGGCGTCCGGAATGACGGTCTGGCCTTCACCCTGCAGTTCTGCAATGGTTTCCGGGGAAGCTTCCACAACATCTTCCTCCTCTTCCTGCAGGGAAATATCTTCACCGTCTTCATCCAGCACCCGGATATCCAGACCGATACTCTGCAATTCTTTTACCAGTACCTTAAAGGATTCGGCACCGCCGGGTTCCTGAA